>Ga0163150_10008796_pt1 | contig 11380 bp, 13 predicted proteins | sample OliLakLV19P2IB_FD_148628 | JGI IMG/M metagenome (GOLD analysis project Ga0163150, IMG submission 148628) | Freshwater microbial mat bacterial communities from Lake Vanda, McMurdo Dry Valleys, Antarctica - Oligotrophic Lake LV.19.P2.IB | ecosystem: Environmental > Aquatic > Freshwater > Lake >...
TTATTATATTTGTCAACATTCTACTTTCTCTCTGTAGTACGCCGTAATCCCTCTCTCGCCCACGCCATTAATCCTTTTGCAGTTCCATTTGCCTTTTCCTGACTTGCAGCACTCTTTTTCTGATCGTCAATCAGCAGAAACTGGCACTCAGGATTATGTATCCTCAGCTCATTCTCACTCACTCCTTTCACTCGTTGATCAGGATACTGAATGACATACGTACACTGATCTTGCTCATTGAGATATGCACCAATAATTGTCGATATCTGTGTCGAACCATCGCTGCGACTCCGTATCTGTACCGTATTCGTCGCTTCTACCATTGCCATTTCTCGTGTTTTCCCATCAACGTGAATGGATACTTTTCCCCCAGTCAAATTGATCGTTACTCTCCTCTTACCAGACTCAGACTCTCTCGGCTCATTGAGTTTACCGTTTTTTGAGCGATGTCTCATAGATATGTTGAATGAAAAAACTGATCAAACACACAAAAGTGCCGTACTTTACTTCTTTGTCTTCGCCTTCACCTTCTTCACCTTACTTGGCTTCGTCTTACGCTTCTCTTCGATTTGCTTCACCTCTTCCTGCTTCTTCTCCGCAGCTTCCTTTACCTTGCGGAAGCGATCGACACGACCAGAAGCAATGATTCCACGATATTCACCCGTGTAGATAGGGTGACACGCCCTGCAGACTTCCACTTGCTGCTCCTTCACGGCAGAAGGAATAGGATACACCGCTCCACACGACACACAGGTCGTTTTGGAGTCTTTGTGCAGTAATGGGTGAAAGTTTTTTTTCATGGAGCTGCGAGATTGTACGGAAGAGCAGGCGGAAAGGCAACCAAGGTATTACTTCTTTTTCTTGGGCTTCGGAGCTGCTTTGACTACTTTTTGCTTCGACTTTTTGGCTGGTGCTTCCTCTTTCACTTCGATGAGTTCTACAGAAGCATCTTCTTCGATCACTTCTTCCTCTTCTCCTGCAGCATCATTTGCAGGATCGTGCATGATGACACTCATGGAAGCCACTTTATCCTTGGCATCCAAGCGCATAACGATGACACCCTGTGTCGCACGACCACGCGATGGAATATCGGAGAGATTCATACGAATCGCTTGTCCTTGTTTGCTGATACAGATGAGGTCACCTTGATCGCCTTCGCTTAAGATACACCCACCAACGATGTCTCCGGTCTTTGGAGTAAGTTGGGCTGCTTTTACTCCTGTTCCTCCGCGTCCTTGTAAGCGGTAGAGATCAACGGGAGATGCTTTTCCGAGACCATTTTCCATCACGACGAGTAGTTGATCTTTCGCAGGATCCGCAATGACAGCTGCTTCCACAACATGGTCACCGCTACCAAGACGAATACCGCGTACACCTGCAGCAGCTCGTCCCATCTCACGAACATCACCTTCTGCAAAGCGAATGGATTTTCCTTTCTTGGAAAGAATAAAAATTTCGTCTTTTCCACTCGTCGCAACAACCCATTTCAGCTCATCCCCTGTTGGGACTTTCTGTGCGATGAGACCCGAACGACGAATGTTATCGAACTCACTAATTTCTGTGCGCTTCACCGTTCCTTTCACAGTTGTCATAAAGAGGTGTGTCTTCCCTTCTAGTTTGGACTTCATCATCGCTGCGACTTTCTCACCTGGCTGTAGCTGGAGTAGGTTCACGATGGCTTGTCCCTTCGCCGTACGGCTTGCCTGTGGCAGTTCGTACACTGGCAAGCTAAACACACGACCAGTATTCGTGAAGTACAGCATATCATCGTGGTTCTGCGAGCTGATAATACTAAGGATCTCATCTTCATCTTTCGTTGTCATGCCTTTCACACCCTTCCCTCCACGATGTTGCGCTCTAAATTGCTGTGGGCTCAGTCGCTTTACGTATCCATGCGATGTCAGTGTCACGACCATTGACGAATTTGGAATCGTGTCCTTGGCAGAGAATTCTCCAACTTCATGATCCACAATCACTGTACGTCGCTCGTCACCATATTTCTTTTCGACCTCAGCGAGCTCATCTTTCATGATTGTATCGACACGCTTTTTGTCCTTCAAAATCGCTTCGCATTCTTTGATGAACGCAAGTGTGGCTTTAAGTTCATCTTGAATTTTTTTGCGCTCGAGTCCAGCCAAACGACGAAGCTGCATCTCGAGGATTGCATTCGCTTGAATCTCAGAAAGTTTGAATTTTTTAATCAGTGCGACGCGTGCATCATCCTGTGAATCGCTCTCTTTAATCGTCTTGATCACAGCATCGATATGATCGAGAGCGATAGTCAAACCTTCGAGGATATGTGCACGTTCCTTGGCTCTATCTCGCTCAAAAGTCACACGACGTGTAATGACTGTTCTACGGTGATTGATGAAAATCTGAAGTAGTTCCTGCAAGTTAAGAAGCTTGGGCTGGAGGCCATCGGCAAGTGCGATACAGTTATACCCAAACTTGGTCTGCAAGTCGGTATGCTTAAAGAGTTGGTTTAAAATCTTCTGCGGATAACTATCGCGCTTGAGTTCGATAATCACACGAATTCCATCGCGGTCAGATTCATCACGAATATCAGAAATACCCTGAATCACTTTGTCAGTGACGAGCTGTGCAACGCGTTCGATGAGCACTGCTTTGTTCACTTGATAGGGTAACTCTGAAATGCGGATGATGTACCGATTTCCATCTTCTTCGATCGCTGCTTTCCCACGAATCGTAATCGATCCACGACCAGTGAGATACGCTTGCTTCAAAATATCTTTGCCATACACAACACCTGCAGTTGGGAAATCTGGGCCTTTCACGAATTTGAGCAGATCTTCGACGGAGGCATCTGGATGATCGGTGAGATGCAATACCGCTTTCACGAGTTCGCGTAGGTTGTGTGGCGGAATGTTCGTCGCCATACCAACAGCGATTCCAACTGTTCCATTCAGGAGCAGGTTTGGCAGTCTAGAAGGAAGCACCGATGGTTCTTTTCTGGATCCATCGTAGTTCGGACGGAAATCGACCGTATTTTTATCGATATCCTGCAACATTTGATCGGAAATTGAAAAGAGCTTCGCCTCGGTATAACGCATCGCAGCGGCGTTATCTCCATCGATGGATCCGAAGTTTCCCTGTCCATGAACGAGTGGATAGCGCATCGCAAAGTTCTGTGCCATACGCACCATCGCCTCGTACACTGGACTATCTCCATGTGGGTGGTACTTACCAAGCACGTCTCCAACGACCAGCGCAGATTTGCGGAACTTCGCACTAGACCGAAGTCCGAGCTCATTCATCGCGTACAGAATTCTGCGGTGTACAGGCTTCAGGCCATCACGAGCATCGGGCAGCGCACGAGCGACGATGACACTCATTGCATAAGAGAGATAGCTCTCTTCCATTTCTGTGACGATCGGACGCGCGTTGATATTTCCAAGATTCTTCGACGGAAGCAGTTGCTCCTGGCCGTCTTCTTGTGATGTGGGGATATCCTTAGCCATACAAAAAACACCAAAAATAGGGTGTTACAAGGGTAGCAATGCTCTTTGAAAAAAGGAAGGGGAAAGGGTAAAAATAAAAAGAGACAACTAGTACATCAACCACTGATCTGGCAAGACACTACCAACGATTGTAAAGTTTATGCCATCAGGCTTTAGAATATAGGCAACTCCTTGTGGTTCTGGGTACACCCCAGTCGCAGACTCAAATACATCACCATGACCAACAATAATTGTATTCATTCCTGCATGTGGCACCTGTACTAAAAGTGGCATGACAGCATCTTTCATCTGCGTCACCTGTGCAGATGTGTACTCTTCCGCTGGAAAAAAGTTGAGAGCGCTATTTTTCGTATACATATCGAAAGCAAGGTCGGCTGTTTGCCATGCACGACAGTATTCGCTGCTGATGACTGTATCGTATGGAATCTCTAGTGCTCTAAAAGCAGCACCAATCATTTTAGCTTGCTGCCAATCTGCTTCGCTCAATACTCGCTGCGTAGAACAGTCTCCCATGACTGCAGTGACTTGATCAGCATAATCTACTTCGGTAGACACATGGCGGAAGTAGATAATGTATCCACCTTGTTGCAGTGCTTCTTGTATCGATGAAGCTAACGGAATAGCACAATTACTAAGGAGCAAAGAAAGAACTGGTACGAACAACGCTGTCCGAACGGAAAGAGGAGAAAACATAAGGAGTCAGTAGAAACCAGAGATCTGAAATGCCCCCGCGATGCCGCGATGGTATCGAAATACGCAGATCAAAATCAAGGATAAAGTAAGTAAGAAAGGATAGGATACAACATGCATATGGAACGCTATACAGAACTGGATGCACTCCGAGGATCGGCATTTCTACTCATGGCGGTGTATCACCTCCTGTTCGATCTTTCCTTCCTCTATGGCCTGCCTCTCGAGATGCGTGCAGGTGTCATGGGTTTCGCTGCACGAATGATAGGAGGACTGTTTCTCCTCCTTGTCGGTATCGGCAGTAGCATTTCACTCTCGCGAAAGCGGGAATGGATACGACGTTCATTCCGTCGTGCATCAGTCATCCTCAGTGCTGCATACATCGTGAGTGCTGCGACGTTCGTGTTCATTCCAGATGCGTATGTTCGTTTCGGCATTCTGCATCTGATTGGAGTATCTGCACTCCTCGTTCCTCTCTTCTGGCATCTACGAGCAGTGAATATGATCGTAGGGATGCTGCTGATTTCTTTCAGCTCATTCTTTCTCTCTCTGCTTTCTCCTTCTCTTCTTACACTTCCACTTGGTGCAGCTCCGTCACTATTGATGTTGGACTACTATCCCCTGCTTCCGTGGTTTGGTGTGGTTCTGATCGGACTTGGTATCGGACATGTGCTGTATGTTCCGAAAAAACAACTGTGGCGTGCGCGCATCAAACATTGTTCATATCCAACACCTCTGCTCTTCACAGGTCGGCACGCGCTGCTTCTGTATATGGTGCATCAGCCTGTGTTGCTACTGATCCTATTCTTTCTTCTTGAAATACCCGCATCTCAGTAACATGATAAAATGAGCAACTATGTCTTCAGAAAAAAAGCTACCATTGCTTCGACTTCGACATCAATCGAAAAATCGTATCCAATTTGCTCGCAAGTTACGCGGTGTACTAACGAAAGAAGAAAAAGTAATTTGGGAAAAGATTCGTAATAAAAAGATAGGATGTAAATGGAGAAGACAAGTTCCTCTCGGGGTATTCATTGCTGATTTTTGTTGCATGAAACATCGTGTCATCGTAGAAATCGATGGCGATATTCATAAAGCACTACACGAGCGTGATAGAAATCGAGATGAAATTCTTGTCGAAGGTGGTTTCAAAATAATGCGAGTGACGAATGAGGATGTAACGCAAGGCATAGAGAGCGTGCTCAAAAGAATGAGAGATGCATGCAAAACCTCACCCCCCAACCCCTCTCCAAGCTAGGCTTGGAGAGGGGTGCACCGCCGAAGGCGGACGGGGCGGGGTGAGGCAGGCTGCTACACTGCTTGCATGCTCTCCATCGTCTCCACTCCCATCGGCAATCTCGGCGACATCACGATTCGTGCGAAAGAAGTGCTGGCTGCATGTGATGCGATTATCTGTGAAGACACGCGTGTCACTGGGAAACTACTGCAACTTCTCGAGCTTCCGAAAAAAGAGCTGATCTCGTGTCATAGCTATACCGATAAAGGAAAGATCGACTGGATGCTCGGTCGTCTCGAAAAAAACGAACACATGGTGCTGGTGTCGGATGCTGGGACTCCGGGAATTTCTGATCCTGGATACGCGATTGTACATGAGGCTCGAAATCGAGGTGTGAAGATCGAAGTCCTACCAGGACCTTCCGCATTTCTTGCAGCTCTGAGTCTTTCGGGTCTGCCGATCAATCATTTTACGTACCTCGGATTCTTGCCCCTCAAAAAAGGGCGCAAGACTCTGATGGAATCACTACACGAAGAAAAGAGCACCGTCGTCTTTTATGAATCTCCACATAGAATAGAGAAGACACTCACAGAACTCACCGAATATTTTACCGATCAGCCAGAGAGACCAGTAGTGATCGCACGGGAACTCACCAAGATGCATGAAGAAGTGATCCGAACAACCATTGGCGGACTAAAAGAATCAACAAAAGACATGCCAGTGAAAGGAGAGTTTGTGATTGTACTTGGGGGAAAAGAATAGGCTCTCTATCATTCGCTACGGCAACACCGTCTTCGGATCAATCGCCACCCCTTCTTCCGTTCGCACCTCAAGGTGCAAATGATCCCCCGTTGTGCGACTACCAGCTCCTGGCGTTCCAGGTCGTCCACCGGAGAGCGCAATGACTTGCCCAGCTTTCACGATGTCACCTTTCGAAACAACGAACTTTGAGACGTGACCATACAGCGATGTATACCCCTTGGCATGAACGATGGTGACGTAACTATAGCCAGTTGCGCCACCATCACGAACGGTATGCACGATGCCATCGGAAATCGCTTTCACAGGCGTGCCTTGTGGAACAGCAATATCGATGGCTTGGTGTGCAACACCAAAGATGCGCACATAATCAAGGTCATGGAACAAAGCAGTGAGCGGACCCTTCACAGGCCACACAAAGAGTGGAGGGAGACCATCGAGACGGAATTGTGTTTCTATAGAACCGATCGCAGCAGCAACCGTACTCAGCGAACGCTCCACCAAACTACGTTTTTGCCGTAGCTCCGCTAGCGAAGAGGCAAGACGCGTGCGTTCGCCTGCTGCTTGTTCAGCCTTCATCTTTTTCAGAACATAATCCTGCGCAACGTCTTCTGGCACACCCGTTCGCATCAGAACGAGCATCTCTTTGATCACAAGTAATTTTTGATCGATCACTCCAATGGCATTTTCATCGATCGTTTCCTTGGAAGAAAGTACACCGCGCTCTTCAAGAAGATTTTTTTGCATTAATTCTTGCACATCAATTTTTTGGTAGATTTTTCGATCAGTGTTGCGCTGCTTCACAGTTTCTTGCAATGCACGTAACGAAGACTCTTCCAAGAGTCGCATTGCCGTATCTTTACGAGACAGAAGTTCGATTTCTTCATCCAATGCTTGCATAGCTGCTTCTGCGGTCGTTCGCTGCTCCACAAGCGCTGCAATTTTTCCTTGCTTCAACTCTTCGTTGATCTTAATGAGATCTGCTTGCATAGCAGCCACGAGCTCGCTGGACTCTTTCGCTTCCGCAGCGACTGCGGCTAGCTCTTCCACAGTCAGAGTCTTCAGTCGCCAGCTCTGGTCCACAAACTCTGCTGCACTATGTTCTTCTTTTCCTAGTTTCATCTGCTCTTTTTCCAGGGCTGCCATATGCAGTCCATACGCTTCGGACATGGAGAGAAGAGTTGTACGCACATCTTCTGACTGCGCAGAAATCACACTCGCTTGCGCCAAAAGTTTTGTACGTGCTTTAAGGATTGCGTCGCGTGCAAGCGCATCATCGATCTGCGTTCCGAGCGACCCTGCGAGAAAAGGCGAAAGGAGCAGTGAGCTTGTTGCAGGTCCGCCATCAGCAACGATCTCTCGCTCAGCGACAAAGCGTGCAAAATCTTCCAGACTAAAACGAAGCCGCACTGAGAGTGATTCGTAGTACGCTTGCGCATCACCAAGCACTGCAAGTTGCTGGTCGAGCACCGCTTTTTTCTCTCGATCGGCAGATAGTTGTAGTCGCAGTTCACCACGTAACGCCGCAATCTCAGCAATGCTTTTTTTTGCCTGGTTCACGCGATCATCAAATGTCGCGAGCTCAGCCTCAAGGGAAGACCTCTTCCCTGCAACTTCCGATGCGACATTCCAGAGGTGCTCGAAGCTTGCTTTTGTCGCATCCAAATTTTCTTCAAGTGACTGGGCGAAAGCGAGCGGAACCATCAGAAAGATCGCAGTGAGAAAGAGCCCAGGGAAAATGTGTGTTTTTAGACCAAAAGACATCAGGATAGTATAGCAGAAATTTGGGTTTTTGTGAACCTACTGCCAGAAAAAGTAGATAACGAGCAAGGGATACCGAGTGAGCTATGTGCCAATAGCCAATTGCCAATTCGCTACTAGCCTCATCACCGAGATTTCTTCGAATTGAGGTTCGCCTGTGATATGATCGAGGCATGCTCCACGCCATCTCTGGAATCATCGAAAAATTGGCGCCGCCACACGTGGGTATCGAGGCTGCTGGAGTGAGCTACATGGTCAGCGTTCCGCTGCATGTGTACGAAGAACTAGAAGACGGAAAAGATGCACGATTGTTTATCGCTTCGCATATCCGAGAAGATCGATTCGATCTCTTTGGGTTTCTGACTTTGCAAGATCGCTCGCTCTACACCGCGCTCGTGAATCTCGATGGCATCGGGCCAAAAACTGCGCTCGAAATCTGTTCGCTCCCACGTTCCCTCTTCTTTACTGCCATCGTTTCAGATGACTTGAAGATGCTTACAAGCGTAAAAGGTATCGGAAAGAAAACTGCAGAAAAGCTTCTTGTGGATCTCAAAACACTTCTCGAAAAACATCCAGAGTGGTCAGCACAGGCATCTGTTACTTCTGGTACAAAACCAACTGCATCGTTCGATCAAGATGCCATCGCAGCACTCGTCTCACTTGGCTACGACGAGCAGAGCGCACTTCGCGTACTCCGCACTGTGCCTGCGTCAGTGGAACGCACCGAAGACCGTGTAAAAACTGCACTTCGTTCTCTCTAATTTGTATGCTGACTCTTGATATCAAAGGCACGCTCGCAAAGATCCTGACCCCAAGCTACGGCATTCCCGATAGCGAGCTCTCAGCTATCCGATCATCGATCAGAAAATATACGGAAGACTGGCTCTCCGAGCGAGAGAAGGGCATGCATGCTTGGTCGATGTGCCCGTATGATACAAAGGTGATCCAAGCGACAAAATCCATCGTCAGCGAAGTGAAATCACAGAACATTCGAACAATTGTATGGATCGGTATCGGTGGTTCATCGCTTGGCCCGAAAGTGATACAAGAAGTATTTGAATCTCCAGACACACCAGCATTTTTGGTACTCGATACCATCGATCCTGCAACGATCTCAATGCAGATGGAAATCATTGATTGGAAAACAGCATTGATCGTTGTCGTCAGTAAATCTGGCGGAACATTGGAGACGATGTCCGCATTCTTTGCGTGTTACGAAAAACTAAAGGCTGCAGTGCGTTCCAAACCAGAGGAGCGCGTGATCGCACTCACTGATCCTGCAGAAGGCCCACTTCGCGCACTCGCACTAGAAGAACGTTTCCTCACATTGCCGATCGACCAAAATGTTGGCGGACGATTTTCGATCTTCACACCCGTTGGACTCTTAGCACTAGGACTTCTCGGTGGAAACATCGATCAGTTTGTTCGCGGAGCGAAGGAGATGGATACGCATTGCCAGGAAACAATGTTGAGCAGTAACCCTGCAGCATCACTCGCTGTTACACAATTTTTGCTCGATACGAGACGTAACTATCCGATTCGCGTCATCATGCCCTACGGCGATAAATTGCAATCGCTCGCACGCTGGGAACAGCAGCTTCTTGCGGAAAGCCTAGGGAAAACCGACGCGAAAAATCCTATCCCCATGGCAGCCATCGGAACGCAAGATCAACATTCTCTTCTCCAGCAATGGATGGCAGGACCACGGCTCACATGGCATCTCTTTATTCGAGAGATCGAGAAAGATCGAGTAGAAGTTCCACGTACTCTTCCTCCCGCATATCAGTGGATGGCAGGGAAAACCTTTGGGCAACTTCTGGATGCATGTTACGAAGGCACAAGCCAAGCACTGACATCCGCCAAGCGTCCACATGCAACGATTTCATTGCAACGATTAGACGAATCGCATCTTGGACAACTCTTCTTCTTACTACTCACCGAGATTGTCTATCTTGGAAAGCTCTATCGACTGGATATCTACGGACAGCCAGCGGTGGAGGTGGGGAAAAAAATTACACGTGGGATTTTGGATAAGGGAAAGGGGGTGTAGTGCACATACTGAGGCAGTACGTCGTATGTAGTATGTGGTATCAAAGTGATTGAGTGTCACTATATTTTCCATACGACATACGACATACTACGTACTACATACCTTTCCCCCGTTACTCATGGCCACTCCCATCGCTGATGCAGACTTCGACGCCAAGGTGCTAAAGTCGTCTACTCCCGTTCTTCTCGATTTCTGGGCTCCATGGTGCGGTCCATGCAAGGCGATGTTGCCTGTAGTCGAAGAGCTCACCGCGAAATATGATGGAAAAGTTTCAGTCTACAAAATGAACGTTGATGAGAACATCGATACTCCTCAAAAATTTAATGTGATGAGTATTCCGACTTTTGTTATTTTCAAAGGTGGACAAGCAGTCGAGACATTCATCGGAACGAAGTCAGCTGAAGAGATCTCGGAAAAACTAGACGCACTTCTTTAGGAATATATGAATATTGTTCTTGGCCTCATCGGAATCGTCGGTTCGTTTTTCTTACTCAAGTACCGAGAGCGTGCAGGAGAGATGATTGGCGACCCCGAGTGGGCGAGAAAAGTGGGTGGTATTTATAATGTTCTTATTATCGTAGCCATCCTCATCTTTTTTTGGAGCATCGCAACGATGACTGGCACGACTGGAGTGCTCTTCAGTCCGCTCTTAAGGCTGATTCCGGGGTATCACGCACCAGGCGCTATCAATTCTGGAGGTGTACCGTTTGGGGAGTTTTGATTACGCAGCACTTCGACGGTCACCATGAACGAATGTGTTTTCCGACTCTAGGCGGATTCCTTGCTCAATCTTTTTCACAGTCTCCTCACTGACAGATCCTTTCAATATAATATTCATCGCACTATCAATGTCCTTAAGTGCTTCAAGCACATCATTATCCGGAGCAGTGTTCTTTTCATTCATCAGTTTTCGATATTGAGCTACGATCCTTTTTAGTAAATTTTGAGACTCACGAATATGTTCCCAGATGGGATATTCACTCCGATTATTGGCTCTATGCAGATCTAGAAAAATACTCTCAGCATCTATCAGGAAGTGCGTTGGATCATTTTCCGAATCATCGAGAAGGGCAAGAAGCGTATTCGGCAAATTATCCTTATTTTGACCTTCAAGGATAAATAGATGCCTAGGGGTGTTCTCTCCAGATATAGGCATGGAGGCAGTCGTGGACATAGGATTATTGGGGAAAAGACTAGTATTATTATACCATTTTTTATTAATATTGCAAATTACTATTGCAAATTATGTTTAAAGGCCTCCTATCTGCCTAAAATCGCCAGATAGTGAATTACCCTGTGCCTCATCCCTTCGCTGAGGCTCGGAATTCGAGCACAGGGCATCAGGCCGCTATTCGAGTGAAAACATTTGCAGCTGTGCAATAGCGCTTTTTCTTCCCTGGTTTC
>Ga0163150_10008797_pt1 | contig 11377 bp, 8 predicted proteins | sample OliLakLV19P2IB_FD_148628 | JGI IMG/M metagenome (GOLD analysis project Ga0163150, IMG submission 148628) | Freshwater microbial mat bacterial communities from Lake Vanda, McMurdo Dry Valleys, Antarctica - Oligotrophic Lake LV.19.P2.IB | ecosystem: Environmental > Aquatic > Freshwater > Lake >...
GGACTGGGTCGCCCGGGTCCGGGAGCTCACCGGCAAAGCAGGGGTCGATGTCGTCTTCGAGAATGTCGGCCTCACCACCTGGAGCGGCTCCCTCAAGTCGCTGGCCAAAGGCGGACGACTGGTGACGTGCGGTGCGACTTCGGGGCCGATTGTCGAGTCCGACCTGCGGCTGATTTTCTTCAAAAGCTTAAGCATCCTCGGGTCGACCATGGGGAGCCTGGGCGAAATGCAGGAGATCTGGCGTCTGGTCGCTCAAGGACACCTGCGTCCGATCATCGACCGCACGTTCCCGATGAGCGAAGTCCGCGCCGCGCATCAATATTTAGGCGACCGTCAGCAGTTCGGGAAAGTGATATTGCTGCAGGAGTGGGAATCTTAGGGCAGGGAGAGGTTGCCGGGAGCATTGGCGGGTCATGACGGCTGCAAGCAAGGATGCATGCGCTCCAGCAGAGAGACACTTATCGAGGAAACTGACGCGCCCGATGCCGGCAGGGATGCCAGCGCTCCTGGGTTCCAGACTCTTTTTGGCGAAGCTGGGGTATCCTCACCGACTGTCAGTCAGCATCTACGCACAGGACGGCGAGGGACACAGCCCATGGGTCTGATGGACATGTTCAAAGGCGGCGGAGGCGATAAGACCTCCCGAGATGATGTCGACATCCAGAACAAGGTCGCGATCTTCACGACCTCCTCCGGCGTCATCCACGCGTTCTTTTATCCCGATGTGGCTCCGGCGCATGTCCGCAACTTTCTGTATCTCGCCGGTCGCGGATTCTACGAAGGCTGCCCGTTTCACCGGATCGTCGATCAATTCGTGATCCAGGCGGGCGCACCCCCGGCGGGCTGGAAAGAGAAAATCCCCCAGCTACAAGCGGAATTCAACAGCATCGCCCATCAGCGCGGGACCCTCTCCGCTGCCCGGACCAGCGACCCCAATAGCGCCACCAGCCAGTTCTACTTCGTCATCGCCCGGGATTTCGCGCGGCATTTGGACAAGCAGTACACGGTCTTCGGGCAGGCGTTCGATGGGCTGGACGTGATCGAGACGATTGCGGGCAATTGGCGCGACAAAACGTCGAAGATGGGCGAACGGGAGGCCGAACGGACCCCCGGCGATGACACGATCCTCAAAGTGGAGATCGTCGATGCCGGTCCATTTGCCGACGCCATCGCGGACTGTAAGCGGGACCTACTGCCGCCGGTGAAGTAGCCATAATCGCCCAATCCCAGCCTCTCCCGGCTTCAGGGGAAACTGGAACGGGCTGTGCTACGCTTCTGGATTGATCGTGGGAACTACCACCCATCTACGGAGGCCTACGCATGCGTCTGGCATCGCTGACAGGACAACTGCTCACTACCCTCGGACTGACGCTGGCTCTTAGCGGAGCCGCGTATGCCGATGGCGGACAGCGCGATGCGCCGATCGAGCCGCTGGATCGCCCGGCGGATGAAGTGGTGGTCACTATCGAGAGGCCCGCGCCTGAACGTGAAGAGCCGTCGAAGGTCGCGGTCGCGATGGGTCGCTCGCTCACCATCTGCGAGCAGCTCCGGATCGATCTCCACAACACCCAGCGCGATTTCTATGCGCGCAAGCGCGATGATCGCCGCGCGGCGTTCATCGGCATCCGCACGGGAGATCTGGAAGCGCGCTACATCTGCATTGGCACCCAGTGCACAGTGGCGCGTCAGCAGCAACTTCGTGATCGGATCACGAAGTGGGATCACAAAACCGTGGAGTTGCAGGAGCGCATCAATCGCGGACCGGTCGGCGCCTCCGATAAGTGTCACATCTGGCATATGTCCATGATGGACCAGCTCATGGAAGGCGCGCGCTGGCATCGGATGGGTCGCTCCCCAAAGCGCCACGGCAAGATGATGCATGACGGTGACCATCGCGGGCCGCAGGGCGGTGGGCCCGTCGATCGCCGCGATCCCTTCGAAATCGAGATGGAGACCCGTCTTGAGAAGGCTCGGAGAATCCGCGGCTACTAAGTTAGAGACGAGCGTCTGTTCGTGCAATGCCCGCCCCCCAAGGCGGGCTTTGTTTTTAGGAAAAGGTGCCGCCGATGAGCCGTACCACACATCGCAAGGCCTGGATGGGATACCTCACTGAGGCATCGGAATCGGACTTCGCCCCACGATTCGCGGCGCTGCTCCGACTTTGGGTACACGGACTGCCGTCGCAGAGTCCGGTGGCCGGGTACCTGCCGTGGCACCTGGCGTCAAAGTGGCAGGACTGGGTGCTCGCGCCACTCAGCACAATCCCCATCCCTGACATCCTCGCGCCCGTGACGCTTCCGGAGAACTTGCTTCAGCCGTTTGATGATGCCGATCCCTGGCGTCAGAGTGCGCCGCTGGCGGAGTTGTTTCTCGCGGTCCAGCGACGTCGGCTGCCCGTCACAGAACGACGGACTCGCGGATTGGTCTTCACGCCCCGTCCGGTCGCCGATGCGCTGGTCCAGCAGCTCGATCCTGTCGTCACCCCTCCCCTGGCAGAGCCCCTGCGGATCCTCGATCCAGCGGCGGGCGGGGGCATGTTCTGGGAAGCGCTAATCGGACAACGGCTGGCTGATGTGGAACCACACGCCCGGCCAGCGATGTATGCCGACCTGATCCTGATGCACCTCTATGCTCTTGAGCGCGATCCGCTCCTGGCCGCGCTGATCGATGTCCGGGCACGGGCGGGGTGGTACTGCCTGCAACTGCTAACGAGCGGGCTCACAGCGTCTGAGCTCCCTGCACCGCCGGATGCGCTCAATCCCCAGATAGTGTGCACCGACACCCTCGACCGCTACGCGTGGCCGGATGCGTGGCCTGCCCAATTCGATGTCGTGATCGGGAATCCACCCTATGGCTATGCCGAGGCGATCCCGCTGGAAGAACAGCAGCGACTCGCACAGGAATACGACGTCGCACGCGGACCCTTCGATCGGTCCTGGGTGTTCATCGAACGGGGGATCAAACTGCTCACATCGGGCGGCGTGTTGGCGTACCTGATCCCGGATGCGCTCATGGTGCGTCCGCGAGCGCGGCGTCTGCGGGAACTGATCGCACGGACCACGACCATCCTCAGCACATCATCTGTAGGCACGATCTTCCCCCATGCCGGCGTTGGCGGTGCGTTTCTGCTTGCGCGGAAACGATCCCGGCCAAGGGAATTGATTCCGGGGGAATCGCAGGAGGTGGTCGATAGCCTGTTCCGCACGCATTTGCAGCCGACGGTCGATGCGGGGTCGCGAGGCGTTCGGCTGGGGGATCTCTGTACGATCAGCCGCGGCGAAGAGCTCGGCGACAAGGCGTGTCGCCCTTTGCGGGAGACCTCCATGCTCATTCCGATCCTGCGCGGACGGGATCTGTCGATGCTGGGACATCCGTGGCCGCAGGTCGGTATTGTGAGTTCACTGAGGAAGCCGGCAGTGATCTATGAGACGCCGAAGATCATGGTCGTGAAGACTGGGACTACACCGATCATTGCAGTTGACTTATTCGAAGGAGTGGCGACCCTGCAGTCGATTTACAACGTCCACCTGCGGAGCGACGCACCAGAGGGCATTGCGCTGCCCCTCATCGCGTGGCTGATGGCATGTGAGGCCGGACAAGCGCAGTTTCGACAATTCACCGCAGGTAAGACACTTTTCCCCCAGCTCAATCAACACATGCTGGAGTCCTTCGTCTTGCCTCCCCTGGAACAGATGCGGGAGTGGAGCAAGGAGATGGAGACGCTGCGGGTCGCCGTCCACTTCGGCAATACCGGGGTGCTGTCGCCGCAAGAGCGCGCAGAGTTGATCGCACTGACCGGCTAACCGGGTGGTGGCGGAATGGTAGAGGAACGCGGCCAGCTACAATTCATCGAGACGCATTCACAGCCCCGACGGGTGTAACGCATCTGGAGTCTCCGTCCATGAGTGGTTCAGGCTTGCCGAACATCCCAGCTGAATGGGGGGAAGTTGGCATCATTGAAGAAGCCATCGAGTTCATCATTGACCTCGTTGGGCGGAGCTATCGAAGACCGGAAGGGTTCTACCTCGACGACTCAGAGCGATCCATGCATGAGGAGATTTCGGCGATCCTGCTGCGCAACAACATCGCTCATGAATGGGAGTACCCGTTGGTTGGAGGCAAGGGAAAAGTCGATCTGTTTGTGCCAGCATTCGGCCTGGCGATTGAGCTAAAAGCAAGAAATCAGAGCATCAATCCGGTAGCCAAGCAACTCGCTCGTTACATGGCGTCAGATCGATGCGCCGGCTTGCTCCTGATCTCGGTGAGCCTGGATCACAGGGTCATCACTGACTATGTCAGGTCCGAGCGGGGACTTAGCTATTCCCACGCAGGCAAGCCGATTGCTTTCTGTTGGATCCCGCCTCACAAGTGGACACCGGAGGAACTTCGGGAGCCCGGTGAACGGAAGATAGAGGCCATGAAGGCGAGTGGAGCTCCTGCGGGGCATGTTAAGCAAGTCGAGGCTATTTTTACTTTAAATCAGTTCCGGCTTTGCCCTGACTACATTCTCGAGCGTGAGTACGAAAATCCCCACGTAAGGATTACTGCCCACTGCACACTGATCCATCGAGCGACGGGAAAAGGCTGCGCATTTGGGATTGGCGAAAGCAGCACGATGGAAGAGGAATTTGCCTGGGGCCAGGGAAGACGGATATGCCCTTCTTGCGGCCTAGAGACAATCAAACGGAGTAGCTATCCACCCAGAGACAATCCCAACGGGGAACATGGCTGGTACTGCAATAGAAGTATCGCTTCGCACCTGTTGATGCCTGGCGATTTCTCGAACTACTCACCCGAAGAGTTCGCGGCCGGAATCAAGAGAATTGAGGAGTTTGAGTGCGACGCGGAATTCGATGCGCACGACGAGCGAATCACATCGCAAGTTGCCGGACGGGTCCCGGACGAAGGTCCCAGCAACCCACACAAGCAACTCGCATACAGAGCACAAGAGCGGGCACTTCATGCGGCCTGTTGCAACTTCCACCAGGTGAGAGAGAACCAGGAGCAAGCGAAGTAGCGCTCAGATTGTGCATAAGGCCCGAAACAGCTAGCCGTATACGCGGCTCGGGAGCTGCTAAATCTGAAGAGGGCCTTCGGGCATGTCGACCATGTCCGCACTGGTGAGCCCCAGCGCGCGACTAATGGTGGCGATCCACTGCTGATTGCAGGCGATGACCATGAGATCGAGGGCATCGGTGTCGCCCATGATTTCGCGGATGTGATCCCAGGTTTTTTGATCCATCGAGCCGCCGTAGACCTTTTCTGCGATGTCGAGCATGAGCAATTCGTGGGTATCGAACGTCTCCGCATCGATCCGGCCATGGAAGATCGACTCGAGCTTCGATTCGTGTAGTGCGCCATACATGCTGTTGCGTTCGACGATGCCGCGCATGGAGTACGGCGAGTGGGCGAGGGCGGCAATCCGGGCCCCAATCAGCAGGTGATCGGCGGTCGTGGTCGCATCGCTGGCGGATTTTTCGGCCATGCGGAGACTCATCAGCAGCTGGGCATAGGCAGGTCGCCGGGCCAGGATTTTGACCAGGGGGGGGACTGCGCCGAGATGGGCTTCATAGTCCGAATAGAGCGCTTTGACGTCTTCAGGGACTTCATCCTGGCTCAGGGGTGCGAGAAAGGGATGCACGAGAATCCTCCAGGTGGCGGGTTATCCGCGACGCTTTTCCAGAAAGGCGGTCATACGTTCGTACTTGTCGTCACTCTCAAAACAGGACGCCTGGCCCAGCGATTCGATGAGCAACCCGATGTCGGAACCAGTCCGATGGCTGGCGTTCAGCGCCAGTTTGGCCATGCGCAGCGCGAGGGGTCCGTTCTTCACGATTTCCGCCGCCAACAGACGCGCATGCTCCATGAGATCGCTATCGGGAACCACCCGGTTCACGAGGCCAATACGGAGCGCTTCCGCGGCATCGATGATGCGGCCCGTGAAGATCAGCTCGCGTGCGATCCCGAGGCCGACCAATCGCGGCAGACGCTGCGTCGCGCCAGCTCCGGGGACGATCCCCAGCGAGACTTCCGGTTGGCCGAAGCGCGCACTTTCACCCGCGATCCGCAGATCGCAGGCGAGGCTGAGTTCGCATCCGCCCCCCAGCGCCCAACCGCGGATCGCGGCGATGACCGGCGTCGGGAATTGTTCGACCGCCAGGAACAGGCGCGAGTTGATCCCCGCCAGCGCATCGAAGCGATTGCGATCGCGCAGTTCACCGATATCCGCCCCAGCTGCGAACGCTTTGTCGCCCGCACCAGTGAGGATGAGGCAACTGAGCGACTGGTCGGATGCCAGTTCGGTGAGCGCGGCATGGAGGGACTGCACCATCGCGAGATCGATGGCGTTGCGTTTCTCGGGACGATTGAGGGTCAGGATCGCAAGCGGTCCGTCGCGCTCGATGAGCACCAGTGGCGCGGTCTCCATAGGCGACAGCGTAGCATTAGCCATCCTCGGGGAGCACCGGGAAGGGCAAGTTGGAACTCCAGCGCTGCGTGAATTCCGTGGGATTGTGGAAAGCGAAGTCGAATGGCACTAATGCGGTCAGGGCCTGCCCTAAATGGAGGAAGGAGAACGACTCCGCCCGGACTCGCCCTTCCAGCGCACGTAGTTGCCCAAAGATCGCGCCATCGCTCAGGGCTCCGGAGAGCGGATTGAGCCACAAACGTCCGGCGTAGCTCCAGCCCGATTCCCGCGCCCGGGCGATTGGCGCTTCATCCAGGACCAGCCACGACTCGACGGCATCGAAGGGCTCATCGATCGCACTCTGATGGGGTAAGCGCGGCGGATCGGCCTCGTAGCTCGAGCCGAAGACCTCGAGCGCCCAGCAGCAGTACCGCCAATGATCGGGGGACACCTCCACGGCGCCAGCAGGGAAATCGCGGAGCGCTTCCGGACTCGGGAGCTCGTACTCCACGCGGATCATGGGGAAGGTCGGCCAGGGCGGCGGCTCGGGCCCGAGCAGCTCTGGCAAGCGGAGTGGCTGCATCAGACGCAGCGAGACCACATCGCCATCGGTCCATTCGACCTCGTGATTTTGGGGCGACAGATCGAATGGGTCGCCCATGCGGAAGGCGGCGAGCAAGCCTTCGGGAGTGAGAGTCCGCAGGATGGAGGATCGTGGAATCCACCACTCCTCACGATGCAACCCTTGTGTGAGCAGCGCGGTCCAGTCGATCTCATCCGGACTCTCCGGCAGCTCCGGGATCGGCTGGAATACGACATACCCCGGTCCCGACTCCGGCAGGGGCAGCAGCTCCTGGTGGCATTGCAGACGGACCGCTGGCTTGCCATCGTGGGGCTCGGTGTCGAGGATCTGACAGGGGATGAGATGGGCGGCCGGCAGCATGGCGTCCAGTATGCCGGATGCGGGGCGTATCCTTACGCGATGTTCTGGTTCCCCCCGCGATACCGCTGGCTCTTCCTACTCGGCCTCATCCTGCTTCCCATCGGCTGCGGCGGAGGAGCAAGCGTGCCGGATCCCGATCCGGAGCCGGATCCTGATCCGATTCCCCTGCTCCCCCTCGCCTGGTGGGACTCGGTCTCGACCGCGCCGGACTACGCACGTCCGACTGCGGAACTGGTCGCCGAGGGCATCACCACCATCTTCATCTCCATGGGCGACCTCACCGAACGCGCATCGACCCCGCGCGTGACGATTCCCATCCCAGATCCGCCGATTTTCTATCCCAGTGATCATGTCGCCTCTGGGGAGGTTGCGCGCTACGTTCGCGAGACGGTCCCTGCCCCGGAAATCGATATCGTGCCCGAGCTACCTGTGTCAGAGCTCTATCGATTGCAACCGAGTATTTTGGGGCGCGATCCGGTCGCGGCGGATTTCGCGAACGTCATCGCGTTTGTCGATACCCTGGAAAGCGATCCGGCGGTCGCGCCGCGGATCGGCGGTTACATGCTGGTCGATGAGCCGAGTCTGTGGCCGAAACGATGGGTGACCCCCTCATTTCTCGCACCGCTGGTCGCCGAGTTGCGGCTGCATACGACCAAGACGCTCTACATCAACTTCGAGGTCAGCGCCCTCAACGGCACGACGAATCCGACCACCCTCGAGACTTTCCCACCCCTCGATCTCCCCGCGTGGCGCGACCTCGCCGATGTCTTCATGTATGACGAATACCCCTACCTGCGGACCGGCGACAGCGATCCCCTTGCGGCCATGATCCGGTTCGATCAGGTGCGTCGGGCGCTCGCTCCCAAGCCCGCGACCATGTGGCTGCAGGGATTTGGCGAAACCGATTTCCCGGATACGCCGGTCTTCGGATCGCAGACCCCGCAACAAAAACGAAAGCTGCGACACCCCACGGGATCTGAGGCGCGCTATCAGGCCTGGACCGCGCTGGCCACTGGGAGTGAAGGCCTGGCGTGGTTCGTGATTCACTGGATTCCTGCGGACATGCGTCGCGATCGCTACGGACCCGTCGCTGAAGAAGTGCAACGCCTGCGCGGACTCCTTGCCGCGCCCGATCTGCTCGCAAGCGACCCGCGTCGGAGCATCACGATTGCTCCCCCGGACTGCACTGCTGGGGGCGCGGGACTGCGCTCCTGTCTGCCCCCGCAAGTGCGTCTGAGCCGCGACCCTCTTAGCGACGAACTCATTCTGCTGTGCATCAATCGCGCGCCGTTCGCGACGACGTTCACGATCAGCTCTTCGGAGACGATCGATGGGACGAAGGTCGGCAGCACGACGCCGATTGATCCGTTCGCTGAAACACCAGTCCTTGTTCAGGGGAACAATGGCGGCGCAATGACGCTGACGGTGACGCTCCCAGCGCATCGCATGGGCATGTGGCGGTTGGACGGGTAGAGATTCAGTACCATTGACCGACCACGGACCGTGAGTTCTCGGTCCCGACCTCGTTCGTTCCCAGGGAAGGGCGTTCTTCATGCTGCACCCGCATCTCGCGTCAATCGCACTCACCGCCGCGATCTCGGCCAGTATGGCGCTGATCGGCTGTTCGAACGCCTCCTCGCCGACGTCCGCACCACCACCAGTCGCGAGCACGTCGCCATCTCCGAGCCATCCCCTCGCGACCACGCATGTGTCCGGCGGTACCGCCCTCCCCGGTGGGACGCTGTCCGATGGCCTCCTGCAAGAAAGCGCACTCGGCATTTGGAATCTCCATGTTGATCCCGCAACGCCCACAGCACACGTGACTCCCCAGGCGATGCGCAGCGCGCAACAGAATGACGATGTGTATGAACTCCCCCTCGACAACCTGGTGAATCCGGGGAGCTTTGAGATCCAGTCGATTACCGTCGATGGCGACTCGGTCGACATCACCTGGCAATTCACGCATCCCTTCGCAGCGCCCGCGAACATCGATGCTCCCGCCCCGCCGCCAATCGAGCGGACCTCGGCATCTCCGGGCGCGTGCTCTTCCTTGCGGATGTGGCGAGTGCGACGGGCAATACCTTTTATGAAGGTATCCCGGGGGACGACACGCTGGTCCTGAATCCGGGATTCGCGCAGAACGCCGATGGGTTGGTGAAACCGCGCGGATTGGTCACGCTTGCTGGCTTCACGGCGAATACGTTCCCCTTCCAGGCGCTGGTCGATGAGCGCACCAACGGCAATCGGGTCGGCATCAGTAACGAAGGTGATGTCCGGGGCAACTACGACAGTGCCGAGGGCTGGCAGAAATCCGATTTCGGCGCGAATCGCACAGGATTCACTGGCTACGGCATTCTCCATCAAGGGCAGGCCGTGACCCGTACGATTCGGCTCAATTTGGCGACGTTGCAGAACGGTCCTGGCATCGATCTGGGGGTCGCGATTGTGGCGAAGTATGTCGATCCCCGGGGCGGGGCAACGATCGATGAGAAAAAAGCGAATCGGCTGCCCGGAGCGGTCGCCGATGTCGCGAAGTTCTGTTATCGCGAGCCCCACGGTTCACTCGATATCGAAGCTATCCGATTCGCCGGGCAGGTCGGGACTATCTCCGCCGGCAGCCCTGATGAAGTCGATCTACGCTTCACCGTGGTCGATTGGGATGCCCGCTCCACTGAGACGACCGAGGCGAATCTCGCGGATGAATCGACCACCTCACGCGTGGCGATCGGCGCAAGCGGCGCGCCGTCCTTCGCGATTTGCATCCCCGGCATCATTGGCGATTCCACGACAGTCGCAGTCTGGCCGGGATCGGCGCTGAAGAACGATGACACCGCGATCGGCGGCGACACTGCGACAGACACCGGACGTCCGGGCGATGGCCTCTACTTCACCGACTCCATCCAGAACACAGGAACCAATCAGCTATACGGAACGTACTACGGTGTCGCGCGCGTGATCGATCCCGAGGACGAAGTCGCATTCGGCAGCCCGCGCGTGTTCCTCGATGCCGACCTGCTCCCCTTGAGTGCCGATCTCCCGCGAGTCCGTGTCTATCAGGCATTCCCAGTCACGATCATGAATACGCCACCGGAGCTTGTCCTTGAGCTTGATTTCGCGACGATCGCCTCTGGCACCAGTCCCGTGATCAACATCGTGTCGGCTATCGATGCCGATAACGAGGACATTGTGCTGCTGATCAACTGGGATGGCGACAACACGTACGAGGATAATTTCGTCCTCCCAACAGACGCAGGACCGCTCCCTCCTATCACGGCACCTACCCAGTTTAATAATCCGGGGACAACCGCCCAAGACCGAACGATCAAGGCGATCTATGCCAGCCCCGGCAGCATAGAGGCGCAAATTCAGCATCCCGATCTGGAGGTCACGATCGGCACGAATCGCCGTCCGCAACTCGCGGCGGGCGAAGTGCAACTGCGCTTCGCTGACATCGCTGCGCCGGGTCTGTTCATCATCCAGGATGACGGCTCGCTATCGCTGTCCGATCCTGAAGACGACGTGATCACCTTCGTGGTCACCAACGATGTAACCGCGGAGACGGAAAGCTCCAGCGAGCTCCCGATGCCCGGACATCTGACGCCATTTGGGGCGGATCTGGGACCAATTACGTTCAGTGTGTATGCGACGGATGCGAATCACGGACCCTCGGCAGCGACGCGCATCGGGCAGCTCACCGGACGAGTCCACGGACCCGCCTGGGCACATCGCATGGGGGGCGCGACCGGCGAGTTCGCCACTGCCATGGAAGTGACCGCAGACCGGATATTCCTCGGGGTCCAATTTGCGAGCCCCAGTATCGATGTCGGTGGCGGACCTCTTGCGCTGGTGGGGGGCTCCGATGCGGTGCTGGTCGCCTACGACCTGGAGGGCCGCTACCTGTGGGATCGCCACATCAACGGCGCCAATCTTGAAACGATCGAGGATGTGGCGGTCAGCCCGGCGGGGCAGGTCTATGTGGTCGGCGGCGTCACCTCCACCACCGATTTCGGCGGCGGGGGTACGGGGAC
>Ga0163150_10008799_pt1 | contig 11372 bp, 8 predicted proteins | sample OliLakLV19P2IB_FD_148628 | JGI IMG/M metagenome (GOLD analysis project Ga0163150, IMG submission 148628) | Freshwater microbial mat bacterial communities from Lake Vanda, McMurdo Dry Valleys, Antarctica - Oligotrophic Lake LV.19.P2.IB | ecosystem: Environmental > Aquatic > Freshwater > Lake >...
ATCTTGTATACACCAGTGCCGCAAATATCGTAACACAGCCCAAAAGAATCTGACAATTCATGCTTAACAGATACGCCGGCAACAAGGGGACTGTCAACGAGGGGACTGTCCCCGCCCCCCACCACCCACTCCAAACAATTCTCACCATCGCACTCATCGCATCATGCGCAACAGCCCACGCGACCGCACCGATCACAACCGGCGAAAACAGTTCCATCCTAAAAGATGGCAAGCCCCTCCGGGCAATAGGCGTAAATTTTTACAGCGCATTCATGCGCACACTCGCCGATCCGAATGACCTGAGTTACCGCGCCGGGTTTTCGGAATTAAAATCGTTTGATGTGCCGTTTGTGCGGTTCGCCGCCTGCGGGTATTGGCCTGACACCATGAAGCTTTACATCGAAGAAAAGGAAGGGTATTTCGCGCGCATGGACGGGGTCGTCCGCGCCGCCGAGGAAAACGGAATAGGTTTAATACCCAGCCTCTTCTGGAACAACGCCTGTATTCCGGATCTGGCGGGTGAACCGCGCGATCAATGGGGCAATCCTGATAGCAAAACCATCGCGCTGATGCGCGCCTACACGCAAGATGTCGTCTCCCGGTATGTGGACTCGCCCGCAATCTGGGCGTGGGAATTTGGCAACGAGTTTGACCTCGCGGTGGACCTGCCCAACGCCGCCAGCCATCGTCCGGCCACTGTAGTTGCAAAAGGCGCGCCCGCCACGCGAAGTGAACGCGATGACCTCCGATTCGATATGGTGACCATCGCATTCCGCGAATTCGGCGAGGCGGTGCGCGCAATCGATCCGGATCGTTTGATTACGACGGGTAACAGCCTGCCGCGCGCAACCTCTCATCACCAGCGCCAATCGCTCACCTGGGGGTCCGACGCGCGCGATCAGTTCAAGTCACAGCTCGCCGCGTTCAACCCCGATCCGCACACGCTGATCTCGGTTCACGTCTATCCGCCGGACGCAACTGGCAGGTTCGGACAACCTAAAACTTCTTACGACGAAATTCTTGCCCTATGCAAGGAAGTCTCGCGTGAAACCGGCAAGCCATTGTTCGTTGGTGAATGGGGTGCCATTGATGACACCGAAGGAGTCAAGCGCGATGATGCGCATCGATCGAACCTCGAAATGATAACTGCTCTTGAGCGCAACCACGTGCCGCTTGCCGCCGCCTGGGTTTACGACCTGCCTGCGCAAGAGTCTTTCGCAAACATCACCAGCGAAAATAACCGGAGATACCTGCTCAAGGCGATCCAGCTCGCGAACCACCGCATAAAGGCCGTTTCCGAAGGCACTCACAGCATCGACATCACCGGTGGAAATTTTCGCGGTGCGTTGCTCGACTTTGTCGCGAACAAAGGGCGATCCGGCAACGGATTCAATCCGCTGCAACACGTCGCGTTTCGCGGAGAAAACCTCTTTCGCGACGATGCGACCGGACTGTACTTCGAGCATATTTTCAATGGCACGGCAAGGGACGCGGCAATCTCGATGTTCTCGCCGAACAATGACGCGCACAGCGTGGCTTCGATAGACCCACGCACCGCCGTGATGCGTCACCCGGTGGACACGTCATCGTGGGGAATCGAAAGCGAAATGCGATATACGCTCGATGGCGACGCCATAGACATGGAGTTTCTCGCCAAACCCACGCGCGATCAGTTTCCGCTTGGGTATTGCGCATTCATGTGGGCAAGTTACATGAACCACACGCGCGACCGCCGAATCCATTTTTACGGCACGGAAAACGGCCAGGAGGGTTGGGTATCCTTCGGCGGCGACACAGACGCTGCGCCCGGCTTTGAAACTGGCACAATCGCATTCCAGGGCGTGTCCGATCTTCCCTTCGAGGACGGCGCAAAGACGTTGAACGTAATCGAGAGCAAGTCGAAAAAGTTTTTGAAACCGTTTTACTATGGTCTGGTTGATGGCGACGGAGATTCGATTACAACGGAAGACACGATGGCCTATGTCATGATGTTCGATCAGAAAGAACCTATCCGGTTCGCATTATGGAATTTCATCAAAAACACTTCTGGAGAATTCGATCCGCACTCGCCCGCATGGGACTGGCAGTATGTGATTCGCGACCCGAAACCTGGAATGACCTACACTTACCGCGCGCGAATGCTGTACATTCCTTTTACAACGCGTGAAAACATTCTAACGGAATACGAACGCTGGGCCGCCGGGCTACGAGCGCGCTAAGGAGAAGTTTCGTGAAAAGTCTGATCGGGTTACTGCTGCCGCTCACTGCTTTAGCGGCCAATGAAGTGTCCATTGATCCAGACCGCATGCTCGTCGTCAATGGCCAGCGCGCATTTGTGCTCGGGCTTTACGAGAATCCAACGGAGGACAGCGTCCTCGACGAGGCCGCGCGCGCAGGTTTTAACTTGATCCAGTCTGCCCCAGACGCGGCACAATTGGATCGTCTTCACAATCGCGGCGTATACGCATGGATTAACACCGGCTACGACATTGATTTCAGCGTTGACGCCGGCGCGCGAAAGACTGCGTTGTCGAAACTGGCAGGTGATTTCGTCGGCCACCCCGCCATGCTCGTCTGGGAAGTGCCCGACGAAGCGCTTTGGAACGTGTGGTATGGCACGCAACTCTGGCGCAACCGGGACGAAGTCAAGTTGCAGAACGAATTGATTGGCGCGCTGGAAGACAAAACGCTTGCGGACGCGTTGCGCGCCATGCGAGAAAATGCGTCTCGTCTCTGGGGGATCGGAGAGTTCAAGGAAGCCGAACAAACCGCGGACGAAATCTGGCGGAAACTGGGCAAAGAGTCTCCACAACCAAATAACAGCATACTGGATGCGCCGGAACGCGCCGCGAAAATGGCCGCCGGTTTTCTCGAAGGATTCAATCATCTGAAATCGGCTACGCCGAAGCATCCCGTCTGGATGAACCATGCGCCGCGCAATTCTGTCGCGCAACGCGCCGCATTCAACAACGCCGCCGATATCGTTGGCTGCGACATTTATCCCGTGCCGCCGCATATCGGTGGCCATTCGGATCTCTTGGATCGCGGGCTTACGAGTGTCGGCGCGTACACCCGCACCATGCAGGATGCCGCGCCGGGCAAACCGGTCTGGATGGTGTTGCAGGGATTCTCCTGGGCAGAACTGCAAGAAATGAAGGACAGCGCCGAAGCCGCAAAGCAACGTCATCCGCGTGAGAATGAAACGCGATTCATGGCCTATGACGCCATCGTCAACGGAGCGCGCGGCATCCTCTATTGGGGCACAGCATATACGGACAAGGAAAAATTCTGGCCTGGCCTTTTGACCGTCGTACGAGAGCTCGCTGATCTCAGTCCGGTGTTGTCGGCGCCTGATTCGGATTTGAAACTCACTGTGTCGTATGACGAAACCTGGGGTTCGATCGACCGCGGCATCCGTGTATTGGCGAAGAATGCGGACGACGGCGTCTGGTTCATTGTGGTCAATGAGTATCTCGATCCGCTCACGTATACCCTTCGCGGTTTGGAATCCCTCGACGGCGTTTCGTATTCGGAATCGGTTTCGGGCGATGCAAAATCAGTGGAGAAGGGCGCTCTTGAATTCACGATCGAACCGTATGGCGTTCACGTGTTGAGACCGAAAAAATAGGCGCGATTAAGACTCGCTCTCCAAGTGTTCGATAACCATCCCCGCGATATCGATGCCGGTGACGGATTCGATGCCTTCGAGGCCTGGCGACGAATTCACTTCGAGCACGACCGGCCCCCGGCTCGCGCGCAAAATATCAACGCCCGCGAAATCGAGACCGAGCACGCCCGCCGCGTGGCATGCAATGTTCCGTTCGTCGTCTGTGATCGTCACGGGTTCCGGTTTGCCACCGCGATGAAGGTTGGCGCGGAACTCGCCGTCGCCCGCGCGGCGCAACATCGCGGCAATGACTTTTCCACCGAGGACAATGCAGCGCACATCAACGCCGCGCGACTCCGCGATGAACTCCTGCACGAGAAATTGCGCATCCAGCCCGCGAAACGCGTCGATTACGCTTTCCGCGGCGTTGTGCGTCTCTGCAAGCACCACGCCCTTCCCCTGCGTGCCCTGGATCAATTTCACGACGATTGGTTCGCCTCCGACGAGACTGATTACGTCGTCCGTATCATCCGGTGAGTGGGCGAATCCTGTCATCGGCATGCCGATGCCATGGCGCGCGAGCAGTTGCAGGCTGTGCAGTTTGTCGCGCGAACCGGTGATCGCCGCCGCGCTGTTTAGTGACCGGACGTCCATGATCTCGAACTGGCGCACGACCGCCGTGCCGTAGAAGGTATTCGCTGGCGCGATCCTGGGAATGATCACATTTGGCTTTGCCAGAACGCGCCCGCGATAATGAATCGAGGGTTGGTCCGACGCGATATTCATATAGCAGCGCAGGGGATCGATAACGCGCACGGCGTGTCCCCGGCGCTGCGCCGCAACAGCAAGCCGCCGGGTTGAATAGAGTTTGGGATCTCGTGAAAGGACGACGAGGTTCATGTGGCGCACTTTACCCGACCCCGTGTAACAAAGGGAACCTCTGCTGTGCATGGCAATCGCGCTTGAACCAAGGCGCTGCGCCTTGGACTGCGGCAGCGGGTAGCTGCCGCTTTCACTTTACATGGGCAAGGTCGCTTCGCAGTTAAGCGCGATTGCCCTATTTTCCATTCAGGTGTTTCTGAAGCCTGCTCTATCGAGGCATTCGGCTATCCGAAGTGAAAGTGGCGCTGACACGCCGCACTCCAAGGCGCGGGGCAGGAATCCGCCGTCACGTGTTACTCTTGCGCATCTTAATCAAACTTGGAGAGCCAACCATGTCCAGAGCACTCGAAAACAAGGTAGCGTTCATTACCGGCGCCTCCCGCGGCATTGGCGCGGAAATAGCCCGGCGGCTTGCACGGGAGGGCGCGATCGTCGCGTTTACGTATTCGAGCTCGCCCCAGAAAGCCGCGGAAGTCGCCACGGAGATTGAAGCCCCGGGCGGGCGCGCCTTGGCAATTCAGGCGGACAGCGCGGATGCGGACGCCCTCAAGAAAGCGATTCAACAGACGGTCCAAGCTTTCGGACGGCTGGATGTCATGGTCAACAACGCAGGTGTCGCGCCGATCGCGAAACTCGAAAAATTTTCTTTGGCCGATCTTGATCGCCTTATAGCCATCAACATCCGCGCCGCATTCGTCGGTGCGCAGGAAGCCTCCCGCCACATGGTTGAAGGTGGACGAATTATCACCATCGGCAGTTGCACCGCCGAGCGGATGCCCTTCGCCGGGGGCGCGCCCTATGCCATGAGTAAGGCCGCGCTTGTTGGACTTGTACGGGGCCTTGCCCGAGACCTCGGTCCACGCGGAATCACGGTAAACAATATTCAGCCTGGGCCTATCGATACGGACATGTGTCCCGCCAATGGACCGGCCAATGAAGGCATGCGTAGCCTTTTGGCCCTCAACCGATATGGGAATGTTGAAGATGTCGCCGGCCTTGTTGCCTATATTGCAGGGCCGGAATCAGGATTCATCACGGGCGCGAGCCTGACCGTTGACGGAGGCTTCACCGCTTAGCGTTTCAAGGTTGCGAAACGTCCGGCACGGTGAACTTCTCGGGATACTTCGGAATCATGTCCCGATAAAACTCCGCGAGCAGTTTCATGTCGTTCTCGATATCGCCGGTAGGAACAAAGGATGGTCCAAACCCCACCCGTCTGCGCCCATAGTCGGCAAACGACAAGACTATGGGCACGCGCGCTTTAAGGGCGATATGGTAAAAACCAGTCTTCCATTTGCTTGTGCGGCCGCGGGTGCCCTCCGCGGAAAGAAACATGAGCATGCGATCGCTTTCAGTGATTACGCGCGCCGCCTGTCCGACGGCGTTCGTGGTCCTTCCACGGTCAATTGGTATACCCCCCAGCCATTTCAAGACTTGGGAGATGGGCCACACAAACATGCTCTTTTTGCCCATCCAGGAAGCTTTGGCCCGATACGAGAAGACACATGCCAGCATCAATGGAAAGTCCCAACTGCTCGTGTGTGGCGCGGCAACAACCACACATCTGGGGTCCGCCGGCAATGCACCGACCTTATGCCAGCCCATCACCCAGAGATATAAATTCGACACCAGCCGCAACAGCGGCGTGACGACCGGCGTGTCAAACAGTGAGTAGCGCATGATTTTGGTCGATCCCCTCAAGCAAGCGCGCGAGTGTACCAAACAGGAAGGGCCCGCGTCCTCGCGGGCTTGTAACCAGCGGCGTGACGCCCCAAAATTCGCGGGAGCGCCTTGGACTGCGGTAGCGTAGTCCGCTTCGGACGCAGCTACCGCTTTCCATTCGGATTGCAAGTGGTCTGGAGCGGTACGTGGCGCTGCTGGTCCCTTGAAGTAAAAGCGGCAGCTACCGCTGCCGCACTCCAAGGCGCTGCGCGCGACCAAATGGACGTTTAAAATCCCCGCGTCCTCGCGGGCTTGCCCGGCTAGATTCCTAGACTAGGCGAACCCTACCCGCCCCTTTCCGGGGGGCTGGCATCCAAGCGGTTGTCTATGGCATACTATGGCCGTGCGGTGATGGCCCAATGCGGTGGCGCCATCCCAAAATTTAGGCGCGTTTCGCGGGGTCGCAGAGGTGCGTCGTGTGCGTATTGATTTATTTCTGCCCTAGTGCCCTGACTATGTCTCATCCCCAGACCAACGGGGGGAGCCAGTCATGGTAGAAAAACCTGCCGAATGGCGGCGCTTCGAGCCTGTCGAGTTGGAAGGCCCTGTGGCGCACGCAGTGTCCAAAGGTTCCGGCCAGCTCTTGTATGAAAACCCAGCCTTGGCGCTACGCGAATTCGAGCGGTTGCTGCGCGAGAATGAGCGGCTCCATTCCGAATGCGCCGGACTTCGCGCCCAGGCAGCGAAGAGTGACAACGAATCCGTCCGGTTTCGGGAAGACCTCGACGCGGCGCGCACTGAACTGGGCCGGCTTCAAACTGAAGTCGAGGGACTTCGCGCGACCGTGCAGACCACGGCAATTCCGCTACCGCCGCCTGCCGATGTTGCATTGACGATGACCGGAGCGGTTACCACAACGTCCCAACGGGGCGCCGCGCAGGTTGTGGCGGGGTATTTGTTTGCCAATCCGAACGAGCGTCAGGTCCGGTTGGTCGACGATGCGCTTCGGGCGCGGGGAATTCGAGGCGAATAGCACGGGCTACTTTTCGAGCATGCCCTTCGTCGAGGGAACGCCCGTGACGCGCGGATCGAGTTGGGTAGCGCGGTCGAGCGCGCGCGCAAACGCTTTGAAGACGCCTTCAATGCAATGGTGTAGATTCGCCCCGTGGCGCAATACAATGTGCAACGTGGTGCGGCTGTTTACCGCGAACGCGCGGAAGAATTCCTCGGTCAGTTCCGAATCAAACTCGCCCACCTTTCCCCGCGGCAGGTCCGCCTGAAATATCAGGAATGGACGGCCGCTAAAATCAATTGCGACTTCCGCGAGCGCTTCATCCATCGGCACCACGGCGTGACCAAACCGCGCAATACCCTTCATCTCGCCAAGCGCCTGGGCAACGGCTTTGCCGAGGCAAATTCCGACGTCTTCAACGGTATGGTGCGCGTCGATTTCAAGATCGCCCTTTGCGTCCACCTTTAGATCAAAGAGTCCATGTTTCGCGATGTGCGTGAGCATGTGGTCAAAAAAACCGATTCCCGTGCTGGCGTCAATAACGCCACTGCCATCGATACCAATAGATAGCGTGATCCTGGTTTCGGCGGTGGCGCGGCTTATTTCAGCGTTACGGCTCATGATTCACCTATCGGCCCATCGCAAGGCGGTCCGCCAGGAACGGCGGCAACCCGGCGTCGCGAATACGTTCCGCGGCCTTTGCCACGTCGTAATCGACCCGGACCAATTCGTAAACATTCTCTTCGGAGTCATATAGGCCAAAGGCCGCTCGGGCATCTCCATCGCGCGGCTGGCCTACCGAACCCGGATTTATAAAAAATGTCTTGCCTTGGCCGAGCGCAAACTTCGAGTCGTCGTCTACCGTGTACATACCGTCCGCCGAGAATATACCGGGACTATGCGTATGTCCGAAGAAGCATAGCCGGTAATTCTGCTCGGTGACGTAGGAAAGGTGGGGCAGCACGTCTTCCCAGGTAAACAGATAACAGTCGCGGTCCGTCGGCGATCCGTGCGCGGCCAGGAAGTGATCGAACTTCATGTTGTCTGGCAATTGCCGCAGCCATTGGTGGTTGGTCTCGGAAAGGTGCTCGCGCGTCCAGAGGGCGGCCTGCAACGCGACGGGGTTGAACCCCCACGGTTCTTCGATGCCACAGGCCACGGCATCGTGGTTGCCACAAATCGTTGGCATGCCACTTTCCCGCACGATGTCGGAGCATTCGTTTGGGCTCGCGTTATACCCCACGACATCGCCCAGACACACAGTCTGGTCTACACTAAGCTGTGTAATGCGGGCCAACACCGCTTCGAGCGCTTCGAGGTTGGCATGAATATCCGAAATGATTGCGTATCGCAAACGGCAAACCTTGCGTTTGACGGCGGTTTCACAGTAACGGGCCGACCGTGACCCCTCGTTCTACCCCCGGCCCGTTGCGTATTCTGCATGCGTATGGGGTAAGGGATCAAGCAACCTGATTTACAACTTGAATCCCCGTTTAATTCAAGTTCTCCGGGAAGGTACGGTGGCCCCCCTTGAGACAAATTACCCGAATGCCGCGCTGTCGATTGTATTTGCAGCGACAAAAACGCGGTAGCCGCGAAAATGTCTTGGCAAGTCAGCCAATCTGTGGCAGAATCACTATTGGCCCGGTTTGTAGCGGGGGAACACATTAAGCTTCCTGAAGTTGAAGTGCACCGTGGACCGGTGCCAGCGCTGGGGGAGGTGGAAGTATGGGCCTGAGCGCGGGGGGTTTTGTCTTTTTCGTATTCGCATACTCGGGCTTGGCCGGGTTATGGGGATACATCGTCGTCGTGTGTTTCGCGCGCGCGAAATTACTAACAGAGTATCCCACGGTCGCCCGGCTCTACGCCGTCATTGCGGCGTGCGCCGCGGCCGCTTGCGCCTTGGTAATCCTCGACATTGCACGCCAACTCGCGCCTGGTGCGTGGGGTTGGTCCGGTCCAACGCTTATCACGACGCTGATTTCCCTGGCTTTGCACGTCTTCGCCATCACGATTACGATCTTCGCTGGTGTGCGCGGCCTTTTACCACGACTTTCCTCCGCCGAGGCCGCGCGTCAACACGAAATCGGCGAGTTGCAGCGCGCGCTCGATCAACGCGCGGTAGACCTTCGCACCGCACAAGATCAACTCGCGCGCTTTAACATTGAGCGAACAGAAATCAATGAGCGCCTTGCCAATGAGCGCGCCATGCTCGAAGCCATTATGAACGCCGGCGCAGGCGCGATATGCACCGTCGATCTTGGCGGCACTATCGTGTTTGCAAACGAATCCTGCCAAAACGTGCTCGGCGTAACTGAACGCGAAGCCGTGGGCAGGCGCTACAATGCTCCGGAATGGAAACAAACGAATACCAGCGGCGCGGCTTTGGAAGACGCCGAAATGCCATTCCGCCGCGTGATGCACGCGGGCAAACCTGTTCACGGCATGCAGTATGCCGTTGAATGGCCCGATGGCAGCCGGCACATGCTCGGGGCAAGCGGCGCGCCATGGCGCAACGCTGACAATACACCAGCGGGCGTTGTCCTCCTTCTCTCGGACATTTCACGGCAGAAAGAAGATGAAGAGCGCTTGCGCAACAACGAACGCCGGTTTCGCATCATGGTCGAGGGCCTCCCCAGCGGCGCGGTCCATGTCGAAGGCGAGAATCTGTTTATGAACCGGGCGACGGAACAAATAACTGGCTACACCCGCGACGAGATCACGACGGTCAACCAGTGGTTTTGGGCGCTGTTCGGCGAAGAATCCACGACAGCGAGAGTCGAGTACGAACAAAACCTCGACGCAGGATCGTCTACATCCACTACCAATACGATCCGCAGAAAAGACGGAGAGCTCCGCATCCTCCAATTCGATACCCACCGATCACAGAACAGCGTGGTCTGGTTGATGCACGATGTCACCGAGCGGTTCCGCGTGGAAGGGGCGCTACGGGCAAGCGAGGAGAAATACCGGTTATTGGCGGAGACCGCGCGCGATATGATTTGCGTACACGACATAAACGGCCGGTTGACCTATCACAATGCCGCCATGCGCCAATTCGCCGAGATGATGACCGGCCAGGTCGAAGACCTGTATGCGTGTAACTTTCTGACCGCCGAATCGCGCGAGCGCGTCAGCGGGCGCTGGGAACGGCGGCTTGCGGGTGATCGCAGCCGTTGGCTGTACGAGCTCGAGGCCGTCAAACAGGACGGCTCGATCGTTCCGTTGGAAGTATCAGCCGCGCCGATCGAGACCAATGGCGTCATTACCGGAAGCCTGAGCATCATGCGTGATGTCTCCGAACGCAAAACATCCGACGAATCACGCCGGCGCCTTGAAGCTCAGATGTTCCATACACAAAAGCTGGAGAGCCTAGGCGTGCTCGCCTCGGGAATTGCGCACGACTTCAATAACATCCTAATGGGAATCCTGGGCAACACCGATCTTTTGCGGCCAATGATCGATACTCCTGAATCGCGTGATTGCTTCGACGATATTTCGCAAGGCGCCAAACGCGCGTCCGAATTGTGCAGGATGTTGCTGGTATTCGCCGGGGAAGGCGAGTTTACACCCGAGCCGGTGGATATAAACACGGTCGTAAGCGATTCCATTCGATTCATGCGGTCCGGTATCGCGCGCGGCATCCAGATTGAACTTGATTTGGCAAAACACCTGCCGCGCCTGGAAGGCGATTCCACGGACCTGCACCAAATGCTTCTCGTCATATTGGCCAATGCCGCGGATGCCATCGGCGATACGGGTGGCGGCATCACCGTCAAGACCGGCGCCGTTCCCGCGGGCGCCGCTCCCGAAACATCGGTTGGCGATGCATTGCCACCGGGAGACTACATCTCCATTTCGGTGACCGATACGGGTTGCGGAATGAGCGAAGAAGTCGCGTCCAAAATGTTTGATCCGTTCTACACCACCAAAACCAGATCGCGCGGATTGGGGCTCGCGCGCGCTCTTGGCGTCGCGCGCGCGCATGGTGGCGCCATGAATGTTTCGACGCGCGCGGGACATGGGACGACGATAACGGTCTATGTCGCGGCGCATGCGGCACAGTCAAGAAAAGCGCCGACCATTCTCGATCAGGAATCGTTGTGGCATGGAGAAGGCACAATTCTTGTCGTGGATGACGAAGAAAACGTGCGTTCGATTACAAAACGAATGTTGCAGCGGTTGGGCTTCGACGTTTTGTTGGCCCCC
>Ga0163150_10008801_pt1 | contig 11370 bp, 3 predicted proteins | sample OliLakLV19P2IB_FD_148628 | JGI IMG/M metagenome (GOLD analysis project Ga0163150, IMG submission 148628) | Freshwater microbial mat bacterial communities from Lake Vanda, McMurdo Dry Valleys, Antarctica - Oligotrophic Lake LV.19.P2.IB | ecosystem: Environmental > Aquatic > Freshwater > Lake >...
CCTGACACCTTATCGGCTCAGCGCACGTGGAATTTCAAGGGACAATACATGTACATTTGTATCGTACTCGTGTCAAGCTAGCATGTACAGTTTTTTTTCAGCACGGGAAATGCAACCCAAGTAGGGGCGGCACGCCCTAAGCGCTAGCGAAGGCCGTGGCAGCGCCGGCGAAGACCACGCCCTTCGCTAGCGTTTAGGGCGTGCCACCCTGCATGCTGATGCGCCCGCGCGAATGCCAACCAAGGAACTTTTCGCCGCTCGACGCGTCCAACCAGTACACGTCTAATGGCAGGCCGGCCACGTCCTTGTGCCGGCGAAATCGTCGCGCAAGCGCGACGATGAATGCAACCAAAATCGCATCACGGAACAGTCATGAACGCTCGCAAGCTCGCCCTCGTCCTGTCGGTCGTTCTGGTATCGTGTGGACTGCTGGCGGCCGCGCTGGTCGACGCACCGGCCAGCAAATCGCCACGCACCGCCCTGCAAAAAATGTACAACGACGGCAACTACAAAGACGCCTACGAAGGCCTGCGCAAGCTGGCCCTCGATCCCAACGCCGATTCACGGCAAGTGGGCTCAGACCTCACGCTGGCCGCGCAGTGCTTACAGAATCTGGACCGCATGGCCGAGGTCGACGCCTTCCGCGAAGCCGTCATCAAGATACACTCGGCCAACTGGCGGCTCCTGTTGGCCGCGGCCGAAAGCTATCTGAATATCGAGCACCACGGCTACATCGTGGCCGGCAAGTTCGAGCGGGGACAGAAACGCGGCGGTGGGCGAATCGTCAACGCCGCCGATCGCGATCGCGTTCGCGCCCTGCAGCTCATCGTGCAGGCGTTGCCGCTGGTCGCCAAGGAAGAGAACCACGCCGAGGCCGCCGACTTCTACCTGGCTTTCTCTCGCATCCTGATGAGCAACCGCGGCTACGCCGACGCCTGGCGGCTGCAATACCTGACCGATCTCGCGCAACTGCCCGACTACGACGAAGGCTGGAATTACGGTCGCCAGACGACCGGCGCGCCGGTCGATGCCGACGGCAACCCGATCTATTACACCACGCCCAAGACCTATGCCGACGCCGCCAACGACGGCCAACGCTGGCGCTGGGCGCTGACGCAGGCCGTGGAGATGTCGCCCGAACGGACCAATCAAGTCCGCTGGCTCTTGGCCGATTTCCTCAACAACCAATTCGGCGTACAGACGCTGGCCGAGTATAGCTACTGGTTCGCCCGCCAGGCCGACAACGACGACACCAAGAAAGACGAAAGCAGCACGTACGCGCTGCATACGTTGGGCGAAGACGAAACGATCGCCCGACTGGCCACGGGCATCAAGCGCTTCAAGCTGCCCGACGAATTCAACTACATCAAGATCTACCAGCAAATCGCGGCCGATCCCAAGGCCGCCATCGTCAATGGAACCGTGGCGAAAACCGGCTACGCTGCGCAATCGCTCGACACGCTGGCGCAGATTTTCGAAGACCGCCGCCAATATCCCCGTGCCGCAGGGTACTGGCGGCAGGCCATCAAGCAATTCGGACCCGGCGAACAGAAATCGCGCGAGCAACGCCTGACGCAGATCGTCAACAACTGGGGCCGCTTCGAAGGCACGGCCATGCAGCCGGCCGGCAAGGGGGCGACGGTCGAGTTCCGCTTCCGTAACGGCAAGAAGGTCCATTTCGAGGCCCACTCCGTCAACGTCGACAAGCTGCTCACCGACGTCAAAGCCTACTTGAAAAGCAATCCGCGGCAGCTCGATTGGAACAAGATCAACATCGGCGACATCGGGCATCGGCTAGTCGAAGCCAACGAACAGCAATACGTCGGGGCCAAGGTCGCCGACTGGGACTTGGAACTTGCGCCGCGCGAAAAACACTTCGACAAGCGCATTACCGTCACGACTCCCCTGCAAAAGGCCGGCGCCTATCTGGTCACCGCCAAGATGGCCGACGGCAACACCGGCCGCATCATCCTCTGGCTGGCCGACACCGCGATCGTCAAAAAGCCCCTCTCGGGCAAGGCGTATTACTACGTCGGAGACGCCGTCACGGGCGCGCCGGTGCCCAAGGCGAACGTCGAGTTCTTCGGCTATCGGCAAAAGCAGGAAGTGCAAGGAAAGACGCGCATCAATCGCTTCCGCATCGAAACGACCAACTCCGCGGAACTGACCGACGCCGACGGCCAGGTCACGCAAACAGTGGGCGAGCCGCAAGACCAATACACCTGGCTCATCACGGCCCGCACCCGCGAGGGCCGGCTGGCCTACCTGGGTTTCACCACGGTCTGGCACGGCAACTACTACGACCAGGAATACAACGCAACCAAGGTCTTCGCGATCACGGATCGGCCCGTGTATCGACCGAAGCAAAAGGTCCAGTTCAAGTTCTGGGTTCGCCACGCCAAATACGACCAGGAAGACAACTCCGAATTCGCCGGCAAGGAATTCGCAGTCGAGATCCACAACCCAAAGGGTGATAAGGTCCTCGAAAAGAAGTTCAAGGCCGACGACTACGGCGGCATTGAAGGCGAGTACGAATTGCCCGAGGACGCCACGCTGGGCATGTACCAGGTGCTGGTCGTGAACCAAGGGGGCGGCACGTTCCGCGTCGAGGAATACAAGAAACCCGAGTTCGAAGTGACGGTCGACGCGCCCAAAGAACCCGTCATGTTGGGTGAGAAGGTGCAGGCCTCGGTCACGGCCAAGTATTACTTTGGCGCGCCGGTCACCAAGGCCAAGGTCAAGTACAAGGTCCTGCGCACGAGCTACTCCGACACCTGGTACCCGATCGGCATCTGGGACTGGTTCTATGGCCCCGGCTACTGGTGGTTCGCCTACGACTACGATTGGTACCCGGGTTGGAGAGACTGGGGCTGCCGCCGTCCGATTCCCATGTGGTGGCCGCGGGCTCACAATCCGCCAGAAGTCGTGGCCGAGGCCGAAGTGCCCATCGGCCCCGACGGCAAGCTGACCTTCGACATCGATACGGCCACGGCGAAGGAAATCCACGGCGACGAAGATCACCAGTACTCGATCACGGCCGAAGTCGTCGACGAATCGCGCCGCACCATCGTCGGCACGGGCAACGTGCTGGTGGCCCGCAAGCCATTCAAGGTCTTTGCCTGGGTCAATCGCGGACACTACCGCGTAGGCGACACGATCGACGCCAGCTTCTCGGCACACACTCTCGACCGTCAGCCCGTCCAAGGCAAAGGCAAGGTCGAACTACTTAAAGTCACCTACAACGACAAGCAGCAACCTGTCGAGACGCCGGTCCGCGATTGGAATCTCGACACGAATGCCCAAGGCCACGCCGAGCAAAAGATCGAAGCCACGGCCGCCGGGCAGTATCGCCTCTCGTACAAGCTCACCGACGCCAAGGGGCACACCATCGAAGGGGGCTACGTCTTCACGATCGTGGGCGAAGGCTTCGCCGGCGCCGACTTCCGCTACAACAACCTCGAACTGATCCCCGACCAGCGCGAGTACAAGCCGGGCGACAAGATCAAGCTGATGATCAACACCGACCGCGTGGGCAGCACCGTGCTGTTGTTCCTGCGGCCGGCCAATGGCATCTACCTGCCGCCCAAGGTCATCCGCATGCAGGGCAAAAGCGCGATCGCCGAAGTGGAAATCGTCAAGAAGGACATGCCCAACTTCTTTATCGAAGCCGTCACGATCAGCGACAGCCGGCTGCACAATGAGACCAAGGAAATCGTAGTCCCGCCCGAAAAGCGTGTGCTGAACGTGGCCATCGAGCCCTCGGCCAAGGACTACAAGCCGGGTCAGGACGCCGAAGTCAAGGTCACGCTCACCGATCTGGCCGGCAAGCCGTTTGTCGGCTCGACCGTGATGACGATTTACGACAAGGCAGTCGAGTACATCTCGGGCGGGTCGAACGTGCCCGAGATCAAGGCCTTCTTCTGGAAGTGGCGCCGCCACCACCATCCGCAGAATGAGACGAATCTGGCGATGTCCTTTTACAATCTGGTCCGCTCGGGCCAGATTGCGATGGGCGACTTGGGGACGTTCGGCGGTTCTGTTGCGGACGAAGCAGGACAAACCGACCTACTAGCGGTGGAGAGCAGAGGCGGCGGGATGGGCGGCGGCGCTCGATTTGGACGCGCGGGAGGCGCCATGATGAAGAGCTCTATGGCCGATCGCGCCATGCCTGCGCCCATGGCAGCCGCGGCATCAGAAGGAGCGCGGGCTGGCGATTCCGCGGCACGAATGGAATCTGAGGTTGCTCCTGGTAGTGAAGCGGCCCCACCGTTGGTCGAAGCCACGGTCCGCACACAATTCGCCGACACTGCGCTCTGGGCCGGTTCGCTTACGACTGACGGTGATGGCGCCGCCACGGTCAAGCTCAAGATGCCCGAGAATCTCACCACCTGGAAGATCCGCTGCTGGGGCATGGGCGCCGGCACGAAGGTCGGCCAGGCCGACGTCGACGTCATCACGCGCAAGAACTTGCTCGTGCGCATGCAGGCCCCGCGGTTCTTCGTCGAAAAGGACGAAGTCGTCCTCTCGGCCAACGTTCACAACTATCTGCCGACGAAGAAGAGTGTGCAAGTGGCGCTGGAGCTCGACGCGCCGCCGAATGGAGAGCCCACGCTCAAGCCAATGACGGAATTGGTCCGCAAAATCGAAATCGACGCCGGCGGCGAGCAGCGCGTCGATTGGCGCGTGAAGGTCGCGAACGAAGGCGAAGCGGTCATCCGCATGAAGGCCCTCACCGACGAAGAATCCGACGCTGTGCAGATGTCGTTCCCGGCTTATGTACACGGCATGCTCAAGATGGACTCGCTGGCCGGCGCGATCCGTCCCGACGGCAACAGCGGCCGCTTCACGATCCGCATTCCGCACGAGCGCCGCAAGGGCCAGTCGCGGCTCGAAGTCCGCTACTCGCCCACGCTGGCCGGCGCGATGGTCGACGCATTGCCCTACATGGTCGAATATCCCTACGGCTGCACCGAGCAGACGCTCAACCGCTTCCTGCCCACGGTCGTTACGCAAAAGATCCTGCTCGACATGAAGCTCGATCTGAAGGCCATTCGCGACAAACGTACGAACCTCAACGCCCAGGAGCTCGGCGACGCCGCCAAGCGGGCCGAAGGCTGGAAGCGCTACGAGCGCAACCCGGTCTTCGATCAGGATGAAGTTCGCGGCATGGTCAAGGCCGGCGTGCAGGCCTTGTCCGACATGCAAATTGCCGACGGCGGCTGGGGCTGGTTCTCGGGCTTTGGCGAGCAGTCGTATCCCCACACCACGGCCACGGTCGTGCATGGCTTGCAGATCGCGCAGGCCAACGACGTGGCGCTATTGCCCCAGATGCTTGAGCGGGGCGTGGCCTGGCTGAAGAACCACCAGAACGAACAAGTTCAGCTTCTGCAAAACGCCAAGGCCAAAAAAGAAAACACCCGCTGGAAAGACAAGGCCGACAACACTGATGCCCTGGTCTACATGGTGCTGGTCGACGCGGGCGAAAAGAACCAGGCCATGCTCGATTTCCTCTATCGAGATCGCACGGACCTGTCCGTGTACGCCAAGGCGCTGTTCGGCTTGGCGCTCGCCAAGCAGGACGAAGCCGAGAAGCTGGCCATGATTCAGCGGAACATCGCGCAGTTCCTCGTACAGGATGACGAGAACCAGACGGCCTATCTCAAGCTGCCCGAGGGCAACTTTTGGTGGCACTGGTACGGCAGCGACATCGAGGCGATGGCGTACTACCTGAAGCTTTTGGCTAAGACCGATCCCAAGGGCGAGACCGCGCCGCGGCTGGTCAAGTACCTGCTCAACAACCGCAAGCACGCCACCTATTGGAACTCGACGCGCGACACGGCCCTATGCATCGAGGCCATGGCCGACTACCTGAAGGCCAGCGGCGAGAGCGAGCCCGACATGACCGTCGAGGTCTGGATGGACGGCAAGAAGCGCAAGGAAGTAAAGATCACCGCCGCCGATTTGTTCACGTTCGACAACGCCTTCGTGCTCGAAGGAGACGCGGTCGAGGACGGCGACCATGCGTTCGAGTTGAAGAAGCAAGGCCGCGGACCGCTCTATTACAACGCCTACAGCACGATCTTCACGCTCGAGGACCCGATCAAATCGGCCGGTCTGGAAGTGAAAGTGAACCGCAAGTTCTACAAGCTCAACAAGGTCGACAAGACAATCAAGGTCGCCGGCTCGCGCGGGCAAGCGGTGGACCAGAAGGTCGAGAAGTACGAGCGGGAAGAATTGGTGAATCTGCAAACGATCAAGAGCGGCGACCTGGTCGAGATCGAGCTGGAGATCGACAGCAAGAATGACTACGAGTACCTGCTGTTCGAGGACATGAAGGCCGCTGGCTTCGAGCCGGTCGATGTGCGCAGCGGCTACGGCGGCAACGACATGGGCGCCTACATGGAGCTGCGCGACAACCGCGTGGCCTTCTTTGTCCGCACGCTCGCCCGCGGCAAACACAGCGTAGCCTACCGCATGCGTGCCGAAATCCCCGGCAAATTCAGCGCACTGCCCGCCCAAGCCTCGGCCATGTACGCCCCGGAACTCAAGGGCAACTCGGATGAGATGAAGATCGGCGTGGAGGATTGAGGGAGGGCGGAAGGCGGAAAGGTGAAGGCGGAGGTCGGAATGCGGTCGCGCGCCGACCGCTTTCGGTCACCGTAGCCGAAGTCGTGAGACTTCGGTCGTGCCTGAAGTCTTACGACTTCAGCTATGTCGTGAGACCACGCCCCCCGTTTTCGTGGCAGCGGGATCGATTTTCCATTCCGCCGCGCGCGTGACCAAAAAACGCTTGACAGAAGGTCCCACTTGCCGGCCTCATCATTACCCGGAACTATTTACTAATGGATGCAGGAATTGCCAAGTAGTTGACGGCTGCGGCCTGATTTCCCGCGTCGTTTGGGTGCGATCGGTTTTGGCCTGAGTCTTGCCATAGGTCCCGAGGTCTGCACCCGAGGACGGGGGCTCTACTTCCATGACGGAATCCCGCGGATTTTGTCATGGAGGTTTTGCGATGCCCACACGGAAGGAACTGAAGCCGGAGCTTTGGAGCGAGTTGGAGTTTGGGGCCTGTGAACTGGGCGACGTTCGCGCGGCTCAGTTGACGCGGAAGGTCCGCACCGCCGACAACACCGCCGACAACGGCCTCGTCAAGCTCGGCGAGCTGCTGAAATCGGCTCCCTCGCTGGGGGCTTACCGGGTTTATGTGTCCGCCAATCGGAAGCAGATCGCGCGTTGGGCGCAAGTCGAAGTCATCGAATACTACGAACTGCGTCCCACCGTGGAAGAATATCACCAGTGCCTGAAAACCGGCTTGCAGATCGAGGAGCTGTCAAATATGAAAATGCCGATCGTCTCGGCCCAGTGATCGGCGTGATCTGCGTGCAGGCCGTTCGGCTGCTTCAGCTCCGCGACATTGCCAGGCAGGCTCCCGAGACCTCCGCCCGGAAACTGGTTCCACCCGAATGGCTGGAAGTTCTGAGCCAGGTGCTGAAAAACCCGCGTCGCCTCAACACCGTCCGAGATTTCATGCGCGGCGTGGCCAGCCTCGGCGGATTTCTCGGCCGCGAGTCGGACGGCGAACCCGGCTGGAAAACCATCTGGCGCGGCCTCGAAACCCTACTCGTCGCACTCCGAGGCTATCGCGCAGCCCGCAGAAAATATGGGTAATGATGAGCTTGCCGAGCGGGACCTGGCATTGTTGTAGAGCGCGGCCGCGCAGGTTGGACTGCCGACGTTGCCTGCGCTCGTTCGAGCGTCAGGTACCGTCCGGCGGCCGGTACCTACATCGTGCGACTTCACTTTGGCACGACGCGCAGCGTGTAATACGCCTCGGCCGGGTAGAACATTGCGCCCGCGTGGGCCAGGTTCTTCATTCGCAGCTCATACACAAAGCCGGCACGCAAAGGCGGTAAAACCAGCTCGGCACTGCGCGCGTCCGCGGCGACCTCGACCGATTGTACTTTGACCGCCTGGCGATCGACGTCGGCGCCGCCGTACTCGGGCGTGGCGATCCGCCGATAGCACTCGATCGTGTAGCTGTCCGCACGGCTGGCTCGTTTGCTATCGACCGGCTGTGTGAACTCGATTTGGAAGCCTCGCGGCGTGGCCCGCACTTCGGCGATGCCCGCTGGCAGCTCCCCTTGCGGCCGCATTCGCACGATCGAGCCCGTGTTGCGGCCCGCACCCCAGCCGCTGTCGCGCAGGTTACCCACATAGACGTCGCCATCGGGCGCGACGGAAGCGACGACTGGCCCCTCGAATGTTGCCGCACTGGCTGAGTCGGCGGGCTCAACCGAAAACGGATACACCGCGCCCTGATACGTGTCGCCCACGCGGTCGAGGCTCATGCGCACCAGCCGCTGCGTGTTGTATTCGCAGCCCAACAGGTGCCCCTCGAAGGGCCCAAAGAGATCGTGGCCCAGCCGCTTGCGAACGTCGGGCGGCGTGTCGAGAAAGCAAATGCCGTTGACGCTGCGGCTCCAGGGATGCGGAATCTCGATCGCCGCGTCGCGATGGGGCGGGCGGCTGTCGGCAATCGAACGGTTGTTTTGCTCCAGCTTGTTGATGAAACCGTAATGCTGTCCGGCGACGACGTGATTCAGCTCGTTGAAGGGCGTGTAATTTCCCTGGTTATCGGTGACGAAGACGTCGTCGGTGCGCGAGAGCGCAATGCCCATGGGAAATCGCAGTCCGCCGGCAATCGGTTGCAATAGAAAGCGGCGCGGATCGTCGGGCGTCGGCTCGCGCGGCACAAGCTTAACGACCCAGCCGCGCAGTTTCGCGGCGGCGAGACTGCGGTTATCTTGTTGGCAAGGCAGCGCGATCGTGTAGCTGCCTAGTTCGTCGCGCGGCAGGCCGACTGCCCAATCGTGGTAGTCGTCGGAATGGCCCCAGCCCGAGGCAACAACTTCGGTTCGCTCGGCAAGACCATCGCCATCGCGATCGTACAGCCGCAATAGGCCGTTCTTGTTGATGACGTCGATTGACTTGTCATCCGTCGCAGCGCCGTGCGTGGCTACGCCATACGGGGCGGCCAGGTCGTCGGACAAGGGCGACTGCGTCTCTTCGAGGCCATCGCCATCGGTGTCGCGGGCCAGCCAGACCTGACCTTTCAGCGACGAGTACACCAGCGTGCCATCCGCGCGCCAGGCCAGGCCGGTAGGCATTTCCGCGGTCGGCAGCGGCAACTGCACGGCTTCGTAGCCGGGCACGCAATTCAGCCGCACGACCGGCATTGGTGGATCGGGCGGCAACACGACCGGAAAACGATCGGCCGGCGAATCGCAATGGTACTCGAGTTCGCAAATGAGCGGACCGTTTGTGCTGAGCTGCTTGCCGTTTTCTCCCTTCGCACGCGGGGACAGCGTGACACTTGCTGGGTCGCTGGCATCGAAACGAGCATTGTCGGGCGAAACGATGCGGACTCGCGGTCGTCCCGGGGCGGTAGCAAGGATCGCGGTGCGGCCGTCGTCCTCGCGCGATGCTTTGTCGTCCGGCAATACCTTCAGTCGCACGCGAGCATCGGCGGGAACGCCTGAGATCTCAAACCTGCGGCGGAAACCTGTGGCTGAACTGGCAGTTGCCGCCGGTTTATTGTCTGTCGAGGGCCTGTCTGGCCGTACGTCCGCCGGCGCCGAGAGAGGCGCGATCGCCTGGACGACATGGACGATGATGGATTCTTGAGCGTTTGCTTGTTGCACGGCCGGCTTGTCGCCTTGGATCGGCGACGTGGCTGCGTCCGCGGCGAACTTTAGGCGGTAGCCGAAACGAAGTCCCACGGTTTGGTGTTCCCACCAGTCGAGCTCGGCGGCGAACTGGCCAACGATTGTCGGCGGCTCAGCGCGACCCGCGCGGACGAGCGTTAGTTCGCTCTGCTGATCATGGAGGGGAAAAAGTTGCGTGCCGCCGGGGGCCCAGAACCAGGCCTTGCCGGCAGTCCGTTCGCGGGCCGTGTCGCCGATCCACCAGGCGGCCAGCTCGTTTCGTTCCAAATCGACGAGCACGTTGTGGCGGTTGGCCAGACCGATCACGAGCGGACGTATGAAGTGCCGCTTATCGAGATGGAACACGTCGGTGAGAACGGCGGCCGGCTCGGCGACGTTTGGCATGTTCCGCCTGCGTACGACGCGCACCGCGCTGGCCTCGGGTGGAGTGAAATTGGGCTCGTTGAGCACGCGCCATACCGCGGACAACTGCCCTGCCAGGCTGTCGTCTAACACGCCGCGGACGGGCGTGGTGACCGAGGGCATTTCCATGCGCGGCACGATCCGCGCCGGATTGCGGACCCAGCGGTCGAACCACTCGCGGCGGATGCGGCGACCCAACACCGACAAGTCGGTGCCATGCGGCGCGAGCGTGTCCTGTTGGGGAATGGCCGTGCCGATCTTGTGGCAACTCGCGCAACCGAATCCGTCGGAAGTCACCAGGCGGCTGCCCGCGACGACCAGGGCCGCGTCGGGCGATTGCGGTCCCACGGGCGTGGCCAACTCGGGGGGCCGATCCGGAATGCGGTCGCTATCGACGAGATAGCGCACGAGCGCCGCCGATTCGTCGTCGGTAAGCTTAAAGCGCGGCATGCGGATCTTCAGCCAGGGTCGTCGCGGTCCATCGCGCGCGGCGATTGCGGCCGCGAGTGCGTCGTCGTGCAGCTTGTCGCCCACGCCCGAGAGCGCGGGGGGAGCGAGTGCCTGCGACAACACGGCTAATTCGGGATGGGCCTTTGTCGTCGCGGGGGTTTGCGCGGCAATGCCTTCGCTCAAGCCCCTTGCGTGACAGGCCAGGCAATTGAGATCCGAAAGGACCTGGCGGCCATCGATCGGCGGAAATTGGCGAGAGTCGGAATCGTCGTCAGCCTTGTTGGCAGACTTTGCTGTTGAGGCCGACGAACCTGTCGACGCGAGCGAGACCAGGTATATTCTCACCGCGTCTCGCTGGGCTTGCGTGAGCCGGTAGCCGGGCCGACGCCGCGCGGCGTCGGGCTCGTCGAGACAGGCGTGTTGCCAATCGGAACTGGCCGACAAAGCCGCTGGCCGCGCAAGCGGGCGGCGAGCCGCGGTATTGTGAACCGGCGCCGCATTGAAATCGTCGGCCAAGGCGTGACACGCCGCACAGCGGTACTCGCCTGCTAGGCGGCGGCCGCGCTCGATTTGGCGATCGTCGACTTTGGTTTCCGATTGGGGTGAGTCTTCGACGTCGCCGAGCGTTGCCAGGTACGCCGCCAATTGGGTCCGTTGGCGGGGCGAGAGCGGAAAGACCGGCATGCGATGCGAGGCGTTGATCGGCGCGGGATCTTCGAGCCAGCGGACGAAAAAGTCGGCCGGACGCTTGGCCGCGATGGTGGAAAGATCGCCGCCCCCCAAGACGCCACCC
>Ga0163150_10008802_pt1 | contig 11368 bp, 5 predicted proteins | sample OliLakLV19P2IB_FD_148628 | JGI IMG/M metagenome (GOLD analysis project Ga0163150, IMG submission 148628) | Freshwater microbial mat bacterial communities from Lake Vanda, McMurdo Dry Valleys, Antarctica - Oligotrophic Lake LV.19.P2.IB | ecosystem: Environmental > Aquatic > Freshwater > Lake >...
GATATGGACTGGCTGCTCGACGGCGCGATAGCCGAGTTCGTCAGTCTCACCGACATTTGCGCCGCGCTTCGTTCCCCCGCCCGCCATCCAGATGGTGAACGCGTGCGGATGGTGATCGCGCCCGAGGAATTTTGAGCCGTCTCGTTCTTCGTTCATGGCGGTGCGCCCAAATTCACCGCTCCACACGACAAGGGTGTCGTCGAGCATGCCGCGTTGTTTAAGGTCTTTGATGAGCGCGGCGACGGGGCGGTCCATCATCTGGCATTTTTTCGGCAAGTGGGTGACGATGTCATCGGTTGGTCCAGTGCCGTGCGTGTCCCATCCCCAGTCAAAGAGTTGCGTGAAGCGCACGCCGCGTTCCGCGAGCCGCCGGGCAAGCAGGCAATTGTTTGCGAACGAAGCGACGCCTGGTTCCGCGCCGTACATCGCGCGAATGTGTTCCGGTTCGCTGGCGATATCCATGACCTCCGGGACGGAAATCTGCATGCGATATGCCAATTCGTATTGGGCGATGCGCGTGGCAATTTCGGGATCGCCCGCGACCGCGAGGTGTTGTTCATTAAGACTGCGTAACGTGTCGAGACTGCGCCGGCGCACGCCGCGGTCCATGCCCGAGGGATCGGAGACGTAGAGGACGGGGTCACCCTGTGTCCGGCATTGCACGCCTTGGTAGACAGAAGGAAGAAAGCCACTGCCGAACACGCTTTTTCCCGCGTCGGGCGTGTTGCTGCTCACAAGCACCATGAAGCCGGGGAGGTCGCTGTTCTCGCTGCCGAGACCATACGTCGCCCATGCGCCCATGGAAGGGCGGCCGGGACGGGGTGAGCCGGTGTGCAGGAAGAGTTGCGCGGGCGCGTGGTTGAACTGGTCCGTGTACATTGAGCGCACGACGGTCGCGTCATCGACAATCTCGCTGAAATGTGGGAGCAATTCTGAGACCCAGGTGCCGGCCTGCCCATGCTGTTTGAATTTGTATGGAGAACCGAGAATCTTCGGATGGCCCTTGATGAACGCGAAACGTTCTTTCTCCATCAACGAATCCGGACAGGGTTGCCCGTTCAATTCGTTTAGCGCGGGCTTGTAATCAAATAAATCCTGTTGTGGCGGGCTGCCCGCGAGATGGATGTAAATTACGCGCTTGGCGCGCGCTGCGAAGTGTGGCAGCTCCGGTTGTACGACGGACGCTTTCGCCGTGCCTTGCATCATTAGGCTGACGGCGGCCGCGCCCATCCCACCGGCGCACGAGCTGAGGAAGTGCCGGCGCGTGCAAAGCCGGTGATGTTCCATCCAGGCTTCGGTATGTGGGTCCAATGGGAAAACTCCCTACGTTTTGTTGAGGACTTCGTCGAGATTGAGCAGCACATTCCCGACGACGGTCCATGCGGCGGCATCTGCGGTGTTCAGTTGCGCCGGCAACGGGCCGAGTGGATTGGACGCCATTTCGATTGCCGCCACCGGGTCCGCGCTGAAATGCGCCGATTCTGATTCGTACAACGCTACGATTTGCGCCAGCTCATCCGAGGACGGTTCGCGGCCCGCGGCAGCCACAAACCCAAATTTCGCGCGGTCCGCGGGCGACTCCGCTTCCTGCATTATGCGCCGCGCCAATGCTTGCGCGGCTTCGACGTAGACCGGATCGTTCAGAGTCACGAACGCCTGCAACGGCGTGTTCGTGCGCGTGCGTTGCGCGATGCACACTTCCCGCGACGGGGCGTCGAACGTGACCATTGACGGATACGGGCTCGAACGCCGCCAGAATGTGTAGAGGCCGCGGCGATGCCGGTCGGCGCCTTCGCTTGTGGTCCACTTGTCCGCGCTGTACACCAGCATCCACACGCCTTCGGGTTGTGGCGGCATGACGGAAGGACCATGCAGGGTTTTATCGAGCAGGCCACCAATCGCGAGCGCTTGATCGCGGATTGTTTCCGCGGCCAGGCGGAAACGCGGGCCTCGCGCATAGAGCTGATTGTAGGGATCGCGTTCCAGCACGGCCGGCGAGACTTCTGAAGCCTGCCGGTAGGTCGCCGACGTCACGATAACGCGGCACAGTTCCTTCATGCTCCACCCGTTCGCCACGAACTCGCAAGCGAGCCAATCCAGTAACTGCGGATGTGTCGGCCAGTCGCCTTGAGTGCCGAAATCGTCCAGCGTTTGGACGATTCCCGATCCGAAGAATTGGTTCCAATGCCGATTGACGGCAACGCGCGCAGTGAGAGGATTCTCGGGTGATACCAGCCATTGCGCCAGCCCAAGCCGGTTGATCGGCGTATCCGCTGGCAAGGATGCGAACACAGCCGGCACGCCGGGAACTACTGGTTCCCCGGGTGATAGAAAACTGCCGCGCTCGAAAATGCGCGTGATGCGCTGTTGGTCCGTTGCCAATTCGCGCAAAATCGGCGTATTGGGAATCGCGGCTTCGATGGCGCCGCGTTCCGAGCGCAATGCGGCCAGTCGTTCACGCATCGGCGCCAGTTCCGGCGCTATCGCGGCAAACTGCTGCCGGATAAGTTCTGTTTCCTCCGGAGTCCGCGCGGCAGGATCGCGCGCAAGCGCGGCGCGCACCTCGGGAGGGAAAGTTTGAGCGTTCATTTTGAAATAGAAGGCATGTCCGGCGCCAGCGTTCAATACTTTCAACAGGAGCGTATTCGTGCCTTCGTTCAATGTCGCCGTTACGCGATCCTGGTCTGCCGCGGCCGAGCGCGTCGTTTTTACCGAGACGATTTCCTTACCATTCAACCACAGTATAAAACCGTCGTTGCTTCCTAGGAGGAACTCGACTTGGCGCGTGTCGGGCGATTGGATGTTTCGCTTGAGAGAGGTCGAGCCAATATCGCCTTCTTGCAAGGTATGCACGGTGCCGTCGGTGAATTCCGCTCGCACCGTCCAATCCGTCGTGTCGGGCTTGGCCGCGGGGGCGGATGCGCGCTCAAAGGCTTCCTCATACGTGCCCGCGGGAAGAAATGGACCCGCTTTCCACGCTCCAAGGACGGGTAGGTCTGTTGCGGCCGCGAGCAGGTCCTGTTCCCAGTTTGGCCGATCTTCGCACAAGCGATTGAGTGCGTAGTTCAGCCGCTGCGCCTCGCCGGCGATAGTCTGGTCAAGTGCCTCGATTGCGGCGGATTGCGCTTGAGTCGGGGTCGATAACACGGGAGTATCCGCTGGGACATCCGCGTCTTGCGTCTGATTAAAAAAAGCATAGAACTGGTAATACTCACGGTGGGTGATGGGATCGTACTTGTGTGTGTGGCACTGCGCGCAACCAACGGTCAAACCCATCCAGACCGACATGGTCGTGTTCACACGATCGATTACCGCCGCGCTGCGGAACTCCTCGTCGTCCGTTCCACCCTCGTCGTTCGTCATGGTGTTGCGATGAAACGCGGTCGCGAGCAATTCGTTGGTGGCCGCGCCGGGCAACAGGTCCCCCGCAATCTGCATGATTGTGAACTGATCAAATGGCATATCTGCGTTGAACGCGTCGATTACCCAATCGCGGTATCGCCAGATGGTTCGCCGATCATCCTTTTCATACCCTTTTGTGTCTGCGTATCGCGCAAGGTCCAGCCAGACCCGCGCGAACCGTTCCCCGTAATGCGGAGATTGCAGCAGCCGGTCTACAAGTTTTTCGTACGCAGCGGCACTGGTATCATTTACAAACGCTGCGACTTCCGCGGGAGTTGGCGGCAACCCGGTAAGGTCGAGATACAACCGCCGCGCCAGGGTCGCGCGATTTGCCTCCGGCGAAGGTTTCAACCCTTCCCGTTCGAGACGGGCGAGCACAAAATAATCGATGCCGTTGCGTGGCCACGCGGCGTCTAGCACTTCGGGAAATTCAGGGCGCTCCGGTTTTACAAATGCCCAGTGCGGCTTGTAAGTCGCGCCGTCAGCGATCCATTGTTTTAGCGTGCCTATGGCCGCCGCATCCAATGGCTTGCCAACCTCCGCGGGCGGCATTCGCTCGTCGATGTCGTGGGATTGCACGCGAGCGAGGAGCATGCTTGATGCCGGGTTACCCGGCACGACAGCCGATCCGCCGGATTCGCGCAAGGCTGTAGCGCCCTCGAATGTATCCAACCGCAATTTGGCTTGCCTCGCGGCTTCATCTGGGCCGTGACATTTGAAACAGGAATTGGCGAGGATGGGGCGAACGTCGCGCCCGAAATCGATGGGCTCGGCAATGCAGGCAAGCGAAGCCAGCGCTAGCACCCCGAAGGATCTGATCCACGTTGGCATGGCATGTGTCATACTGCCCATTGTAACAATATTTCCAATCTGGATGCCTGCGCGCATTCTCGTCCGTCCAGGTGTGTAAGAGCTTCACGTTTTGCTTTCTGCGTTGGAATCGCCGAGGTTTTGAAATGAATTCGACCATTTCCAATTCACATTTTGCCCAGATTCTTGGGCAGCAGGTTCAGTTGCCTTGTGGCGCGGTTCTGCCGAACCGTTTCGCGAAGGCGGCGATGACTGAGCAAATGGCCGATTCTGCGACGAACTCGCCCAACGATGCCATTATCCGGCTGTACGAACGTTGGGCGGCTAGTGGCGCGGGCATGTTGTTAACCGGCAATGTGATGATTGATCGGATCGGAATGGAGAACGCGCGCAACGTTGCAGTGGAGGATGACCGTGACCTGTCGCTATTGCGCCGATGGGCAGATGCCGCGCAATCCCGCGGCGCGCGGTTGTGGATGCAGATCAATCATGCGGGCCGGCAATCACCGAAGAAAGTGACAGCGCAGCCCGTTGCACCGTCGGCTGTGGAATTCGAGCGGGGTCCGCTCAAAACGATGTTCGGCAGGCCCCGTGCACTTACAGACCGCGAGATTCATCATTTCATAGCCGGATTTGCGCGGACTGCGTCAATGGCAAAACTTGCTGGTTTTGGCGGTGTCCAGTTGCACGGAGCGCATGGTTATCTCATCAGCGAGTTTTTGTCGCCGCGCGTGAATCTTCGGACCGATGAGTGGGGTGGGTCTTCTGAAAAACGCATGCGGTTTCTGCTTGAGACAGTGCGTGCCGTTCGCCGCGAAACGGGACCGGCGTTTCCAGTCGGGGTGAAACTCAACTCCGCCGATTTTCAGCGAGGAGGGTTTTCGGAGGAGGATTCGATCGAGGTCGTGCGCGCGCTGGACGCCGAAGGCGTCGACCTCCTCGAAATATCCGGAGGCAACTATGAGAATCCCGCGATGATGGGCGTTCGAGCAAGTACACGATCACGCGAGGCGTATTTTCAGGAGTATGCAGAAAAAGTACGCAAAGTGACCGCAATGCCTCTCATGGTTACCGGCGGCTTTCGCACAGCGAAGGGAATGGCGGAGGCGGTATCGGGAGGCGCGGTGGATGTAGTGGGACTTGCGCGGCCATTGTGTGTCGAACCGGACCTTTGTGCGCGCATGCTCGACGGCAGCGCACAGGAGGCGATGCGTATCGACGTGGAGACGGGAATCAAAATTTTTGATGACATGCTGCAAAGCTTCTGGCACAACCACCAAATGAAACGAATGAGCAGGGGCCTTGATCCAAGAATAGAAACGAACAAGTGGCGCGTGTTATTGGAGGGAATTGTGGAACAGGCTATGGCAAACCCGTTCGCACGAGGCCGGGCGTATCCAGTGGCCGAGTAGCTTGTTGAGCGTGTGGGCACGCCTACGGTAGCGCGTAGAACCATCCTCCTGAATGTTCCGGAGGGACGGTAAACGTCAGAAAACCGTTTTTAACGGTGCATGGCACATCGGCGCCGCGGCTGCCTCGTGTCGCGCCCTGTGCAACGAGGCGCGCGGATTCCGGCAATTCTGGCGCTGGAATGCGAAGCTCGCCCGCGCCCGCCGCGTGGACAATCAGCAACGCGCCATTTGGAACGCGTCGCCCGGCGGTCACTGGCGCCCACGCAATGATGGTCATTGGCTGCGAAGCGAATACGGTCGTGGCGCCGTCGATGGTGATTTCAGCGCAGTGGTTGCCCGCGAACCCGATAAGTTTGCCAGCGTCATCAACGCGGAACGCGACCGTTTGTTGGCCGTTGTAGGTGACCGCGTGGCCGTTCACGCGGAAATCCTGAAGTTCGATTGTTTCGGTCGGTGGTGGAGCGCGTTCGAGATACGCGCGATCCTGGGCTTCGTCTCGCGCGAAACCTCCAGGCCAATCTTCCAGTACATCCTTGAAATGCCGCGCGATGGCGGTCGTGCCGTTCGGAAACCGGCAGGAAAGGTACGGCGTGGTGCGCGAAACCACTTCGGTGTTGTCGTTTGTGTCCGCGAATTTTCTTGATGCGGGATATGCGCCCAGCGTCTGCAACAGCGCGAACCACGTCCGCACTTCATAGCCCAGACTGGCGGCTTGATCGTCGCGCGGACGGAACCCGAGAAATGTAACGGAGCCTCCGCCAGACGTGATTTGGTGCGTTCCCACAATATTGTCACCGGAGCGCGCCACAATTTCGGTGTCTCCAATAGTGCCGACCGGATAAATGCGATCCACAAGAAAATCAGTGAGTATCATCTGTGATGGCACGCCCTTTAACGCACCGTCGAACGCTATCACTCTGCCGGGGGCCATAATGCCTTCGTCCAGACCCGGGGTATACGAGGCGCCGGTAAGAAACTCCCAATCGCGTAGGCAGGGCTGTCCTTCCGCATTGATCACCGGCGGAGGACCCGACCAGATCACGCGTCCGCCCGCGTTGGCGAATTGTTGCAGCATCGCCAGCAGGGAAGCGGACGGGAATGGTTCAAACAGAGTGGCGATGGTTGTGTAACTTCGGCCCGCGACGACGATCTCACAGCCTTCAATCTCGCCAAGCTCAAGAAGTTTTGCCGGCGTTATGAGATTCGCGTATGCGTACTGCGTCATCCAACTTCCGAAACGTTCGTCGACGCCCACCAAATCCAGCGGATACAACATGAGCACATCCACGTCGCGGTGTTCGCCGTCTTCGACAATTGCGAATGGGGGAGAGGCGGCCGCGCCGAATGTATTCACGAGCGACTGGCGCCGCCGGCCGATCTCATGCGGCATTCCCCAATGCGCGCCATAGGAGTTCGGGACTTCGTTGATAGACCCTGTCGAACAGGCGAGCATGAGGCCGTAGTAATTGCGGTCCAGCCATCCACCTTCGGCGTGGTCGTTTCCGTTTCCTGTCAGGAAATCGCCCCACGCAAAATAATCGTAACAAGCGGATGCCGCCTGCTGGACCGTGTTGGACCACACAAAATTGGACGTGTACTCGTACTGGCTGCGTTGATGGTTCGAGCGGCCCGTATCCCACTTGTCGATGGTCGGGCTCTGCGCCCATGTCGCGTGTGCGCGCGATTCAAGCTTATTGCCAGTGCGCGATTCGGCATGGTGTTTGGCCTCCGTGAACAATTTGACGACTTCGTTCTGCAGCAAATGATAGTACCGCGCGCGGAACAGCGCGGTCTGGCGGACGGCTTCCGGCGAGTCGCCGAAGACGTGCATGCGGCCCGCTTTCGCGCTGAGATCGAGTGCGGTATCCTCCTGGCCGTGGGTAAAGTAGACCATGTACTTGGCGAGATCGGCGAACTCCGCGCCGAATCGCTCCGCGTAGACGCGGCTTAAATTCGGTGTAACGTAGCGCAGGGCGAGTTCGCCATTATCGTGATGCGAGAAGTAATGCCAATCCTGCTGTATGTGCATTTCATCCGAGTACAATCCGTTGAGCTTCACGCCCGCATCAAGATATTTATCGACGAGTTTGGTCAGAAACGGAAGCGCATTCGGGCTGAAATAGTCCATCTCCGGCGTTTGATACTGCTGCACCACGATTACCCGATCGAGCGCGCCGATGTCTGCCCGGCCGTTTCCGCGCACTTCTATGCGGATCGACGCGAAGTCTCCGCGTTTTTCTATGGCGCCCGGCCACACTTCGACGGTTGCGGTATCGCTGATTTCGACGATCTCCTTTGGATCGACGACGAGGTAGGGCGTATTGCCAAGCGAACGCTCTTTGAACGCGAACACGCGCACACCCGCATCCTCGATTGAGATCGGGCCCTTATTGTTTGACCACTGTGTGTGACGCCAGAGCTGCACGCTGTATTTACCGGTGCTTGCATCGCGAATTCCCTTGCGGTAATGCAGCCACGTGCCCGATTCTCCGGTGGCGTCGCGGTACCCGGGACCGATCTCGAGCGGACTCAGAAGACTGAGTTCGAGGCCAAGCCCGTACTGCTGGGCGAACGCGCTGATCGTCGCGACGCGCGCGGCCATGTCGTCGCCATCCGGCATGTACTTTCGCGGCGCGGCCAAGGACTCTTTTCGATATTGGTTGAAGAAATGGTCGAACGCGAGGATCAGGGTGCGGCGTCCTCCGGCTTTTGCTTCCTCACAGATTTGGCGAAGAGACTTGACGTCCGGCGTACCGGTAAGGCCCAGATCCACAAGTTTGTCGGGATCGGTGAGATCGTCGAGCTGCTGATCATCCACAAGAATGATTCCAGAGCGCGCAATCTCGAAGGCCCACTGCTTGGGATACGCGAGCAAATCCGTCGCGTAGACGTTCTCGGGTATGGCCGTGGCTGGCGCGCCGGCGTGTGCGCATATCAGTGCCGCAAAAAAAGGGCAACTCGAAATGAAAACCAGCTTTGTTGCCAGCGCGACTCGCGTCGAAACAGCACGAGGCCTGCACAAACGCACGTTATTCGATATCTTTCGCGCGGTCGTGGCCGGAAGGTTTTCCAACGCGCACGATATAGACTTGATCAAGGATGATGCCCCGTTCGTCGCCGACTGTTTCCTGATTGAATCCGATTCCATTTGTTTTTTTCTGGGCGGACCAATACTTAAGATGGGTAATCCGGCCGTTCCCGTCGCGGACCCATTCCTGAAAAATGCAGGAATGGCCTGAACCATTCCCGCGCCAGAACTGTACGAAATCACCAGGCCGTGCATCGGCTGGATCGGCGATCTTGTTTCCTATTCCATAAGTAAGCACTGCGTTTTCGAGGCAATGTTTGTTGCCGTCGCTGCCAAACCAAAGGAACTGGAAATTTTTGACGTCCTTTGGCGTCCACGTGTGCAGGGCTTTGTCCGCGCGGTCGCGGTTGTATTCATCAATGGCGCGCATGAAAACTTCCCAGGTGATGCCGCTGCAATGACAGCGCCGCTGCGCGTCTCCAGTGCAAATCAGTTCGCCATTGTAAAACACGTCCTGGGTGACGCCTTTCCACGCGCCTTGTTTGGGCCAGTGATACGTGTGCTTGCCGTCCGCCGGATATGTTCTGGCGACACGGAGCACGCATTCGGCGAATGCCGTGGCGTCCGGGAGTGGCGAAGCGGATTGCGCGATCGCGGATAGGGCGGCAATCGCGGAAAAAATAACAGTTGGCAGTGCCCATTGCGTAATGTAGTTAGGCGTGGCTGGCATGCGGTGAGTCTACCAGAAATTTGTAGAAGTGATCATCAGGAGATTTCCCGAATTCTGCCAGCTACACAGTATTTTGCGTGGAAACATCCGCGTATGTAGGATTTCGTTGCGGAGTTCTAACGGGTGAATAGTGCGGGGAAACGGAGACGGCTGCATGCTGACTAGGACCGGAATGCTCCTCCTTGTAGTTGCGGCAGTGACGGGATGTACGGACGGTACGACCTCCAAATTGCGCGTAACGGGGACGATTGAAGGCACGTCGATTGGTGTTGGATCACGTATTGGCGGGCGTGTCGCGGAGGTAATGGTAAGTGAGGGCAATACCGTTGCCGCCGGAGATGTGCTGGTAAAATTGGAATGCGGCGAACAGGAAGCCGCCATTGTCGCGTCCAAAGCCAGGTTGGCGCAGGCCGAAGCGACGATTGAGCGGCTGGAAACTGGGGCGCGCCCCGAAGAGCTTGCGCAAGCGCAAGCAGTAGCGGCTGCAACCGAAGCCGCCTACATGATGGCGTTGAATGGCGCGCGTTCGGAAGAAATCGAAGCGGCGCGCGCATTGGCCAACGCGGCGATGGCACAACTGGAAACGGCACGGTCAGATTTTGAGCGCATCGGGAAGTTGTTGGAAGGCAAGGCGGTATCTCAGCAGGCGTTCGACCAAGCCTTGCGCACGTATGAAGCCAGGGAAAGCCAATATCGTGCCGCGCGCGAACAACTCGACCTACTCGCGCGAGGCACACGAAACGAACAGATCGAAATGGCCAAGGCTGAGCGCGACCGGAGTGCAGCGGCATTTGATCTGCTCAAGAACGGTGCGCGAAAAGAAGACCTCGATTTCGCACGGGCCGCGCGTGACGCCGCACAAGCCGAAACCCAGCGCGCCGAACTGCAACTCCGTGAAATGACTGTTATCGCGCCGCGCGCCGCGGTGGTTGAATCACTCGATATACATGCCGGGGACCTCGCCGGGCCTGGCTCGATGATGCAGCTTGCGGATCCCGAAGATCTGGAACTTGTGGTGTACGTCAGTTCCGCGCTACTGGGTAATCTCTCAATCGGCCAAGAAGTAACGTTCACGACCGATTCCCACGGGCCGGAGCTTTTCACGGGTAAAGTGAGCTTTATCGCGTTGCAAGGGGAATTCACGCCGCGCAATTTGCAGACCGAAGAGGAGCGCGCGCAACAGATGTTCGGGATCAAGATAGCCTTCGATTCACACGACGGCAGGCTGCGTCCAGGGATGGCCGCTACCGCGCACCTGAACGCATCTGTCGCGAAGTAGCGTGGCATGGTGCCGGAACTCGCGATCAAAACTCACGGCTTGACCCGAAAGTTTGGCGCGTTCACCGCGGTGGATTCCGTGAACATTCAGGTCGAGCAGGGAAGCATATTCGGATTGCTTGGACCAAACGGCGCGGGCAAAACCACGCTGATTCGCATGCTCTGTGGACTGCTGCGGCCGACGAACGGAACGGCCGAGGTAATGGGTTTTGATTTGCTGCGGCAAACCGACGAAATTAAACGTCACATCGGTTATATGTCGCAGCAGTTTAGTCTCTACGGTGATCTCACCGTACTCGAGAACCTCACGTTCTACACGCGCGTTTACGCGCTGCCACGCCAGCGGGCGCGGGAACGCATTGAAGAGGTAATAAATATTACCGGAATCGGAGATTTTCGCAACCGGCTTGCGCGACAATTGTCCGGCGGATGGCGGCAACGTCTGGCGTTGTCCTGCGCGCTGGTCCACGAACCGCGTTTATTATTTCTCGATGAACCGACCGCGGGTATAGACCCGGTCGCCCGCCGCGCGCTGTGGAACCTGTTGTTTGAATTGTCGAATGCGGGGCATACGTTCTTTGTAACGACGCATTACATGGACGAGGCGGAGCGTTGTTCTCATGTAGGCTATATTTATTATTCGAAACTAATTGCAAGCGGCACGCCGGGTGAGTTGAAGGAATTACCCGAAGTTACGCCCGTGGGCCT
>Ga0163150_10008805_pt1 | contig 11366 bp, 10 predicted proteins | sample OliLakLV19P2IB_FD_148628 | JGI IMG/M metagenome (GOLD analysis project Ga0163150, IMG submission 148628) | Freshwater microbial mat bacterial communities from Lake Vanda, McMurdo Dry Valleys, Antarctica - Oligotrophic Lake LV.19.P2.IB | ecosystem: Environmental > Aquatic > Freshwater > Lake >...
CTCAGCGCGCGGCACGTGACGCAACGCGAGCGGCAGCGCGATGTTCTGCGCCACGGTCAGGTGCGGGAGCACGTGAAAGGCCTGGAATACGAAGCCGAAGTGGTCGCGTCGCAATAGTGTCAGCGCATCATCGTCGAGCCCCACCAGCTCCCGCCCTTCGAACCGAATGCTGCCGCCATCCGCCGGCTCGAGGCCCGCGATCACATTCAGCAGCGTGGACTTCCCCGAACCCGAATCGCCAAGGATCGCCACATAGTCCCCCGCCGACATCTCCAGGCTCACGCCCGAAAACAGCAGCCGTTCCCCGAAAGACTTCTTGACCTCGGCCAGCGCCAGCATCGGCCGGCCGGTCAAACGCCGAGGTAACGCAAATGCACTTCGGGACGCGCGCGCAACTCGGCCGCAGGGCCCGAGTAGACGACCTCGCCCTTGACGAGGATCACGTTTCGGTCGGTGATCGCGTTGACCGCGCGGAAATTCTTGTCGACGATCACCGTCGCGATGCCCGAGGCCTTGACCGTCGAGACGATGCGCATGATCTCGCGGGCGATCAGCGGCGCGAGCCCCTCGGTGGCCTCGTCGAGGATCAGCAGGTCCGGGTTGGTGAGCAGCGCCCGCCCGATGGTGAGCATCTGCTGCTCGCCGCCCGAAAGCTCGGCGCCGCCGAGCTGCAGCCGTTCGCCGAGGCGTGGAAAGGTCTGCATCACGCGCTCGAAAGTCCAGTCGCGCCGCCCGTCGGTGCCGGCGCGCGCGGCCATCAGCAGGTTCTCGCGCACCGTGAGGTTGGGGAAGATGCCGCGGCCCTCGGGCACGTAAGCGATCCCCGCGCGCGCGATTGCGTGCGGCGCAACCGCCGTGACATCGGCGCCCTTTACGCTCACCGTGCCCGAGCGCGGGCGCACGAGGCCGAGCATGGTCTTGAGGAGCGTGCTCTTGCCCATGCCATTGCGTCCCATGAGGCCGACAGACTCTCCGCGACCGATGGCGAAATCGACACCATGCAGGATATGGCTGGACCCGTAATAGGTGTGCAGCGCGCGGCCTTCCATGAGGTTGCTCCCCTCAATCATGGGATTCCCCAAGGTAGGCTTCCTGCACTTCGGCGTTTGCCCGGATCTCAGCGGGCAATCCGCTCGCAAGCACCTGCCCGTTGACCATCACCGTGAGCCGGTCGGCGAGCGCGAACACGGCGTCCATGTCGTGCTCGACGAGCAGGATCGCGTGGGTCTGCACCAGTTTCTTGAGCAAAGCGACCATCGAAGCCGATTCCTCGGCGCCCATGCCGGCGAGCGGCTCGTCGAGCAGGAGGAGCTTGGGCTGCGTGGCGAGGGTCATCGCGATCTCGAGCTGGCGCTGCTCGCCGTGCGAGAGCGCACTGGCGACCACATCCATGCGGCCGGCGAGGCCCGCGGCCTCGAGGGCCACTTCCGCCGCACGATTCACGTCGGCCAGCCGCGCTGCCGGTCGGAAGAACTGCATCGACGTCTTGCGCCGCGATTGCGCGGCGAGGCGGCAATTCTCGAACGCGGTAAACGCGAGGAACACATTGGTCTTCTGGTAGCTGCGCCCCACGCCCATGCGCGAGATCTGGTGCGCGGCGAGGCCCGTCACGTCGCGGCCACCGATCGACACACTGCCGCTCGAAGGCGGCAGGTCGCCCGAAAGCATGTTGATGAGCGTCGACTTGCCCGCGCCGTTCGGGCCGATCACCGCGTGCAGCTGGCCCATGTGCGCATCGAGCGTGACGTTGCTCACCGCGGCAAGGCCGCCGAAGTGACGCGTCAGCCCCTGCGTGGCGAGGATGGCGTCAGCCACGGGGCTTCCTCATCTTTCGGAGCAGCGAAGCGCCGAGGCCAAGCAATCCGTTGGGCAGCAGCAGCGAAGCGAGCACGATGAAGCTGCCCATCCAGAGCTGCCAGTGCTTGCCGAGGTCCACGTCTCCGATCTTTGGCAGCCCCTGTAACCCGAGCTCGAGCAGCATCCACACCGCGGCGCCGATGATCGGCCCGGTCAGCGTGCCCATGCCGCCGAGGATCACCATCATCATCACTGCGCCCGAAAGGTGCCAGCCCATCATCTCCGGGTTGACCACGCCGAACTGGATCGACGAGAGATAGCCTGCGATCCCCGCGATCGCCCCCGCGATCACGAAGGCCACGAGCTTGTAGCGGAAGGTGGGAAAGCCCAGCGAGCGCATGCGCGCCTCGTTGGCCTTGATGCCCACCAGCACACGCCCGAACGGCGAGGCGAGGATCACGCGCAGCAGGATGTAGACGAGCACGAAGAACACGAGCACGAGATAGAAGATGTGCACGAAGTTGTCGAGGTTGAAGGGCTGCCACTCGCCGATCTTCGCCACCGGCCGCACGTCGATGTAGATGCCGTCGTTGCCGCCCGCGATCTTGGTGTCGTGGAAGAGGAAGTACAGCATCTGCGCGAACGCGAGCGTCACCATGATGAAATAAATGCCGTGCATTCGCACCACAAAGAAGCCGATCACCAGTGCAAGGAGCGCGGAGACGGCCACTGCAAGCGGAAAGGATGTCCAGAAATTGGCCGCCTGGAAGGGCGGCGTCAGCATGGCGAGCGTGTAAGCCGCCGCGCCGTAGAACGCCGCGTGGCCGAACGACACGAGGCCCGTGTACCCCAGGAGCAGGTCGAGGCTCATCGCCAGGATCCCCATGATGAGGAGCTTGGCGAAGAACTGGACGTAGAACTTCTCGGCGAAAAACGGCGTCACGGCGATGCCCATCACCACGACCATGAGCAGGATCGTGTTCGCGCGCGACGAGCTGACGGCCGCGGTGCCGGGAGTGCTCACAGGCGTTTACCGAACAGCCCTTCGGGCCGCCACAGCAGGATCGCGGCCATGAGCACGTACACCGTCATGCTCGAAAGCTCGGGCAGCAGCTTCACCCCGCCGATCTCCAGCGTGACCACCTTGCCGAAAGTGTCGACGAGACCTATGAGCAGCGAAGCGATCAGCGCGCCCTTGACCGAGCCCATGCCGCCGATCACCACCACGACGAAGCAGATGATCAGCACGTGGTTGCCCATCCCGGGGAATACGGCCGACACCGGTGCGGCGATCATCCCGGCGAGCGCCGCCAGCGTGAGGCCCGCGGCGAACACGACACGGTAGACGATGTGGATGTTGATGCCGAGCGACTGCACCATTTCGCGGTTGGACGCTCCTGCGCGGATCATCATGCCAAGCCGCGTGCGCTGGATCACCCAGTACATCAGCACCGCCACCACCAGGCACACGGCCGAAATGGCGAGCCGGTAGACCGGGTAAGACTGGTTCTCGGTCAGCGGGATCGATGCGGCGAGGATCTGCGGGATGTTCACGCCGCGCACGTCGTCACCCCACAGGACGCTGCGCAACTCCTCGAACACGAGGATGAGGCCGTAGGTGAGCAGCACTTGGTAAAGGTGGTCGCGGTTGTAGAGCCAGCGGATCACCAGCCACTCGAGCAGCATGCCGATCAGCACCGTGATGACGATGCCGGCGGGAATGGCCAGCCAGAAATTGCCGATCGCGCCCGTGAGCGACCACGCGAGGTAGGCGCCGATCATGTAGAAGCTGCCATGGGCGATGTTGATGATGCCCATGATGCCGAACACCAGCGTCAGCCCGGAGGACACGAGGAACAGCAGCAGCCCGTACTGCACGCCGTTCAAGAGTTGGATGAGGAAGGTCGCTAGCTCCAAGACTTTCCCCCCTTCAAATCGACCAATCCCGTTACATCTTGCACGCCGACATCATCGCGGGATCGTCGTCGAGCGCCTTGATGGCGATCCCCGAAACGCGGTTCTCGTTGCCCACGACCTTGCGCAGGTAGTGGTCGTGGATCGGGTTGTGCGCTTTGGACAGGCGCATCGGGCCGCGCGGGCTGTCGATCTTGGCCGCTTCCATGGCCTTGATCAGGTCGGCCTTGCGCGTAAAGTCGCCCTTGACCACTTTCATGCCGCTTTCGAGCATGAGTCCCGAGTCGTAACCCGCGACCGCGTAGACGTCCGGCTGCAGCTTGAAGGTCTTCGCGTAGGCAAGCCTGAAAGCCTTGTTCTTGGGCGTCTCCAGGCCATCGCCATAGTGCAGCGTCGTCTCCACGCCTTCGGCCGCCCCGCCCACCGCATCCAGCACGCCTTCGGTGAGGAAGCCCGAGCCGGTCAGCGGGATGGTCTTGCTGAGGCCGGCCTGCGCGTAATCCTTGAGGAACTTGGCCGCGCCGCCGCCGGCGAAGAAGGCGAACACCGCATCGGGCTTGATCGAGGCGATTTCGGTGAGCTGGGCCTGGAATTCCACGTTCGGGAAAGGCAGCCAGAGCTCCTTGGCGACCTTACCGCCGCCCTTGAGGTAGCCGTCCTTGAAGCCCTTGACGAACTCCTCGCCGGCCGCATAACGCCACGCGATCGTCACCACGTTCTTGACCGCGGGGCGCTTGGACAGGACCACGCCCATGGCGTAGCCCGACTGCCAGTTGGAAAACGAAGTGCGGAAAATGTTCGGCGCGCAAAGCGCACCCGCCGCCGGCCCGAAACCCGCGTTCGGGATGATGTGGAGCACGCCCGATTCCTTGGTCACACGGATCATGCCCGCGGCCACGCCCGAGTGCACCGTACCGAGCACGAGGTCGACCTTGTCGCGCGTCACCAGCCGGTTGATGTTGTCGGTGGCCTTCGACGGTTCGGATTCGTCGTCGACCTTGAGGAACTCGACTTCGCGTCCGCCGAACTTGCCGCCCGACTCCTGCAGCGCGAGGCGAAAGCCGTTTTCGATCGCGACGCCGAGCGGCGCGAAGGTGCCGGTATACGGGAGCATCAGGCCGATCTTCATCTTCGCGCCCTGCGCGCGCGCGATTCCCGGAAATGCGGCAGGCAGTCCGGCGATCCCCGCGACCGCGGCGCCAGCTTTGAGGAAGCCGCGCCGGCTGACCGCCGTCTCGCGTCCCTTCCCCGATTTCGAGTTGTTGTCGTTCATATCCACTCCCCGTTGTTTTAGCTATGAGTCCTTGGACGCGGAAGGATGCCGAACGCAGACTGCCGAGTCAACCTGCGAAACGCTTTCGCGCCCCGGGATGCAGTAAAGTTCGTAATGTGATCGCAGAGGAATCGCCATGATCAGCGCCGAGCAGAACGAGCTCATGACCCGCACCGGGGCCGCAACGCCGGCGGGCCGGCTGCTGCGCAACTACTGGCAGCCCGTCGCGCTCGTCGACGAACTCGAGGGCAAGCGCCCGCTCAAGGCCGTGAAGCTCCTCGGCCAGGACCTCGTGCTCTTCCGGGACGAAAACGGGCGCTATGGCCTGCTCGACCGCGACTGCCCGCATCGCGGCGCGGACCTCGCCTATGCCCGCATCGAAGACGGCGGACTGCGCTGCGCGTTCCATGGCTGGCTGTTCGATGTGCGCGGCCAGTGCCTGCAGACGCCCGCCGAACCCGAAGGCAGCAAGCTTTTCCAGCGCATCCGGCAGCGCTCGTACCCGGTGGTTGAGAAAAGCGGCATCCTGTTTGGGTGGCTTGGAGACGCATCTCTTACCACGTCGGCACCCGCGTTTGCGGCTTTCGATTGTTTCGTCGCGCCCGATACCCACACGTTCGCGTTCAAGGGTTACCTCGAATGCAACTGGCTGCAGGCGCTCGAAGTCGGCATCGACCCGGCGCACGCGTCTTACCTGCATCGCTTCTTCGAGGACGAGGACACCACCGGCGGGTACGGAAAGCAGTTCCGCGGCACTTCGGCAGATTCGGACATGCCGATCACCAAGGTGCTGCGCGAATTCGACCGGCCCGAGATCAGCGTCGAGAAGACCGCGTACGGCCTGCGCCTGATCGCGTTGCGCAAGCTCAACCCCGCCAGCACGCACGTTCGCGTCACCAATCTCGTGTTCCCGCAGGCGTTCGTGATCCCGATGAGCGCCGAGATGACGATCTCGCAATGGCATGTGCCCATCGACGATCGCAGCTGCTACTGGTACGCGATCTTCACCAGCTTCACTGGCCCGGTGGACAAGCAGAAGATGCGCGACCAGCGTCTCCAGTTGTACACCCTGCCCGACTACAAGCCGCGCGTCGGCAAGTGGAACCACTACGGGTTCGATGCCGACCAACAGCGCAGCTCCACCTACACCGGCATGGGACACGACATCAACGTGCACGACCAGTGGGCGGTCGAATCGCCCGGCCCGATCCAGGACCGCACGCGCGAGCACCTCGGCACCACCGACAAGGGCGTGATCGCGTATCGCAAGATCCTCGTGGACGCGATCGAAAAGAACACCGCCGGCGAAAAGCCGCTCATGGTCCTCGATGAGGCTGCGGCGGATGCGATCACCGGGCCGCCCTCGATCGACGGGATCGGTCCTTCGGCCACCTGGAACGACTACTGGCAGGAGGCCGACCTCAAGCGCAGGCAGGGCTCGGACTGGGCCTCGGCGCGCCTTGCGAAGGAGCCCGCGTGAGCAAGGGCGATACTTTCGTCCATCGCCACGCGCTCTGGACGGACGACCAGCACGCCGCCGCCAGGAAGCTCGTCAAGGACTTCCAGTCGGGCGGCATCGAGGTCGTGCGATTCTCGTTTGCGGACCAGCACGGCGTGCTGCGCGGCAAGACGCTCACTGCGGCCGAAGCGGCGAGGGCGATCTATGAAGGCGTAGCGCTCACGAGCACGCTGCTGGCGAAAGACACCTCGCACAAGACCGCCTTCCCCGTCTTCACCAAGGGCGGCGGCTTCGACATGCCGGAGATGCAGGGCGCGGCCGACTTCCTGATCGTGGCCGATCCCACGACCTTCCGCGTCCTGCCGTGGCTCGACAAAACCGGATGGATCCTCTGCGACGCGTACTTCGGCAACGGCAAGGCGGTGCCTTTCTCGACGCGCGCGCTGCTCGGCAACGCCGTGCGCAAGCTCGCGGACACCGGCCACGAATTCGCCTGCGGGCTGGAAGTCGAGTTTCATGTCTTCAGGATCAAGGATCCGCGCCTGCAGCCTTCGGACGCGGGACAGCCGGGCCTGCCCGGCGCGCCGCCCGACGTGGAGTTGCTTTCGCAGGGTTACCAGTACTTGACCGAGATCCGCTACGACCTGATCGAGCCGGTCGCCGAGCTGTTGCGCAAGAATCTTGCCCCGCTCGGCCTGCCGCTGCGGACCTTCGAGTGCGAATACGGGCCGAGCCAGTTCGAATTCACCTTCGACGTCCAGGGCGCGCTCGACGCAGCCGATGCGATGGTCCTGTTTCGCAGCGCGGCCAAACAGGTCCTGCGCCGCAACGGCTACCACGGCACGTTCATGTGCCGGCCGCGCATCCCCAACGTGATGTCTTCCGGCTGGCACCTGCACCAGTCGCTCAAGCGGATCCCGGATGGCGCGAACGCGTTCATCCCCGCCAAAGGGGGCGAGCAGTTGTCGGAGGTCGGCCGGCACTACCTCGGCGGGCTGCTGGCCCATGCGCGCGGCGCGAGCGCCCTCTCGACGCCGACCATCAACGGCTACAAGCGCTACCGGCCAAATTCGCTCGCGCCCGACCGCGTGATCTGGGGCCGCGACAACCGCGGCGTGATGCTGCGGGTGCTGGGCGGCCCCGGGGACCCGGCCACGCGCATCGAGAACCGTGTCGGCGAGCCGGCGGCCAATCCATACCTGTATTTCGCCTCGCAGATCTACTCGGGGCTGGATGGCATGGCGAAGAAGCTCGACCCGGGTCCCTCGGCCGACGCGCCTTACGAAACCAAGGCCGAGTTGCTTCCCGCCACGCTGAGCGATGCCCTCGCCGCGCTGCGCTCCGACACCTGCCTGAGGGAGGGCCTGGGCAGCGCGTTCGTCGACTACTACTGCCGCATCAAGGAGTCCGAAATCGCGCGCTTCAACCTCGAAGTCAGCGAGTGGGAGCATCGCGAGTACTTCGAGATGTTCTGAGATGCGCATCGCGCTGATCGGCGGGACCGGGCTCATCGGTTCGGCGTGCGTGAGCGCCGCCGTCGCGGCCGGGCATTCGGTGACCGTCGTTTCGCGCAACCGGCCGGCGGGCACGGAGGATGTCCATAGCTGGGTCGGCGCGGACATCGTCGATGCCGCCGCCGTCCGAAGGGCGCTAGCCGACTCCAAGCCGGACGCGGTGCTGCACCTGGCCGCCTACCTGCAGTTCGCCTGCGAGCAGAACCCCGCCGAGGCGGTGCGCATCAACGTCGACGGGACCCTGAACGTGCTCGAGGCCTGCCGCGAGCTGCGCATCCCGAGAGTCGTCTTCGGCGGCAGCATCGCAAGCTACGGCGAGCGGCACGACCTCATGCGTGAAGACGATCCGCCCGCGGGCGCCACCGGGCTCTACGGCATGACCAAGCGGCTGGGCGAGATGCTCGGCGCGCGCTATGCCGCCCTGCACGCAATGACTTTCGTGTCGCTGCGCTACGGGGGCGTCTTCGGGCCGGTCGAAGTGAAGAGCGCCGGCATGGCGCTCGTGCGCCAGCGCATCAAGGAGACCGCGAAAGGAAAAGACGTGCTCATCGAAGGCGCAGAGGGGAGCGAGCGTTTTCACCTCACGCATGTGAGCGACGCGGCAAATGCGACCCTGGCCGCGCTGACGCATCCCCGCCCGGCGCACCCGATCTACAACGTCGCCGGCCCGGAGGAGAATTATTGCAGCCTGCAGGAAATGCATGCCGCCGTGCGGCGCATCGTCCCGGGCGCCGGCAACGCGAACTTCAGCGGCCGTGGAAAGAGCGCTGGCCCCGTGGACACCAGCCGCATGCGCGCCGACCTTGGATTCACGCCGTCCGTGTCGCTCGAGGAAGGGCTCAGGAGCGACATCGCAACGCTTCTCGGCAGCGTCTCACCCTAGCCGCCGGGCTGGCGCGGTTCGCGCAGCAAAATGCCGCGCGCACTTCCCGCGGGTATCGACCTGCTAAGGTTCGGCCCATGCCAAAGATCACCTATGTCGCAACGGATGGCACGCGCCACGACGTCGAAGCCGCCGCCGGCGCAAGCCTCATGGAAGCCGCGATCCGCAACAACGTGCGCGGCATCGACGCCGAGTGCGGCGGATGCCTTTCGTGCGCGACCTGCCACGTGTACGTGGAAGAGGAATGGCTCGCGAAACTCCCCGCGCCCGATCCCGACGAAGCCGACATGCTGGGCTTCGTGGCGGCCGAGCGCATGCCCAACAGCCGCCTGAGCTGCCAGATCAAGCTGGACGCGTCCCTGGACGGCATGGTCGTGCGCATTCCCCCGAAGCAATCCTGACCGTGCACGTCGCTGTCATCGGCACTGGCATCGTCGGCGTTTGCAGCGCGGCGTGGCTGCAGCGCGATGGCCATACGGTGACTTTCGTCGATCCGCGCGAAGCGGGCGAGGCTTGCTCGTTCGGTAATGCGGGTTCGTTGTCGCCCTCCGCCTGCCTGCCGGTGGGCATGCCGGGCATGTGGAAGAAGGCGCCCGCGTGGCTGCTCGATCCGCTCGGGCCGCTCACGATCCGCTGGTGGTACCTGCCGGTCGTGACGCCGTGGCTCGCTCGCTTCATAGGCTACTCGTCGCCGGCGGAGGTCGTCCGGATTGCCACAGCGATGCGCGGGCTGCTCACGCCCATTTTCGAAGCCTACGGCCCGTTGCTGGAACATGCGGGCGCGCAGGATCTCGTGCGCCGCTCGGGCTGCCTCTATGTGTATTCGTCGCGCGAAACCGCGAAGCAGTGGCAATGGGGCATGAACCTGCGCCGCAGCCTCGGCGTCGACCTGCGCGATGTCGAGGAAGACGAGCTCGTCGCGCTGGAGCCCGACCTGCGCGGCAAATTCCGCTTCGGATTGCTCGCCCCCGAAAACGGCTCGACGCTCGATCCATCGAAGCTCGTGAAGGCGATCCACGCGCAATGCGTTCGCGACGGCGCCAGGACGACCAAGGCTTCGGTCACCGGCTTCGAGCGCTCGGGAAAACGTGTCAGCGCGTTGCGCCTCGACAGTGGCGAATCGCTCGCCTGCGACGGCGTCGTGGTCGCGGGCGGCGCGTGGTCGGCGAAGCTCGCGGGCGAGCTCGGTACGCGCATCCCGCTGGAAACGCAGCGCGGCTACCACGTGACCGTCGCGAGCTCGAACCTCGAGCTTCGCCACACGATCATGGCGCTCGAGCACAACCTCATGATCAATCCCATGGCCATGGGGCTGCGGCTCGCCGGATCGGTGGAATTCGCCGGGCTCAAGGCGCCGCCGAACTACGATCGCGCGGGCGTACTGCTCGCCAAGGGGCGCGAGCTTTTTCCGCACCTCGATGCGAGCCGCACGACCGAGTGGATGGGCCACCGGCCCTGCCTTCCCGACAGCCTGCCGGTGATCGGGCCGGCGCCTGGCACGGACAATGCGTGGCTTGCGTTCGGCCACGGCCACGTTGGAATGTGCGGCGGCGCGACCACAGGGCGCGAGATCGCGAACATCGTGGCCGGTCGGCAGCCGCAGGTGAATCTCGAGCCGTTCCGGGCGGACCGGTTCTAACCATGTCAGGAGCACCGATGCTTAAGTCTTTGCGGTACACCCTTGCGGCGCTCTTCTGCGCCTTTGCCGCGGCCGCGCATGCGCAGCCGTACCCGAACAAGCTGGTGCGCATCGTGGTGCCCTTCCCGCCCGGTGGCAGCACGGATTTGCTGGCGCGCAAGCTCGCCGAGAAGCTGCAGGCTTCGATGGGGCAGTCGTTCATCGTCGAGAACAAGCCCGGCGCCGGTGGCGCGGTTGGCTCCGAGTTCGTCGCCAAGTCTCCGCCCGACGGCTACACGCTGCTCATGGGCGTCACCGGCTCGCACGGCATCAGCGTGAGCCTGAACCCGAAGCTGCCGTATCACCCGCTCAAGGATTTCGTGCCGGTCTCGATGGTGGTCTCGGCACCGCTCGTCGTCGTCGTCGGGCCGGGTTTCCCGGCCAACACACTGGCCGAGTACGTTGCCTTTGCAAAATCGAAGCCCGACCAGGTCACGCACTCCTCGCCCGGTAACGGAACCTCGATGCACCTGACCGGCGAAATGTTCAACCTCGCCTCCGGCACGAAGCTGGTGCACGTGCCCTACAAAGGCAGCGCCGGCGCGGTCAACGACTTGATCGGCGGGCAGGTGCAATCGATGTTCGGCGATTTCCTCGTCGTGCTGCCGCAGGTCAAGGGCGGGAAGATCAAGGCGCTCGCGGTCACTTCGGCACGCCGCCATCCGCTGCTGCCGGACGTGCCTACTGTGGCCGAATCGGGCTACGCGGGCTTCGAGGCGCTGTCATGGCAGGGATTGTTCGCGCCCGCGGGCACGCCCGCGGACGTTATCGCGAAGCTCAATGCCGAAACGGTCAAGGCGCTTGCGAGCGACGATTTCCGCGAGACGTTTGCCAGGCAGGGATTCCTC
>Ga0163150_10008806_pt1 | contig 11366 bp, 11 predicted proteins | sample OliLakLV19P2IB_FD_148628 | JGI IMG/M metagenome (GOLD analysis project Ga0163150, IMG submission 148628) | Freshwater microbial mat bacterial communities from Lake Vanda, McMurdo Dry Valleys, Antarctica - Oligotrophic Lake LV.19.P2.IB | ecosystem: Environmental > Aquatic > Freshwater > Lake >...
CCTACGAGGCGGGCAGGCCGTGGTCGCAGTCGGTTACGACGACAAGCGGCGAATCGGTTCTGACAGGGGCGCGTTACTGATCCGCTCCTCTTGGGGGCAGGGGTGGGGCGACGCCGGGCATGGCTGGCTGCCCTACGGGTATGTTCTCAATGGCTTGGCGGCCGATTTTTGGACTCTGATTCGCAAAGATTGGGTTGCATCCGGGGAATTCACCCGTCCTCCTGGAACCTAGCAGTCCCCGACGCCGATTCACGCTCAGAAATGCGGGCCTCAGCTCGGCCCTCGTCCGCCAACTGCCAGCGCACGCCCTTGCCGCTGCCATCGCCCGAGAAACGAAGCAGAGGCCGTTTTTGGTTGCGATTCAACGAATTGATCGTGTCGTGCAGGCGACGCTTCGGCTCCAAATCGGGTCGGGGCGAAAGCGGGTCGTCGATCTGAGGTGGCCAGCCCTCCTCCTCGAAGACTATCAGGATAGTCTCTTGATTGACGGCCGGCAGCTTGAATTGTTTGACGACGGCAAGGCCGAGACGTAACTCGCGCCGTCGCGTGTCCCACACGGGTTGTTGGAGGGATGTGCCCTCGACGAGTGAAGCGGGGCGCACCGCATCGGGTGCGACCGGTGCAAACTGTCCGCGCGCGTCCCCGAAAATCCTTGCGCCGCGCGGCGTTAGCACGACACAAGTACGACGAGTGAAGGTCAATGCGTTCGGATGAGTGAATCGCCGTGCGATCTCCGCGTCATGAGTTTCGCGGCCGCACTCCACCCAACCCCCGGAAATAAGCCAACGCAGGTCGTTGTCGTCGAGGCCACACTTGCGCAATGCCCCGATTTCGACGGCGAAGTCCCAAATACCTCGACCGAGATGGTGGGCCAATGCTGAAGCTTCGAACAGATGTTGAAGGGCATTCCAACAGCGTTCGAGCATCCTATCCTGTAGCGCGTATCGAGCCGTTTCGCCGGCCACGCGCTCGCCTTTGTCGGCGAGCAGGGAATCCTCCCGCGCGTCCATCGTTCCTTCCCCCCTCAGTTACATTGTCTGCCAATTTGCCTTTTAAACGTGCATCCGCTGACTAGATCGGTGGCCTTAGCAAAACTGCGTTCCTAACCCCCCACATTAGTAGTAGCCGCAGAATTCCGGCGTTCACCGACCTATTGTGGCAGTCAAGCGACCAAGTTGACGCCGGGCTGACCAACTTAGAGGTCCTGATGCACTCATTGTGCCGAAAATGCTAGCTGTAGCACCTTGGGGCGAACCTTTCCTCAGTTATGACCGGTGGAGCCGATACCGTCGTTAGGGGCGCCGGAACAAACCGGCGAGTCCGCCGATAATGCAGTGCCATGGTGTGATTCCGGACACGGAGTGCCGGAGCGCCTAAGTCAGGGAGGATGCCCATGTTTGGCCCGGCAGGCATACAACCCATTCGTGTCGGACGCCCGTCCGCGCGACGGGGTGGATTGTGGGTGGCGTGCGGGAGTCTCCTCCTCTGCGCCGGCTGTTGGGCACCCTTTCATTCCTATGGCGTTCCCGCGGCCAATCTTCCCGACGCCTTCCGGATTCCCCAACGCACGGCCGGTCCAACCCTCAACTTATGCCGCCTCACCATTCCTCCCCCGGACGACTACATCCTCGGGCCGGATGACGTTCTCGAGGTGCTGGTACATGAGCTCTATCCTGAAGGCCCACTTCAGCCGCTGCGAGCCCAAGTCATGGGTGACGGGACAATTGTGCTGCCTCTCGTCGGTTCGGTGCAAGTGGGTGGTAAGAATTTAATGGAAGCCCACGGTGCCATCGCCGGCGCGTATTCGAACGGATTCATCAACGACCCACGCGTCAATATATACATTGTGGAACGGAGCACGACTGCCGTGCTCGTCCTGGGCGAAGTGAACTCACCCGGGATCTATCGGCTGCCCAAATACGAAAACGACGTTGCGCACGCAGTTGCCAGCGCGGGCGGCCTTCTGCCGGATGCCGGCCTGGAAGTGCAGGTCCATCGTCGCTTAGGACCCCAGGAACTGCCCGAGATTCTAGTTGAGGAGACCCTTCCGTCGCCAGAAAGCCCGACCGGGGAACCCCAGCGGTGGTGTCCTGAAGATGCCGATGCCTTCGATCCCGATGATCCGATGCGCATCGTGCATATTCCCTTGCGCGGGTATATGCCCCAGCCCTTGAACCCCGCGGACGTGGTTCTCCACCCCGGAGATGTGGTCGTGGTACCCAGCCGCAAGGACGAAGTTTTTTACGTGGTGGGCAAGCTCAGTCCCACGAACTTCGTTCGCTTCAGCGTCAGCGAGCGGGAGCGAGACATCGGCGCCGGCTTCCTCCTTCCGCGCGATCGAGAGATCGATGTCGTCATGGCCGTGGCTATGGCTGGATACATTGATCCCATCGACTCCCCCACGACTGTCACAGTGCATCGCGTGGGGCCAGACGGCGAGCCGTTCCTAATCATCGTCGATCTCATCCGGGCCCGCTACAACTCGCGCGAAACCGTGTTGGTCGAGCCCGGTGACATCATTTACCTAAACCCGGATGCATGCTGGTGGGGTCGCCGTACTTTCGATCGCGTGCTGCCGGACATTATCTCCTTATCCTATCGCAAGCTCTTGGGCCTAGGAGGAGGGAATTGATCCGAGGTTTCAAGTGACCCAGTCCAGATCGAGTAGCCAATCGAGGACTGTACCGGCAGCATAGGCCGGTGCGTCCCACGGGACGTTGGTTACCTGGTCACGGTCCGCCCAAAATCGATTGCTCCCTTCGCTATACGAGGGTGTCAAGGCGCTTTTCCCCGCCCCGTCCGCCGACGACGGGGCCGTAGGCGCGGAACGTGGCAACCCCGCGAAAGCCGGCGACGTGGAGGACAGCTTGAACTGCTGGGGAGCGGCGAGCGTGGAGGACAGCTTGAACTGCTGGGGAGCGGCGAGCGTGGAGGACAGCTTGAACTGCTGGGGAGCGGCGAGCGTGGAGGACAGCTTGAACTGCTGGGGAGCGGCGAAAGCGCCCGTGGTAGCTCCACCTCCTCGCGGAGTAGTCCGGTCGGCAGCTTTCGTTGCAAAATGGAATTGGGCGCCCTCGTGCAGTGTTTTGGGGGAACCGTCTGAAACTCGCTTGGTCAACCCTTGAACCGGACTTGCCAGCTCACTATCCCCCGTGGATCGTTCCGCGGCGAAAAGGCCCGCCCCTGCGAAGGGCAGCGCAATATCCGTCAGGTCCTGAGAGCTCAATCCGAAGGCGCTGCCATCAAAGAAGTACTGCGATGCGTAGATTCCTGTTGAGCTTCCCGGGGCGGAGGGGGTGAACACAAACACATCTTCGTCGCGGCCGGATAGACCTGGTACGGCAAACGATCCGGTGGTGGTAATGTGCAGCTTGCCCTGGGCGTCGACTGCGATTCCGTCCACGTCCTCTCCTCCGCCCCCGGAGAGGCTGGCCTGACTGCCGTCGAAGAAAAGGGCCCAACTTCCTAACGTGTTCGGTCCCAACGAAGTTGGCGTAAAGGCGAGCAAGTCGACATCCTCGCCCGAGACTCCCGTGACGCTCACGACACCCCGCGTGGAAATCAGCAGCCGGCCGTCCGGCAGAATTTCCAGCGCGTCGATGTCTTCGGCGCTCGTCGTCAGGCCGACGTCGCTGCCATCGAAATACAAGCTGAACGTGCCCGCAGTGTTCTCTCCCAGCGACGTCGCCGTGAATTTCACGATGTCGGAATCATCCACCGTCCCCGCGATGCCGGGCACACTGCCCGGGTCGGAGAACGAGAGAAGCAATTCCGTCTCATTAAGAAACGCGAATGCATCAAGCACGAAGTCCCCGAGTCCCACATCGGAACCGTCAAAGTAACGTTGAAAGCCGGCTCCACCGAAAGCCACGATATCTTCGTTGGCCACGCTTAAGCCGCCCGCCGTTCCGTCATCGAGCAGTGCGAAGTAGAACAGCACCGTTAGGCCGTCGTCGTCCGTGTTGGTAAGGCTTACGTCCACTGCATCCATTCCGTTATAGTCCGGATCTGCGCTTTCGGCAGGATGCAGGCGTGCAGCATAAGCCACATCGCCGTCGGTAGCGCCATCGTCCACGCCTGTCACAGTGACGACCTGCGCCGTGCTCCAATTGTCGGGAGTGAACAGCAAGCTTGCCGTCGAAACGGTTCCTTCGGTCAAGTCGCTCGAAGACATGCTGAGGGTCACGTTGGCCTGAGGCCTAGTCTCTAGCCTCACACTGAAACTAGCCTGCGCCCCCGCCTCACTGGTAACGAGGCCGGAGACGGGTTCGACTGCGATGCCGGGGGAAGGCGAGGCCAAAAAGAGTTGCGCACCCGCCAAGATCCCTTCGTGGGACGCGATAACGACTAACTCGCCCGACACTCCATGCTTGAGGCTGGAAGCATTGTTAAATGCGCCAGGAATCAGCACGTGTTTGGGGCCGAAAGCGATGGTGGCGAGGCTCGACTCGCGATAGACGATATTGCCGGCCTGCTCGGTCTCGGTGTAGATGATCAAAAGGCGGTCGGCGGCCTCGTCGATATCCACGATGGGCCGAGTTCCCACCGTATCGACCTCATGCAGCGAACTCCAAACTCCGTCCGGACGCCGGATCAGCAAGCCGACGAGCGGAAAACCGGACGTGTAGCCCGTCTTGACGGCTGCATAGAGCGTGCCGTCGGTCGTAACCGCCAAGTTGATGTGATCGTCGGCCATCCCTTCGCCCACGTTCAGCGCGGATTGAGCACCGGGGATCTCATTCGCGGACCAAAACGACGCTTCTGGTGGGTTGCCGTCCGGGTGAAGTCGGAAGCCGAAACGCTGCGTCGCCTGATCCGACCACATCACCCCGATGGCGCCCGGCAGGGATATTACCGAGGCGATGTCGTCCGCATCGACGCCTGAGGCCAGGGTAATGGGAGCGGAAAACGTCGCGTAGCCGTCCTGCGACGTCGCATACCGCACCTGGATTGCGCCGCCCAGCTCGTAGGCGAGCCACATTCTGCCTGTGCCATCGATATCGATCGTAGCAGTTTCCACGTCGCCGAGTGCCACGCTGACTAACCCTGGTCGCACGGACCACGGTTGATACACCCCGGGCGCGCCGCCCGCTCCAGGAATGTACTGGATCGAGGCGAGCTTGCTGGTATTGTTCTTCTCGAGGAAGATATGAACCACTTCGTCGTCGGGCGTGACGTCCGCCCGAAATTTTGTGGCGGAGGTCAATTTTAAGACACTCGACCAGGCGGACCCGTCCAGCCGCCAGACATAGGTGCCGCTCGAATCGGAAAAGACACTCCACCACGCCCCATCATGCTGCCAGACCTTCGACTGAGGCTTTTCAGCAGTGGTGCCCTCAATCGAACGGGGGTCAATCGCGACAGTAACGTCTCCAGACAAAAAGGCGATCCCAGCGCTTGCCAGAGTGGAGTGGTCCGCGCTGTCGGTGCGGCTCCTCGGTGCCGCGCCGGACGTGACATTTAGCACTTCTGGCGAAACGGTGGTCCCGGAAAGCAAGCGACGGTCTTCGAGCGCCTCGACGCCTAGGCGACGTCTGGGGGATCGACGTCGAACAGACTTCTTTCGGAGTACGGAGCCTTTGGCGACCGAACCGCTGCGACTCCGGAGAGCGCTCTGGAACATCGGGAAACTCGGAAGAGGGAGATGTCGTCCAACAGCCTAGAGGCTGAGAGGACGAGTCGCCAGCGAGCCGCTGATTCTCCCCGGGACCGCGAAACCCCGCCACCGGCAGACTGGTGGAGCTCTGGTGGTGAATCCCCAGCTGCCCGTACGCCTCACAGCATTCGACTCTTCCACGAAGCAGTTTTCATTCAATTCTGGACGTAGAACCAAACCTTCGCCACGCCACCCAGTTCGTTGGCTCTGGTGCAAAAGGAACACTGCGAGAACCCTCCTGTGCCACTCTCCACTTGGGCTGCGATATGGTGCCAGCCGTTCGTCAGCTTGGTGGTATCGACGCGGATCACTTTCCATGAGGAGTTGGCAGCAAATGAATCCAAGAGAACTTGACCGACGGCGGCAGGCACCGCAGGCCAGGGGCTGGCTGCCGGAATCGCATGGGTTTTGTCCAGACTCACAGCGAGGCGTCGATCGCCCCCTTCCACTACGCGGGCACGAAACGTGTGCAAGCCCTTCACGGGTTTGATTGGCACACCATCCAGTTGGACGTTGCTGTAATCAAAGCCGGTATACCAGCCCTTGCCAATGAAAGAGATGCTGCCGGCATTAATCGTTTGTAGCACTTCGCGCGTCGCTAGATCGCTGCGCCCACCGCGATTGGGGTTATTGACATAGACGGGAATCTCGCTACTGGTCGTGAAGACTTGCCGGTCGGGAGTCCGCACCGTCAATCGCAGCCGGAGCGTCTGCCACCCATTCGGCATTTTCGTCGTGGGCACCGTATGGTTGAAGGCGAACGACTGGTTCGACTCGTTCGCGCCGTCATACGCTCCTTGAAAGTTGATAGCCTGCTTGCTGATCGTGCCGATGTTCGCCGCGTCCACGCGGAAGGTGTAGGCGTTGCTGGGGTTGTTGTGCAGCACTCCTCGAATGGGCAGGACCAGATTCCCCGCAACCTCCTGGCCCACAGGCATCCTAGTCGTGCAGTGGATGTGACCGAATTCGGTGCTCCACCAGCCCTGCACTTCGATGGGAATCGAGCGGGAATCAAAAACCGGCTGCTGAGCGCGTCCGTGGGGAGTTAACAGCGAGAGAATCAGAGCCGAGAGCAGCACGCGCAGTGAATGCATGACAATCCCTCCCACAGAATGAGCAGTCGCCGCGAGTGCTCTGGCAATGGCTATGCCAAAAGCTGCCGTCTAGGGTCGCGAGCGCATCACGTGATTGGTTGGGCTGCCATGGTGGATATTGTGACAGCATCATTAGCTACTGGTTGGAACGAATGGCCGCGTAATGGTTTCGACTATGTCCTACATGGCGCATGGAGTTCCAAAAAAAAGTCATAGGAGCGATTCAAGACCGTCTACGTCTGAGCTGTTTTTTGTTAGCTCCATTGGAAAAACTTACGAACAACGCTTCAACCTTGGGATGATGACGTTTCTCTGGGCAGTCCGCTCGGTGCAAGCAGGAAGCCATACAGCTGCTGCTGGACGGACATTCCGCGGCGTCGGTGGCAGACGGGCTCGGACTCCCGACGCCGGCATCATGAAGGCTGGCAGAAGCCGGATCTGAGTCGGGTGGTGCCGACGGCGAATGGCTTGTTCGGGCCGTAAAGCCATCCGCCATGGCCCCGCGACCGTTTCGGCGGCTTGGCGGACGTGGCCTCGAACCGTCCGTGTCGTCGCGTCAATCGGGCGTCGTCCGCCTCGCGCGTGTCGGCCGAACTCGCGTCCAGAGCTGGTCCATCAGCTCGGGGAGCAACTCCCGCAACTGCCCCTCGCCGCCGCATCACAGCCGGCTTGGCGCTCCGCCTGACGCAAACTTGCGCGACGCGGCGGCATGACCGGAGAATAGGTACAAGTCCAATCGCTTGTATGGACCGTTGGGACGCTCGGATTAACGACCGCGGAGGCGAAAGGGGACGCACGAAGGGACGGGCCGATCGGTGGTTCTAAGTCACATTCCCAGATCGCGCCCTTGATGCTATTGCCGAGATTTTTTTTTGCGCAAAGCTTATCCACAAGTGGTATGGCCGACGTGCCAAGTTTGCTGCGCTGGAATCGCGACGAGCGCTGTGACCATTTTGAGGCCGAATGGAAGGCAGGGCAGCGGCCGAAACTGGCCGATTATCTAGCTGTTTGGACGGGCCAGACGATGAACTCTTCCGTCACTTGCTGGAATTGGAGATCGATTATCGCCCGCGCACGAAAGGGTCAATCAATCACTCTGAGTGTCACGCTCAGTTTCTCCGCCACAGGTCAACCATCGACTAGGTCATGGCGCGCTTCGCCGTTCCCGCCGAGACCTCTTCGCACCAGCTCACCGTTAACGAATTCGGCAAGGCCCTCGTCACGGCGGGCATGATGACCGCCAACGAGGTGAAGCGCGTTTGGCGGAGCTTCGACTGCCGACGTCCCAAAAATGGCCACTCATTTGCGAAACTGCTGGTGCAACACGGCAGATTGACCGAGTTCCAAGCGCACGAGATCTTGCCGGTTCCACAACGCCGCTCATCCTCGGCGACTACGTGCTGCTGGCCCGAATCGGCCCCGGTGGTATGGGGGAGGTCTTCGAGGCCAAGCACCGCCACATGGATTGGCTGGTCGCGATCAAGTGGCCGCCCCCTCCCTTAAGCAAACACGAGGCGATGGTCAAACGCTTTCAGCGCGAAGTGAAAGCGGCCGCCAGGCTTTCGCATCCGAACATCGTCCATGCCAACGATGCCAGCGTGCAACGCGACGTGTGGTAAAGCGGCCTGACATGCCAGTCGAGATCGATCGCATCCTCCAAAAAATGGTTGCCAAAAAACGGCCGATCGATATCAGCAGGCAACAGAACTTTTTGGCCGACCTGCAAGCTTGGTGCAGTGGGAATGCCGTTTCGGTAAATCATCGCTCGACCATTGAGCACGGCAGCCGGTCGACGAAGTCGACCGCGGCACTTGGCACGCTGCAACGCGCGCAGGCAACGACCGCCGTTGCGCCCGATCTGACCATCGCGACGTCCCCTTTGGAATTGCCGCCAATTCGCAGATGGCGGGCGCGGTGCCCATTATTGACAGCAGCACGGCGACTGCGGCCGCCAAGCGGCGGCAGCATCGAGCGCAGTGTCGCGGCTGTCCGATCCACCACAGGCTACTTTTTCCGCTTGACCTTCTTCTTCTTGGCACCCGATTTTGTGGAGGCTTTTTTGGTCGCCGCTTTGGTAACCGGGGTTTTCTTGGCGGCCTTCTTTGCTGCCTTCTTGGGCAGCGCTTTAGTCACCCTCTTCTTTGTTGCAGACGCCAAGGTCTTCATGGGTTGGGAGGCCGCGATCTCACGCGCGTGTCCGCCAGCGATGCCGCCCACGACCGCGCCGACTGCTGCTCCGACTGGACCCATCAACGAACCTGCGGCTGCACCGGCCGCTGCTCCCCCAGCCAACTTCAGACCTGACATGGTCCCGGACGGTTCGGGCTGTTTCGCTCTGGCCATGCACTTCTCCTTGGATGTAAGAGAGACGATTGAGGTCAAACTTTCGCCGCTTGCTGCCAGCGGCGGAATGCAAAGTCCCAGAGAACTATCGCGAACGACGGAATGCGAGTCACGATCGTCTCTGCCAGGAAAATGCCTGCTTGTAAATCACCGTTCGATTCTACGGTGCCAGCGCCCAAGTTGCCACCACGCCCGGAACCATCCAACACGCCCGAACATCCGCCGCGTGGCAGGCTGTGCGGTACAATCTACTCGAACGAGTTAGCGGCGCGCGGCTCACTGTCTGCCTGCCCGCCGCCTGGATTGGCGGGGCCGCGCTCCTCATCTCGGTGCAGCCCGAAGCGCGTGTCCAGCGAGTGTCGGCAGCCGACGTACGCTTACTGCTAAGCAACCCCACCGGCCCCGCATCGGTCCGGCGCGTGGCGATCCCCGCGGCACTGCTGAATGCGGTTGCTGGGGTTTCGCGTGACGGCCTGTGAGCCGTGGGACGCTCCGCTGTACCTGCTCTACGATAGACGGCGGCTAGAGGTTTCCGATTGGCGGCGCCGAGCCCCCTGCCCCGGCCATCCAAGCGAACATCCGGCGGTAACAGGCGCTTACAGCAGGGACTTGCGACAAGGCGGCGGAACATTAGGCTGATGGCTGTCGCGTTCCGCACTTTGCACTGCACACGGGGATGGTTTTCGATGCAATGGCCAGCACTAGGCTGGGAGCCACCACTATCAAGGCCGGTCATCGAACGAACAGCGCTGGGGAAGGCCGCGGCATACTCGGACGCTTTGATGGCGTGGGCTCAGGGCAATGACTATGAAGGCCGGGGGGCAGTGCGAGCAACGCACCGAACAGCGAGATCAGGAGCGGCGCCGGAACGAGCAGAACCAGGTTGGGATCGGCTACAAGCTTTGGCCGCGTGCAACGAGCAGGAGCGTAAGCGCGAAGACGACCAGCTCAGTGAGCACCGTCAAGACGCCGAACATCCCAATCGAGTTGACCCACCAACTCAGAAACGACTGCTGGATGGGCTCGATCACTGCGTGCATGGGCGCATGCTTGTACGGTGATGGACAAAATTCGAAATGGCGGCTTGGGTATTGCGCACAGGGGCCTTTTCTTGCGCGCCACACTCAGTGTGGCTTTTTGTCTCGCGCGGCAGGGCTCTCCACGATGGTCGCCTCTGCGCTTACCCGCCGGCCAGTGTGTGCGGTCGAGGACCAGGGGCTTGTGGGTGACCTCTTCAAGCGTCGGCCGGTCCGAGCAGTTCGAGCCGAGTGAGCACGGGGCCGGCGGACTATGGCGCGGGATTCTCGAAGGGTGAAATTTGCCGCGCCACGCCCCCTGCTCCTGCATCATTCCACTAAGTGTAGTACATTTCCTTATCTTGTTGCAGAGGACCGTTCAGAAGGTTCGTATGGCGAGGCAGGTGCTTGCGCAAGATCAAGCAACATCCGCCTTGTGTCCGAGGACGGTTCGCAAGGCCATGTCAGAAACTCGACCTCCAGGCCGACGCAATCAACGGAAACTGCCGTAACGTATGCTTGAGAAACGGCTCGAGCGGCCTTGGCGGAGCATGGCTGGAAGAATTCTGGGGAGGCTCACAATGAAACCGCGAAACCCCAAGCCCGAGGCGCTGCCGCCGAAACTGGATCTTCCCGCCGCATCTCATGGGACAAGCGAAGGCTACTCCGCGGTTTCACCATTGCGTTGGGGCGGGCGGTTGCTGCTGTTTGTGGTCCTGGTGGGCATTTGTGCCCTGGCCGGCTGGACTTGGTACTCCAACCAGCCGGAGCACCTTTGGAAGAGCGCTCGGGCTTCCATCACCGCCGGCGATTGGCCGACGGCCAAGACCCTGCTGCAGAAGCTGCTGCAAAAGGAGCCCAATCACGGCGACGCGCACTTGGCCTTGTCCGAGGCCTGGCTGAAAGAGGCCGAGGCCGCCGGCCAGCCGGCGAACTACGCCAGCGTTCCGCAGGCCATGAGCGAACTGCTGGAGGCCGCCCGCAACTTGCCGGACAACGTCGAGCTGCAAAAGAAGCTGCTGACCATGGACATGGAGACGCGGCAGTTGAAGTCGGCGGCGGTGGTGGCGCCGGCCGTATTGAAGCACGACGAGCAAAACCCGCACGCCCTGGTGGACAGCCGCGCGGCGGAAACACAGCTCGCCAAGCTGGAGACGGTGGAAGGCCGGGCCGCCTTCGAGACGCTGGCCCTGCGGGCACAGATTGAGGTCGGCGCGGACGACAAGGCCCCGCTGCAAAAAACGCTGGAGGCCGCCG
>Ga0163150_10008808_pt1 | contig 11365 bp, 12 predicted proteins | sample OliLakLV19P2IB_FD_148628 | JGI IMG/M metagenome (GOLD analysis project Ga0163150, IMG submission 148628) | Freshwater microbial mat bacterial communities from Lake Vanda, McMurdo Dry Valleys, Antarctica - Oligotrophic Lake LV.19.P2.IB | ecosystem: Environmental > Aquatic > Freshwater > Lake >...
GAGCGGGGGAAGAGTCTGGCCGGTTGCAAGAGTCTTTGAATGATGTTGCGGATTGGTATGAACAAGAATTGCAAGAAAACACCGAGGTCATGACGAAGCTTCTCGAGCCGATTCTGATTCTAGTGGTCGGGGCCATTTTGGGTCTGATGATTATCGCGGTCTTATTACCTATCTTCAGTATGAATGCTGCTGTTTCATAAGAAAACTTATAGATATCACGAATAAGAATTTAAAAAGGGAGATAAAAACTTGAAAAATATTAGACAGGATTCAAAAGGTTTTACGCTGATTGAAATTTTATTGGTCGTGATTATTATCAGCACTCTTTCGGCGATGGTTTTGCCGCGTTTGGTGGGACGGTCCGATCAAGCGCGTGTGGCCACGGCAAAAGCCGATGTGCAGGTGAACATTCCATCGGCATTAAAACTTTATGAGCTTGATAATGGTTTTTTCCCATCAACAGAGCAAGGCTTGCAAGCGTTACTGACCAAGTCAGCGACACAACCTGTTCCTGAAAATTGGAATGGCCCTTACTTAGAAAAAAAGCCAGTTGATCCGTGGGCCCGACCCTATCAGTATCTTTCTCCTGGAACCAATCGTCCGCATGATTATGATTTGTTTTCAATGGGGAAGGTTGCCGATCCTAAAAAAACAGATGACGACATTACGAACTGGTAAGGCTTCTTTCAAAAAGATTTTCGTGCTGAAATCATCAGCCGGGTTTACACTCGTTGAAGTGATTCTCAGTGTCGTGATTCTTTCGATCGGCCTCGTCGCGGTCAATCAGACTCTTTTGCGATCGCTCAGCATTTTGAGTTATTCTCAGACCCGCTTTCAGGCGAACCGTTTAATGGAAAACAAAATATGGGAAATTCAAAATCAAGCTTCGGTCAAGAAGAAGGCACCGCCCTCCAAAGAAGATGGCGTGCTTTTGGGTGCGAAACGTACTTTTACCTATCAGTTGCAGTCAGTCAGTGTCCGGGGTTCTGCTTTTCTCTATGAAATTCGTATGGCGATTCATTGGTTGGAATCAGGCCAAGACAAAGGACTTTCACGAAGTTTTTATGCCCTCTTACCCTATACTCCACCGGTCGCGTAAAGGGTTTTCTCTGATCGAACTCTTGGTCGCGATGACCATCGTTTCCTTTTTAGGTGGTGCGATTTTTGTGACGCTGGCTCAAGGGATTCGAATTTGGCAAGCGGCTGTGCGTGAAAGTAAACAGGGTGTCCAAGAATTCTTTTTTGAAGAAATTAAATCAGAATTGCGGAACTCTTTTTTTTATGGGAAGTCCGCATTCAATGGTCAAAATCAAATGCTTGAATTTCACGCGCTCGTTTCTGACCTTCGAGGGAAAGGCTCGCAGACTCATACTTTAAAAGTTCCCGCGCAGATACGCTATCGTTTCCAGCCCGAGAAAAAACTCATCCAGAAAGAAATCACATTTTATGAGAAAATGTTGAACAAGCGAAGTGCACTCTACAAGACAAAACCAGCGCTTGAGGGTGTTGCGACCATGAGCGTCGAATATTATCAGCGGCCCAAGAAAGCCACTTCGGCAAGCTGGGTTCAGAAATGGTCCGGGACATGTTTCCCCGAAGCCGTTAAAATAACGATGAGTCTCGAGGCGTCGCCTGCTTTGAAGGAGACGCGAATTTTTTCAATCCCGACAGCGGGAGAATGTTCTGAAGAAGGGAATGATTCTGTATGAAAGTAGGAAAATCAGGTAAGGACATTTTGGTCGTTGATTTCTCCGGAAGCCAGATGAAAATGGCGCGCGGGCGCTTTGTTGGTACGCAAATTTTATTTGAAGATGTTTTTTTGAAAAAATTTACGCAAGCAACCGATGCCGAAATGATGCGGGAGGTGTTGGATTACTTCAAAAAAAATCGATTTTCAACGAAGCAAGTGATTTGCACGATTCCATCCAAGTTATTTATTTCAAAGAATGTTGAAATTCCTTCAACTGAAAAAGAAGAAATAGCCAAAATTATTGATTTGCAGGCGGGACGTTTCACACCTTATTCTCGCGATGAAATCGTCATCGATTTTCTTTGCATGGAAACGCCCACACAGCATTACACCAGTGTTTTGCTCGTCATCGTGAACCGCGCGTTGATTGATCGTTATTGCCGTATCTTTGAGGATATTGGCATTCAGGTTCGGATTATGATTTCTTCCGAGGCTTTGGCCTTAACCTATCGGGATTGGCTCGGTGAAAGCGAAAATCGTGCGCCTTTGGGTGGTTTGTGCGTCGGAGAAGACTCAACCGATTTTACGGTGATGGATCATCAACAAATGATTTTTGTGCGAAGTTTGCCTGTGGGTGCCGAACACTTTTTGGCAGGGAAAAGTTTGGCATCGAGTGAGTTTGTCAATGAACTCAATAAATCGCTTGCCGCCTATCAAGATCAGGGGATCGGGAAGCCGCTTAAGTCCCTTACTTTGACGGGCCTTGTTCAGGATCCGATCGGGCTTAAAACCGAAATTTTAAATGGTTGTCCTGCTTTGCAGCAATTTGAAACTGTGGTGCAAATTAAGGACTCCCATTTGCTTTTCAAGTCGAATGAAGTCGCCTCTAAAAAAATAGATGCATTGAAGCCGGCTTCGTTCGTCGAGCTCATGGCCGCGGCGACTCAATCTCAAACAGCGCAAATTGATTTGATCCCTAAAGAAGTAAAACTGCGGCGACGTTTTCGTGATCAAAGCAGAGACATCATTAATTTAGGGATTACGGTGATGACGATTTTCTTTGTTCTGAGTTTGTTTTTATACTCCAAAATTTATTTTAAAAACACACGAATGCAAAAGTTAACCGAAGCGGGCAAGCCGACTTTTGAAGAGGCGCGAAGCTTAGAGCGGATTTCCACAAAAAATCGAGTCGTTCGTAAAATTCTTAAAACGCGTGGCAAAGGTTTAATGGCTTTTGATCAGGCCACGGGGTTGCTCGGTGAATCGACTTATCTTTCCCATATGGGCTATGACATCGATGGCAAAGTGAGCTTGGGCGGAACGACCGAGTCTATGTCACAAGTTTTTGCGTTGGTGAACCGTCTCGAAGCGTCTAATCACTATTTGAATGTGAAGGCTAAAGAAACGAAATCGCGCCGCGAGGGAACCAAGGATGTCGCTGATTTTGAAATCGCTTGTATTTTACCGGAAAGCCTTGCCGCTGAGAAATGGGAGGCGGAGAAGTCAGGTAAAGTTATTTCTGAGCCCGCGGCTGAGAAAATAAGCGAATAAGATCATGGGGATTGCGTCTTAATAGCGTGAATAGCAGGTTAATTTATGGCGACAAAAAAATTTAATTTGGGTGAGTTTTTAAGCCAGCGCACTAAAACGGAAAAAACGTTAGGTTTTGTGACCATGTTTGTTCTTTTTTTGGGCATTATGCAGGGCATGGTCATTGGCCCGATTTTGTCAAAAATAAATACGATTGATACTGATATTTCCCAAAGCCGTGATGAAATTCGGCGTGATCGCCGGATTCTCTCGTTTAAAGATCGAATTTTAGAAGAGTATTCGCGCACGAGTTCTTATCTGGATTCAACGGATCGAAGTGCAGAGGAAATTATTGCGACCTTGCTTAAGAAAATAGAAACTTCCGCGCGAGATCATTCGATTATGGTTAAAGATATTCGGCCGGGAGATACGGAAGTGAAGCCTCAGTTTAAAGTTTATAAAACCAGTATGGATTGCGAAGGAACTTTGCCCAATTTGCTGGCGTTGATGAACACGCTTGAGCAGTCTGATTATTTATTTCAAATCACGCGTTATAGTTTAGAGCCCAAATCAAAGGGCGCTGATATTCTCAAGGCAACTCTTGATATTGCGCGTTATTTGATCCCTGCCGAAAAGCTGGGTGCATCGATGCAGCAAAGTTTTGAAGCGAAAGCCATGTTGCCGTCTCAACCTATTTCAGAGAAGTCGGATATTCCTGAGTTTCCAGACATGGCAACCACCGAAATGCCAATGAAGAAGGTTTCATGAAAATTCTGAACAGGGTTGGGATCGTTTTTATTTTACTGCTTATCGTCTGTCCGATTGTTTATGCAGATTCAGTTGACGCGTCAAGCCATTACGAGAAAGGCGTCTCTTTTTTAAAGGAAGAGCAATATGATTTGGCGATTGATGCATTTCAACATGCACTCCAAGATGAAAAGGGGGCCGCCGCCCAATCACGGATCTATAATTTGATCGGTTTGGCCTATATGAAGCAAGGGGTCTCAGTCTCCAGTGCGATCGGTTCATTTGAACAGGCGATTAAGCTTGATCCAAAATATGCGGAGGCTTATTTTAATATTGCGAGCGCTTATTCAGAAAAGAATGCAAATCCTCTTAAGGCTGTTGAATATTTTAAAAAGACGATTGAGGTGGATCCTCGATATACCAAAGCGTATTTTGGTTTGGGTTGGTTTACGCTCATGCAAGAAGATAACCCCGGGCAGGCGATTGAGTATTTTCAAAAGACGCTTGATAACTATCCTGATTTTGCCGAGGCCCTTTATGGTAAAGGATTAGCTTATATTCGGGTGCATAAGCCCTATATGGCGCTCGGAATGGTTTCACAACTTCGGTCGATTAAGCGCGATGATTTGGCAGCGGGATTAGAAAAATCAATTACCGAGGTTTCGCCCCCGCAGGAAACGGTTGCGGTTGTTTCAAAGCAACCCGCCGCCGAAAACAATGCTCCTGCCGCGGATGCAAGCGCGCCAAAGCCACAAAAAAAATCACCCTTTCAAGTCATGATGCGCGGCAAAGTAGTGCCCGTTAAAGAAGACGCGAAATAATCGCAGTTGTTTAGCTGGTCGACGGATCCTGACCAAACGAGTCCATTCTTAAGTCCCTGAAGATTTATCTCCCCAAACTCAATTCCATTCTGATTTGTCGTTATTTTTCGGTGGCTTTAATTTTTTTGAGTTGAAGTTCAAGCCGAGCAACCGCTTGAGCCAAAGCTTCGGTGCGGGAGTTTTGCTCGTTGATAAAGAGCGTTAAGCGCAGGGTTAAAAAAATAACGAAGACGAGCAAGGAAAAGAAAATAAAATTACTGGGAAGGCTAAACCCGGCCCACTTTGAAAGGGTGATGAGAAGGCTGTCATAAATTGCAAAGAAAAGGGCGATGACACAGCCTAAAAACCAATTCACAGCATATTTGAATGTCATCTTTTCTCGGCGAATGAGATCGATGACGGCTCCCAAAATAACCAAAGCAATTAAAATGATAAAATATTTAACCTGCATAGCGAGACTCCTTCGGTTTTTTCTTAAGGGCATCAATCAAAATAGCGAATGTGACTTTGAGCATGTAATACAAGGTTGCAAAATAGCGAATGGAGGATTGACCTCCTTGGCGCTCGCGCATTTTGACAGCAATTTCTCCGACACGAGCGTTGTGCCGACGCGCCATTTTAATTGCTTCCGGTTCGGGGAAATCAATAGGATAATATTCTGCGAATTGCAGTAAGAGTTTGCGATTGCAAGCCCGGAAGCCGGATGTGGGATCGGTGAGATAGAGTCCCGTCATCCACTGAAGCAATTTTCGGAAAAACCCAATGCCGACACGGCGTAGGGCGGTCGATTTAAATGATGTATCATGTAAAAGAAAGCGACTGCCGATACAGAGATCCAGCCGATGGTCAGCTATGGGGCGAATCAGGTCAGCTAGGTAGCGTGGATCATGCTGGCCGTCACCGTCGAGCTGAATGGCAATGTCATAGTTCATTTCAGCGGCGGCTTTATAACCGGTTTGGACAGCACCGCCGATCCCCAAATTGAAGGGGAGAGTGATGACGTCAGCACCTGCACTTAAAGCTTGGGCTTCCGTGTCATCTCGTGAGTGATCGTTAATGACAAGGATGTCGACGAAGGGTGCTGCTGAACGAATCTCAGCAATGAGACGGGCAATGGATTTTTCTTCGTTGTAAGCAGGAATAATCACTAAAACTTTAGAAAGCATATGAAAGATTTAAAAAACAAAACTGCGTTTTCTTTTTCAAAAAAAATTCCTTGGGTTCTAGCTTTTCTTCTTGCGACGGGTGCAGGGATCTATTTTCGAACTTATGCGCTGCATCACGACAACACGCTTCGCCCCGATAAACTCATGGCTTCACTTGTTGTTGAGAAGTTGATGGTTGAGCAACTTCAGAAATCTCTTGATGCAAGCATGCCCGCAACTTCGGCTGATGATAAATTGAAAATGGCGCGTGAGCAAGCGCGAAGAATGATTTTATCGGATCGCTCTGGTTATGATGAGACGGTTGCGGACACGCTTATAAGGCTAAAAGATCAGCTGCCACAAATGTCAGGGCGACGCTATTTACTTGAAGCCGATCCCTATTATTATTACTTTTTGACGCAGCAGATTATTCAAAATGGAAAAATATCCAACCAAGCAAAAGGCGGGCAATATTATAACCCCCTGATGCATGCGCCCTACGGTTACTGGACATCCAATACATGGCATCCTTACGTTGGTTTTGGGATCGCAAAGATTGTTCGTTGGATTAAACCAAGCGCCGAATGGATGGAGGCGCTGAGCTGGGTTCCTGTCGTTCTGAGCGTGATCGCATGTTTAAGTTTACTTTTTTTGGCGAAGGCTCTTGCACTGGATGCATTACAGTTTTTGATCGGGGCCTTAACGCTCATGCTTTCGCCTATTTTTGCTCAGCGCAGCGGGTTGGGCTGGTATGACACAGATCCTTACAACTATATCTTTCCATTCACTATTTTGGCGTTTGTCTTGATCGGACTCAAAAACGCGAAATGGACATTTCGTTGTGCCCTTGCGAGCGGATTTTTAACAGGTTTGTACGCGCTCTTCTGGACCGGTTGGCCTTTTATCTTCCTTCTCATGCCGGCGACATTGCTTGCAGCCTACGTGATTGTGAGATTTGCTTTAAGAGTTCACGCTAATGCTTGCCAAGGTTATTTAAAATACTTTGCTTTTCATAGTCTCTCCTCACTCCTTTTTGCGGCGCTCTTTTTGACGCCTAAAGGGTTAATCGGACAAGTCCAGCAGGGATGGGAAATTCTTATGAAATTTGCTCTTTCGGACGTCGATGTTTGGCCCAATATCTTTTTGACGGTGGGAGAAGCGCGCGGAACTTCGATTAAGCGACTCATTTATTTATCTGGAAATTACATTACGTTTGCTGTGGCCACTTTTGGTTTGTTATGGTCAGGGTTGCGTGCTTGGGCTGAACAAAAACCCGAAGCTTTACTAAAGTGGTTTTTCCTTTTCATTTTTTCTGTGCCACTTTTTCTGATGCCGCTTAAAACAGAACGCTTCGGAATTCTTTTTGTGATTTCACTTTCGATTTGGGCGATGTATGGCGTGCGCGAACTTGAAAGCCAGTTTGACACCTTGACAAAGCGTTTCGGCAGTAAGTTTTTAGACTGGGATCGTTTCCGAAAATATATTTTTGGTGGATTGCTACTCATTATTTTTTTACCGCTCCCGCTCGTCACAGCGCACGTTGTTTCTCTAGGCGTGAAGCCGATTATGGATGACGCTTGGTATGACACGATGCAAGATCTGAAAACAAAGACTCGTCCTGATGCGATTGTAAATAGTTGGTGGCCGCCTGGATATTTTGTTGTGGCGTTAGCCAATCGCCGCGTGATTGCAGACGGGGGGACCCAGCATCTTCAAGAAACTTATTGGTTGTCTAAGATTCTTGCTTCGCAGGATGAACGTGAGGCGGCGGGACTCCTGAGAATGTTGAATCATAGCGGCAATGATGCTTTGCTTTTCTTGAAAGCGTTTGGGATGGAAACAATGGATGCAGTGCATTTTATTCTTGCGGTGGTTCCTGTTTCTCGTGACGAGGCACTCACTCGTTTACCCAAAAAAATGCCCGATCCCATCAAAAACAAATTTTTAGATTTAACGCATGGCAAGAAGTTGAGTCCGTCCTATGTTTTGGTTTATAGCGATATGATCGAACAAAATTTAGCCGTCACCATGGTTTCACGCTGGAATTTTAAAAAAGCAAAAGAGATCAAATTGCGTGGGACGAAGAATGGTAAGCGCGCCAATTATGCTCAAGATTTCGTGCAAATGACGGATGGTCTTTTAAAGTACACACCCGCGGTTGATTTAGGAAAGAAAGAGGGCGATGTGCTCTATTTCTCAAATGGGCTTGCAATTAATTTAAAACTTATGGATGCGGTGATTCAAATTCCGGAAAAGAGAATACAAGGCCGCCCGGCGAGTCTTTTTTACATGAAGGACGGACAGCTTGAAGAAAAAATGTTTGAAGGCGAACGACTCGATACCTCAGCCCTTTTGATTTCTATGGGCGAAGGGCGATATCGTGCCGTTTTAGCAGACGCTCGGTTGATTCGTTCAATGATGTTTAGGATGTATTATCTCAAGGGAGAGGGTTTGAAATATTTCAAGCCTTTCTCAGCGCATCGCAATCCACTCAATGGAAATGAAGTTGCGGCATTTGAGCTTCAATCCGAATCAATCGAAGATGAAAAGACCGAAACGGTTACAGTCTAGAAATCAAATAAATAGCCGATAATTTATTCATGAAATACTTCAAAACAGGGATGCTTTTTATCCTCTTGCTAAGCAACGCAATGCCTCTGCTTTTTTCTGCAGAAGAAAATAAAAACGTGGGTGGAGTATTAAGCCATGGCGTTGTATTTAATATTGCCAAAGATCGTAAGATTGAAAAGATCGGCGGCATTTATGAACCGGAAGGCATCGATAAGTATGTCGAGCGTAAAGTCAACGAGCTATCTGAACGTATGGCTAAGTTTGAAGCTCAGCTCGATCAAACCAATAGCAAGCTCGACCTCATCTTAAAGCAGCTTGCTGCAAGTAGTTCGGTGACGACCACCACACCAACCGCGAGAGACACCGCTTCCAAATGACCCCCGGTCTTATTTCGGCGATAGTTTTAAACTGGAATGGCAAAGATGTCATCGTTGATTGCATTAACAGCCTGCTGTCGCAATCCCATATTCTGAAAGAAATTATTGTTGTTGATAACGGGTCGGTCGATGGCTCGCTTGAAATGATTCGCTCTCGATATTCAGGATCGATTCAGCTGATTGAGAATGGAGCTAATTTAGGATTTGCGGAAGGCTGTAACGTGGGGATTCGAGCCGCTCAGGGTGAATTCATTGCTCTCGTGAACAGTGACTCTGTGCTCGAGCCCGACTGGATGCGCGAGATGTCGCGCGGAATTCAGCTTTCGCCCAAAGTAGGAATGTGTGCCTGCAAAATCTATTTTTTAAAATATCCCGGCTATATCGAGAACATGGGGCAGACGATTTCGCGCGATGGTTTTGGCCGTACGCGCGGACGTTTAGAAAAAGACACGGGGCAATATGATCATCGCCGGGCTGTCTTTTGCCCGAGTGGATGCGCAGCGCTTTATCGCCGAAAAATGCTTGATGAATGCGGGCTTTTTGATCAAAAATTTTTCGCTTATGCGGATGATATTGATATGGGTCTTCGCGGACGTTTAATGGGTTATGTGTGTCATTGCATTCCCACGGCGATTGCGCATCATCATCTGTCAGCGTCATTTGGCTTGCTGTCACCGCTGAAAGCTTTTTTGCTTGAACGCAATCGTTTGTGGGTGGTCATTAAGTGCTATCCTTTGAAGCATTTGTTGGCGTCACCGTGGCATACGCTGATGCGCTATTACTACCACTTTATTGGAATTTTTCAAAAAAAAGGTCCCGCTGCACAGTATGTCAAGAAAATTTCGGTATTCAGCTTGGCATGGATTATGGTGAAAGTCTATTTGTCGACTCTGTATCATTTGCCGCATCTTTTGCGCGAAAGACGTGCCGTTTGGAAACGAAGTAAGACGAGTACAAGGCAATTTGAATTATGGATGAAACATTATGGCGTGAATGCTCATGATACCGCTCTCAATGAACTTTCTTTTCCGGAATAAAGCCATGCAAACGACGAAAAATCAAAATGGAAGTATTTTGATTTTAGTTTTATTTGCGTTAACGACACTGTCATTGCTTGCATTTTCAGTCGGGTATACCGTTCGTCAAAAAATGCAGGTCGTAAAGAGGCTCGAGGCGCGCGAAAAACTTCGTCTTGCCGCGGGCGCAGCCATTCAGCAAGCGTCTATACTCATGAGCGAGAAAATAGCGGCTTTGCCAGGCTCTTATCAGGCGTTGAATCAGATCTGGTCATCGAATCCTTCATTATGGAAAAAAGCCCGTGTTGGTAGTGTTGAATATTTTATGATGGCGCGCGGCAAGCCTGAAGATCAAGACGCCGTTTATGGTCTTACAGACGAAGACCGAAAAATGAATCTTAATTCGGCTAAGCCTCATGTACTGCAAAAACTTTTTGAAATTGCGGGGGGCGTAGAAAGGGAAGAAGCGCGTCGACTTGTGGCTGCGATTCGCGACTGGAAGGATGAAGACGAAGACATAACGGACGGTGGGGCGGAAAGCAAAGACTACTTGAGTCGTCCATCGCCTTATCGCTCAAAAAATGCTTTGTTTGATCATTTGCAAGAATTGCTTTGGGTTCAGGGAATGAACCCCGAAATATTTTCAAGAGTAAAACCCTATCTCACTTTGGATGCCACGAAGGTTAACCTTAATACGGCATCAACGACAGTGATGACGGCCATGGGGCTTAGTTCAACTTTGGCAGATAAAGTGGTATTGTATCGACAGGGCAAGGATGGCAAAGAATCGACAACAGACGATGGTGTTTTTAAAAGTTTAGCCGAAGCTCCGGATGTATTAAGTCGATACATTTACCTCAATGAGGTCGATCGCCAAAACATCGAAGCGACTCTGGCTTCTGGATTTTCAGTTCAAGCGACTTTTTTTAATGCCGAGCTGGAAGGGCATCTCGATCATCAAACTCAGCAAATTAAAGTTCAGGCTATACTTGATAACACAGGAAAGGTGATTCGGTGGCACGAAGATTTTATTTAAGTTTGATCGGAATATTTTTAATTTCAATTTCCGTTTGGGCGGCTCCGCAAGTTGCCGGGCCCGCGGCAGACATTATTGAAGAGCTTAAGCTTTTTTCGCTTGCGATGGGCGCCATTCATGAAGCCTATGTGGAGGATACTCAGACACGCAATCTAACATATGAGGCCATTAAAGGCATGCTGGCGGGCATTGGCGACAAATACGCTCAGTTCTTTGACCCTGCGCTCTATGAGCTGGTTAAAATGAGTATTAGCGGCGAATATGCGGGTATTGGCGTCATTTTGCAGGTGATAGATCATTATCCCCAGGTCATGTCACTACGACCCGACGGCGCGGCTGTTAAAGCGGGAATTTTGCCCGGCGATCGAATTTTAAAGATCGATGCAAAGTCCATTCTTGACATGCCTTTGCCGGGTGTCGCAAAGTTATTGC
>Ga0163150_10008810_pt1 | contig 11365 bp, 10 predicted proteins | sample OliLakLV19P2IB_FD_148628 | JGI IMG/M metagenome (GOLD analysis project Ga0163150, IMG submission 148628) | Freshwater microbial mat bacterial communities from Lake Vanda, McMurdo Dry Valleys, Antarctica - Oligotrophic Lake LV.19.P2.IB | ecosystem: Environmental > Aquatic > Freshwater > Lake >...
GGCCCGGCGACGAGCGGGGCTTAGAAGTTTCCCGAGGCGGCTTCCTTGAGGATCAATTTGTCGAGCGTCAGATCACTCACGGCCTTCCGCAGCCGCAAATTCTCCATCTCCAATTCCTTGATCCGCTCAGAGGCATTCGCCCCCTTCAGCTCGTACACCACGCCTCGGGGCACGACCGTTGGTTGCTGGCCGGGGGGCGAAGAGGCTCGCTCGACACATCCTGCTCGTGAATTGGCTGGGTGCTCTCCTGCATTGGTGCAGGGACCGCCTCGGCTGCTTCGCCACCGCCCGTCGTCGGCGCCGTTGCGGGCCGCCCAAGATCGGAAGTGCGCGTTCCCGCGATTGCACCGCCGACGCGATCTGAGGCGCGCAGCTGCTGAATCTGCGCGACACCAAAAAAGATGGCCACAATAACGCCCGCTATCCCAGCCAACGCACCGAGCGCGTTCCAATTGTTTGAACCGTCTGACATCTACCGTCCCGGGTGCCTTGCCGTTATTGCGCTTTGCGCTCGGCGGAGTAATGAAAAGCCCTCTGCGGACATCGCGCAAGGCCAATCCTTGAATTCATTGGAATGTGACGGCGGCTCATGGTCGAGCGGCGAAAGGGCCAGATTCAGGCAAATCGTCAAATTTGTCGAACGGCCAGCCCTCCAATCCGGACGCTAGCCTTTCGCGATTGCGAAGACCGGCCATCGCCGATGCTGGACGCGCTATCGGGGGCTGCTCAGAAGGGAGCCGCCGTTCACAACCAACTTCGCGCCGGCACCGCGCAAGTCCGAACGCGGCCTTTACAACGATCATTAAGGAGGCGCAATATTTGTCGCCCGGTCTCGGCCCTCGGGCTTGCAGCTCCGCGCCGAGGTCGGCAGGGCCTTATTTCACGGCGGGGGCGCAAAATGAACTCTGGCTTCGGCATCGCGGCGCTTATTGTTTTCTTTTTGAGTTTGGGCGTGCCGTTCGTCGGCAACTTCATAACGCTTGTGGCATTGATTTTGGTGTCGGTTGCGGCTTGGAATCGCAACGTCATTTGGCCAATTGCTATCGCTTCCGCGAGCGCAGTAAAACTCTTCTTCCTCAGTCCGAGTTGGATGATCCTGATGTCGCAGGAAGGCGGCTACGTCGTATGGACGTTGCTGTTTCTAGCTTTGCCAATCGGCGTGCTCCTGCTCCGCAGAGTCAACGCTGGCGCCGAACAAAACACCGAAAACGCGCAGCCCTTTTGGCAAATGCCAATCGCAGATAGCCCGCGATCGGCGTTGCCAAAAAGCGGAGACGACGTCTCGGACTGGGATCGCATTGCCGACAAGAACGATGCGGACAGCTTACAAGAATATCTGTTGCGGCATCCAGAGGGCAGGTTTGCCGAGCTTGCGCGCATGAAATTGGAGCGCATGGGCATCCGCCCGCTTGAGCCGAAAGCGCACACTCCGTCCCCTCCCGTCGTGGCCGAGCAAACGCCAACGCCTGAACACGCGCCAGAGGATAGGCCCGCACCTGCGCGTGATCGCGAGCGCCCTTCATTGGCGGTCGCCGATGCCCCTCGCCAATATGAGGCTTCATCTGAGTATTCGAGTTCTTTCGATGTCGAAGAGCCCGCAAGGCGCGGCCTGCCCTTGGCGGCAATGATTGCCCTCGCTGCAGTTGTTGTCGGGGGCCTGGGATTTGGCGGTGTATACTTTTGGAGGCAAATGCAAAACGAGCGGAGTGAACGCGCTGCTTGGGAAGCGGTGCCCGCCGACTCCAGCGCTATCCGTCGCTTCCTGGCGGCCGATCCGGGTGAATACCGCGACGAAGCTCAAGACGCCCTGGCTCAGTTGGAAGCGCAACGTTCGCGTCAAGCCAACGAAGCCAACACGGTTGAGGCGCTTCAGCAATATCTGGGTGAATTTCCGGACGGCGTTCACTCACTTGCTGCACGCGGACGCCTGGCCGAGCTTCAGGAGACCGCGCGCCTGGAAACGCAGTTCGGTGGGCACACCGTTTGGACGCCGCCGAGCGGCGTCGATCTTCAATGCAGTGGCGCTGATTGCCTCGTGCAACAAATGGAGCGGACCGGCGCCTCACAGCAGGGCGTGGAATTTACGCGCCGCATTGACGGCGAAGGCTATATGGGCGCCTTCTACGAATTGGGCCGCGTGGACGTCGGTGTCGTTCGCTTGCCGCGCCGCGCGAATGGCAACGAGGCCTACGTGCTGCTGAATGGCGGCGACGGGGTCATCTGGGTGGAGTCCCAATTTCGTTCGGTGCAGTTGGATCAACTCTCAACGTTCCGAACGTTGCGCCGACTCTACCCCAACGCAACAGGGTGGCCGCCAACGAGCTTCATTGGTTCCGAGTTGACCGCGGACGGGGGCCAGCGCTTCATCTTCGGGCTCCCGATCACGGATGGTTGCCGCGCCTGTACCCTGATCGCCAACGGCGAAGTGATGTTCGACTTCGACAGCGCTGGCGTCTATCGCGGCGCCTCGCTTGTAACGGTAAGTGCGCCCACGACGCCGTAGTGAAGTCGCCGTTATTGCCGCCTAATGAAGGTCACGCGGTCGTTAAGTAGAACCAAGCGCACGCTGCCGTAGACCCACATTTCCTCTCCCGCCGCCACGCGCTCCACGCGCCGCGGCTCACCAAGCGCCTCACGAACGGCTTCGCCGCTCATCCCTGCGAGCACCTCGCCAGCGAGAATGGCCCCAGCCTGCTCCGCGCCGAATCTGGCGGTGAGTCGAACTCTCCGCGCCCGCCGCTCTCCCTCCAATCGTTGCCGCTCTTCTACTTGACGTAGATTTTCTGCGTCCTGGCGCTGGCGCTCGTTTTCGGCTTCTACTGCTGCGCGGCGTTGCGCCTCCTCGCTTCGCGCAACCTCTAAGCGCTCCGCTTCGCTGACGGTTTCTGCGACCTGCAATTGAGCAGGCCTAAGGCGCGCCTCGCCATACGTGCCAACCCAGACATCGTACTGCCCTGCCCCTGGCGTGCTGAGCGTATCAGGGGGTTACTGCCGTCGCCGCTGTCATCATCGCAATACCAGCGACCGTCGGGTCCATTTATGACGAGTGTGGTGTCATAATTCGACGCCACGGAAAATATCAGCGGAGAGGTCCCAGGCGTGTAATTCAAGCGATAGTCTGGCGCGTTCGCGACAAAGCCAACGCACCCCGATCCAAGTCCACTCGCATCGACGTTTCCGCCCGATTCAAGATTCAACGCGCCAAAGTACGGCTTCGACGCGTCAGCGACCAAATTGGTGGCGCCGTAAGTTGGATTGAGTGTGAAGTCCTGCGCCCAAACGTTACCAGCGGCCATGCCGCCAAAGGCAGCAGCCGCGGCCAGCGCCCGACGCAGAGAGAGTTTGAGCTTCCTAAGCGAGCGCATCATCGTCTAACAAAGGTCACGCGGTTGTTGATCAGAACAAGACGGACGCTGTTGTAAGTCCACATTTCCTCTCCGGGTGCAACGCGCTCAACTCGCTGCGGCTCGCCTAAGGCCTCGCGCACCGCCTCACCACTCATGCCCGTGCGCGCATCGCCGGCAAGGATCGCGCTGGCCTGGTCGGCTCCGTAACGCGCCACGAGCTGTCTGCGGCGCTCGTCACGCTGTGCAACTGCGGCGGCCTCTGCGATGGCGCGCGCTTCCTCTTGGCGCTGCGCCAACGCCTCTGTCTCTAAGCGTCGTTGGTCGGCCAGCACCAATGCGGCCGCACGCGCGTCGGCGGCACGAGCCTCCGCGGCGGCGGCGGCGGCGCGTTCTTGGGCGACCTGTTGTGTACAGGCCTGAATGTATGGACGCACGCGCCGGTCCGTTGCGGAGACCGCTTCTCGAATGAACTGCTCCACGCGCACGTTGTTGTTGCGCTCGAAGCAAACAAGCACGCCGCGATCAACCTCGACCCAAGTGCGGCGCGCACTCTCAACGCGCGCTTGCTGAATGGCGCCTACGACGAGATTTCCGAGCGCGTCCCCAATCCGTTCCTCGGAGGTTTGCGCGGAAGCCGCTCCCCCGAATGCCACGAGCGTCAAGGCCAGTACAACACAAGGAAAACGCCAAACCATAATTCAGCTCACCCCGACGGGACTTTGCGCTCTCAATCCACAACGTTGTCAAGAGAGGCGTTTCGGGACGGAAACCACTTGCAAATGGGGAAGTATGAACGTTAGGTAAGGGTGTACAACGAGGGTGCACGCGCTGCTTGACGCGTGTGGGAGGGGTGTAATGGGGCTTTTCTCCGGCATTGGCGCCTTCGGACGCCGCCTACAGAGCGACCTTGTTCTAAGAACAGCGCGCGGCTTCTACCTGATCGCCGCTTGCATCAGCCTTTTGGCGATTGTCATCGCAGCCTTCGTGGCGATTGTGGCTCAAGGGAGCACGCTCCGGTTTGCCATAGACCGACCTGTGCCGGAGGTCAGCTCCCCGCAAGCCGAGGCAATCGCAGTGGAAGAAGTTGCCGCCCGTTTGGCGCCGCCCACTGGTCTACGTTTCGTTCAAGATCCCGGAATGATCAGTTTCGAAGTCGCTGAAGGACAAGCACTGGGCTATTTCATCGCCGAGACGCCGAACCAACTCGCGCCCTACCCCGATGATTTCGACGTTGTCGGAGGCGAACACGCATCGCTGTTTCAATTGAGCCGCCATCCCGGCAGCGGTCGCGCGGGCTTGCGCGCGTCGGCGGGCCTCGCCCAAGCGCTCAATGAAGCCCAGAACGGCCTCACCACTACTCTCCAACAGCAATTCAATGTTCGCGTTATCGCGCGCGACCAAGCCGGCCAACGCTCACAGCCAACCGATTTGGTCATCACATTGCTACTGGGTCCTCCGGGCGCGGCCGCGCCTGCGCCCGTAGAGCAGCAACAACCTTTTACGGCGCTGCAAGCGCTGGCGCGTGAGATCGCGTTGGTGGTCGATCCGGCGCAAACCGATATCTATTTTGACACGGTGCGCAGCGCGCTTCGCACGCCGCGCCTCTGCAACGCTGATGAGTCGCCCGAGTTCGTGGCGCAATATCGGCGCGGGTTCGAGGGCGTTCGCGCCCAGCTAAATCGGGACAACGTGTCCCTGTTCTATCGCGGCGTCTGCGACGCATGGCAAAACGCCATCGCGCGCGGTGAAGCCCGTTATGCTCAGGAGCGAGCGGTCGCGGACGAGGTGATCGCCCGCAACATGCAAACACGCATGGCGCTCGAAGGGCAAAAGGTCATGGCGCGCATGGTGCGAAATGTGGCCATCGGCATTGCCATGTCAGCCTTGGCTGCGTTCCTGACCATAGCCTTGTTCCTCGCTTTCTTGGCGATGGAAGGTCATTCGAAGGCGCTCCGGGAAGCGGTCGATATTCTCGCGCGGCGTTAACGGTTTTTGGTACCGTTCAGTGGGAGCAAACAGATGAAGTCCAAGCGGCTTTTTGGCGGTATTAAAGGACTTTTCTTGGCGGCAGTGGTCTTGGCCGCGGCGTGCACGCCAACACAGGTGGCGATCAACGCGCGATTCCCCGCCAACTACCCTGCCGCGGCGGAACTCAGGCGCATCGCAGTAGCCGAGTTTGAAGGCCGTGGGGGTCGAAGCTTTTCGGGCGCTATGCGTGCCGAGCTCGCAGGCGCCACTTTCGACGGCCAACGCCACTTCACGCTCATCGATGGGCTAGAGTCCCCAACGGCCCAAGCCGCACGCCGGCTCAACGTTCAAGGCGTTCTGAGCGGCACCTCATCAATCGACAGCCACCAACAAGGATTTCGTGAAGGACGGCGCGAATGTGCGGCGCGCAACAGAGACAATGAGTGCGTAAATTGGCGCGAATACGAAGTCAGCTGCACAAGCCTGACGCTGAGCGTTGCGGTCAACCCCAGCCTGCTGGCGGCGTCAAACTCTTCGATTGTGTACTCAACTCAAAAGAGCGCCAGCCGCACCTCGCGTTGGTGCAGCGATCGTCCACGGAACACGACCGATGATGCAATGATCGCCGAGATGTTCAACGCCATCGCCGCGGACATTCGCCGAGACATCGCTCCCTACAACTCGGTGCTGAACGCTACGATCAAAGAATCGAACGATGGCTTGTCACGCGAACTGGCGGCGCAGTTCGACCAAGCAGTGGAGGCAGCAACGGCCTCGAACGTTTCCGGCGCATGCGACCTCTGGCGCGCCGTCGACGCCGCTCAGCCCGATCACGTTTGGACGGTCTACAATCTGGGCATCTGCGCCGAGGCGACGGGTGATTATCCCGGCGCGCTCGCGCGCTACCAACGAGCGCGTGAATTAGGCGGCGCTACCGACCGGGCCGTCAGCGCCTCTGTGGCGCGGGTCAACCGCCTCATGGGCGCTGAACAGCAACTCGTTGCTGAGGAACAGACGCGTCGTGAAGCAGCCGAAGCCGAGGCGCGCCGGGCCGCTGAAGCTGCGCGGGTAACTGAAACGGCGCGAAACGCACGGCGCTCCGAGCTAACCGCTCGATACGGCGCGACGATCGCCAACGCAATTGTTGCCGGCCAGGTTATCCAGGGGATGACCGCGCAACAGGTTATTGAAGCGCGTGGCCAGCCCGCCCGGCGCGAAGAAATTACGCCCACCGACCAAATCTGGCACTACGGAGCGGAGCGCGTGATGTTCTCAAATGGTCGCGTTACGTTTGTGAGGCGTTGACCATTGCCAAGAGCAGCGTGCACGGCTCGCGCTGCTTTGGTCGGACTTGCGTGCCTCCAACTCGCATCGACAAGCGCAATGGCGCAGTCCGAAAGGGCTGCACTCCAGGCTGGTCGCACTCAAATCACCGCGGGCTTTTTTGATCCCGCGTACGCACAGTCCGAAAACCGCCAGCACTTGGGTATCGACTTTGCGGCTGGCGCTGAAAGCGATGTCTTCGCCCCCGTCGATGGGGACATCGTCGTCAACCGGACATACGCCTCCGACGTCATGCAGGCCTACTTGGTTATCCGTACGACGCAGGGAAACGAACATGTGCTGGGGCACATTTCGAGTTCTCTTGCAGTTGGAACCCATGTCATTGTTGGCGAAAGGGTGGGCGCGGTTTGAACCGCCCCGGGTTTGTCGGAGGCCCAACTCTTTGAGAGACTGGGTCCATGAGCAAGAAGCATACAGCGAAGTATTCGGCTGAGGTCCGCGATCGAGCGGTCCGGATGGTAATGGACCACCGAGGCGAGTACGCCTCGCAGTGGGCGGCGATCGTCTCGATCGCGGCCAAGATTGGGTGCACGGCGCAGACGCTGCACAACTGGGTCGCCCAGGCTGAGCGAGATCGCGGCGTTCGTGCGGGTCTGTCGACCGACGAGCGCGAGCGGATGAAGGCGCTGGAGCGCGAGAACCGAGAGCTGCGCCAGACGAATGAGATCCTGCGCAAGGCCAGCGCGTATTTTGCTCAGGCGGAGCTCGACCGCCGGTTCAAGCCATGATCGCCTTCATTGACGATCATCGCGCCACGTACGGGGTCGAGCCGATCTGCCGCGTCCTGCCGATCGCCCCATCCACTTACTATGAGCACAATGCCCGACGGCGGCGCCCAGACAAAGCGCCGCCGCGCGTCCAACGCGATGAGGCGCTGAAGCCGCATATTCTGCGGGTCTTCAGTGAGAACTTCCAAGTCTATGGCGCCCGCAAGGTCTGGCGACAGTTGCTGCGCGAGGGCTTTGAGATCGCCCGCTGCACGGTCTCAAGGCTGATGAAAGCCATGGGATTGAAGGGCGTCATCCGTGGCAAGCCGCATCGCACAACGTTCAGCGACAAGGCCGCGCCTTGCCCGCTCGACCTGGTCCACCGCCAGTTCAATGCGCCACGGCCGAACACGCTCTGGGTATCGGACTTCACCTATGTCGCGACCTCGGCGGGGTTCGTCTACGTGGCCTTCGTCATCGACGTCTATGCTCGTCGGATCGTGGGTTGGCGGGTCAGCCGGTCAGCTCACGCTGGCTTCGTTCTCGATGCGCTGGAGCAGGCGCTGCACGATCGAAGACCGGTATCAGGCTCCGGTCTCGTTCATCACTCCGATCGCGGCGTGCAATACGTGTCGATCAAATACACCGCGCGCCTCGCAGAAGCCGGACTCCAACCTTCGGTGGGAAGCATCGGCGACAGCTTTGACAATGCTCTCGCAGAGACGATCAACGGACTCTACAAGGCAGAAGTCATTCACCGGTGTGGACCGTGGAGAAACATCGAAGCTGTCGAGTACGCTACTTTGGAATGGGTGGACTGGTTCAACAACCGGAGGCTTCTCGAACCCATCGGCAACATCCCGCCCGCCGAGGCTGAAGCCGCCTACTATGCCGATCAAGAAGGACGAGCTATCGCAGCGTGACTCAAACCAAATAGCCTCCGGGGTTACCGGGGCGGTTCATTGCGCGGAAGCCGCTCCCCCGAATGCCACGAGCGTCAAGGCCAGTACAACACAAGGAAAACGCCAAACCATAATTCAGCTCACCCCGACGGGACTTTGCGCTCTCAATCCACAACGTTGTCAAGAGAGGCGTTTCGGGACGGAAACCACTTGCAAATGGGGAAGTATGAACGTTAGGTAAGGGTGTACAACGAGGGTGCACGCGCTGCTTGACGCGTGTGGGAGGGGTGTAATGGGGCTTTTCTCCGGCATTGGCGCCTTCGGACGCCGCCTACAGAGCGACCTTGTTCTAAGAACAGCGCGCGGCTTCTACCTGATCGCCGCTTGCATCAGCCTTTTGGCGATTGTCATCGCAGCCTTCGTGGCGATTGTGGCTCAAGGGAGCACGCTCCGGTTTGCCATAGACCGACCTGTGCCGGAGGTCAGCTCCCCGCAAGCCGAGGCAATCGCAGTGGAAGAAGTTGCCGCCCGTTTGGCGCCGCCCACTGGTCTACGTTTCGTTCAAGATCCCGGAATGATCAGTTTCGAAGTCGCTGAAGGACAAGCACTGGGCTATTTCATCGCCGAGACGCCGAACCAACTCGCGCCCTACCCCGATGATTTCGACGTTGTCGGAGGCGAACACGCATCGCTGTTTCAATTGAGCCGCCATCCCGGCAGCGGTCGCGCGGGCTTGCGCGCGTCGGCGGGCCTCGCCCAAGCGCTCAATGAAGCCCAGAACGGCCTCACCACTACTCTCCAACAGCAATTCAATGTTCGCGTTATCGCGCGCGACCAAGCCGGCCAACGCTCACAGCCAACCGATTTGGTCATCACATTGCTACTGGGTCCTCCGGGCGCGGCCGCGCCTGCGCCCGTAGAGCAGCAACAACCTTTTACGGCGCTGCAAGCGCTGGCGCGTGAGATCGCGTTGGTGGTCGATCCGGCGCAAACCGATATCTATTTTGACACGGTGCGCAGCGCGCTTCGCACGCCGCGCCTCTGCAACGCTGATGAGTCGCCCGAGTTCGTGGCGCAATATCGGCGCGGGTTCGAGGGCGTTCGCGCCCAGCTAAATCGGGACAACGTGTCCCTGTTCTATCGCGGCGTCTGCGACGCATGGCAAAACGCCATCGCGCGCGGTGAAGCCCGTTATGCTCAGGAGCGAGCGGTCGCGGACGAGGTGATCGCCCGCAACATGCAAACACGCATGGCGCTCGAAGGGCAAAAGGTCATGGCGCGCATGGTGCGAAATGTGGCCATCGGCATTGCCATGTCAGCCTTGGCTGCGTTCCTGACCATAGCCTTGTTCCTCGCTTTCTTGGCGATGGAAGGTCATTCGAAGGCGCTCCGGGAAGCGGTCGATATTCTCGCGCGGCGTTAACGGTTTTTGGTACCGTTCAGTGGGAGCAAACAGATGAAGTCCAAGCGGCTTTTTGGCGGTATTAAAGGACTTTTCTTGGCGGCAGTGGTCTTGGCCGCGGCGTGCACGCCAACACAGGTGGCGATCAACGCGCGATTCCCCGCCAACTACCCTGCCGCGGCGGAACTCAGGCGCATCGCAGTAGCCGAGTTTGAAGGCCGTGGGGGTCGAAGCTTTTCGGGCGCTATGCGTGCCGAGCTCGCAGGCGCCACTTTCGACGGCCAACGCCACTTCACGCTCATCGATGGGCTAGAGTCCCCAACGGCCCAAGCCGCACGCCGGCTCAACGTTCAAGGCGTTCTGAGCGGCACCTCATCAATCGACAGCCACCAACAAGGATTTCGTGAAGGACGGCGCGAATGTGCGGCGCGCAACAGAGACAATGAGTGCGTAAATTGGCGCGAATACGAAGTCAGCTGCACAAGCCTGACGCTGAGCGTTGCGGTCAACCCCAGCCTGCTGGCGGCGTCAAACTCTTCGATTGTGTACTCAACTCAAAAGAGCGCCAGCCGCACCTCGCGTTGGTGCAGCGATCGTCCACGGAACACGACCGATGATGCAATGATCGCCGAGATGTTCAACGCCATCGCCGCGGACATTCGCCGAGACATCGCTCCCTACAACTCGGTGCTGAACGCTACGATCAAAGAATCGAACGATGGCTTGTCACGCGAACTGGCGGCGCAGTTCGACCAAGCAGTGGAGGCAGCAACGGCCTCGAACGTTTCCGGCGCATGCGACCTCTGGCGCGCCGTCGACGCCGCTCAGCCCGATCACGTTTGGACGGTCTACAATCTGGGCATCTGCGCCGAGGCGACGGGTGATTATCCCGGCGCGCTCGCGCGCTACCAACGAGCGCGTGAATTAGGCGGCGCTACCGACCGGGCCGTCAGCGCCTCTGTGGCGCGGGTCAACCGCCTCATGGGCGCTGAACAGCAACTCGTTGCTGAGGAACAGACGCGTCGTGAAGCAGCCGAAGCCGAGGCGCGCCGGGCCGCTGAAGCTGCGCGGGTAACTGAAACGGCGCGAAACGCACGGCGCTCCGAGCTAACCGCTCGATACGGCGCGACGATCGCCAACGCAATTGTTGCCGGCCAGGTTATCCAGGGGATGACCGCGCAACAGGTTATTGAAGCGCGTGGCCAGCCCGCCCGGCGCGAAGAAATTACGCCCACCGACCAAATCTGGCACTACGGAGCGGAGCGCGTGATGTTCTCAAATGGTCGCGTTACGTTTGTGAGGCGTTGACCATTGCCAAGAGCAGCGTGCACGGCTCGCGCTGCTTTGGTCGGACTTGCGTGCCTCCAACTCGCATCGACAAGCGCAATGGCGCAGTCCGAAAGGGCTGCACTCCAGGCTGGTCGCACTCAAATCACCGCGGGCTTTTTTGATCCCGCGTACGCACAGTCCGAAAACCGCCAGCACTTGGGTATCGACTTTGCGGCTGGCGCTGAAAGCGATGTCTTCGCCCCCGTCGATGGGGACATCGTCGTCAACCGGACATACGCCTCCGACGTCATGCAGGCCTACTTGGTTATCCGTACGACGCAGGGAAACGAACATGTGCTGGGGCACATTTCGAGTTCTCTTGCAGTTGGAACCCATGTCATTGTTGGCGAAAGGGTGGGCGCGGTT
>Ga0163150_10008812_pt1 | contig 11364 bp, 12 predicted proteins | sample OliLakLV19P2IB_FD_148628 | JGI IMG/M metagenome (GOLD analysis project Ga0163150, IMG submission 148628) | Freshwater microbial mat bacterial communities from Lake Vanda, McMurdo Dry Valleys, Antarctica - Oligotrophic Lake LV.19.P2.IB | ecosystem: Environmental > Aquatic > Freshwater > Lake >...
CGCAACAGTAGGAGAGATCAATCATGAGACGATCAAGAACTACGTTGAACAACAAGGAAAGAAAGATATCGAAGACGAGTGTAGCGAGGTGGAAGCCACTGGGCTTTAGCCCGTGGCTAGTTCACTTTTTTCTTTGGAAGAGGGAATGAGCGTTGACTCAGTGTGTGTTGAAGGGAGAAGGTGATGGCTAAACACAATATCAAGAAGATCGATCTCATCATTTTGAGCGAAAGAAATCCTTTGCACCTTACGCAGCGCACGTTGGATGAGATGGGCATCGCAATGCGGGTGCACAAGTAGCGCATTCAGCGTATGAGTGACAGCACTGGAAAGGTTCTCGCAAACAATCGTTGTGCGCCCACCGAGCATTCGTGTCCTTGCCAGTGCCTGTACCATTCTTCGGACATTCGATGTGATCATCAGAGCGCACTTCGTATCATCGATATTTTCGATGGCGCTTTGCAGTTCATTCTGAGATTCACGCACGTCCAAAACAGCTTGTGCTAGATTTTTCATCGGGCGCATTCTATGAATTTTTGACCAGAGTGCAAGCAAAAAGTCCTACACTCTCCACTCTTGTGGGTTTTTGCTAAATTCTTCGATGGATGCACGGTCTTCTTTTGTGATTCTCGCACCAGACTCTGCAGCATCTAACAGTGCTTGCAGGTTAGCGAGTGGATGCAAATGCACTTTCAGCTCTTGCGATTTCTCGCGTGAGGCAATGAGATCGTACGTAAAGATAGAGACAACATCAGTCACAAGACATTCACCCTCTTCTCGTAGTGCAGATACAGTTGCTCCAAAACTTCCTCCAGTGGAAATCAAATCTTCGATGACAACGACATGCTTTCCAGGTTTCAGATCTCCTTCGATCTGCTTCTTCGCACCATGTTCTTTGGGTGTACTACGGACGTAGACGAAGGGGAGCTGCAAACGATCGGCAACAAGTGCGCCCCATCCTATCGCAGCTGTGGCTGTACCTGCGATGACATCAGCTGGAATATGCAGATTCTTTACTCTATTCGCGAGTGCTGCGACCACGAAATCCCTCGCCTCGGGGTGGCTGTAGATCATGCGATTATCGCAGTAGACAGGGGATTTGATACCGCTCGTCCATGTGAAGGGTTCTTGAGGAGATAATTTCACGGCCTCGATGGCAAGGAGGTATTCGGCGATGCGTTGGCTGTGAGGCATAGTTCGGACCAAGAGTAGCAAGGATTGGGTCATGATAGAAGGGAGATCATTTTCTTTTTCCACTTTTTTTAGAAAAAAGTGGAGGAAAAAGTCGTCGCTTAAGAAGAATGTCCTGCACTTCTTGCCACTTGCTTCACTACAAAGCGCAAACTTCCCAGCACACTCACTTCGCTTCGGTGATGGGTTAAACAGTGCACTTTGTTACGCTTCGTTCGTGGAGAAGTGCGACGGACATTCTTCAAGGCGACAAATTCATGACTCTATGAGAGTATTGGAGCGTGGTACTTTCCAGCGACCAAGCCTCGGCTCTCGTACAAGCATTTCTCACCGAGAATGCCAAACTGAATCTCTCTGCCTTTCGTACCGAGGAGCACGTGCGCATTGGGAACATCGATGATTCGCTCGCATTCTTTGGTGCCTGCGAAAAGATCCCCGCACTCGCATCGATACGATCATTCATCGATCTTGGTACTGGTGGCGGCTTTCCTCTCCTTCCACTTGCAATGGCACTCCCCGATGCGCGTGCAGTAGGTGTGGATTCGATCGGGAAAAAAGTGGCTGCAGTGCAGCGGATGGTGGACGTGCTTGAACTTACGAACATCGAACTTCTCTCAGATCGCATCGAAGAACTGGGACACAACAAGAAGTTTCGTGGTCAGTTTGATCTCGTGACTGCAAGAGCGCTGGCTCCGCTTAATGTTCTTTTGGAATATGCAGTGCCACTTTTGAAAGAAAAGGGGATCTGTGCATTCTGGAAGAGTACGAAAATTGCTCATGAGCTTGCGGAGACTGCTTCTACCCAGAAACTTTTGCATGTGCGGTACATCGACACATATACGTACACCCTCCCAGGAGATTGGGGTTCTCGCTCGATTGTCTTCTTTCAAAAGATTGCACCAACTCCCGCGGAGTACCCTCGTGCAGTCGGCACACCGAAAAATAGTCCACTCTAGGGAACGTTCATAGTTGAATGTTTGTCATTGTTTTTACAGATGTTGACCAAGTGAACTGACAACAACAACGAGCGAGCACAGAAGCACAATGAACATCGGCGATACACCTAGAGTACGTGAACGCATAGGCTTTGGTTGGGAAATCGTTAGTGCGACCAGTATAGTGCGCTGAACCTCAGTCACAATTGCCGAAACGCGTGGATCTCTTTTAGGTATACTTTGGACTATGTTCCACTCGAGTCCCATTTGCAGTATTCTGCTAAGTGAGACTGAGGAGACGGATATTGTCACCATGATAAGAATATGCCAAAACCATACAATCCTAATGACAAGTGGGCCAGACGTGCAGCCGAAGAAGGCTATCGCGCCCGATCGGTGTACAAATTGATGGAGTTAGACGTACGCGGAAAGTTACTGCGCGCAGGGATGACGGTGCTCGATGTTGGTGCCGCTCCTGGCAGTTGGCTACAGTACACCTCAGAACGAGTGGGACCGCACGGACGCGTAGTGGGACTGGATCTCAAATCCATTGATTTTATCGCAGACAACGTGCAGACATTTGTGTGTGATCTCACTGACGCTGTTGCAGTGGAGAACGCACTGCAGACAGCAGGGATCACGAAAGTCGATCTTCTCCTTTCAGACATCGCTCCGAATACATCAGGGATTAAAGATCGCGATCAATGGCTTTCCATCGAACTTTCACGCGCAGTTGCTGCAGTTGCCAAAGCGCATATGAAACCACAAGGAACGCTCGTGATGAAAGTGTTTCAGGGTCGAGATTTTGATCAGTTTCTCGCAGAACTTAAATTTACGTTTCGCGAAGCCAAGTCGCGTACTGTGCAAGCAACGCGCGATAGCAGTAAAGAAGTCTATATTGTGTGCAAGGGACTAAAAAGTGCGACATAGTTTGCATCGAGGACATTCCCAGCTTTCCAACACTTCTTCGTTGCAGTCACTTTCAAACATCCTGCGTTTGCTGATACGCTACTTTCCATGATTGAGTTTAACAATGTGTCGATGAAATTCGATGGGCGCGCGGTACTTTCCGCTCTGAATTTTTCTATCGAACCAGGTGCGTTTGTGTGTATCACTGGTCCGAGTGGCGCTGGGAAATCGACAGTGTTCAATCTTCTTGTTCGCGTAATGATACCTACGTCTGGATCGATCATCATTGATGGTGCTGATCTTTCGCTATTCCCCGATGCGGTGTTGCAGCTCTATCGGAAGAAAACAGGTGTTCTGTATCAGGATTATAAGCTGCTGCCGCATCTTACTGCAGAAGAGAATGTCGCCTTGCCGCTTGAGGTCATTGGTACAGAGAGCGACAATATTGACTCGCTTGTGCAAGAGGCGATGCAACGCTTTAGAATTGAAGAGCGTGCAGAATCGTTTCCTCATGAACTCTCTGGCGGAGAGAAGACACGCGTCGCACTTGCGAGAGCCGTCATTCATAAACCGAGTATTCTTCTTGTCGATGAACCCACGGGAAATATCGATCCAAAACAATCGCTTGAAATTTTACGTTTTATTCGTGAAATCCATGCAGAAGGAACAACGGTCATTATCGCGACACATGACAAGAATGTTGTCGATATCCTTAATGTGCGTGTTATGCGACTCGAGAATGGTGCCATTGTGCGTGATTCGATTGGAGGATATGACGAAGTCAAAAAAGATATTCACGTTCAGACTGAAGAGAGCAATGATGGACAACAGAACACGTCAGGTACCGCAATAAAAGTAGGGACTGAAGAGCAATCTGCACCAAAAAAACCAGCGAGTAAGATCAAACCAATTGCGATCTAGGTTGGATCTATGATTTTTTGAAGAGACGCAAAATTTTTCGTCTCTACATTGGAATGCCTACCACTTCAAATCGTACTTCATCTGGACAACTCCAGTTCCTTTTTTAATCAGTCCGATCGGGCTCACGTGGACTCCTGCGCTTTCGATTGCTAACGCGATCTCTGGTGCAGATTCTTTGGAAGTAACTATTGTAACTCCGACACCGAGGTTAAATGTCTTCAGCATCTCAGCATCATCATTCTTCGAGATTTCCCGAATGACTTTGAAAATCGGCAGAATATTGATCTTTTCAGCAACGATATGTGCATCGAGTGTTTTTGGTAGAACACGACTCAGATTCCCTGGAATACCCCCACCTGTGATGTGTGCCATGCCGTGGAGTCCTTCGTGCGTAAAGACTTCTTTCAACGACTGATAATAACAACGATGTGGCTCGAGGATGACGTCCATAAATGTCCGATCACCAATCTTCTTCTTTGCCAGTGACGGATCATTCTTCAGAAGTGCGCGGATGAGCGTATAGCCATTGGTATGTACGCCACTACTTTCGAGCGCCAAGACTACATCACCATCTTTAATCTTCGAACCATCGACGATATTTTTCTTATCCACTACACCGATACAACTAGCACCAAGAACGTACGTACCAGGTTGCAAGACGTGTGGTTGCTCCGATGTTTCGCCACCCGTGAGTACCGCACCTTGTGCTTTACTTGCCGCCGCCATCGCTTTTACGAGCCTTGTAATCGTGTCTTGTTCGATTTTTCCGCAGACGATCAAATCCTGCACAAACATCGGATGCGCACCCATCATAATCACATCGTTAATCAAATGATTGATGAGATCCTCTGCGATGCTTTCTAGCTTTCCTTCCGCAATCGCCAAAATCTGCTTACTCCCTGGCTCTTCGGTTTTGGTTACGAGAATTGGCTCTTCGTATCCTGGGAAAGAGCCTTGCGTCAGTGAAGCGAAGGCACCGACGGTATTGAGAACACGCTTATCCCCCGTATTCACACTACTCGCCATCTGCTTCTTGGTGGCATCTGCAGCGTCGATATCGACACCAGCGTCTTTGTAGGAGAGAGGGGTGGACATGGGGGGAGAGTAGCAGAAGCAGAGTATGTTGTATGTAGTATGCTGTATGTCGTATCTTCATTAGAAGAAAGTTTTTTGTTCTACATACTACATACGACATACCACGTACTTCTCTTACGAATCATATTATTTCACCAGGAAGCCTGTATAATTGTTCACACATGAACAATGCTCTCCATACCTGCCAGCTCCTCAAAACTGCCGCGTGCTCCATCGAGCATGCACTGAGTACTGCGCTTATCCCGCTCAAAGTTTCGTATTGTCAGGCAACAATTTTACATCGACTTTCTGAAAGTAGTACTACGATGACAGAGCTTTCTACACTACTTTGTTGCAACAAGAGTAACGTGACACAAGTGATGAGTGGCTTAAACAAACGTCATCTTGTTACGAAAATTGTGAGCAAAAATGATCGAAGAATGTTTACGCTCACACTCACAGCGGAAGGAAAGAAACTTGCTAAAGAAGTGAGGACAGCACTTACAGGTGCAGCGACTTTGTGTATGCAAGGATTTTCGGAAACAGATGCGAAACACTTTGCGAAATTTCTCGAGCAGTGCGTCCAGACGCACCACAAGATGCAGCACTAATCTGCCGAAAGGTTTTTGACGATACGATATGTCGTGTATGCCAGCTCCACACTTTTCTCCGCATCGAATGCGAGTAGGATGTCTCTTGAGAGCGCTGTAACAATGGTTCGTCTGCCACCAATTGGCACATAGAAACGCATCGAAAACTGCACACCACTCTCAGCAATATCGATGTGTACTTGCGGGTCGGAAACCTCCCATACCGTGTAAAAGAGTGTTGTTCGTCGTCTCTGCTGTTCTTGCGCTTGCTTACTAAACTCTTCAGTATGTTTTTTCAAGAGTGCATTCAGAATTTCCTCAGCTTTCTGCCAGTTGCTTTCGTACGTAATCGTGATGTTCAGATCTGATGTCACAAAGTCAGAAGTCGTGTTGTAATTCAGCACAGGTTCTTGCAACACTTTCGAGTTTGGCACAGTCAGCGTTTTTCCTGTGCGCTTACTGCTCATCGGTCCATTGTCGCCACCGACTTCAAGAAGTGTAGTTCGGAATGGAGAAATATCGATGACATCACCCGTGATGTTTCCGATAGAAATTCGTTGTCCGAGCTTGAAGTACCGACGTTGTAAAATCAAAATCCATCCGACGAAATCTTTGATGAGATCTTGTAACGCAATAGCGATACCTGCTCCAACAATCGCGAGTGACGCAAAAATACTTGGGTGGTTGGCCAGAAGACTGCTAAGAAGCCAGAGCACGCCGATTCCGTAAATGATTGCAGAACCAACCTTGAGAAAGAAATAGCGACTCTTTGTACTGGAGATTCTTCGGATCACGCGCTTACGAATGAGTCGATCGAGCCCGACAGTGAAGAGGATGATGAGCGCATACTTCAGTAGTTCCAACATGCTACCGAATTGTTGTAGCAGTAGATCTCGAGAGAGTTTTTGCTTACGAGCGTATTGAAGACTCAGATGTTCTTTGAGTACAGACATACGAATCTCCTCAACAGTTTTTTTCGCGAGCAGATCAGCATGCGACACAGTTTGCTTGAGAGCAGCGCTTCCTGTCCCTGCAAGATTTGGTCCCGTGTAAAACCGTTTCTCTTCGGCAACAAGAAGCCCCAGATCTGCTTCTCGATCTTTGAGCGATTCCTCAAGTGCCGTAATCAGTCGCAACTGTTTATCGAGCGCACTTTCCTGCGATGCGAGTGCCTGCTCGCTTTCTCTGGCAATCAGCTCCTCTACTTCTTGATCTGCAAGAGCTCGAATACGGTTTCGCTCTGTTTCAAAGCGACTAGAAATGTATTCAGACTCTGTACCACCTGCATCGATCTTGGCTTGGTGTAGCGGAATCAGCCGCTCAGCACCAAACTCTGCTGATTCAGCAAACGCAAGGGTTGGAATGAGCAGAACGAGCCAGAGAGCGTGAGAAAACTTTTGCATGAACGTATATGAAGAGTATAGACAGAATCGTAGTGAGTACAAATGCGTGATGGTCACAACAAAAAAGCAGTGACCACCTGATCACTGCTTTCTTTTTTCTTACCCGATGAGACCGTTTCCAAACAGTCCTGCTGTCATCACAGACATGATGAACATGAGTTTGACGAGAATATTGAGCGAAGGACCAGATGTATCTTTGAATGGATCACCAACAGTATCGCCTACGACCGCAGCTTTGTGAGGATCGGAACCCTTGCCACCGTGCGCACCAGTTTCGATGTACTTTTTCGCGTTGTCCCACGCACCACCACTATTGGCCATGGATGTACCAAGAAGCATCGCAGTGACGAGCGTTCCTGCGAGCATTCCTCCCAGCCCCTCTTTTCCGAGGATGAGACCACCGATGACAGGTGAACCCATTGCAAGGAGACCTGGCAAAATCATCTGCCGGATGGCAGCACCAGTTGCGATACTGACACAGCGGGCAGAGTCACCTGTCGCCGTTCCTTCCATCAGGCCAGGAGTATCACGAAACTGACGTCGCACTTCTTCGATGATGGCCATTGCAGCGCGACCAACAGCGCGCATCGTGAGAGACGAAAAGAGGAAGGGGATCATCCCACCGATCAGAAGTCCGATCAGTACTGATGGATTTGTCACGTCAACTCCAGTTAAGCCTGTCTTTTCCTTAAATGCTCCGAAGAGTGCCAGACACATAAAACCTGCGACACCGATTGCAAATCCTTTTCCGATTGCGGCTGTTGTATTTCCTGCAGAGTCTAGTGCATCAGTGCGCTCGCGTACTTCTTTTGGTAGTTTGCTCATCTCTGCAATACCACCTGCGTTATCAGCAACTGGACCGAAACAGTCGATGGCGAGTGTCATCCCGAGCGTCATCAGCATTCCTACAGAACCAACAGCGATACCGTACATACCAGCATAAGCATACGAGATTGCGATGGCAGTGGAGATCACGATTATCGGAAGCATTGTCGACATGTATCCGATGGCCAGTCCTTCGATCAGCACTGTTGCAGCTCCAGTTTTAGCAGAATCTGCAAGCGAGCGAACAGGTGCAAAACTTTGTGATGTGTAATATTCCGTGATGAGTCCAACGAGCATTCCTGCTACAAGTCCAGACATCGTGGCCATGAAGACACCGAATGCAACGGATGATGGGAGCAGGGAAGTCGTGAGCCACCATGTGCCTGCCGCTGCGAGTACTGATGCGATTGTCATTCCATTTTTTAGAGCACGCTGTACACCTTCAGTCGACTTCGTTTTTACTGTGAAACACGCAATGATCGTTGCAAAGACACCGATTGCCGAAACGAGCAGTGGATACATAAGCGCCGCTTCGGAGCCCCAGCTCACTGTGAGTGCAATAAGCATCGTTGCGAGCATTGCACCGATGTAACTTTCAAAAAGGTCAGCGCCCATACCAGCCACATCTCCAACGTTATCACCAACGTTATCGGCGATGACGGCTGGGTTCCTTGGATCATCTTCTGGAATTCCTGCTTCTACTTTTCCGACTAAGTCAGCTCCTACATCCGCAGCTTTTGTGTAGATGCCTCCACCAACACGAGCAAAGAGTGCGACACAGGATGCGCCGAAGCTAAATCCTGTCAGTGCTTCGAGAGCTTCGTACATACCAACGGACTGCAACATAAAGAGAAGTGCGCCGACAAATCCGATGAGCCCAAGACCAACAACAGCGAGACCCATCGTTGCACCACTGAAGAATGAAACACGCAGTGCCTTGATGACACTGGTGCGTGCAGCTTCTGCAGTGCGAACGTTTGCGATAGTAGCAGTGCGCATACCGATGAACCCTGCGAGTGCAGAGGTGACACAACCCGTGACGAAGCTGAGCGCAGTAAATGGATGTCCCCACGAAGACCCAATGTCTGCGTATCCAGTATCCACAAAAAGGTAGATCAGCACTGCAGTGACAAGCATGAATGGCCCGATGACCGAGTACTCACGAGCGAGGAATGCCATGGCACCCGTACGAATTTGGAGTGCGAGGCCTTGCATTGTGGCATCACCCGCTGGCTGTTTCCCGATAAAGATGCGGAAGAACAGGGCGACAATGAGTGCAATGACTCCTGTAGCGAAGGTAAGGAGGAGCAGCGTATGTGTAGACAAAGAGGACATAGAGTAATAAAGGAAAGGAGTGATTTTTAGGTGCGCCTATTCTGGTTCGAGACTGGCAGTCTTGCAAGAGCAGTTTTTAACAATCGAGAGAAATGATGTGTGATCAGAAACGTGATCAGTTTTTAGTGAAATATATTTTGTGCGAGGAGAGAAAAACATTCTTCTAAAAAGTTTTTTTGAAGTGAAAAATGACAAAAAAATCTTGGCTTGCATTTCAGCAAATCTTTTTCCTATTCCATTCTCAATTTTTTTTATTCGGAGTACAATAATTTCCACTACTTACTTCTTTCCAACTTCGTCTATGCCAGCAAAGAAAAAGAAGAAGGCCGTCAAGAAAAAGAAGGCCACAAAGAAGAAGGCGACAAAGAAAAAAAGGAAATAGTGCATCGCACATTTTCTTAGCCTCGAAAAGACGCCCTCAGGGGCGTCTTTTTTTGTTCGTATGAGCATTAAGAATTTGGTAGACTGTAGCCATGAGACAGCATTCATCATCGGCTCTTGCACTCTTTGGTGCTGGGTGCTTCTGGGGAGTGGAAGAATCTTTCCGTATGCTTCCTGGAGTGCATGCAACATCGGTCGGATACGCAGGTGGAACGACTGAGCAACCAACGTATGAGCAAGTGTGTTCGGGGTTCACCCAGCATGCGGAAGTTGTGCGCATAGAGTTTGATCCAAAACAGATTTCGTACGCGGAACTCGTAAAAAAGTTTTTTACTTTACACAATCCAACACTTCGTAACAGACCAGGACCAGACATCGGAACGCAGTATCGATCGGTAATTTTCTTTTCTGATAGTACTCAAGAGAAAGAATCACGAGCAGAAATCGAAGCACAAAGACAGTCGGGAATGTGGTCTGCACCCATCGTGACCGAGGTTCTTCCAGCACCGACTTTTTGGCCAGCAGAAGAGTACCATCAGCAGTACCTGAAGAAGCAGGGGAGAAGGAGTTGTCATCTTTAAAACAAAAAGCTTCTCTTACTCTCTTATGTCCTTTGCGCTTTCGATACAATTTGTTTTTCGATTTGTGAACTTACGAAGATCGCGATGACAAGGATGACACCATAGACACTGAGAATACCAAGCGACGTAGCAGACTCTGGAAGCATGCGCTTGAGCATTGATAGGAAAAAGACGAAGTACCACGATGTGAACGAGGTGGCTCCAAGTGCGAATGCGATTTTACGTTTGTGGTGCAACTCTTTTTTCTGAAATACTTTTTTAAATGAAAGATGCACCATGTGCGGTGCGATGTATTTGTGCAGCAGCATACCATTGAACGTGATGATCATCACAAGAATCATCTTGGCTATGAATGGCGCAGAAGCGTGATAGCGAGGGATATCCGTGAAAAAAAGAAGTACGCCTGAAAGGAAGAGAAGCACGAGCCCACCGACGATGAGATTGGAGAGCACGCGCATGACATCGGCTTCTTTGCGTGTGATCGTAAAATCTTTGAGGAAATTAAAAAACAAAATATCAGTCGCAGTTGCTCCACCGAGTCCGAGTGCGATCCCAAGAAAGTGCAATGTCAAAAGAATTTGTTTGTGTTCTACGAGGAAAGAAATGAAGTCAGGCATGCAAGCAGAGTATGTGCGAAGAGTGATGGAAGTACAATACCTCGATCAATACACTCTTCAACAAGGTGGGTTGAGAAGAAAAGCGGTAGCTAAAACGGATACTGCATTGTACACTTTCTCGCACGTTGGGGTGTCGCCAAGCGGTAAGGCACCTGCCTCTGGAGCAGGTATTCCGGGGTTCGAATCCCTGCACCCCAGCCAACATGGGCACCAGACCGTGGTGCCTATACGCTACAAATTCTTCAATATATCCAGGTTCGAATCCCTTTTGGATTGACCCCGTGTCCGTAGTGCCCTGACACAAAGAATGAGCACTTGAATGCTACAATTTTCTCCGGTGGCAATATCATCGCCCCAGGCAAGAGGGGCAGCTTTGAGGTGACCCGCATGCTCTTTATTCAATCGATTCTAAGTCTAATTTTGACCAAGTGGGTTTTGAGCCAGATAAGCATCTGTGCGAACTTGCAGCCCGCTGCCTCCATGCCTGCCCGCAGCGGAAAGATCATTTTGTCGCTGTTGAAGATGTAGATGCTGTTTTTCTTCGCCATATGTTCGATGACAGCGGCAATCCAATCTTTCGTGAACGCCTGATACTCCTCGTC
>Ga0163150_10008814_pt1 | contig 11359 bp, 14 predicted proteins | sample OliLakLV19P2IB_FD_148628 | JGI IMG/M metagenome (GOLD analysis project Ga0163150, IMG submission 148628) | Freshwater microbial mat bacterial communities from Lake Vanda, McMurdo Dry Valleys, Antarctica - Oligotrophic Lake LV.19.P2.IB | ecosystem: Environmental > Aquatic > Freshwater > Lake >...
ATCGTTCACCTCCTGCTGCTCCCCACCCCGCCTCTTGGCGACGCAGTTGCAGTCGGCTACAGGCCGGAGAGGGCGTACCTGAAGAGGACTTCCACCTCTCTGACCAAATGCGCTTTCAGGCGCACGATTCCCGCTTTCGCGGGAATGACGTAACCACTTGGATGTTTCGTCGAACGATATGCAACTCTCGGCGGTCTGAGGTCGCTCGGACTTGGGACTCTCAGAGCAGTGTGAGGGTGTACGTTTGGATGGGAGCTTCGAGCGGAGCGGCGAGTTTTTTCGTTAGTGCCACGTCAGCTTCGACGTAGTAGTCCGCCGTTCCAGAGGCGCCGTTGAAGGGACGCAGCTGCGTAACATAGGTCCGCCTGCCGGCACACGACATAGGAGTGCGCGCCCAATTCTTGGTTCCTGGCAGACGCGTGAAGAGGGTCACGCTATTCACGAGTTGCGGGCCTGGCACGACTGCCGACAACCGAACACTTTCACCATTGAAAAGAGTCGTCGGACGGGTGGGAAAAAAAGACGTGACGGATCGTTTGAATCCGGCTTGACGGATTCTTCCTGCGTCCGCTGGACCTCTATTGGCAGCTCGCCAAGGATCTCCTTCATCGAAGCGGGCAGCCTGACCAGTGCCAGACGTACCAATTTGTTGTGCATTGAAGCCAAAGTGCCCAGGTCATTACGGGTACTGACGATCTGCTGGAAATCCAGGATCACTTCTCGTACCTTGGCTGCCAGAGTGGTCCACAGGGGCAGGCCTTCAGCTTTTATTTTCGCCCGGGCTTCCTCAGCTCTGCCTTGACGTTTGAGCTCTTGCTGGATTAGTTGATGCAGGCGGCTGGCGGCAACCCAGGCGTCCGTGTAGGGAACCAGCAGCGCGACGTGTTTCGACAGGTATTGCAGCCGCTCTCGTTCAGCGGGACTGCCCGTCGCAGCAACTAGCGCATGCAAGGCCGCGGCTCTTTTGCGAGCCAATGAGTGACTCACCAAGGGTATAACCTTTCCAGAAGACAAAACCTTCGTCATAGTCCGAAGCGAACTCCTGGTGCTGGTGCGCTCCATCGCCGGCTTCGACAGGACACGTGCACATCAAGCGCTGCTCTCGGTCAATGGCTTCGAGCAGCGGCGCCAGCTGCCTGGCACGTACAGGCCGAGCCAGAGAACGGGCGTAGCGCTGGTAATAGGCTGGGGGCGCCAGTTTTGCGTCCCACGAAGCTTGCGATTGAAAGCCGGCGGTCGGGTCAACGATGCGATGCCGCCAATGAATTCCCAGCAAACCCTGGCAGCCAAAGTCTTCGGCCAATTGCATGTCGCGTTGGAAGCGGTGAACATGAAACTGGGGCAGCCACATCGAAGGGTCATCCTCCAGCCAGAGGATGGGCCAGCGCTCGCGCCCTTCCAGCTTGGCGTAAACCTCATGAACGGGATCCCAGCCCAGCGTGTCACTCAGACAAGAGAAGATGATGTCGCCGGGCAATTGACGATGAAGGTCTTCAAAATGCCGAGCCACGCCACCCCAACCGGACAGGACCATCCGTTTTTCGGGGGCGTGCCGCCGCAAAAAATCATGGGCTTGCTTGAACGGCGTCACCGAAAGTGACTGACTGGCCTTTCGGCTGGCCCAAGTCATGCTTTCGTCTTCCCACAGCCAAACATGATCGACAGAGGGATAAGCTTCCAACAGTTGACCCAGCCGGGCTTCCAGGATGTCGCGGGCGGCTGCGGACTCCGGATCGACCTTCGGGCCCGGCGCTGGTGCCTTTCCTAAGTCCAGTCGAGCCTCAGGCGGAACAGCACGCAGAATTTCGTCCGGAATCTGGTACGGTTCAAAGCCGACGCCCGTGCGGATTCCCAGCTTGCGCGCGTATGCGAAAGCATCCCGCCATAGTTGTTGCGCCCGTTCAGCCGCCTCCCAGGGGTTTCGCGCCAGACGGGTCGCGTCGGAGCCAAAGACCTCGCCATCGTAGAACTGCTCCGCACCCATGCCATAGCGTGAAGTGCGCTGCGGCAGGTAGCCCCACCGCTGAGTAGCGGTAGTATCAGTAAAGCCCACATGGCCGACGCCACCGTATTCGAAGGAAAGGAACGACTCCGCCCATTGGTTGGAACCGCTGTAGACATGAATGCCCAGTGTGTTGTGACGCATTCGCAGCATGGCTTCCAGATAGGCGCGATGGTCCTCGGTATTGAAGACTGTGATGCAATTCAGAAAGTCGGGCCAGGGAACGAGCCCGCGAACGTCGAATCGCGGCTGCGAGCGCCAGGGATTTCCCGCAACCGGTAGTGAGAGTGTTTGACGAGGGTCCAACGGAAAAACCTCTCCATCCAAACCAAAGAAGGCCCCTTGCTGCTGTAGGAACTCGAACACCGCGTATAAAGTAGATTGCGGACTGGCACCCGACAGCTTCACGCGAATGTTCAGGCCCTGCTTGCTTTCGCTATCTGCCGCAATCTCACAAGCGTCCTAATGCTTGAATCGATCGGGCACAACAGCGATGGTAAACACAGCGTCCTGCTTGGCCGGCTGAGCCGACTGCCGTTCAGCGATCTTCGGCTCGCTGGTGATGCCCAGTTTGCGAAGGCCTCGGGCAAGCTCGTGGGCGGCTAGTGTCTCCTGGGAGGTGGGGCGCGTTGCGTTGAGAATCCAGAAAGTTTGTGCGGGGCTGAGTTTTGCGGTTCGCAAGTTGTCACGAGCCTCTTGCGACCATCCCATCCGGGCCGAGACCAGCTGATCGAGAGCGACGATTGCAGTCGAAGCTGTCCGGCCAAATTCTCGCCGGCTAATCCTCAGGTCCCGTGTCATCAGATCCCTCCCATGTCATGGGGCGATGCTGCGCGGCGAAATGCTAGTGCGGCCTTCGCCGTGCTAAGCTCGTCATCACGTTTTTAAAATCACCACACTCGGAGGAGGACCCATCCCATGACCAACAAACTTCCCGCGCCTGTAGATGCTTTCAAGAAAGATCATCCTGAGGTTTGGGAGGCTTTCACCCAACTGGGCGAGCGTTGTCACGAAGCTGGCCCTCTTGACGCCAAAACGCGCCGGCTCGTCAAGCTTGCCTTGACCATAGGCGCGGGGCTTGAAGGAGCCGCGCATTCGGCCATTCGCAATGCTCTAGCCTCAGGAATTACCGTGGAGGAGATGAAACATGTAGCCGTGCTCGCTGTCACGACACTGGGTTTTCCTGCGACCATGCGCGGCCTCACTTGGATTGACGATCATGTGGCGCCAAAAGGCCGCTGACGCAACAGATTCGGGCGGTCAGGATCAAAGCCGCGCCGGATGGCCATTTCGTGGCCCAACGCGTGAATCTCAGATGGTCCAAGGAGTTTTGCAGCCAGCGGGAACACTTCGTGGTCCTCCTGGCGAATGTGTGCCGCGTAGATGACTTGCAGGTTATGGAGGATCAACGACAAACGTCCCACCGCTTCCGACGGCAGAGTACCCGCCTTGAGCCAGCACCACCCTAACGTTTCCACTTCCTGGAGGATTGTCTCTGCCGATTCATGATCAGCCTCCAAAGCCCTTAACTGCCGGATGGCGTCCTGCAGCTCGGGGTCAGGCTGGGCGCGCAAGCGCGGAAAGAGCGAATCTTCTTCATCCAAAGTGTGCATCGGCGCCGCCACACGGAAGTAACGCAAGGCTGTCTCAAGAGCGTGGCGCTGTTCCTCGTTTAGCGTTGAGCCTTGCGCCTGGCTGGTAAGGATGGCGAGAACCTTCAGGAACCGTTCGATGCGACGGTGGCAGTCGCTCAACATTCCCAGTGGGTCGCTAAAATCACTTTCGGGTTTCTTGCCAATGGTGACAGCCATGATAACTCCTTCTTGAACTTTGCGGCGCCAGTAGCCACTCGCTACTGGCGGCACCTTCGCCTGAATCTTGCATTGCATCTGCCCTGCCAGTCGCTGAAGCAATCACCGCTTTTGCGCAGGTTGCGGAATGCCTGATGAATTGAGTATCGGGAAAGGAACAATTCGAGATTCCTTGCAGCGACTCAACATTGTGTTGAGCGCAGCCAGCAGCGCTGTCTCATCGACACCCTGCATCCGGCAGGCCTGCCGAATCGTGACTTGCCGTGCCAGCGTGCGGCGCAACAACGGGTTTTGGAGTGCAACAAAGCCGAACTGAGCAAACACCTCCAGCAATTCTGGCGCAGCCTCGACAACCGGTCCGGGCTTGTCTTGGGGACTAACCGAGACAGGCCGTGCCTTTGCTTCGACGCCCTCATGCGCTTGCGATGCCGAGTTCATCACGCGGTACAGGCCGATTCCCCAGATGGCAATGCCAGTGACTTCAAGCAGGCCGCTCAGACCAATCGCGGAGAAGGCTCCCGGCAGCATGTCAGTCAAGATCTGTGTACTGACTCTTAGGAAGCATCCCGTGTTGACCAGAATGAACGGCAGCCAGAGTCGTGACAGGGCGCGGGTGTCGACTCCATTCAGCACCGGAACCACTTTGGCGGCGACTCCCAGAATCATCATGCTGATGAAGCCGACCGTAATCGCGTGGCGTGTGGCGCCGTAGAAGGCATGGGAAAAATCTTGCCCGGTGAGCCGGTTATAGAAGGGAACAAAGAGCAGCATCGCAAGCGAGACGAGCAGCCAGGCATAGGCCGCTTGAATGAACTTGAAGCTGCGATCCAGGCGGTCGAGGGCAATTTCTTCAGGCACGCCAGCCGGCTGGCCCCAGAGATGGGTCCACCAACTTCGCGTCAAGACCGCCACGGAAAAGGCAATCGTCACCATACAGGCATACATCAGCCCAGCATAGAGGGGTTGTCCGGTCTTTCGGAAAAGTACGAAGAAAAGCGCCTCACCAGCCACAGCGGCCGTCAGCGGCGCCAGCACGCCCAACGCGCGCCGGCGGAGGATTTCCGGAAACCCGTAGATGCCATGAAGGAATCGCTGGCTGACTCCCAGAATCAGCGTCAAAGCAAAACCATGAATCTGCAGGTCGCGCAACGGTGCCTGCCAGGTTGAGACCTGTTGCAGCAGCGCGGTCTTGGTGGAGACCGTGGTTGTCATGTAGAGGTGGAAAAGATCCAGAACGGCCTGAGCAAAGAACCAAAAGAATGCGGCGGCGATGTAGTAGTCATAGGCCACCAGTGGCTTCTGGCTGCGGCGGAAGGTCTCCGCCATGATGAAAATGAAGAGGCCGATGGCCATCAATTCAAGAGCCGTGCCCAATAGCCCGAGCCAGAGCATTGCGGCAAACTGATGCAGCGGCTCGCCAATCACCCGCAAGATCAATCCGGCCAACATGAGATAGAAGGTCAACACCGCCAGGCGGGGATTCCAAAGCGACGTATGTTTGAAGCGTGGGAAGGCCTGGTAGGCAAACCCCATGACAAACAAGCCAACCCATCCGAAGATCTGGGCATGGCCGTGGGCGTTGATGTCAAAGATGGAGATGGCTGTAAAGCTCCCCTTCAGCCCAATGGTGATGAGCAACAGCGCCCCCCAAACAGCGCCTGCCGTGAGCGTAACGGCAATGCCGGCTGTGAAGAAGCGGCGGTAGATCGTATCGGCAGGGCTGGCTGCCTGCACGACAGCTAGCTCTGGCGTGTCAATCGACACCTGCAATTCCTGCAAGAGGCTGTTCAGTTCAACGCCGTGCGCCCTGGCAAAAAATCCCAGTGATTCCGCTGGACCTTCGGGACCGCCGCATCCCTGCAAGCCATAGCGATCAAAAACAAATCGAGTCTGTGGATGGTTTTGCAGCAACTCACGAATCGTACAACTCGCCGTCATTTCCATCGCAGCCTCACCCGCCCAGGCGTGGTCCTCTCAATAACTCCAAGCCTCAACTTCAGGCTGGTCAAGAGTAATGTCACCAGTCAGGCTTCGCTATGACTTAAGTCACAGGGGCGGGATTATCGTGAATTCAGAGGTTGGCATTGCAACGCTGCGTGAGTGAGCCGGAGTTCTTGGTGCCAGTTGGGGGTGACATTCCGGGCCCGAAATCGGACTGGAGAGTCCGTGGATCGGGCAGCTGGGTGACTGGCACGGAATCGCAGGTCCTCGACGTCGGCTTTCAGGATAGGTTGGGTCGATAAACGACTCGGCAGAGTTAGCGTTTCATTCCACTTCCGCCTCTTCCTTCAGGCGGTCCATGTCCAGAATGGTGAGGGTGCGGTTCTTAACCGAAAGGATTTCCTGCTCTTGAAAACGTGCAAAGGACCGGCTTACGAGTTCCCGCACCGTCCCAATTTGGGAGGCCAATTCCTGGTGGCTCTGATTCAGCGTAAACTCAATCTGTCCGTCGTTGCGCTTCCCGTGTTGGCTGGCTTTTTCAAACAGGAACTTGGCGAGGCGCTGGCCTACTTCCAAAAAAGCCAATGCCTCCACCAGTCCAACCAGCTTGCGGAAACGCCCAGCCAAGGCTTTAATGATTCTGAATCCAATCTCCGGATGGCGTCGACACAGGTTCTGAAAATCTTGCTTCAAAATCAGGAGTAGCGTCACTTCGTCCATCGCCATCGCCGAAGCTGGATAGGGACCCTCATCGAGGACGGCGAGTTCGGCGACGGCGCGGCCGGCGGTTTCTATTGTGAGTACCTGCTCGCGGCCCTTCAGCGACGTCTTGAAGATCTTCACTGCTCCGGAATGGACTACAAACAGACCCGGACAAGGAGTCCCTTCACTGAAAATGATATCCCCTTTGCTCCAAGTCCCCGGGACGGCGGTTTCTGCCAGCGATTGCAGGGCCTCATCTTGTAGATGAGAGAAGAAAGACACCTTTCTCAACGTGTCGATGCGGTCGGCTTTTTCCAGTTTAATCGGCATGCGCGCATTATAAGCCTGGCCAGTGCGACACCTCCTGGGAAAATACGCCGCAAGGACGCCAGCTAAAGGCGTTCGATTGAACGCTCATCCCTCATTCCAAAAGCTCAGGGTGCTTTGGTTTCATCGCACTGCCGATAACTTCCAGAACCTGAATCCTCACTTGGCCGGCCTCTTTGAGAGAGATGTTCCCCTCATAACAGGGAAACAGGACGCGTTCTTCCTTCCGGATGTGAGCTTCGAGAAGATCCGCAAACTCGCGGAGCAGTGGAGACAGCTCCAAACCCAGAGCCAGCCGCAACCGGTCAACGAGCATCACAAGACTGCGATGCTCGCCAATCAATTGCTCGATCGTCACTCTGGCCTCCCCAATCCCGCCCATGGCTGGAAACACGATGGCCTCTTCCACTTCAAAATGTGTCTTCAGGTCACTCTCGAAGAATCGGATCGCTTTGTCCGCGCGCTCGCGAAGCCAGTCCAGGTTGGTCGTGTGGGCTTCCAAGCCCCGGTGTATCCGCAGACAGACGAGCAGACCGTAATGGTGCTCGCGAGAAAGGGGAATGAGACTTTCGTGTCGACGTTCTGGTTTCATTCAGGCACCTGCCTCAAGCTCGGTGGCGCGGGGGAACAGGATGTTGTTCTCCAGATGAATATGCTGATGCAAATCTTTCTCAAAATCCTCCAGCGCCTGATACAACGTGCGAAAACTGATGCAGCCATCGGCTGGGACCTTGTAGTTCGAGCTCGCCTCCCTGAGGCCGCGCAGAGCCTGCCCGGCGTCATCGTGCTCCTGCATCATCATCCGGACGGGATTGCGCACGGTGCCGAAGAAAGGCGTTGGCGCCGGATCACCGTGGGTGACGGCCGTTTCCAGCTTCTCGATGTACGGGAAGAGGACTTGCTCCTCCTTGAACATGTGGCCGGTAAGCTCCTCCTGTAACCCCTGGAAGATGACTTGAAGCCTGTGGAGCTCCGGGTGGTTTTCTCCATGCACTGAGCAAACCTTCGCCAGCAGTTGGTTGAGCCGAGGCAATTCTTCCCGCGTGAATACATGATGCTTACTGACAATATAAGCCGTCAGATCAGACAGTGGCGCTGAGTTCCAGCCGCGCGTTTCCTCTGAACCCGCGGCACTGTTGCCGGCTTGTTCGAGAAGAGCAACGACTTTGTCGGTCGGTACGCCGGCCGCAAGACAAGCTTCTTGGAGAGGCTTCGCCCCGCCACAGCAATAGTCAATACCCAACTTTTCGAAGACTCGGGTTGTCTCCGGCAACTCCACTGCGAATTCTCGGACCGTTTTCGTGATGTTGATAGTCATGATTCAAGTCTCCTTTTGAGGAGCAGTATGGGACTTCCGAGAAAGCATTACAGTGACCTAGGTCACAAGGGCTGAATTTCATTCGAGTCCCGAGAGGTTGCCAACCCGCACGATGCCTCTGTTCACGCGGGTTTGGACCGGCGGGCTTTCACCCCACGAAAGCGATCATGGATTCCTGCCGTCAAGCCATCGAGGCTTACCGCAGCCGAGCTAACCCGGCCTCCTTGAGTTGAGTCACCACCTGGCGAGTCATCAGCGGCGTGCCGCTGGGTGTCATTGCGACGCGCAGACCTTTTTGAACCGCATAACGGATCAGTTCAAAGACGTCAGGACGCTTCATGGGATCGCCGCCGGTCAGCACAAACAGTGGGTTGCCGCACTGGCTGACCTGGTCAATGAGTTGAACGCTCTCCTGCGTCGTGAGTTCCAGGGGGTGGCGCCACTTGATGGCTTCAGCACGGCAGTGCAGGCAGGCCAAATCGCAGGCGCGTGTGGTTTCCCAAATGGCTATGTAAGGGTTTTGCTGGAAACTTGGACATTGCATTCACTCCTCCCCAAACTGAGTGGATTAGCCAGCGGCGGACCGTAGAACCTCTGAATGCACACGGGTCAAGAGTAAGGCGGTGCGAGTGATGTCGCTATGACTTAAGTCACAGCGACAAGGTCAGACAACACTTGGGAACCATAGATTGGCACATGGGCAGCCGCGAAGCGTGCTGTGCGTACTTGTAGCCCGCGTTGGAAGACCGATTTGCTCTGAGCGTTATGAGTAATTACCCATCAAACACAAATGCGCTGGAACCCTTGTCAGCCTTGGATTCCAGCGAACTCGGTGATACTTGTTCATTCTTGCAAATTGAATTGGGGACCAGGGGGAAGGAGGTTCGAATCCTCTTGCCCTGCCCAATTTTCAACCGGCTGGGGTTTGAGGGTGGTGGACAGGCTCGTTTCCACCCCGCTTCGCTTGCAAGCGAATGTGGGAGAATAGTGCGCCGCCATCTGGCATGGGAACTGGTTGAAGGCAAACACAATGAACTCGCCAACTGGAAAGACGATTGCTTCTCATATTTCAAGACCTTGAAATTGGAGGATTCGAATGGCACAACCGGCGCCTTTATTTCGAGACGACTTCCACCTTAAGGAAAACAATTTCAGTTTGCCTGAAAACACATTAAATCTCGATCCGGGGATCAAAAGAGCGTGGACGATCTGCAATCTATTTATCCACCACCAACTTTCGATTCAAACAATCGCGCGAGTTCTTGACGAGGACGTGGGCAACATCGTGTCGGCGCTACTTAAACACGGCATCATTCACGACAGGCGTCACAAGAATCTCATGCCCCCTCTGGGAATAAATCGGAGATTGTCTCGGGCCTCAAAGACGGAGCGCACCCGTTCCTGACCATTCCGTGCGCACACATAGAGTTTTGAAGGGATCCCTCCGATCGGTTGCGCTCTACAGACTGCCCACCCATCGCTTTCTTTCCCCGGCAGGTCAATTGGGGCCCCGCCTGCTTCGGTGTGTCTTGCGTCTCATCCTTCATCCCCAAAGTAAGTGATCCAATTCGCATCCGCATGCATTCCTGGCAGCTGGTGATGTGACTCCCAGGAACGTGAGCATCACGACTGCGAATCCTACGATGGCAGAACTTGGCTGAAAATATCGCTGCACCCAGCGGCGAGGCTCGGCCTGAAGACTGACGCGGCGCCGTGCATCAAGTTACGGCGATGCCAAGAGCGATCGAATACAAGTTTGCATAGTTGATTTTTGATTCTGCTGCAAAACCCCCTCATTCTTGAAAACAGCAATTTCGTGGGGATCTAAAGGGTCTACCCATCCCAAGAAAATGCAGCCTAGGGCAAATGTGCGACACAAGATTTCTCTCATTTCTCTAAACTCCGCGCAGGGTGCGGTTTTGCAGCAGAATCGATTCTTGAGGGACCCTAGGGAACGAGCGCTGATTCTAGGGAACGATGTATCACTGGCGGTGGACGCCAATGGTGGATGGTCCTTGGGAGAGGCACGGCGGGCTCTTGGCCCCTTCCCTTGGAAGAAATGCGGGGGGCCATCGAGCAACGATTGCCGGCAGCGAGCCTGTCCGAGTTGACGTTGTTGCGGACGCATTCCAAGATTACCATCCGCATCGACGAGAGCGCATGGAATGCTTCTGAGGTTGCCGCTGCTGCTTGGATGGCTGCGGCTGACGCTGTGAATGTTTATTTAGGGAAGTCTGGTGGCACCTGGGAGCACTCGAAGCCGTGCAGGTGGCCCAGCGTTCGGAATTGGAGCGACTATGGGATCTAATCTGGAGTTGGGCATTGGTCATGCAGCCATTCTGCAGGTGCTGTCGCTGTCCCACAGTTTTCATCTGGAGACTTCCCTCCGGATGTGGCAGGTCCCATGTATTATGTGGCTGACTTGGTCGAACCTGGTTTCGGAATTAGCGCAGGGAAGGATTCAGCCGCACACCTAAGGATCAGTGACTATCGGCAGCAAGGGACTGAGCCGTTTCTTCTGAAAGATCCGGCCCGCCAACACCATCTCAGTGAGCTCCCTTCAGATGGGAGGCTAACGAAGGTTATGGCTCCCCTCCGCACTTAATGAGCGAGAGGGCAGGAGAGCGAGGCTGATGCGCAAAGGCAACGGTCGGTTTCCGGATATGCCATCGTCGACCTTGACTTGGGTTTGGTAAATACTAGCCAAGGCAGGATCTATCGTCTGACAATGAGCCATTCTCAGTTTCCGGTTAGACAACTATCCGACCATTGAGCCGGATCGGTAAACGCTACGGCGTTTTCAAGGACCTATTTCTGTTCAACAATCGCGTGAATGCAGGAATCCGCCTATACGATAAGGCGTTGACAGGTCAAAGTGGCACTCCAGCGTCGAGACCGATTCATTCGATGAAACCGCGGCGATGACTAGGGTCGGCGTTCTGCTGTAATGTTCGTCGAGGATCACGAAACTTGGATGTAATCCAACGCTCGCCGTCGTGCTCGCTGCCAAAGCCAACGCGTATAAGCCGTGATTGATCGCTTGCCCAACGCCGTCGCCGCACTGCTGATTCCCGCGCGGTGCGCCTCGAAAATCGATCCCCAACAAGCCTTGCGCGAAATGCAGTTTGAAGGTGTCCTTGCGGTAAGCGTGCTTAGCGTTGCCCCTATGGCTGGAGGAGTTGCCGGAGGCGGGAAAAACGCAACAGCTCCTCGGCGCCTAGAACGGGGTTTTCCGGCCAAGGTTCTGCTTCGGTTTCG
>Ga0163150_10008815_pt1 | contig 11358 bp, 8 predicted proteins | sample OliLakLV19P2IB_FD_148628 | JGI IMG/M metagenome (GOLD analysis project Ga0163150, IMG submission 148628) | Freshwater microbial mat bacterial communities from Lake Vanda, McMurdo Dry Valleys, Antarctica - Oligotrophic Lake LV.19.P2.IB | ecosystem: Environmental > Aquatic > Freshwater > Lake >...
GTTTTATAAGATCGAATTTATATTTCTTCTCGCAGGGGTAGCCTCTTTCCTTATATATAAGGATAAAAAGTTAAAACTTTTACTAATTGCCTGGATTATCTTCTCAATAATTCCATCAAGTATCACTCGTGACGGTGGTAACCATGCAACTCGATTGATTCTGCTCCTACCTCCCCTTATTTTCCTTTTGAGTGTCGGGTTATACACAACTGTTTTCTCGCAAAGTAAAAAGTACCGTATAGTCATACTTACTTGTATCAGTGTTATTTATTTATTGTCATTCACCTCATATCAGCATTTATACTGGGGCCATAATAGGTACCAATCAGAACGATGGTGGCATTCTGGCTGGAGCGAGGCAATTAATGCAGTAATGAATGAGGAAAAGAATTTTGACAAAGTAATTATCAGTACTCGGGATGAGCCGCCATGGATATTTTTTGCAGGACATTCACAGTTTGATCCTGTGCAATGGCACAAAGGATATCCATTCAAGAAACATATGGTTGATGGATTTGGTGAAGTGAGTTTTATTGAGAAGTACTCTTTTGGTAGTCCCCAAGGGAACATTGGTATATATGAATTAGGCAAAGTACTCGATACGCGTACCTTATATCTCGCAAGTGCCAAGGAGGTAAATGTAAATTTAATAAAGGAGCCTGAACGTACGCCAAAGGATCTTAAACTCATTACCGCTGTTGCATATCCTTCTGGTGAACCTGTATTTTACCTCTTCACTAAGCATGAATAAAAAACTGCTTATTGGTATTTTTTTATGTGCAGCCCTGTTCCGAATCCTCTTAATTCCAATCGCTCGCCATGGCGATCTTAACAACAATTCATCGTGGGGTAGTGAATTGCTAATTCATGGGCCAGTTGGTTTTTATGGGAGAGAAACATGGCCATTTTCAGCTCCCAATCAGCCACCACTCTATTTGATCTTATTTGCAGGCGCGAGTTCAATTCATTCAGCTGTTTCGAGTGCGGTTGAATATCTAAATCAAAACGTTGGGGCGTTTCCATCTAGTTTTGTGTGGTGGTGGGAGTGGTGGGGTGAACTATATGTAATGAAAATACCTGGAATCCTTGCAGACCTTGGAATTGCATATGTCATCTATTTGTTTGTGAGGAAGCGCAGTGGGGTTATTCTTGCAGCTCTTTGGCTAATTAATCCTATTAGTTGGTATAACAGTGCAATTTGGGGCGGTACTGATAGTATTGTTAACTTATTCGGTTTGTTATCGTTCTACTACTTGATTGAGAAAAAATATCTTGCGCACTCGGCTTCATTCTTTCTTGTTAGTATTTTATTTAAAGGATCGCTACTCATGTTTGCCCAATTTGGATATTACTAGCATTTACGTATAAATTTCCATATCGAGCGTGGAGGAATTCAATAGTTGTCTGCGGCATAATACTGTATGTATCAACTTTTATATTCCACCCCTATATTGATTCTCCGCTCTGGCTCTTCAGACTATATACTGAACGATTCCTACCAGGCGAGATAGGTTATCTGACCGCAAACGCATTCAACTTATGGTGGCTAGTTGATCCTGGAAAAGTTCTTGACAGTACTTCTTACTTTGGAATACCAGCTCGGGCGATTGGTCTGGGAATAACGTTGTTTTTGTATGCAGTTACAATGTTATCAGTAAGAAAACGTATAAAAAGTAAGTCACACGTACTTGTATCACTCGCTATTATCCCTGCCATATTTTTCCTTTTAATGACTCGGATCCATGAACGATACCTTTATCCATTTTTTCTATTTGCAACTATAGTTTTGTTTTTATACAGATGGTTACTAATCCCATATGTTGTAATATCGTTTGCCCACGTGTTAAATCTGTATCATTTATTCTGGGCTCCAGGGAACAAAGTCTTTGAGGGCTTTTACACGAGTGGATCATTAATGATTACACTGAGCATTCTAAATTTAATCATATTTGCATACATTTACATAAGGCATCTATCCGATAAAAACATAACACTTCGGCACATACGCTAACGCACTACATTGGGAAGCGACAGCGGCATTTTTTTGCTCGTGAAAACAAGCTATACTAAAGGTATGAACAAGTGGGTTGTAGTGATACTATTTTTTGGAGCATTTTTGCTTAGAACTATAAATCTTTCGTACCTACCAGCTGGTTTTACTCCCGATGAAGCTTCATTTGGTTATGATGCATATTCGCTCCTTCATACAGGTAAAGATCAATGGGGAGAACAGTTCCCCTTAACATTTAAATCTTTTGGAGACTACAAACTACCGCTCTATACATACCTATCCGTTCCATCTGTTGCGATCTTTGGATTAAACGAGTTTGCGGTGCGAATACCTAACGCACTGCTCGGAGCGTTGGCTGTAATAGCTACGTACCTCCTGGTGTGGGAATTCTTCGACAAAAGAACAAAAAATTACACTCCACTTATTGCAGCCCTGTTTTTATTATTCTCACCTTGGCATATTGCACTCTCTCGAGGTGCTTTTGAAGCAAATTTAACGAGCTTTTTCTTAACCATGGGAATTCTAATGTTTTTAAAAGCTCGTGATAATCAGTGGCTGCTATCTCTATCTATGCTTTTTTTTGGATTAAATATGTATAGTTATCATTCGGCTCGGATTGTTACACCGTTGATTGTAATGGTATTACTGTGGTTATATCGTAATGAGTTCCCACGTACTAAAAAGTATACGGCGGCAAGCGTAGTTTTCATATTCTTTTTTGTCACAGCCTTAGGCAGTACCATATTAGGCTCGGGCAGTCGCGCAGCAACTTCAACTGTCTTCTCACAAAACTTAGGATCGGGTATTCGAAGAGCTGCTGTAGTTAACAATAATTTACCTCAAATAGTTTCACGGGTTTTTTATAATGAACCAAGTTACAAAATTACTAAAATAGTATCCCAGTATATTACATATTTCTCACCACAATTCCTATTTACTGAAGGTGCACGCGAAACAACATATGGAATGATTCCTGGCGTTGGTTTACTTTCGATTATAGAAGTTCTTGGTTTGGTTATTGCTGTATTCATTATGAGAAAGGAAAAACATTTCATTGTACTTGTGTTCTGGATACTTATTGCAGCCATCCCTGCTGCGGTTTCTATTGGGCCCGGTCATGCAGCAAATCGAGCGGCTATATTAATGCCTGCAATTCAAATCCTTTCTGCATATGGCATAGCGTCTCTACTTTCAAAACCATTCTTTAAGCGAGTTTCAATATCAGTTGGTATATTTATTATCTCTGGGTTAGGAATAGTATCTTTTGGACGATATTACTTTGAACAGCCAGTCGTTGCCGGGAATGGAATGGTATATGGAATGCAAGAACTATTCTTATTTCTTCGCGAATACCCAACGAAACATATTATATTAAGTAGATCTATATCAGAACCTCATATTTATGCAGCTGTTTATGATCCTATCTCACCCGATCTGTATCAAATTGCCACAAAAAATTGGAAGTTTGAGGACCAAGGTCTTGCCTGGGTTGATCAACTTGATGGGTATTTTGTTGGACGATACACCATAAGTACCATTGATAAAAGCCGAGACTTTCAATTTGACAATACTTTTATAGTAGGCAAGCGTGACGAAATGCCTGAAGCAGCAAGGATTGTTAAAACGATATTGACACCATCAAAGGCTGAACTGTGGGTAGTTGCTGAAAAAAATATATGAGGCGTGTTGATAGACTTTTGACCGCTTTGATTCTTGTAACAATCTTTGGTGCCCTCTTACGCCTAATTCAGTTGGTGAACTACCCACCTTCACTAAATTGGGATGAAGCTTCAATTGGATATAATGCCTTCTCGATTCTCAAGAGCGGTCGAGATGAATGGGGTGTTTGGTACCCGCTTATCTTTCGTGCCTTTGGTGACTATAAACTTCCTGGGTACATTTATATACTTGTCCCATTCATAAAACTTATTGGATTCACACCACTTTCAGTTCGCCTCCCCTCTGCTTTGGCTGGCATTTTGTTAATCCCAACATCATTTTATCTTGCTAAATATTTTGCAAACTCAAAAGTAGCTCTCGTTGTTGCGACACTAGTTTCGATTTCGCCATGGAGTGTTTTCCTGTCCAGAATAGCGCTCGAAGCAAACCTTTCTTTATTATTTATTTGTCTGGGACTGATATTCTTGGTTTATTCTCTGAACCATACGAGAAATTTATTTCTATCCATCTTATTTCTGGGTATGTCAGTTTGGACATACAATTCAGCCAGAGTATTTGTGCCACTTATTTTAAGCGCATTTATACTTTTACATCATAAATATTTTCTAAAACAAGCTACATTCAAACGATATTTTGCATCAATATTGTTAGCTGCTGTGATATTTATTCCCATGATTTTGCAATTATCATCAACACCCGGTTCAGCTCGTTTCAGAAGTGTATCAATTTTAAATGAAGGTGCTATCGCTTATTTAGAGGAGCGAAGAAACACCACTGAACTGCCGGCGCCTATCGGAAAGGCACTATACAATAAGCCTGTGTATTTTGTGAATAGTTTTGCCAGAAACTACCTATCACATTTTTTACCAAACTTCTTATTTGTGGACGGAGGCAACCATTTCCAATTCAGTATTCAAGGGCAAGGTGTGTTGTACCTGGCATTATACCCATTCTATTTAATTGGTATCGTAATCGTTCTTTTCAGGTCACGTAATGATAGCGGTTATAAATATTTAGGTTTATGGTTACTTTTGGCACCGATAGCCGCGAGTGTGACCAGAGAATCTCCACACGCACTCCGCAGTCTCGTCATGTTGCCTGCAATTCTGATTACTATTTCATGCGGAATTATCGAATCGTTAGTATCCCTCAAAAATAATCGCCACCTGCAGCTGATTTTTGCATCAATCTTATTTTTATTCGTTACCGCAGAGGGATTCAACTCAGTACATACATATCAGTCTTATACACGTGAGTATTCGTGGGCATGGCAATATGGGTATTCAGAGGCATCAGAACTGATTAAATCGCAATACGATTCTTATGATTACATTATTATGACTAAAAAGTATGGTGAGCCACATATATTTTTGCTAAGTGAACTTCAGTGGGATTCTACCCAGTACAATAGGGACAACTCACTGATACGGTATGGGCAGTCAGATTGGTTTTGGGTCGATAGGTTTGATAAGTTTGTTTTTGTAAACGACTGGGAAATGCCAGATAGTGGTAAACAGTTTATAATTGAGAGTAGAAAAGAATCGTTTGACTGCACAGACAAACGATGTCTCGTTTTTACGAGCCCTGAAATGCCCATATCAGGATGGAATCAAGTGAGAACTATTCATTTTTTAAATGGCAGCGTTGCTTTTGAGGTTTATGAAAATAGGTAGTTATTTATACAAATACAAATATTTAATACTCATATTTGTTGTCGCACTTACACTTCGCGTCTACAAGCTCGGTAGTGTACCACCACATTTAACTCCTGATGAGGCTGCGATTGGTTATAACGCCTACTCAATTCTACAAACTGGTCGAGATGAATATGGTCAGCTATTTCCTATCGTATTTAAATCCTTTGGTGACTATAAACCAGGACTATATATCTATAGTGCAGTTCCTTCGATCGCAGTACTTGGGTTAAATGAATTTTCCGTAAGGTTACCCGGAGCAATTGCAGGCAGTATAGGAGTAATTTTTCTCTACTTCGTAGTGGCAGAGTTATTTGCCTCGCATAAAATATTTCACTCATCGAAATTAGGCTATATTTCTGCATTATTGTTGGCAATATCACCATGGCATATTCACTTTTCTCGAGGAGCATGGGAAGTTAACCTTGGACTTACCTTAACACTTGTAGGAATATACTTTTTTCTAATTGCCCTACGAAAGAATAAATATCTGTTACTTTCTGCAGTGTCTTTCGGATTAACATTGTTGGCGTATCAAGGCGCGAAACTATCATCCGCAATAGTTTTAGCAGTTTTGACGATGGTTTATTTTACCCAAGTGAAGAAAATTGAGAGAAAGGTATTAGCAAAATCGCTACTCTTAGGGTTAGTGATATCACTACCAATTATATTAAGCCTCTTTCAAGGTAAAGGGGGCAGACTCTCTGTATTTAGCGTCTTTTCGTACCCACGGGATGAAAGCTTTATTGAGTCATTTATAAAGGAATCTGGAGTAGCTAAAAATTCTATTGCGTATCATCTGTTTTATTCTGAATCACAAAATTTTTCTAGGGGTATAATGGGTCGTTTTTTCAATCATTTTTCAGGCCGTTTTTTGTTATTTGAAGGAGATTGGCAGAATCCAAGACACACAGCTCCAAACCACGGTGTGTTACTGTTGGCAGATATTCCAATGCTCCTGATAGGCATTTATATTCTTGCCAAACATAGAAAAGACAAAGCATTGTTATTTGTGGCAGTATGGTTAGTACTTGCGCCACTGCCTTCAGTATTGTCACGCGATCAGGTACATGCGGTTAGAAGCCTGCATTTATCAATACCACTTACTATTGTTTCAGCGCTGGGTATTTATTCAATGATAACTTTGAAAGCAAGACATCTCAGCTACATATCATTTTTGTGCATTGGTGCACTGTATTTGATTGCTTTTTTATATTTTCTCGATGCTTACTTCGTCCACTTACCGAAACATTACTCAAAGTATTGGGAATATGGCTACAGAGAGATAGTTCATACAACTTTGCCATTTATTGATACTCGCGAAAAAATACTTATTCAACAAAGCTATGCACAACCTTATATATACTTTCTATTTTATGGTGTCGGTAAGCGTAAAGAATTTTCACCTTCAGAGTATCAAATGCACGCAAAGCTTCGAGAAAGCAAGGTTGGAGATGTTGGACAAATTGACCAGGTAGGGTCTGTGTACTTTGTACCAATAGATTGGTCCATTACGAGAGGAGAGCATGGAAGTATTGTGGTAGGCGATACTTTGAAAATTCCTCCATCGGACTCACCTGAAGGAAACGAGTTCCATATAGTAAATGAAATTAAGTACCTTGATAATGTGTATACTGCTTTCCGGGTAATTGATATAAAACAGCGATGAAAAAGATACTACTCATTTTAATTTTCTTTTTAGCTTTAGTGCTGCGTTTTTACAAGTTGGAAATTTACCCTGCGCTTAATGCTGATGAGGCTGCTCTTGGATACAACGCGTATTCGTTGATTGAAACTGGACTTGATGAGCACAGGCATCCATGGCCCATACATTTCCAATCATTTAACGATTGGAAGCCTGGACTAACTGTTTATTTAATTATGCCGTTTATTAAGTTATTTGGACTACAGATAATGAGTGTGCGTTTCTTACCTGCGCTATTGGGTGCATTAAGTGTTGTCTTAATATATTTTTTAAGTAACCAACTGGTAAAGAATAATACGGATAAGATGTTTGTAAATTGGTTGCCCTTATCTGCTAGCTTAATGCTCGCCATCTCTCCATGGCATATACATTTTTCAAGAGGGGCTTGGGAAGTTAATATTGCAACCTTTTTTATTCTATTAGGGTTGTACATATTGTTTTTGTCACTTAGAAAGCCTGCAATTATATTACTGGGAGTAGTTATATTTGTGGCATCACTCTATACCTATCACTCCGCAAGACTTGTGACGCCACTCGTCGTTTTTGGTTTCTTTGTACTCAACTGGAAGCACTATTGCAAATACTGGAAGCTTACAGTTGTCTCGGTTATCTTTGGTATATTACTTGTCGTTCCGTTGGTGGCGGACCTCATGCAACCAGAATCGCTTTCTCGTGCAGCTGGCGTGGGGTTATTTGCTGACCCAGGACCTCGCTCTAGAATAGAGGAGCAACGAGGTGAGCATCCAGATTACAAAACCCTGCCTCCCAAGGTGTTACATAACAAAGCTACAAATTACGGCCTCGCGTTCCTAGATAATTGGATAACACATTATCAAGGAGAGTTTCTTTTCCTGTCGGGTGATGAAATTCAGCGTAACAGAGTACCTGAGACAGGTCAGCTATACACTATAGAGATTCTGTACTTTTTCTTCGCCCTACTATATTTAGTGAAAACTTCAAGAGAAAACCGTGCTAGTTTTAAAGTTATTATCTGGTGGCTATTAATTGCTCCTGTTGCGTCAGCACTTACTTTTCAGTCTCCACATGCCTTAAGATCTCAAAATATGATTATTCCTTTAACAATTTTTTCTGCCCTGGGAATGGCTTATATTTTTGGTATGATTTCCAATATAAAAAAACGTTATATTACCTATGCGCTAAGTAGTGTTTTTTGTTTATTTATACTAACTGGATCTGCACGTTACTTACTAATGTATTATCTGCATATGGCGAAAGAGTATCCATTTTCTTCACAGTATGGCGTATCAGAACTCGTAGATTATATTCAAACTAAGCAAAGCGATTATAAATCTGTGATTATTACAGACAGATATGATCAGCCTTATATACTATTTCTCTTTTATTTAAAATATCCACCTCACCAGTTCCAGTCTGAAGGTGAACTTACCGATAGGGACGGTTTTGGTTTTTCAACCGTACGTAAGTTTGGAAAGTATGAATTCAGGTCAATCAAGTTTGATGAAGATAGACCACTGTATAGAAATAGCTTACTTGTAGGTACTGACGGCGAGATACCAAATGAAGCAAATATTATTCAAGAAGTTTATGGACTTAATGGATATAAGTATTTTGAAATAGTTGCAAACTAGATTATATGACTACACAACACTCTGCACAAAAAAAACAATTATCTGTAGTACTTGCGACAAAGAACGAAGAAGCAAATATTACAAAATGTTTAGAATCTGTCAAGGGATTGGCTGATGAGATCATCATATTTGATGAACAATCAACAGATGCTACACGGTCTATTGCAAAATCATTTGGCGCACGTGTCTATCAAGTCAGGCATGAAGAAAATTTTCATATTACTAAACAAAAGTCTATTGCCGCTGCAGAGGGGGAATGGATTCTTCAATTGGATGCCGACGAGGTTGTCACCGAGCCCTTACGTCAGGAAATTAAGCAAGTTTTGAGTATGTCATACTCAGAGCTGAAATCACGCAGACCAAATGATCCTGCACTATGGTCGCTGTTTACAAAACATACACAGATTGTTGAAACACGAGATGGGACGCTTGGTAAAAAAACAGGCGAGATCGTAGCCTTTTTTATTCCGAGAAGAAACCTTTTTATTGGTAAACCGCTTTCATCTGGCGGAAGGTATCCTGACGGTGTCATACGCCTCATTAAAAATGGCAAAGCCAGGTTGCCAGCCAAAAGTGTTCATGAACAAATGGAACTTGATGGGGAAGTTGCATGGTTATTTTCAGATTTGCTTCATAATGATTCACCTACAATTCAAAAATATATAGCACGGTTAAACAGATATACCGATTTACATGCGGTTGATTTGGATTCCTCAGGTGTACGAAAAGACGCTTTAGGAATACTCATCTACACTTTTTGGCATATGCCAATTCAATTTTTATTGGGTTACATCAGGTTTCGTGGATATCGAGACGGTATTAGAGGATTTATTTGGGCAATTTTTTCTGCATGTCACTATCCGCTTGCATACTATAAATTTTACTTGGGCGAATACTCATCAAAATAATATGCGCATTGCACTCGATAATGGTTTAATTTCAAACACTCAACACGCGGTGAGAGGTGTTGGTAACTATACAAGCAACCTTTATAAAGCACTGACTCAGCTTTCAGTTGAAAAAAATAATTTCGAAATATCACTTGTTGATCTTCATAATTCTAAGGTCCTTAATGGAAAGTACGATTTAGTGCACTATCCTTTTTTTGACTTTTTCTTTCATACATTACCCTTGAGCAAAAAATTGCCTACCGTAGTTACTGTTCATGATACTGTTCCGTTAATATATCCTGAGCATTATCCACCTGGGATAAAGGGTGGTATTAGACTTAAGTTGCAAACAGCAGCACTTAGTAGGGCTGATGCAGTTATCACCGTTTCTGAAACTTCAAAACGCGATATTACCAGATTTTTAGGTATCTCGGGCAATAAAATCACAGTTGCGTATAACGGTCCAACTCTCTCACCTCAGTCTTTTACAAAGACTAATTTAGATACAGTTAAGAACAAATATAACTTGCCTAAAAAGTACTTATTGTATGTTGGTGATGTTAATTGGAATAAAAATTTAAATTCACTGTGTGAGGCGGCGATTAAAATTAATACCTCATTGGTCGTGGTAGGGAAAATGGCAATTAATAGTGAATATGATAAAAGTCATATTGAAAATAAACCTTTGCTCGAGTTTCAAGAAAAGTATAGTAAACATGAAAATATTATTTCAGTTGGGTATGTTGACGACGAAGAATTGAGTATGCTTTATCAATTGTCATTTTGTTACTGTCAGCCGTCGTGGTATGAAGGTTTTGGGCTAGGTGTGTTGAATGCGATGGCTCTGGGAACACCAACTATAATATCTAAAACACAGTCACTGGTAGAATTGTTTGGGGATGCTTCACTTACCTTTGAGCCTGCAAATATTAATCAGTTGTGTAGTGCTATCCAGCGTCTTAGTTCAAAAAATGTGCGTAGCATGCAAATTAATAAAGGAGTGCAGTTAGCAAAAAATTATACGTGGGCACGTGCGGCTAAAAATATTTACGAAACATACCTACAAGTATTATCGAAATGAAGCGTTATAAGTTTTCATTAAAAGGTCACAAGATATTTATTGCATTTATCTTATGGGGCTTACTTATCGCGCTCGGTTATTGGCTTTCTTTATTTTTACCTTTGCAATCAAATCATTTAGGGGGTGGAAGTAAACGTTATATAGTAAGGCCGTTGTTTTGGATGTGGGCTAATTTTGATGGTGAACATTACGTTTCTATCGCGCTAGAAGGGTACAAACCTCTTCAATATTTCTTTTTTCCGGTATACCCATTAATCGTTAGAATTATATCTCAGTTTTTCAACCAAACAGTTCAGACGTATGTATCCGTAGGTGTAACGGTCTCTATGTTGTCGCTTATAGGGGCATTTGTTGGTTTAAAAAAACTACTACTTGTTGATTACAGTAATAGCTTTGCAAGGTCTACTCTTTTACTAATACTTTTATTTCCTACCTCATTTTACTTCTCTGCTGTATATACCGAATCTTTTTTTCTCTTTTTAGTAGTATGGTCATTTTATTGCGCTCGGAAAGGGAAATGGATATTGGCTGCATTGTTTGCCTGCATTGCAAGTGGAACAAGAGTAATTGGTATAATATTATTTCCAGTTTTATTAATTGAACTATTTACTCAAGTTCAAATACCAGATGCCACAGAATCTAAGTTGCGTAGAATGGTTTTGCCCGCTATTACGTTAATGATTATAC
>Ga0163150_10008820_pt1 | contig 11356 bp, 11 predicted proteins | sample OliLakLV19P2IB_FD_148628 | JGI IMG/M metagenome (GOLD analysis project Ga0163150, IMG submission 148628) | Freshwater microbial mat bacterial communities from Lake Vanda, McMurdo Dry Valleys, Antarctica - Oligotrophic Lake LV.19.P2.IB | ecosystem: Environmental > Aquatic > Freshwater > Lake >...
CGATACCACTGCGCACGACTGCGCAGTGGTATCGCGAGCACGGCTGGTTGTAATCCTCAGCGGGCCCGGAGGCCCATGGGAGATCTGTTATGAGTTTGTTCGAGAAGGCGTATCGGTTCACCAAGGCCCGCGAGGTCATGGAGGCCGGTGTTTATCCATATTTCGTTCCGATCGAGGAATCGCACGACACGACGGTGATCATTCGCGGTGAACAGAAGATCATGGTCGGGTCGAACAACTATCTCGGGTTGACGCATCATCCCAAGGTACTCGAGGCAGCGAAGCAGGCGCTGTATCGTTACGGCAGCGGCTGCACGGGCAGCAGGTTCCTGAACGGCACACTCGACTTGCACGAACAGCTCGAGGAACGTCTCGCGAAGTTCGTCAACCAGGAAGCAGCGCTCGTGTTCAGCACGGGCTTCCAGACGAACCTCGGCGTGATCTCATCACTGGTAGGTCGCGACGACCACCTCTTTTCCGACAAGCTGAATCACGCGAGCATCGTCGACGGCGCACGCCTCTCGTTCGGTACAGTGCACCGCTTCCCGCACGGCGACCTGCGCGCACTCGAGCGCGAGTTGGCACGCACGCCATCCGAAGCCGGCAAGCTCATCGTGACAGACGGAATCTTCTCGATGGAAGGGACGATTGTCGACCTTCCTGGCATTATCTCGTTAGCTGAGTTCTACGGCGCCGAAGTGCTCGTCGATGATGCGCACTCGTTCGGCGTGCTCGGGGAGTTCGGCGGCGGCACGGCGCAGCATTTCCATGTCGAGGATCGCGTCTCGCTGATCATGGCGACGTTCTCGAAGTCGCTCGCGTCGATCGGCGGAATGGTCGCGGGTCCGGAGGACGTCATCCATTACCTCAAGCATCACGCACGCTCACTCATCTTCAGCGCGAGCAATCCGCCGGCATCCGTCGCTGCGACGCTCGCCGCACTCGATGTGATGGAAGCGGAGCCGGAACGGCGCGAGCAGTTGTGGCACAACACGCGCCGAATGCAGGAAGGACTGCGCAGTCTCGGCTATGACATCGGCAAGAGCGAGACGCCGATCATCCCCGTGCAGGTTGGCGAGCTCGAGCAGATGTTCGTGTTCTGGAAGCAGCTCTTCGATGCCGGTGTGTTCACCAATCCCGTGACGCCGCCCGCCGTACCGGAGAACTCCTGCCGCCTGCGCATCTCGGTGATGGCTACGCACACGGATGAGCACATCGACTTCGTGCTCGATGCGTTCGCGACGATCGGCAAGCGCATGGCCGTGATATGATGTGCGCTCGATGACGGCTGGCGTCGTGATAACGCCGGTCGACGGACGAGCAGACCTCGAGCGCTTCCTGAAGCTGCCATGGCGCATCTACGCAGGCGATGACATGTGGGTACCGCCGCTCATCGCCGATGTGCGGCGCGCGCTCGATAAGACGAAGCACCCGTTCTACGCGCACGGCGATGTCGCAACATTCCTCGCCTGGCACGGCAACGAAGTCGTCGGCCGCATCGCCGCCATCGACAATCGTGCGTACACCGACTTCCATGACGAGAAGCTGGGCTTCTTCGGCCTGTTCGAGTGCATCGATGACCAGGGTGTCGCCGACGCACTTTTGGTCACGGCGGAGAAATGGCTCGCAGCGCGCGGCATGACGGCCGCGCAGGGGCCAATGAACTTCTCGACCAATGAAGAGATCTGTTCGCCCGGCGTGCTGATCGAAGGGTGGCATCGTCCGCCTGCACTGCTGATGGGTCACACCCCGAAGTACTATGCGCGGCTCATCGAGCGTGCGGGTTATGCGAAGGCAAAGGACCTGATCGCGTACTGGCTCGAGAACGAAGAGACGCCGGTGCGCCTGCAACGAACCTACGACAGGCTGCTGCGCGACGGGCGTGTGACGCTCCGTAACATGGACCTCAGCAAGTTCGATGACGAGGTCGCGCTCGTGCAGGAAATCTACAACGCGTCATGGGAGCGGAACTGGGGTTTCGTGCCGATGAGTGCGGCCGAGATCGAGCACATGGCGAAGCAGCTGAGGCCGATCGTCACGCCGCACCTCACCTGCGTGCTGTCGGTTGACGGAAAGCCCGCTGGTTTTGCGCTGGGTGTGCCCGACTACAACGTCGCACTCAAGCACGTGAACGGGAGGCTGTTTCCGTTCGGCGTGCTCAAGCTGCTGTGGTATCGGCGCAAGATTGCGCACGCGCGCACCATCACGCTCGGACTGAAGCCGGAATACAGGAATCGCGGGCTCGATGCGCTGCTCATCGCGCATTTGTTCATTGAAGGACGCAAGGTCGGCATCTGGAAGAGCGAGTGCTCGTGGATTCTCGAAGACAACCGGGGCATGCGACTCGGGCTCGAACGCGTGGGTGCCATCGCGGACAAGATTTACCGGGTATACGAAAAGCCGCTGGCTTGAACCGCAACGTGCCGGACCGCATCCCTGGCTCGCCCGCAGACCGCGTCTTCGCCATCTACATGGCCGCCGCGGCCGTGGCGTTCGCATTTCCTGCCCGCGTCGACAGCTGGCCGTGGCTGCTGCTCGCTCACGCCGTCGTGGTTGCCATTTTCTGGCCGCTGCCTTTCGTCGCGAAGGCCGTAGCGGGACTGAGTGAACGTGCGCGGGGACGCTTGCGTTCCGCGCTCGACTGGACGCCGCTTCTTATCATTCCGCTTCTCTACACCGAACTCGCAGTCCTTAACCAGTCCGTGCATGGCGGCGCATACTTCGACAATGTCATCATTGGCGTCGAACAGAAGCTGTTCAACGGAATGCCCAGTGACCTCTGGGCGGATGCAGCGCCCTACCTCTGGCTGTCGGAGCCGCTGCACGCCGCATACCTCTCGTACTACGTCATCGTTTTCACGCCGCCGCTGATCCTGTTCCTGCAAAGGCGCACAGAGGCGTTCCGCACCGGCATGTTCACGGTGATGCTCGCGTTCTTTGCGCACTACGTTTTCTTCATCTTCTTCCCTGTGCAGGGGCCGCGCTACCTGTACGCGCCTCCGGGCGGACATCTCGCGACCGGGTACTTCTATGGCATTGCGCACAAGCTGCTCGAGGCCGGGTCGGCGCAGGGATCCGCATTTCCGTCGTCGCATGTCGGAGTGTCCGTTGCGCAGACTCTCATCACGCTGAGGCTGCTGCCGAAGTTCGGTGTCGCCGCGGCAGTGCTAACAGCGGGACTCGCGTTCGGCGCCATCTACGGCGGGTTCCATTACGCAGCGGATGCGATCTCCGGAGCGATCCTCGGCACCGTCGTATTTCTTGTCGCTCGACCTTTGTATCGTCGTCTTGGCGGAACTCCAGCCTGAACCGCCATTCGCGCATAGCGAGAGGAACGCCGCGTGACCAGCACATCCGCGCGAGAAGCGCACAGCAGCGGCGCGCTTTTCATTGCGATTGTTGCGCTGCTATCAGCCGCCGCATGGATTGCCGCGTCCGCGCTGCCGCCCCTCGCGCGCATCTGGACCACCATCCTGCTCGTACCGCTGCCCGCGCTCATGATCGTGCAGGCGCGGCAGATCCAAACGCTCGAGCACCTGCCGCGCATTGCATCCTACATCAGCTCCATTGTCAGTCTGTGTATACTCGTTCTCATCACAATGCTCATTGCGCGGTACAGCGGGTTTACGCGCAATGACATCGGCCTGGTGGACACACTCGCGCCCGGACAACACGCAGCGGCTGCACTCGCGCTGGTCCTGATCGCTGTTGCACTGCTCTTCGCATTCAGGTTCGCCGGCTTCCGCGAGGTACCGGTGCTGCGTCAGCTGATTCCCGTGACTGCAAGGGACCGCGCGATCTTCGTGCTGCTTTCGCTCAGCGCGGGTGTCGGCGAGGAGATCATGTACAGGGGGTTCATGCAGCACACGCTCGTAATCGTCACGGGCAGCCCTGCGGTTGCGGTCGTCCTGAGCAGCATATCGTTTGGCGCCCTGCACGCATACCAGGGCAGGGTGGGCGCCGCCCGCGCCGCGCTGCTCGGCGCACTCCTCGCCGTGCCGGTCCTGCTCAACGCCACGTTGTATCCCTCGATGATTGCGCACACCACAATTGATGTAGTGTCCGGCATCTGGCTCGCGAAGTACCTGCTGCGCTGACGGTTAGCGCCTCGATCCGGCACGCCCGTTGCACTATGACGCGCGTCTTGTCGAGTTTTCGCGGGAAGGAGAGCCGTATGGCCACACACGCACGCTTCGATACCAACACACAACTACAGTCGAACGGTCGGTCCGCTGCTGGCGATGAGCCGCAGCTGCGCGACCTGTTGAGGCAGCTGGCAGGTGAAGGATCCCATCTGCTGCGCGGCGAGGTTGCACTCGCCAAGCTCGAGATGAAGGACATGGCCCGCGAAATCGCAGCCGATTCCGCCAGAATGGTGAGCTCGCTGGGGGTCGTGCTGCTCGGCGCAATCGCGCTGCTGGCAGCTACAGTAATCGGCGTCGGGCACCTGATCGGCGATCGCTACGGCCTCGCGGCGCTCATGGTCGGCGTGATCATGGTCGCCGTCGGCGGTTTCATGGCCAGGACCGGAATGACAGAACTGCGCAACGGACCCAAGCCGCACATCGGCGACAGCCTCAAGCGCGGCACGGAGTGGGCGTCAGACGAGGTCCGCGAGCTCAAGCAGGGGATCAGGTCCTGAGCACGTTCCACAGGTCGTCCAGCGTCGGCCCGCAACGCGCGGCCGGCATACACAACAACGGGGAGGCACCAGATATGGACTCGAATAACGACAACTTCGGCGCAACGGGCTCAACGGGCTCAACGGGCTCAACGGGCTCGCCGAGCGACGAGTACGGCAGCTCGGCGGAAGGAAGCAGCCAGTTCGACGACGGAACGCGTGCTGGCTCGTTTGATCGAAAGTTCACGGGTGATGACGCGGCCGGCCTCGATGGCGGCTCGAAGATGGACAGCGTGAAGGGCGCGATCAGCGACAAGGTCGACGCGGGCAGACAGAAGCTCGGCGGCGCAGTAGCGGATGGAAAGAATCGCGTCGCAGGGCAGATCGAGCGCATCAGCGATCTGGTGGTGGAGCGTGCGCGAGGGATGGAAGAGGCCGGCGGCGTGCAGCGCCGCGCAAGCCAGGCGGCGCTCCGTACGAGTGAGGCGCTGGATTCGAGCGCGCACTACATCCGCTCACGCGAGCCGGAAGAAATGCGCGACGATCTCGAGCGCCAGATCCGCGCGCGTCCGCTGCTCAGCGTCGGAATCGCGGCGGGAGCAGGCTTCCTTCTCGCACGCATGCTGCGCGACTAGCGTCACACCCCAGCGACTCCGGGCGTTCAAATCATGACGCTCGCCGTCGTTGACGCTCGACGCCCTGCGAGAACCTGTCCGCGTTCTCGCAGGGCGTTTTATATTGCGGTGCGCGTGCGTCTGAAGCCGGATCCGCCCCGGGAACGTAAGGACAGGGTCTGGTATATCTAGATGTGAAGTCGTCAGGCCGTACCTGGAGGTGGATGTGATCCTGTACTTGAATTTCGAGGAGCTCTCCGCACTCGGTGAGTGCGCGGACAACGTGCTCGCTGCCGGTGGCACTGGCCACGGCATTGCCGCACCGCCCCACTTCATCGCCGAAGTTGAGAATTTCTCTCAACTCCTCTCCGGCGACATCAACCTCGCTTCCATAGGCGAGCAGAAGCGCATCCAGTCAGTGGTGACAAACCTGCTCGCCGGATCGCGTTCGCGCCTCGACCGCACAATCATCGAGCAACACGCCGCGGCTGAAGACGCAATCGCCGCGTACTTCTCCTACGCCCACGTGCTGACCGTCTCGAAACGACTGGAAGCGGTGGGGCAGGAGATGGCGGCCATCGTCGAGGTCATGACGGGGGAGAAAGCGGACTCGGAAGCGGCGAAGAAGTTTGAGTTCGAGGACTGAGCACGGGCATCGAAATCGGGCCTCAGATTCGGGCATCAGATTCGGGCATCGAATTCGGGCATCAAATTCGGGAATCAACTTCGGGGATTTGCGGGAACAGACTTCGGTTTTCGAGATGGGCAAACGTCGGGCGCTGACTTCATGGTCGGCGCCCGATTTTCGCACCCGAATCTGATGCCCGAAGCTGATACCCGAAGCTGATGCCCGAAGCTGATGCCCGAAGCTGATGCCCGAAGCTGATGCCCGAAGCTGATGCCCGAAGCTGATGCCCGAACTGATGCCCGACGCCGATTCCCGAAGCTGATACCCGATTCTCGCGCCCTACGTTACCCCCGGCTCGTTCCCTGCATATACCTCCCTCGAACGACACTCCCGAGGTAAATCATGAATCGCTTGGTTCGCGGCATCGCCCTTCTTTCCGTGCTCCTCTTCGCTGGTTGCTCCCGCGCCGTCCAGGTTGGCAGCGAGAGTGGGACCGGCGGCGCAACCTACCGGGTTCAGGTCAGCAACGAGACCACCCAGTCGATGGTGGTCAGCTACAACGACGGCCGTGGCGACGCAGTTCTGGGTACCGTGCCTGCCGGGCGGGCGGAATCCTTCATTATCGCCTCTCCTGCGCGTACCGACATCAGCGTGAAGGGAGCGGGCAGTAGCCGGACGGCGGGCCCCTACGCGGTGACACTCGCTGCGGGTACACAGACTGTGGTACGATTGAGGTAGTTTGAAGAAAAATCTTTGGCGTAATAATGGGTGGGGCAGTAAGGGATTCGAGGGTCCGCAGATTGCCTGGGGGTTACTTAAATCGTTTAATACGTTATATTTAGGTCTTACACACACCCAAACCGAAGGAGCGATCCCATGCGGATGAGCCCAGAGGCCAGGGCGCTGTGGATTCGGGCAAAGCGACCGACCGTTCGGATCGCACTCGGAACAGCGTTGATGGTTCCGGCAGCAGCCTTGATGGCAGGCGGCCGAATGAATGAGTTGGTGCCGGCGCCGGATGCGCAGGCGTCGACAGACCCGGTGGAGCAGTGGAGTGAACCGGTCCTGACGCACGAGCGCGACCTGGTTGTCGCATCGTTTGCGAAGGAGTTCGACATTCCGCTCCCGCTCGCCGAGGACATTCACACGGCAGCGCTCGAGGCTGACATCGCTCCGCGTGTGGCGTTCGGCCTGGTGAAGGCTGAGTCGAGCTTCCGCACGAAGATCGTTTCGCCGGTGGGCGCGATCGGTCTGACGCAGTTGATGCCGGCAACGGCACGCTGGCTGGTGCCGGGCACGACGAAGGCTGATCTCATGCAGCCGGAGACGAACCTGAGGGTGGGGTTCAAGTACCTGCACCACCTGATCGAGTCGTACAACGGCAACGAGATGCTTGCGTTGACGGCCTACAACCGCGGTCCGGGTACGGTCGCAAAGCTTTTGAAGCGTGGCAGCGATCCGGACAACGGCTATGCGGAGAAAGTGCTGACAGGCAAGAGCACGAAGCACGTCGCGCTGATGAACGCGAAGTTCGGCCCGAAGGCCTCGAAGGCCAAGGTCTCGAAGTCCAAGGTCGCGAAGTCTTCGGCGAAGTCGAAGCCGGTCGTCGCCAAGTCGAAGTCGTCGGTGCGTCGCCGGGCCAGCTAACCGTTCACGGCTGGCACAAAATTAAGGGCACGGTCCGGGTTTGTTTCCCGGCCGTGCCCTTTTTTTACTTCTTCCGCAATCCCCTCTCGAACAGCTCCAGGATCCTGCGGTACTCATCGGTCCAGGATGACGGTTCCACGAACCCGTGATCCTCGACCGGATACACAGCGAGTTCCCAGTCGGTCTTCCCCAATTCGATCAAGCGTTGCGACAATCTGACCACATCGGAGAAGTGCACGTTGGTGTCGACCATGCCGTGTGCGATGAGCAGCGGATCCTGGAGTCCTTCCGCGAAATAGATCGGCGACGAACGACGGTACGCGACTGTGTCGTTCTGCGGCAGGTTCAGGATGTTGCCTGTGTAGCCGTGGTTGTAGTGCGCCCAGTCGGTGACGGACCGGAGGGCTGCGCCCGCACCGAAGTTCTGCGGGCTCGTGAATAGAGCCATGAGCGTGATGAATCCGCCGTACGAACCACCGTAGAGTCCAATTCGTTCCGGGTCGATGCTGTACGTGCGTTGCAGGTAGCGCGAGGCATCGACGTGATCGCTCAGGTCCTTGCCGCCCATGTGCCGGTAGATCGCAGTGCGCCAGTCGCGGCCGTATCCGTCGGAACCGCGATAGTCGACATCGAGCACGACGTAACCCTTCGACGCAAGCAGGTTGTTGAACATGAACTCGCGGTAGTACGTCGACCACCAGTTGTGCACATTCTGCAAATATCCCGCGCCGTGCACGAAGATGACGGCCGCGCCGTTCGGCCGTGCGCCGATGTCCTGCGGACGGTAGATGCGAGCGGGCACGCGTGCGCCGTCACTCGCGGGAATATGCACGATCTGCGGCGAAATCCACTTGAACGCGCTCCACTCGTTCGTCGGTGACGTCGTGATGCGGCGTGCGACTGCACCTGCGGTGTTCGTGGCGATGTAGAGCTCCGGCGGCTGGGTCGATGTCGAGTGAACGAACGCGATCGCACTTCCATCCGGCGATGGCGTGGCGTCCTGCCTTCCACCCATCATCGTAATGCGTGTGCGCGCGCCGCCAGTGAACGGCATGTGATAAAAGTGCACTTCGTGCGGCGTGCCTTCATTGGTAGTCAGGTAAAAGCGATCCTTCAGCGGCGACAGCGTTACGCTCCGCACTTCCCAGTTCCCGTCCGTGAGCCGGCGCGTACCCGTACCATCGCGGCGCACGGAATACAGTTGCGCGAAGCCGCTGCGCTCGCTCACGTAATACGCGGTCTCATCATCCGGCAGCCAGCCGACGCACGCCGTGCTTGCGAAGTATGGGCATGCGCCGCTCACCCACGCGCTGTCCTGGTCGTGCGCGAGCAGCTTCATGCTGCCCGTCGCGGCATCCATCGACCACAGCCATGCCTGCTTGAAGTCCGCGCTTGTTGCGGTCACCAGTCCCGCGGTGCCCGTCACGTTCCACCCCATGAAGCGCGTGGATCCGAATAGCGGCGCCTTCGCAGTCGCGCTGTCCGGAAGCGTTGCGCGTCCGACATCGAGCCAGCGCACATCACCGTTCTCGAGCGATACAACGCCCATACGTCCCGTCGTGCCCTGTGCATCACCGACCTTCGTGCGCTGGTCGCGCGGCTCCGTGAAGCCTGACTCCGTAATCCAGAAGGGGATCGGCGTCGCACGCGCAGTGCTCGCAGTCGTCACAGCTGTCGAGATGATCGCGTAGCGCCCTGCCTTCTCGACGGAGAGGCTTGCAACGCGCTCATCGCGCTCGAGATACACGGCCTTGCGCGGATCGCGTGCTTCGCGCGCCTTTGTGCGCGCGGCTGCGGAATCGCGACGTGCAACCTGCAGCCGGATGTATTCGAAGAGATCGCGCTGCTGGTCGACGAGATACCCGCGCTGTCCTTCCGGCGGTCGCGGTTCTGCGGGCCGCGGTCCTGTGCGCAGGTCGGTAATCTGTCGCAGCGTGCCGTCCGCGAGGGAAAGTGAGAAGAGATTGTTGTCGCTGATGTAGTAGATCGTGGAACCGTCGCGTGAAAAGACGGGTGAGGACTTTGCCGTGCGCGTGTCCGTCAGCCTGCGCGGACCGAGTGTGCGCCTGTCGATGACGTACAGGTCGCCCTGGTAGCTGACTGCGCGCCAGCGCTGGTCCGCAGAGATGTCGCCGTTCGCGAGCAGTACGCCGACGGAATCCGCGGCGTTGTCGGAGAGACGCTCCGGCGCTCCGCCGTCGCTGCGCACGCGGTAGAGTGCGAGCGGCTCGCTCCACGGCCTGCCGCCCGGCTTCCAGCGAAAGAATACCCAGCGCCCATCATCGGTCCACTGGATTCCAGATGGCGGCTCACCGACATGCTCGGGACCGCGCATGATGCTCGGCACAGTCAGCTGAAACGCCTGCGCATGCAGTGGCGATCCGAGCGTTGTCAGTGCGAGCGGAAATGCGAGCGGAAATGCGAGCAGGAACGCGGACATGCGAAGTGCGCGCGCTGGCTTCATTGCATGATCTCCAATGTTACGGTTGGTCAGTCGCCAGTTCAGTCACCGAACGCGATACCGCTCGCTTTTGCAGTCCACACGGTATCGCACGATGGATCCACAGTCTTGATGCGCGACACTGCTTCGGAAAGCGGCACTGGCGCCATCGCGTCGTTGTTGAGTGCGACCATCGTGCCGAACTTTCCTTCCGCAACCGTGCGTACTGCGGCAGCGCCGAAGCGAAGCGCGATGAAGCGGTCGTACGCGACGGGTGTTCCGCCGCGCTGCAAATGCCCGAGCACGAGCGAGCGCGATTCGTAGCCAGTGCACTCCGAGATCTGCGCGGCGAGGCGCTCGGCAACACCGCCATAGCGCGCTGCAGTGCCCGCCTTGGCGCCCTCCTTATACCACGCTTCACCGCCCTGCGGTAAGGCGCCTTCCGCAGCTACCACGATTGCGAAGCGACGTCCCCGCTCGTAGCGGCTCTCGATCTTCGCGCACACCTTGCCGAGATCGTACGGAATCTCAGGGATCAGGATCACATCCGCCGTTGCAGCCATCCCTGAGCGCAGCGCAATCCAGCCGGTGCTCCGTCCCATCACCTCGACGACGAACACGCGCTCGTGACTCTCGGCTGTCGAGTGCAGCTTGTCGAGCGCCTCCGTAGCGGTCTGAACGGCGGTGTGGAAGCCGAACGTCAGCTCGGTCGCGGCCAGATCGTTGTCGATGGTCTTGGGCACGCCGACCACGGGCAGCCCCAGCTCCGACAGGCGTTGGGCAATGCGCAGGGAGCCATCGCCGCCGATGCTGATCAGTGCGTCCAGCTTGTGGCGCTGGAAGGCCTCCAGAAGCTCCCCGGACCGGTCGCGCGTTCCGCCGTCCCCGGTGGGCCACTCAAAAGGATTGCCCTTGTTGGTCGTCCCAAGAATCGTCCCGCCCAAATGCGTGATGCCGCGCACAGACTCGTGATTCAGCGGCTGGACGGCATCATCGTCCAGCAGGCCGCCGAAGCCGCGCCGGATACCCAGCACCTCATAGCCGTACTGGACGGAAGACAGGACGACAGCCCTGATTGTGGCATTCAGGCCCGGCGAGTCGCCACCGCCCGTGTTTACAGCCAATCGCTTGATCGGGCCCATTTATCTGCCTGTAGGTCTGGGTGTCTCCATTCCAACTCCGCCGCTGCAGGACGGTAGTATGCGTTGCGGGCCGTTTGGCGGCGAGTCCGGCGCCGCCGATCCGGCCGCCGGGGGGATTTGTATGCAGTCGGGGTTCCATGAGATTTTCATCGCGCCCCTTCACGGATGGCGCTATATTCGTTACCCTCAGGGTGGTTCCCGCCCGGCTCTCCCCCGGCACCTGTATCATTCGTCGCATCCATAGGAGGTGTCCTTTGCGGACGC
>Ga0163150_10008821_pt1 | contig 11356 bp, 8 predicted proteins | sample OliLakLV19P2IB_FD_148628 | JGI IMG/M metagenome (GOLD analysis project Ga0163150, IMG submission 148628) | Freshwater microbial mat bacterial communities from Lake Vanda, McMurdo Dry Valleys, Antarctica - Oligotrophic Lake LV.19.P2.IB | ecosystem: Environmental > Aquatic > Freshwater > Lake >...
GATGTAATGGCCGCTGTCTTCTACCAAGATCACCGTGCTTTGAGTCGAAATGGTCGCCTGCTCCTCTTGCAGCGCAATCCATGCCTGCTGCATCGCTTGGGCTTGCTCCGGTTCCATCGGTGATGCGCCCGGCTCCCCCGCCACGAGCACGACCAATGGAATATCCCCCAACTCCGTGCCTGCCACCTGCTCCTCACTCACTTCGAGGTTCTCAATCAACGACACCATCGCTTCCAAATAACCCAATGTCGCCAACTGCTGTTTGTATGTCTGCCGCAGTTCCGCTGGCAGCGTCGCTGGCACAAATTCTTCGGGGACAAATTGTGCGGCGGCTTCTGGTGGGATTGGCTCGGATTGAAGAAGCTCGATGAACGGTGTGACGCTGTCTATTTGCTGCTGAAACATGGCTAAAACTTCTGGAAATTGTTCACTCTCAACCACCCTCATACCGGGCGGGCGGGCATCAATGAGCACTACTCCCGCGATACTTTCCGAATGCTGACTGGCCAGCAGGCGCACGTTTAGCCCGCCATACGAGTGACCGACCAGCACATAAGGCGCTTCGATCTCCGCATTGGTGAGCAGCGCATACAAAGCATCTGCATTCCCTTGAGCGGTCACCGGCAGCGGGCCAGCTTCACTCCAGCCGTTACCTGCCCTGTCGTACACACAGGTGCGGGTGAATTCTGCAAGCTGCTGTTGAAGCGGCAGCATGGCCAATGACCAATCGCCAGCACCTGCATCTAACACAACTGTTGGGCTGCCTTCGCCGATGCAGTAAATGTGCAGTTGGTAGCCGCCGACATCGACCAGCTCACCGGGCATGGATATCACGGTGGCTTCTATCCCGGTCTCTGGTGCTTCCGGTGTTTCCGTGCTGTCCTGTGCGTAGACAGTCGTGAAGGCCCCCACTATGAGAAGTAGGGTTATCAGTCCCCGTGCTAAGACAGTCTCTCGTGATCGTGTATTCATAGTTTTATCTTTGATAGTGATGGTACTGTCGATAATCATACGCTAGTTCGTGGTAATTTGCCGCGATTTCCCAATCCCTAGAAGAACACCTTTGCTACGCGCAGAATGCCCTGACTCCACGGCACACGGTGCGAAATGCCCGTGCGATTCTCGAAGCTGGCCATGTTATCCAGATACCACAGATAATTGCGAACCAGCGCGTCTTTGTTGGAGTAGCGCGGCGCATAGCCGAGTACACGCTCGGCCTTTTCAATCGACACGAACGAGTCGGTAGAGGCGGTCTCGTATACCCACTTGTACAGCGGCGACAGCTTGAGCGCTTCCAATACACGCAGCGTCCAGATTAACGGCGCGGCGGGGAATGGGCGAATCTGCCTGCCGAAGCCCGCTTTATCTAACACCGACTGATAATCCTCGCGCATGGTGGTGAATTCTTTCGCGCCGATATTGAACGTATCGTTGGTCAGCGCGGGGTCGAGCGTGGCACATAAATAAATTGCGTCACACAGGTCTTCCACGTCCAGCAGTTGATAGCGGTTTTTGCCGCTGCCGATCATCGGGAAGCTCTTGCCGTCCTTTGCCCAATCGTAGAACAGCGCGAACACGCCTAAACGCTCCGGCCCGATAAACGACTTGGGGCGAATTACCGGGACGCACATGCCGCGCTTGCGGTACTCGAAGCACACTTCTTCGGCCTGAACCTTCGCTACGCCATACGGCCCAACGCCGTGCAGTTGGTCGTCCTCGAACAGCGGATGATGATCGGGGATGCCGTAGACCGCCGTCGATGAGATGTGAATGAAGCGCTCGACGTTGTGGGTCTGCGCTGACTCTAAGACCGTGCGTGTGCCTTCGATGTCGGTGCTGTAGATGTCTTCGGGCTTGTACAGGGGCAGCGCCGCCGCCGTATGCACGACGATATTGACGCCTTCCATTGCGTTGTCGACATCGGCGCGGATGCGAGTGTCGCCCAAAATGACACGCACCCGATCTTTTTCGGGGTAGTCGAAGGGCGCGATGTCCAACGATGTGACCGCGTGGCCCTTGTTCAATAGGTAGCGGGTGAGGTTGATTCCCAAGAAGCCCGCGCCACCAGTAATCAGATACGTTTTTTGCTCAACTGCCATTGATGTCTCCATAAACAGGTTCGAGTGTTTTAGCTCGAACCTCGTACCTCGCGCCTCGAACCTTAACTTAGAAATTCCCACCCTGTACCCTGATGGCCGAACTGAAACGCTTCGGGATTGAGTATCTCCGCGAGAATTTGCAGCGACTCCAACAGGCGCGGGCCGGGGCGATTAAAATAAGCGTTGCCGTCGGTGATAACTACACGCCCGGCCTTCACAGCCCGCAGTTCTGACCAGCCCTCAAGCCGTGTCAGCGGCGTTGAGTACAGCGGCGCTGGGTACAGCGCATCGAGTTCGCTGCGTGTGCGGGCGATGTCGAAGCCGCAGGGCAGCAGCGCGATCACGTCCGGGTCAGCGGCGCGCAGATCGGCCCATTCCAGCCATGGTGAATGTTCGCCCGCTTTGCCGAACAGGTTGATGCCGCCGGCCATCTCGACCAGTTCCGGCATCCAATTTCCCGCCGCCATCAGCGGGTTGAGCCATTCGATACAGGCAATCGTCGGCTTATCAGACACGTTGCGCGACTCAGCAGCGATGGCCGCCATGCCCGCTTTGATCTTCGTCACCAGTTCGACGCCGCGTTCAGGCGCGCCGAGCGCATCAGCCACACGCTGAATATCGGCTAGCACATCGGTCAGCGCGTTCGGCTCTAGCGAAACGATGTGCGCGTCATTGCCAAGCGCATCACTGGCGACGCGCTGCACTTCGTCGAAGCTGACCGCGCATACATCACACTGCGACTGCGTAACGATGACATCCGGCGCGAGTTCTTGCAGCAGGTCGGCATGGACGCGGTACACCGACAGGGCTTCTTGCAGCAGCGTTATCACCCGCGTGTTGATGGTCGCGCTGTCACCGTCGGGGTCGAATTTCGACTCGGTGAGGATCGGCAGATGCATCACCGACGGCGGGTAATCGCACTCATGTGAACGCCCAACGAGGCTCGACTCAAAGCCGAGCGCGCACACAATCTCCGTCGCGCTTGGCAGCAGGGTTACGATACGATGTTGTGTCATGAAATCCCCTGTTCGTGCTGGCGCTGTAGTTCTCGCTGCGCGGCGTTCATGGACTGTGTGACTGCGGCGCGCAGGCATGTCGGACATAGGCAGCTTGTATCCTCACGCATGGGCAAAATGTTAGGCAGGTCGAAGCACCAGCAGCGCTGCGCCCCTGCCGCATAATCGCAGGTGAACGCCGCGCCGCACTGCGGGCAAACCTTCGAGCCGTTGTCGTTATTAGCGTTCGTCGTGGTCATCATTTGGGTACGGGCAAGACATGCCTTGCCCCTACAACTACAACATTAATCTACAAAGTGTAGTTCGGTGTCGGGGCAGGGTCAACGGTGGAAATGGATAGGTAATATTCGTAGGGCGTTCAATTGAACGCCCCAACAGAGGCGATGCTAGTTCGAGGACGTAACCTTGACCGGATTAGTCAGTTCGCCCAGCCCTTCGACGCTGACGGTAACGATGTCGCCATCTTTGAGGAAGCGCTTGGGGTCACGGGCGACGCCCACTCCCGGCGGTGTTCCGGTCAGGATCAGGTCGCCCGCTTCGAGCGTGAAGCTGCGCGAGCAGTAAGAGATTAACTGCGGGATATTAAAGATCAGATTCGACGTGTTGCTGTCTTGCAGCACCTCGCCGCTGACCGTGCATTTGATACTCAGATTGTGCGGGTCTGTGACTTCATCTTTGGTGACGAGATAGGGCCCGATGGGGCAGAAGGTATCAAGGCTCTTGCCGCGTGTCCACTGCGCGTCGATCTTGAGCTGCAAATCGCGGGCGCTGACATCGTTGGCGGCTACATAGCCGAAGACGTGTTTCATGGCATCTTCTTCGGAGACGTTGCGCGCCTTCTTGCCGATGACCACGCCGAGTTCAGCCTCGTAATCGACTTCGTTGGTGATAGCCGTATCCCACGAAATCGCGTCGCCGGGGCCGATGACGCTGGTCACGAACTTGGCGAAAATGAGCGGCGCTTTGGGCGGCGTTTGGCCGGTTTCTTTCGCATGGTCGGCGTAGTTCAGGCCGATGGCGATAATTTTGGTCGGGCGAAATGGCGCTTCGAGCTTGACCTTATCCAGCGGGAAATTTTCGCTCATGCGCTGTGGGGTGATCCCACGCCGTACCAGCCGCTCCAACGTATCGGTTTCGGCCATGCTGTTGACGCGATCACCGATCACTTCGCCGATACGTCGGCGGCCATTAATTGTAAATGTGACAAGTTTCATCAGACGTTGTTCCTTAGTATGCTGTCGAAATTAACTTATCTATTGTAGCCGTAGTTGTCAGCTAGTCAGCGGTCAGCTTTTAGCCTCTAGGCTCTTGCTGTCGGGCATTCAGTTGAACGCCCCTACTTTGTGTGCTTGTGCTCTTTTACTCGAACCTCGTACCTCGTACCTTCTTCACTTAGCACTCAGAACTCGGTACTCAGAGTGTGTCTGTTAAATGCTGAATTACGATATTTTTAGGGCGAACACATAGGTTCGCCCCTACAAAACCCATCGATTTATAGGGGCAGACCTGCGTGTCTGCCCTGATTTGACCGTAACATTCATTTTAACAGTTACCCTCTCAGAACTTTGTATCCTTAGCGCCGTTCGAGATGCGCCGCCGCAAGTTGTCCCCATAAAGTATCCGGCTGACTGCTCCACAGGCTGAAAAAGGCGGTACGCGCATTGACGCGATCACCGAGCAGATCATAGCTCAATGCCCGCACATACAGCGCTTCCGGCGTGAGCGGCGCGTTGGGTGTGGTTCGCGCCTGTGTGAGCAGGATGTCAAGCGCGGTAGCCGTGTCGCCGCCTAACAGCGCGTTATACACACGCTCTGACGGGATGACCGCGTTCGGTGAAGCTGCTGTTTCGTCGTCAGTAGTGCTGCCGGGTGATGCGATTGCTTCGGCGGCGTAGGTTTCGTCGTCGCCTACCTGCGGTGCGAACGCCCACCAGCGTTCCGCTCCCGGCAAACCTAGACGAACGGCTGTACGCGGGAAGCGCCCGATCTCGGTGATGATCTGCGTATCGACAACTTCGATGCCAAGCTCGTTAAGCTGATCTTCAATGGGATCAGCGCGCAAGAGCGGTTCTTCGGTGAAGATGCGCGTCAGCACGGCGTCGAGGTCACAGGCTCCACCTGTTGCGCTGGTTATGGAAGCGGTTTCCAGCGCGGCGCAGACTTGAACGGCGGTTGAGCCTTCAGCCAATGCCGATGACAGAAACGCGCTGGTCTGGCGTGTGAGCCATGCGTTCGATGCGGCCTCATTGCGGAGTTCCTGTACCAGCGCATTAGCGGCGGTGGCGCGTCCGTCCAGCAAATAGAGCATCGCCAGCACCATACGCCCACGCTGCGCGGTTTGGGTTTCGCCCATCGTCACGATCAGCGTCGATTCGAGGCGATCAATAACGTCGCTTGGCGGCTGCGCGAACAACGGCTCTAACGCGGACAGTCGGCAGGCCAGCGTGTTCTGTGGCAAGAAGCCTGCGGTATCCAGTGTCGGGCGAAAGTAGTTCGTGTTCCAGCGCCAGAATACCGTCAATTCGCTCTGGCAGCCCCAGAACGCCGACTCTATGCGGCGCGTCGTCACTGCCAGTTCGTCATTGCCTTCGTCATCGGCGGGCCAATCTCTGATGTCAGTGAATGTCAGCGCCACGTCGGGCTGCGAGATTTGCGCCACACGATCAGTACGCAGGCCGTAGACGTACAGCGTTTGGTTGAGCGCGCCGCGCTCGGCAGCGGATATGGCCAGTTCGGCTGTGCCATCGCCGTTGAAGTCCGCGAGGCGCTGTAACTCGATGCGTTCGACAGCGCCCAACGGCGCGGCGGGAAGTGCTGGTACAGCGTTCAGGAAGCTCAGTCCGGCAGTTGTTCCACGCGCCAGCACATAATCCTCATAGCGCGGCGCTTCGTCATTAGCGGGATAGCGGATATACAGCAGCGCGTCCATCGGCGCGAGACCGTCGAGATTGGCGGGCGTGACTTCGACGCGAAAGCCGTTTACGTCGAATAGGGACGCGGCTTGCAAGTTGATCGGTTGGCTGCTCAAACGCGCCTCAATGAACGGGCGCACGACTTCACGCATATCGACGCTTCCTGATGGCGCGGCCAACATCGCAGCGATCAAGGCTTCGCGTAGGGCGGGGTCATGCGGCGCGCCGGGATAACGCTGTTCGAGTTCGTGCTGTGTGAGGCGAATGGCCGTTTGAGCCTCGTTTTCACCGCTTTGCATCTGGCGAATCTGGCGCAGCAGCACGTTGATGAGGTCGTTTTCAGTCCATAGGCGTAGGGCGAAGCGTTCGAGCGGGGCATCCGGCGTGACAGGGGGGAACTCAGCCAGCGATGGGCGCGGCGTGTTGGTGGCGAAAGCGGAGTCTTGCGCCGCCGACGGTGACACAGGCGCGGCCAGCAGCGCGAGGCTCATGCCAACCATCGCCAACAAAGCGCTTAAGCCACCGACCAAACCCCACAATGAACGCGAGATCAAGCGGCCCATATTGTTCCCCCTGCATCAATCGGCACCATCGGCGGCGTGTAGTTTGCCACGAAATCACGCCCACGCCAAACCTACGACGTTTTCTTCTCGACCAGAATGCGCGTGATTTGCTCAAGATGATTGATGTCATGCCACGCGAACAGCGACAACTGCTCTTCCAGCATCAGCCGCCCGCGCTTAGGATGGATGCCAACGCGCTGCCAACCGGCTTCGTCAACGCCTTTCAGATAGGCGATAGTGGCCTCGCGCCGTTTGTCCCAATCGTCATAGGTTGCGCGCACATCTTGTTCACTGTAGCGATGTTCGGCGGCCCATTCGTCGGGATTGGGATTGGGCAGCGCGGGTTCGGGAGTAGGCTGGTCATTGGTGAGCGTGAAGCGCTCCATGAAAACGCCTTCGTAATCGCGCAAATGGCCAAGGACTTGCAGCACCGTCCAACCTGTGCCGCCATCGCGGAAGGTGGTAGCCTCTTGTGTCGAAGTGCCTTTCACGACGGTGTTGAGAACTTGTGACGTTTTGTGCAGTTGGTCGATTTGAAAGCCGCGTCCTGTTGCTGTTGACATGCGTATCTCCTTAAGTTCTGAGGCTTGAGTACCGGGTATAGTACATCAAAGTACAGAGTACGGGGTACAGAGTACAAAAACAAAAGGTTCGAGGTACGAGGTTCGAGAGGAAAGAAATGAGGGATAGCGGCAGCTTTTTAGCCGAGGATTAAAATCCTCGGATGTGCTTTCAATCGGGGAATGAATTCCCCGGCTAGAAGGCAAAGCATTTTAGACCCAACACCCGGCACTCAGAACTAAAAGCTGACTGGCTGATCGCTGACAAGCTGACCGCTACAGTTGCGCGAGAGGGTGAAATCGCTTACGCTTGGGCTATCACGACTCAAGGTAGAAGATGTCCACCCCAGACCCGTTTCAACAGCAGCGCGAAGACATGGTGCATTACCAGCTTGAGCAGCGCGGCATCAACAACCCGCGAGTTTTAGACGCGATGCGCCACGTTCCACGCCACGAGTTCGTCCCGCTTGAAGCGCGAGAATTGGCTTACCGCGATACACCCTTAGCCATTGGCGACGATCAGACCATCTCGCAGCCCTATATCGTCGGCCTAATGACGCAGGCTTTACGCTTGAGCGGGCACGAGCGCGTGTTGGAAGTCGGCACGGGGTCGGGTTATCAGACGGCTATTCTGTGCAAGCTGGCCAGCTATGTTTACAGTTTGGAGCGTTACCCCGCGTTGGCGACCCAAGCAGCGGATACGCTGTCACGGCTCGGTTATAACAACGTCGATATTCATGTTGGGGATGGCAGCCAAGGGCTGGCGGATATGGCCCCGTTCGACGCGATTATCGTCACCGCCGCTGCTCCCGCTGTGCCCGGCCCGCTGCGGTCACAGCTTCATCCTCAAAGCGGCTGTATGGTTGTGCCTGTTGGCGATGACAAAAATCAGGATTTGCAGTTCATCCTGCGTAACCTTGACCGCTGGGATGTGAAACGGATTGCGAAGGTGCGTTTCGTGCCGCTTATCGGACGCTATGGTTTCAGCGTACCGCCTAAGCCCGAAGCGGGCAGCGCTGGCGAAACGCCGGATAGCATTTAGCAGTTAGCTATAAGCCATTAGCTTTAAGCTAAAACAAAAGCAGTTAGACTTGTCACGGCTAACGGCTAACGGCTAACGGCTAACGGCTAACGGCTAACGGCTAACGGCTAACGGCTAACGGCTAACGGCTAACGGCTAACGGCTAACGGCTAACCGCCGCAGGTCTTTCAGTTCGCGGGTGTCACCGAGATCGGGTTCATCGTCGTCGCCAACAGACGAGGCATCCGGCCACCGGTTCGCCTTGCGATATTCCGTTAAGCTTTCCAGATAATCGTGAATGAAGCCGCCCTTATCGCTGGCGATCAATACGCCGCTCAACTTGGAGATTCGCAGTTCGCCGCCGTAGCTGGTCAGGCGCTCGATCTGATCGCGCAGCACCAGCATCACTGCTTCCCACGCGACATCACGCGGGAGCTGCGGCTCACGTAGATTGCGCGAGCTTTCCAGATACGAGATCAACGGGTCAGCGCTGGTGAACACGAACGTTCCCGGCAGATCGTGGCGCACGACGGCGAAGAAGTGCCGCGCCAATCTCTGTGTACCGGATTCCAGCGAGAACAAATGGCTCGGCGGGACGGGCGTGGTGATCTGTGCAGGGCCGGCGGCGGTCAGCAGCGTGATGCAGCGCCGCAGTAGAAATTGAAGTTCGGGCATGTGCTGGTCGCTGTTGGTGGCGGCGATCAGCACGCCATCGGGTTTAAGGACGCGCCGCATTTCTCGCAGGGCGCGGTCAATATCCGGCAGATGGAACAGCATGTGGTTGGCCATCACCACATCGAACGAGTTCGAAGCGTAGGGAAGCTGCTGCGCGTTGGCCTGCGTATTGCGTCCGACGGCGGTAGCGGGGTGATTACGCAGCATACCGCCAAGCAGGTCGCTGCCATAATACCGCACGTCGGGCAGGTGCGTTTTCAGCACTTGATAGTAGCGCCCCGGCCCACTGCCCACGTCAAGCACTTTTTCATCACCGCGCCAATCCATGCAGTCAACGGCCCACTCGGCAAAGTTGATCTGCGGTTCGCTGTAGCGGTCATGAATATCCTGACGAATAGTCAGCGCTTCGTCGGTTTCATATTGTTGGCGAATAATTTCCGGGTCGTTGGCAGGGTACATAATCGTCCAAAATGTCGATTTTAGCGCTACTTCAACTATAACTATACTAGCTGGCGTTGTTTGTGCAACTGCAACCTCTCAATAGTCTAACAGATTTGAGGCTGAATGAGCCGTATAACTTACTCGTTTTTGAGTTCAGGCGGATACAGATAGTAGTTGGCCGCCGAGGCCGCCTGCCCGCCTTCATGAACGGCGGTGGTGATCTGGTGCGAGAACAAGCGCGTCACATCTCCGGCGGCATACACCCCCGCGACATTCGTTTTCTGCTCGACATCGGTCTGAATGTAGCCTGATGCATTCACTTCGACGCCAACATCTAGCGCCAGCCTGCTTTGCGGAGTCGCGCCCTGAAAGCTGAACAATTGATCGAGTTCGATGCGTTGGCCGCCCTGCGTGGTGATCGCTTTGAAGTAGCCATTCTTGCCTTCTACCGTGTCGATTTTGTCCACGATTAGCGGGATGCTGGCGTTTCGCAAGCGCTGTTGAAACGTCGCGCTGATTTCGTTGTCGTGGCTGTCGGTCAAGACGCTGATGCGCTCGGTGAAGCGGCTGAGTTGCAGCGCGACAGATGCAGTTTCGTTGGTGTTGCCGCGCACGACGACACAGTGCTCGATACAGCCGTAGCCGTCACAGGTGATGCACCAGAACATGCTGCGCCCGACGTATTCATCCCAGCCATCGAAGTGCGGATAATGGTCAACGATGCCCGTACACAGGATGACGGCCTGCGCCTTCCATTCGCCCGCCTGACTGGTGGCGATGAACTCACGCTGTCCGTCGCCAAGCTCGATGCAGCGCAGTGACTCGATCTTGTTTTCAAGAACCGTCACATGATCGTATTCGGCAAGCTGCTCATAACCGAGTTCGCGCAGTGTGCGCGCCGGAACGCCGCCGGGAAAACCCAGATAGTTATGGTTGACCTGATGCCACGTCGAACGCCCGCGCCCGTTGTCGAAAAGGGCGGTGTTCCGCTTGTAGCGCGCTAGATACAGCGCCGCCGATAAGCCCGCCGGCCCGCCGCCGATAATCATCACCTCGAATGTGCTGCCGTTTTCGCTCATCTGCCTCGCTCACGAATGTCGTATCGCATAAGACATTGTAGCAGGGTTTGTAACATTTGCCGCCTGATAATTTGTTTCGGCTCAATGCCGTGATGATCTGAATCAAGTACAATAGAGCAGCTAAACCTATGGATTTAGGACTTTCGCTCAAACCTCTATGTTGAACTTGGATTTGGGCAGACAGTGGGTTTAAACCCACTGTTGAAGCGAAAGTCCTGGGATTAAAGAACTCAATGCGGAACTGGTTTACACCACCTCAACGGGCCGATGAATACGAGACATTTGCGGCGAGTGTTCTGCATTACACGCTGCTGCTGTTGATGTCTATCGCGCTGCTGTTCACTTTTTTCGTGACATCACCATCGCAGCTTATCTTCATTCCAGTCGTTATCGGGATATTCGGCGGCTGTTACTATCTGCTGCATATCGGACGTTTTCGACTCGCCAGCCTGATTTTCGTAACCGGGCTGTGGTTAGTTGTTACGCTGGCATGTTTCAGCATCAACGGTATTCGCAATGCCTCTGTCAGCCTGTATGCGGTTGTGATCATTTATTCAGCAGTCCTGTTTTCTCCCCGCGCTGTCATTGTGTTTTCGTGGATGAGCGTTCTCTCGATAACCGCCGTAACCGTTGGCGAGACGTTGAATGTGTTGCCGCTGCGAACGACGCCGTTGTATCTCGCAGATCGATTCTTCCAGCAGCTTGCACTCATCGGTGCGGCGGGCGTTCTGCTCTCGGCGACCTCGCGCGTGATCCGGGTCAGTTTCCAGCGTATTCGCACAAATGAAGAAACCCTGCTAGAGCGCAATCGAGAACTCGAATCGGAGATCGCTGAACGACGCCGCACCGAGGCCAGCCTGCGTGTCAGCGAGGAAAAATACCGGCTGCTGTTCGAAAATATTCCGGTTATGGCGACGGTGTTCGGGCAGGATGGCGAGATTATTCTGCTGAACCGGGCGGCGGCGCAGCTCGTAGGTGGCACTCCAGAGT
>Ga0163150_10008823_pt1 | contig 11355 bp, 9 predicted proteins | sample OliLakLV19P2IB_FD_148628 | JGI IMG/M metagenome (GOLD analysis project Ga0163150, IMG submission 148628) | Freshwater microbial mat bacterial communities from Lake Vanda, McMurdo Dry Valleys, Antarctica - Oligotrophic Lake LV.19.P2.IB | ecosystem: Environmental > Aquatic > Freshwater > Lake >...
AGATGCGTTGTCCAAGCTGTACCGTATCGGCGCTGCGTCGAATGGCCAGTACCGCACGCTGCGCGAGTCCCTAGCCGATGCGGTTACCGGGCCTTTCCGACGACTGAAGTCGTTGGCACCGACCATAGCGGTAGCCGATGGCACGAATGGTGACGGCGCGCATGCGCCGGGAAGCTCCACCGCGCCCAGCTTTTGGGCACTCCGCGACGTTGGATTTGAAGTGCAACCCGGTGAAGTCATCGGCATCATCGGCCGCAACGGCGCTGGTAAATCGACATTGCTAAAGATTCTTAGCCGTATCACTGAACCGACCACCGGACGGATCGAATTGCGAGGTCGCATCGCCAGCTTGCTGGAAGTGGGAACAGGTTTTCATCCTGAATTGACAGGCCGCGAGAATATCTTTCTCAACGGTAGCATTCTGGGAATGTCGCGCCGCGAAATCGCCAGCAAGTTCGACGAGATTGTCGACTTTGCCGAGATTGAAATGTTTCTGAATACTCCGGTCAAACGCTATAGCAGTGGAATGTATGTGCGGTTGGCATTTGCAGTCGCTGCGCATCTGGAGCCCGAAATTCTGATCATTGACGAGGTGCTGGCAGTTGGTGATTCCGCATTTCAGAAAAAATGTCTGGGCAAGATGCAGGATGTTGCCAAGCATGGACGAACGGTGCTGTTTGTCAGTCACAATATGGCTGCGGTGCAGAACCTCTGCCAGGGTGTGATTCTGCTGGATCAGGGGCGTGTCCGATATGTTGGTCCCACCGCGGCTGGCGTCAGTCAATACTTGTCGAGCAACTCAAGCAAACACGATGGATTCGTTTCGTTGGTTGATCATCCGGCTCGTGCGGCAGGTGGAGAGCCACTTTTGCAGTCGGTTCGATTCTTGAACGCCGATGGAGAGCAGGCCAGTAGTTTTGCGGTGGGTGATCCATTTACGGTTGAATTTGAACTTGATCCTCGTACGCCGCTTCGTCAGGCCGAAATTGGAATCGGATTCAATTCCGTTACGCATGGCCGCGTATTCAGTGTAGGAACTTTTCTGTCCGACCGTGTGCTGAGCGACATCAGCGAGCCCAGTGTTATACGCTGCCAGATCGAACAGCTTTGTCTGGTACCGGGCAGATACTCGCTGTCACTCAGTGCCGGAACGCACGGGCACAAGTTGCTCGACAATATTGAAGATGCGGTCTACCTCGACGTCGAGGCCAGCGATTTTTACGGTAATGGCACAGTTCCGATGGCTTCGCTTGGTCACGTTGCGGTTCGATCAAAGTGGGAAGTACTGAGCGACGAGAGACTCGCATGACCGGTTCAAAAACATCCGTCGTGATTCCGACCTATAACGGTTCGCGATTCATTCGCGAAGCGATCGAGTCCGTCCTTGCGCAGACGTTGCCGCCGGACGAGATCATCGTGGTCGACGATCGATCCACGGACAGCACCTGCGAAGTGGTTAGTGCAATTGCGGAAACTTCGCCAATTCCGCTGCGTTTGATTCGCCTGGAGCAAAATAGTGGCGGCCCTTCCAAGCCAACGAATGTGGGGGTACAGGCCGCAACTGGCGATATTATTGCAGTCCTGGATCAAGACGACGTGTTTCATCCGGAGAAACTGGCCCGGCAGGTTCCCGTCCTGGCGAACAATCCAGATTACTCGCTTGTGTTTTCGTGGAGTCAGAAACTTGGTGCGAATGATTGTGAATCAGCGACGAGTAGTGTTGCAAGAGAGCTGGAGCAGGATGCAATTCCGCGTACAGGATTTCTTGAAATTCGGCAGCAAGTGGCGATTGAGGCGATGTTGCGGTATGGAACGTTTGTGAAAGGATATCCAGGATTCATCTTTCGCAGGGAAGATTTTCTGGCCAAGGGGGGCGCTGATGAATCGCTGCGTATTGCCGGTGATCTGGATCTTATCAGTTGGCTGGCCATCCATGCACGTGTGGCATTGGTGCCATTTGTCTGCTACTCATATCGCGAACATGAATCGAATGCCTGTCGCCGCCGAGCTGCCATGTGGATTGAGTTAGCCCGAGTCTGGACATCCATATTTGACCGCCAGCCAGAACTGCGTTCACAACGCAAGCTGGTGTTGAATTGCACAAAATCAATTGCAGTCATTGCCTGGTGGTTTCGTGAGGGGGGCTGTTACTCCGAGGCGTTGGAAGCACATCTGTTGCTGCGAAAACTGGGAGTCGCCAGAACGGCCTTGGCGGTTGCAGATGCTAAGGTCTGGCTGCATCGCGCATGCACTAGCGTGGGTCTCAGAAAGACAGTCGATAACTCGTTTACCGGCCTGCCCGCGACTGCAGAATCATTGGAAGTGTGTAGCGCCTTGTAGTCACACGCATATATATTTCTTAATCAAGAGTTCGTTTGATCGGATGAGGTTGTTTTCATACCTATGTTAGTAAGCATTGTTATTCCTTGTTATCGACAGGGGCATTTTTTGCGCACGGCTATCGACAGTGCACTTGCGCAGACGTATGCACAGGTCGAAGTCGTTGTTGTGAACGATGGCTCTGATGATGACACCGATGCAGTTGCTCGCAGTTATGGAAGTGGGATCACATACATCAGTCAGCAGAATCGCGGGCTGCCCCTGGCCCGGAATGCTGGTACTGAAGTCGCGAAGGGGGACTATCTATTGTTCCTGGATGCGGATGATGCAATTCATTCCCAGGCAATTGAATGGATGACCTCCGCCATTGTCAAACCTGGCTCGTCGATCATCGTGGGAGCTTACGCAACGTTTGTGGACTCGCCAGACGTGCTTCTCCCCTGCGAGATGCCTGCCGTACAGCAGTATCAGGATGAATTAGTGGGATTGATTCAAGGGAATTTCGGACCGCCGCATTGCTATCTCGTGCCCACGGCACTTGTTCGCAGTATCGGCGGATTTGAGAAATCCATGCCACCCTGTGCAGACTGGGATTGCTGGGTCAGGTTGGTTGTCGCTGGTGGTCGCGTAACTGCAATTCCGCAGGTTACCGCCTTCTATCGCGATGTGATTGGCTCGATGAGCAAGAACTTGGATCAGATGCTGATTTCGCGAAGCCAGGTCTTGATTCGGCTGCACGATAGTTTGCGAGAAAAATCGTTGCTGAAACAGTATGGCACAATCTTGATGGAGACCGAGTCACGGGTCATCCGACGGTATTATGCTCGGGGGCTTCGGCATGAAACACTACAACAACTTAAGCAAATGACCAAGGAGCTGTCCGACTTGGGCTTCAAACCGCCGGAAACAGCCAAGCAACGAATCGCACGGGTTCTGTTTGGTTGGAACTCCGAGGCGCTGCTCGTTGCCTGGTACCGACTAACAGATCGCTCGCATTTTGCTTTTTTGTCGAACGGTTATACTTGACCATGTTTCATGAAACTAATTACTGCTTGAGAAATGCTGCCTGACCGAACATTAATTATTGCCATTACACACTTTTGGTACCAATGAGCACCGCTGGCAGACAAGCCCGTTCACTTTCAGTCATTATTCCCACGTACAATCGTGCGGAATTTGTGCGTGCATGCATTCAGTCACTCCATATGTGTGGAGTTGACGATCTGCAGATCATCGTTGCAGACGATGGCTCGACCGATAATACCGCGGAGGTGGTAAAAGAGACCGACGCTGCGGCTGAGTATCATTGGCAGCCAAATAGCGGAACCCCGGCGACGGCAAGAAATGCTGGCTTCTCCATCGCCACTGGCAAGTACGTGGCGTTTGTGGATTGCGACGACCTCTGGTTACCGGACAGTGCCGCCGAGGCGATCAAGATACTGGAAGCGCACCCGGAGATTGACGTAATTTTCTCCGATGCACAGATGGGGAACGAGCAGCAGGGGTACCGTTCTTGGATCCAGGAATCGGGCCAAGAAGAGTTTCGGAATCTTCCCTGTAAGACCGGCACTTCTGGAGTACGTATCTTTGAGCAAGGCCCGTTCTTTCGGCGGATGCTGGTACGAAATCCTGTGTTCATCGGTGCGGTGATTGTGCGACGCGAGGCCTTCATCGCATCGGGAATGTTTGATGCCGGCCTGCGTGGTGCCGCCGACTGGGAGCTTTGGCTGCGGATGGCCTCGCGTATGACCTTTGCCTACATGGAGCAGCCGATTGCCGTGTACACCCGGCATTTGGATGCTGCGGACAATATGTCTAGCGACTTTGATGGCATGAATGACGAGTTCATTCGCGCATTGCGAAACGTGCAGGCAAAATGCCGCGATTTGTCCATTTGCGATCAGGACTTGATCAAGCAGCAACTACGGAATCATTTGTTCAACTTTGCCTATGCGGCCTACAATCGGGGCGATATTCAACTGGCACGAACGCGGTTTGAGCAACTTCGTTGCGAGTCTGGATTAACGGCAATGGATGCACTGTATTGGACTGCTTGTCGATTGCCGCCGCGGGTAGCCAATAGTTTGCGTCGCCTCAAGCAATTGACCGGTATTTAGAAAGTAGCTCTTGAATGCAGGCTTCAGTCGCAATCGTCGTTGTTAACTTCAACGGACTGGAGGATACCTGCGCCTGTTTGGCATCGATTGCCGCCATGAATGAGCCGCAAGTTTTGACCATCATGGTCGACAATGGTTCGGAAATAGACCCGACCGAACGAATCAATCGTGATTTTCCCTGGTGCATCACGATTCGCAATCCGGAAAATCTCGGCTGGGCTGGCGGAAACAATACCGGTATCCGTGCGGCCCTGGAGGCGGGAGCAGAGCAGGTGATCCTGCTTAACAACGATACTGTTGTTGCACCAGCGCTGGTCAGTGAACTGCTGGCAGCGGCGAAGGCGAATCCAGAATTTGGCATTATCGGGCCACTGATCAATGCGATGGACCGGCCAGACTTTGTTATGACAGATGGCGTAGTCTTCAATACTCCGCATGAAGATGGCTTCTTTCAGCGGTTGGAAGTTCCCCCAATGCCGGGCAGTGATGTCGTCGAAGTGGATATTGTGAATGGCTGCTGCATGATGATTTCGGCCGATGTATTTGCGGCAATCGCCCTCATCGATGAGCAGTTCTTTCTGATCCACGAAGAGTCGGATTTTTGCCTGCGTGCGCAGCAGCATGGTTTTCGGCTTGGGATACTTGGCAAATCCCTGCTCTGGCACAAGCAGTCGACTAGCTTTGCACGGGCCGGTAAACGGATTCAGCGCTACTACGACACGCGAAATCTTCATCGCCTACTGAAGAAACACATTGGTGCGACGCGCAATGGCCGCAGTTGGCGTCAATCTTGGATCGAGTACTACAAGTACGCCTATCACCGCTATTGCATTGAGCTGGAGCATGGTAAACGCGATTCCGCCGAAGCCGTTTTGGAGGGAGTCTATGATGCATGGACAAAGCATTTTGGTGGCCCTGTGCCGCCGCGACGACGACGAGGTTTAGCCGCGTTGCGTTGGATTATGAATTCGGCGCGGTGGGTCAAATATGGTCGTTTATCGTTGAATCGCCCGACAGCCGATGTGACAAAGATCTGATCCATGTCGACTATTTCCAAAATCGCCGAGCCTTCGCTTCGATCCGCGCCTTCTGCACCGCATTCAGATCCGCTGCGCATTCTGTTTGTCAAACACGGATTCGCCTGGCCACGGTCGAGTGGCCATGACGTGCATGGGTTTCATATGATGCAGTCGCTGGCACAGCAAGGTCACGAGATCTTTCTGGCGACCACGGTCGATCCACCGGCTGAGGCCTTGGCTGGATTAAACCTTCGGGCACAAGTGCTGCTGGACGATCCCTCGCTAATTAGCAAAATTGGCCAGCCAGCAAACAGTGCGCGACTGACCAAATGGCAGGAGAAGTTTCGGTCGTATTGGGGAGTTCCTTCGTCGCGAGTCAGTGCTGTTGGTGAACTGGCCCGTAAGTACTCCGTTGACGCCGTGGTTGCCATCGGGCTGGACATTCTGCCATACCTTGGCGAAGTGGAAAATGCACAGCGAATCTGGTACGCCGCCGACGAATGGGTTTGGCATCACCTATCGCAATTTAAGTTGTTGCAGAAAAACTCCTGGTGCAACGTCCGGCAAGCGGCAGTCAAAGGGCTTTATGAGCGAGCGTTCCGCAACATTCTGGACGATGTCTGGGTCGTGACCGACGCCGATAGTCGCGCGATGCGCTGGCTGGCCGGGATGCGTTCGGCAACCGTCATTGCCAATGGGGTTGATACGGAGCATTTCCGCCCTGTGGATGTAGAAACAATGCCGCGATCTTGTGCCTTCTGGGGAAGACTTGATTTTGGCCCCAATCAGCAGGCGCTAGACTGGTTCTGTCGGCGCGTTTGGCCGGCCGTTCGTCAGCGCGTGCCTGACGCCCAATTCTTTATCTATGGATTCAATCCCGACCAGGCAACCCGAGCACTAGCAACAGCAACAGGAATTACGTTGACGCCCGATTTAACCGATTTGCGCGCTGCAGTCAGTCGACACCCAGTCGTTGTGCTGCCGTTCGTCAGTGGAGGTGGAATCAAGAACAAAGCTCTGGAAGCTGCTAGTCTGTCACGGGCTATTGTCGGTTCCCGACGAGCCTGTCTGGGGCTGAAGAATCAAGAATCGCTGCCAATTATTCAAGCGAGTTCCGTACCCCAATGGGTAGACACCCTTGAGTCATTGTGGGACGATCCGATTGCCTGCCAAGAGCGAGGTCGGCGGTCGCGTCAGTGGGTAGCTCAGGACCATTCGTGGCAGGCCGCCGCAGAGTTGGCCGCAACAGGCATTCGTCGCCGCTTGGAGAGTGTGCGAAGATGAAGCCGATTTTAATGATGTGTTTTCTGACGTTGGTCGGCACCGTTGGGTGCTTTATCTATGGTCCGATCTGCGGACTGACAGTCTATTATTTGTTTGCCACGTTACGTCCACAGTTCATGTGGGAATGGGCCTTGCCAGAGGGGATAGCCTGGTCGTTTTATGTGGCTGTCGCAACGATCGTGACCGCTTTGATGTCAGGCTTTCCGATGCGATGGAGCCGCACACACACACTGGCGCTCTGCTTCGCCGGCTGGGTCGTGCTCAGTTATTTGATGGCATTGTATCCAGAAGACGGCAATGCGTACATGATTGACTACGGAAAACATCTGGTGATGTTTATCGTTGCCTCTTTGGTCGTTCAGAGCGTGCGTGAGGTTTGGACACTCTATCTCACGATTGCCTTATGCCTCTGTTACATCGCCTACGAGATCAATTTTCTGTATTTTGTGAATGGCTATCTGGGCGTTGTTCATAATGGCTACGGAGGAAACGACAACAATGGCGCAGGATTGTTGCTGGCGATCGGAATTCCACTTTGCTACTTTGCCTGGGAAGGCATGCAAAGCGTCGCGCGTTGGGCATTCTTGGCCTTTATTCCGGTGTTGCTCCACGCCGTCATGATGACTTACTCACGCGGGGCGATGCTGTCGATTGTGCTGATGTGTCCGATACTGATCCTGCGCAGCCGATACAAATCGCAATTGATGATTGGCGCAGTAGCGATGTTCTTTATCGTACCTGCCATGGCAGGACAAGAAATCCGCGCTCGCTTTTTCTCGATCTCCGAACACGATCGCGATCAAAGCGCACAGAGCCGCTTTGGCAGTTGGCAAGCTGCCATCGATATTGCCAATGACTATCCCATCCTCGGAGCTGGCGTCCGCAATTCAAACCGGTTGAGCTACCAATACGGTGCCGACATGGAAGGTCGCACCATTCACAGCCAGTACTTGCAGCTCGCCGCGGACAATGGATACATCGGAATGGGACTCTACCTGAGCGTCCTGGTCAGCGGCTGGCTAGGCCTGCGATCGGTCCAGAAGTCGGCCAAGCGCAATTTTGATCCAGACAGCGCTATCGAATATGCTGCCAGCGCGGGCCTGGAATGCGCCATGGCAACATTTTGTATCGGCTCACTATTTCTCTCAAACGAAGCTTTTGAACTACAATATCTACTGATATTCATGAGCGCGCAGCTTGCTGTCGTCGCCCAGCGCTCGACCAGTAACTATAGCCATGGAACTTTGCGAACCCATCCTCAAGCAGCCGCTGAACCAGTTGTACACTTCTAAGTCGCGTCCGATTTATCCTTTGCGCAGATTCAACGTCATTCAATAGTACTCCGATATTAGCCTCTATGAAACTCTCGATTTACACCTGTGTGAAGGATGGCCTCTTCTACGACTACCATGTAGAAGCAATGCTGAGGCACCATTTGCCGCTGGTCGACGAAATCATCGTGAACGATGGTGGTTCGCAAGATGGCACGTTTGAAATCATTTCCAATATCGATCCAAAAATTAAGGTGTTTCAAAGCGACTGGGGAAAACCGACTGGTTTGAGCTGGTTGGCCGACTTTAAGAATGTCGCACGAAAACGCTGCACCGGTGACTGGTGCATTAACTTGGACTGCGACGAATTCATTCCAGAATGGGAATTCGCGGAGCTACGTGAGCATCTGACCAATACCGATGCCGGAATTGTTCCGCTAAAGATCATCAACTATTACGCGAATTACAAAGTTTTTCACCAGCATCCACAAAAGGTGCCCTGGCCCGACGTGAAACAGAACATTCATCGCAATGTACCGACGATCGAAGTCGTGGGAGATGGATCGAACGTAAAGTCGATGGACGGTGCTTATCGCGTCGATGATCCGCCCCGTTTCAGTTGCCATCACTTTGGATTTGTGCGAAATCCTGCCCGGCTGCGGCAGAAATGGCGTAATGTGTTGGGTAATTTGTACATAGCACGCGCCAAAGGACGGCAGAAATGGTTCAAGCTGCCGTCGTTTTTGTTTAATTTGTGCCCGCATAACTGGATGGACCCGCAGTACTTAGACGACTTGGCAATTTACGACGGACCGTTTGTTCAACCGGTGGTGGACGATCCGGGCGAATTTACTCGCGATAAGATGAAGATGTATAAGTATCTAGATGCGCAGCGCAATAAATCCGCTGCCAATGCCTGATTGACTCTTGAAAAATAGGTATTCCGCTTTAGACTCGCGATGCCGTCCATTACCAGTCCTACCGCTGCAAATACTTCCGAGGGCGCGTCCGTGGAAAGTGCGCCTACAGACCTTGCGCATGATGCAAAGGTTGAAGGAGCGCCGCGCGTAGCATTCGTCGTGCATGTGATGCAGGTCGCCGGTGCCGAAGTCCTGGTCGCCGAGACCATTCGCCGCTTGGCCGGTCGAATTCAGCCAACTATTTTTTGCCTGGATTCAATCGGTACGCTTGGCGAGCAACTGCTTTCCGAAGGGGTTGACGTAATCTCATTCGATCGCAAGGCAGGCAAGGATTGGAGCCTGATCCCACGGATGGCCGCGGAGATTCGTTCGCGAAAAATTAATGTGCTGCATGCGCATCAGTACACGCCGTTCTTCTATGCTGGACTGGCCAATTTGCGAGCCGGACTGGCAGCGCGGGTGATCTTCACCGAGCACGGCCGGCACTACCCGGACTGTGTTTCTCGCAAACGATACTGGGCCAATCGCCTTGCGCTCCAGCACCTGGCACATGCGGTGACCGGCTGTTGCGAATTTAGCGCTGCGGGGCTATCGCAGCAGGAAGGTTTTCAGCGTCGCGAAATCCAGGTGATTCTCAATGGGATCGAATTTGAGCGTTACTATCCTGCGCTGAATAGAGCTGCCGCTAAGCAGAGTCTAGGGCTGGATCCATCAAGACGGTATATCGCCAAGATCGCGCGATTCCACTCGGTAAAGGATCATGCAACTCTCATTCGCGGGTTTGCGCGGCTCTGCCAGCAGCAATCAGATGTGGATTTGCTACTCGTTGGCGATGGCCCGCTGCGCGCTGTTTTGGAGCAGCAGGTGGCCGACCTGCAGATTCAGTCGCGTGTACATTTTCTCGGAATCCGGCATGATATCCCAGACATACTGCGGGCCACGGACGTGTTTGCCCTCACTTCGTTAAGTGAGGCGGCGTCGTTGACGCTATTGGAAGCAATGGCCTCTGCGGTACCGGTCGTGGTGACCAATGTCGGTGGAAATCCGGAAATTGTTCGCGAAGGGGTCGACGGTCGGCTTGTTCCCCGTGGCGATGACGTACAATTGTCCAAAGCGCTGAATGAACTGTTGTCCAATCCGGACCTCGCATGCAAGCTGGGCAGTGCGGCTCGTCAGAGAGTCCTCGAGCATTTTCGCATTCAAGATACGATCGATCAGTACTATCGGTTGTACGAAAAACTGAGCAAGTAATGGGGTCACAACTCGGGTGGCTATGTTCCGCATTTTCATAAAGCGACTTGCGCGTGGGGTGGCCACCCTCCTGATTCTGCCGTGCCTGGTATCATACTGGATTCGCAGTTGTTTGCTTGGACGTGACCGCGCTTTAGAAGGTTCGACTCAGGCGTTGTCGCTCATTCCAGGGGTGATTGGCTGCTATCTCCGCGGCGCGTTTTTGCATTATGCACTGGACTATTGCCAAGCTGACGTGACCGTGCAGTTTGGGACGATCTTTTCCAAGGCAGCGGCGCGAATCGAGTCAGGCGCGTACATTGGTCCGCGGTGCCACATTGGTACAGCCCACATCGGCAGAGATGTGCTGATTGGTGCTGGCACACATATCCCCAGTGGGGCAGATACGCACGGTACCAACGACACAACGAAGTCGTTCAAGGACCAGCAAGGGAATCTGACTGTTGTTCGCATCGGGGAGGGAAGTTGGATCGGGTCGAACTGCGTTGTGATGGCCGATATCGGAACGCGCTGCGTGATCGGGGCAGGTGCCGTCGTGACTAAACCGATTCCAAACGACTGCACCGCGGTGGGAGTGCCAGCCAAGGTGATTGCGTCAAAAGTAACGGCAGAAGTATGAACTGTTCATGTTTAGAGCAAGTAGTAGACCGTAGCGGCAATAGCGACGACACCTGCTGCGGCTAGACCTGCGGCAATGACCTTCACTCGCTTCTTGGCAACTATTTTTTGTGGCACAAATCGCAATGGCGTTGTTGCCGAATGCGCAACGGGTGAGATTGGTGCTGCAATTTGCGGATGCCGCTGAAAGTAGGCGTGCATCCAGCCAAAGCTCAGCAGCAGAACCACGGGCCGGCAATAGGTACGTGTTGGCATCTCCTTCAGCGCGCTAGTCGAGTAGCGAAAGAAATACTCCGCACGCTCCCACAGCCGGCTTCGCGCCGGTTCGCTGGCGTGTTTCATTGCGTATTTAAAGACTTCGCTCTTGCGCATGTCTTGCGCAGCCCAGGTCTCAGTGGGGTATTCCAACCGCTCGGGCTTGGAGAGATATGGGTATTCATTCTCGCTCATCCACGCGGCATAATTCAGCAACACTTGCTGAGCATAGCTGTACATCTCGTCAAGTTGCTGGTATTCGATCTTCAGATCCAGGTAC
>Ga0163150_10008824_pt1 | contig 11354 bp, 9 predicted proteins | sample OliLakLV19P2IB_FD_148628 | JGI IMG/M metagenome (GOLD analysis project Ga0163150, IMG submission 148628) | Freshwater microbial mat bacterial communities from Lake Vanda, McMurdo Dry Valleys, Antarctica - Oligotrophic Lake LV.19.P2.IB | ecosystem: Environmental > Aquatic > Freshwater > Lake >...
GGATGAGATATTCACTGTCGCCATTTCGATAGAGGCGGCGTGTGATCATGAGTTCCTGATACTCCGCCAGCTGGCTCGAAAGACCGGAGAGCGGATCGACCGTGATCTGATCCAGCCCACTGATCACCAGCGACACTTCAGCCAAACCAAGAGGCTTCCGCATTTCGGTCCCGTTAAAAATCACATCTTCCATCTTCTCGCTGCGCAGAGACTTTGTGCTCTGTTCACCGAGCACCCAAAGGATTGCATCGACGACGTTACTTTTCCCACTCCCGTTTGGCCCCACAATAGCCGTCACGCCGTTGGGGAATTCGAGCCGGGCTTCTGCGAACGACTTAAATCCCATCATTTCAAGGGACTTTAAATACATCGATCACTCCTTTGGTAGCGTATCTGTCTCATGAGGGCTTCGCCTGCCTGATTTATGAACGTTTCTCCTGCCACGACTCCATTCAAGCAGTGGCGTGGGACAGAGGCTAGGATCTCATGATTGCCCAATCACAACAGCTGTCATGCGTATGAGGGCGAATGAATAAATCGCTCGGATTTCTAGCACAGACTTGTGTAAGAAATCAAAGGAAAACACTGCCTATGGTAGGAGTTAAGAGATGAGCCCACTACATTTTGGGAGTAGGAGTGTGGCTATCCTACCTGTGCCCCTGCAGATTTATTGGAAGACTCGATACTGATTAATTCCTTCGGGAGAAGAAACTCCACGTCTTCTTCGATTACTGTCAAATCACGGACTTCTGCATTCCCAAAGGTCTTGAGATATGTCACCACTTCTTCGACCAACACCTCGGGCGCTGAGGCGCCGGCTGTGATCCCGACCGCTTGTACGTTCCCAAGCCAGGCTGGATTGATGTCGGACGCGGCATCGATCAAATAAGACGCGATTCCACACTGCTCTCCTAACTCACGTAGGCGGTTGGAGTTAGAACTATTTGGAGAACCGATGACGAGAATGACGTCCACGAGCTTGGAGAGCTCTTTCACCGCATTCTGGCGGTTCTGTGTCGCATAACAAATATCTTCCTGATGTGGCCCTTTGATATGCGGAAACCGTTGATGAAGGGCGCCGACGATATCCCGGCACTCATCGACACTCAGGGTCGTTTGCGTAACATAGGACAGGTCGTGGATGTTATCGACATGTAGCTTCTCGACATCTGCGACAGAGGATACCAGGTGGAACTTGTCCGGGATCTGTCCAAGTGTCCCAATCACTTCGGGGTGGCCGGCGTGGCCGATCAGAATGAGATCATATCCCTGCGTATAATCGCGGTTGACCTCGTTGTGCACTTTAATGACTAATGGGCAGGTGGCATCGATCACGTGCAGGCGCCGCCGATTGGCTTCGTCCCATACCGACTTGGCAACCCCATGGGCACTGAAGATCACGACCGAACCTTCCGGCACTTCTCCCAGCTCCTCCACAAATACGGCGCCTTTGGTACGGAGCGAGTTTACGACATGCCGGCTATGAACGATTTCATGCCGGACATAAATGGGCGCCCCATACTTTTTCAGTGAGAGATCAACGATATCGATAGCCCGGTCGACCCCGGCACAAAACCCTCGTGGATTGGCGAGATAGATCTTCATAGCCGTCTCCTTCTCCCCGAACTCAGTAGAACGCTCCGTTCCTGCCGCAGACTCATGAATTGCCGGATTCCACCTTACGTCAGAGCGGCGGGCCCCGTCAACTGAATTGGCCCGCGCGCTTGTTCACCCCTCGCTTGACAGACTTCGTACGCCCTCGTAGGCTCACAACACCGACCATGGCAAGCCCTCTCCCCAAGAAAATCCTCATCGTCGAAGACGAGCTCGATATCCTCCAGCTAGTGAAACTGTATTTGGAGAAAGAAGGCTTTCGAACCGTATTGGCCAAAACCGGCATGGAAGGCCTCCGGCAGGTGAAACAGGAGAAACCCGATTTGATCGTCCTCGATTTGATGTTGCCCGAGATCGACGGCATCGAGGTTTGTACACGCCTTCGATCGGCTCCAGAAACCGCGAGGCTCCCCATCATCATGTTGACCGCCAAAGCCGAAGAATCGGACACCATCATCGGCCTGGAACTGGGAGCCGACGACTACGTCATCAAACCATTCAGCCCCAAGACCCTGGTTGCCCGCATCAAGGCTCTGTTCCGGCGGCTTGAGCGGAAACCGGACGACGGCCCGGCCCTCTACCGCTATGGCAATCTCGTCATGGATCTCGCACGGCACGAAGTCACTGTAAGCACGATAGAGGTCCCGCTCACAGCCAAAGAGTTCGGTCTACTCGAACATCTTCTGCGTCATCCCGGCAGAGTCCTGACTAGGGAAATCCTCCTCAACTCAGTTTGGGGATACGATTACTACGGAACGACACGGACGATCGACGTCCACATCCGAAGACTCAAGCAAAAACTTCCGTTGCTCAGCGACGCGATCATGTCGGTCAAATCTCTGGGATATAAGCTCAAAGAATTGGATCGTTCAACATGACCCTTTCCATCAGATGGAAGGTCACGATTGGAGCCCTGCTCGTCCTCGCCTGCGGGCTTCTCATCGCCCGGGAATTGGTGATTCGCTCTCTCGATCAGCAAGAGATCGTCCAGTCGGGCCAGATCCTCGAAGCTCGAACGAGTCTGGTCGCTTACGGGCTGCAGCCGTTTCTGACACAATCAGAGACGCTGTCTTCGACCCCTCAATTACAAGCAGCCGTGCGAGATCTCAGCGCACGAGCCCTCGCACGCGTGACCGTCATAACCCCGGATGGACGGGTATTGGCCGACAGCGCCGTCTCGGATCACCTCCTTGCCACGCTTGAGAACCACCTGACACGACCGGAAATTCAGCAAGCCATTGCCACGGGGCGTGGAACGGATCTCCGAACGAGTCACACCACCGGTGAGCGCACCTTGTATTTGGCGGTCCGTCTCAACGGGTTGAATCAGGCCACGCCTGCGGCCTTCTTGAGACTGGCGTTACCGATAACGACTCTCGACCGCGATGTGGCCAAGTTGCACCAAGACCTGGCTCTCGCCTTCGGGATTGCCTTCCTGATCGCCGTCGCACTGAGTGTGTGGCTCGCTCATAGCCTGACGAAGCCCCTGTCTGAAATTGTCATCGCAGCGCAACGGCTGGCGAAAGGTGACCATGCGGTTCGTATCAGGACTGGTGCGCGCGATGAAGTCGGGCTCTTAGCCGACACGCTCAACCAGATGACCGACCAACTCAGAACCAAGATCGATGAGCTCTCCGAAGACCGATCCCAACTCCTGGCCATGCTGACCTCGATGGTTGAAGGCGTGATGGTCCTGGACCGTCGAGGCCGAGTACTGCAAATCAATCCCGCGCTGGAACGAATGTTCGACGTCACCAGGATGGAGGCCCGGGGACATCCCTGCTCCGATGTCTTCCGGCATCCTCAGTTGGATACACTGGTCTCGACAGTTCTGACGAAGCGGACGAACCAAGAAGACGAAATTCTTCTCCACACGAGCGGTCGCCGTCTCCATATCGAGGCCTCGGTGACTGAATCCGATGGGGAAAACGACGCCTGCGCGATTCTGGTCTTTCACGACATGACAGAATTACGCCGCCTGGAAATGGTCCGGAAAGATTTCGTCGCCAATGTGTCCCACGAGCTGAGAACCCCGCTCACGTCGATCAAGGGGTATATCGAAGCCTTGCTCGATGGCGCCAAAGACGATCCTGAGACGAGCACACAATTCCTCAACATCATTCTCAAGCAAAGCGACAGGCTAAACTTGATCCTCGAAGACCTTCTCCAGCTATCGAAGATCGAATCAGGGCAGATCCAGTTCAAGCGAGAACCGCTGCAGATCCAGAGCATCATCGAACGGACGCTGGCCATCCTCAAGCCCTTAGCAGACAAGAAGGGGCACCGCCTTGTCTCCTTTGTAGAGGAGCATCTGCCCGCGGTACTCGGCGATGAAGACCGGTTGATACAAATCCTGGCCAACTTGCTCGATAACGCGGTCAAATACACTCCCGAGAAAGGCACCATCACGGTGGCGGCCCACCCGGTTTCCGACGATACTGAACAGCCCGCGACGGTCACCGCAGTGGAGCTGAGCGTGACCGATACCGGCATGGGCATTCCTGAAATGGAGCGCCCGCGTGTTTTTGAGCGATTCTATCGAGTCGATAAAGCCCGATCACGCGAGTTAGGGGGCACGGGGCTCGGTCTGGCGATCGTCAAGCACATCGCCGAAGGTCTTGGCGGGCGGGTGTGGGTCGAGGCAAATGCCCCGACCGGCAGCCGGTTTGTCGTGCGGCTACCGGCCCAACAAATCGGTCATCCGGTCGGTTGACAGGCAGCTGAAAAAGCCCGCCAGCATCGTTCTCGCATCGTTCAGATCCTCAACGTACCCCTGAGGGTACGCCTACGGACCTTCACTCGCTACCGCCTTGCTGGACAGCCTTTTTGAGCAGCCTGCGGGGATATTTCCCCTCTTGCCCTGGACATGCAACCATTACCATCGAACCAGCCCTGCGGCCCAGGTCACACCACCGCCAAAGCTTCCCAGCAAGACGATGTCGTGGGGATGAATGTTTCCTGAACGAACGGCATGATCGAGTGCGATAGGCAATGACGCCGACGATGTATTCCCATAGCGTCCGATCACGGAGCAGACTCGTTCCGGCGAGATCCCAAGCCGCTTCGTCAGATGGTCGAGAATCCGCCCGTTGGCCTGGTGCAACACCACCTGCGCGACGTCTTGGAGCTCAACACCGAACTCTTTCAGCGTCTCGCGAATGACTTGCTCCAATCGCTTGACCGCCAGTCGAAAAAGCGGCGCCCCTTGCATCCGCAACGTATGGCCTTTCTCTTCGACCGTTCCCGGCGTCGTCGGCCGGCGTGATCCGCCTGAGGGAATCGTAATCAAACCATGCTGGGCGCCGTCCGCACGGAGACGGAGCCCCAAGAGTCCTTGGCTCAGCTCGCCGGCCTCTGGCTCGCCCCGTAATACGACCGCACCGGCCCCATCGCCGAACAAGAGCGCCGTGTCGCCATCAGCGGGATCGACGGAACGAGACTTCACCTCCGCGGCGACCACTAAACAGGTCTTCACCTGCCCGCTCCGGATCATGGCATCGGCCATCGAGAGTCCGTAGAGAAAGCCCGAACAGGACGCCGCCACGTCGAACGCCGGGATCGAGGAACAACCGAGCATTCGTTGAACATGGCAGGCCGTCGAGGGAAAGACCGTATCGGGAGAAGTGGTCGATAGTACGATCGCCCCCAGGTCTGAAGCCGAGAATCCGGCAGCCTCAAGCGCCGGGCGAGCCGCTTGCACGGCAAGATCGGAAGACGCTTGGGACGCAGCAGCCCTGCGTCGCTCCTGAATGCCTGTGAGACGAGAGACAACAGCCGGGTCAATGCCCAGCAAGGCCCCGACCTCATGATTCGACACGACCCGTTCAGGGAGGTAGGAACCCGTTCCAATAATTCTCGTCCGTATCATATGGTCTGAAGTCCGCTGCAGTCCCCTCGGGATTATAGGTCTCGATACAACAGCGGTCAACTTGACCCACAATATTCATGAACGCTTCTTCGGCAATCGTGATCTGCTGCTGCGATAGTCTTCTGCTGAGGAGGCTCACCTACAGCTCAGCGATTTCGCGATGACGCGTCATGAAGCATGCGGGCACATCGCATCGAAACCTTGCATTCAGCCATGGAGCCTGTTACATTTTCCGGCAGTAATGGCACGCTATTTCCCTCTCCATACTCCTGCACGACGGATGACCCTGGCTTTCGGCCTCTGTGTCGCGGTCTTCTCTGTCACCACCGCTTGCTCCAGCACGCCCAAGATCCAAGACACACCGAAAAAAATCCTGAGCGGCACTGACGAGCAGATCTTCCTGGGCGATGGGATCAAGAAAAACTACGATCCGAACGTCATCATGAAACGAGGGGAGGCGTTCTTCGAGAAAGAGGAGTACGCGGAGGCCGTCGTTGAGTATAATCATTTCCTCGATCTCCATCGCACCCATGTCCTCGCCTCCTATGCCGTCTTCCGCATCGGAGAAAGCCAACTGAAGCTGACCAAGGGAATCCAGCGTGATCCGACCCCTATTCAGAAAGCCCTCGAAGCCTTCGAACGGGTCCGGAAAGATTTTCCCGGAAGCCGGTACGACGGCCCAGCGCTCCAGAGAATCCAAGACTGCCACGACCTCTTGGCACAAACACATTTCTTCGTCGGCGAATTCTATTATCGACGTGGCTCTTATCTCGCCGCCGCGCATCGCTTCGAACAAATCATAAAACTCTACCCGGACAAGTCGGTCTCGCCCGATGCGCTGTACTTCCTGGCACTCAGCTACCACGACCTAGGGGCAGACGATTGGGCCAGCGAGAAACTGACGCTGCTGGCTGAGAAATACCCGGACAGTGCACATTCCAGTAAGGCAAAGAGCCTGCTCGCGAAGATTGGTGGAGCACAACCTCCCATATTGCTGGCAGAACACGTCGAACCTGCCCCTCCAGCTACTCAGCCGACTGCACCCCCATCGGGAGATCAACCAAGTCTTGCCTCCGCACTGGTTCCCTCTGCCCCAGTGACTTCGTTCCGCCTCCCGTCCGCCGCGGCATTAAGCCAGTCGTTTGTCAGCTGCCGACTTGGCGCCTGGTGTTGATCTAGCTGGTAGGATGCTGAAAAAGCCCGCCAGCTTCGTTCTCGCATCGCTCAGAGGCTCAATGAGAGTTTCCCGGAAATCGGAAGCACTGGAGGGGTTCTTCCGTTCGCCAGGATCTATTGCAAGGGCGAACGGCCCAACGAAGTGCGGTCCGTACCTCCTCGCCTCTTCGCTCGCTGCGGCCTTGCTGGACGGCCTTTTTGAGTATCCTACAAGATCTTACGTGGGCCATTGAATTTTCACCGTGGCATGATGGTTTTCCCGCAGCCTGCCGGAGCAGCATCGAAGCTGGCAGCATTCAGCTGTCAGCAAGCTTTGGATGCCAGGCGTAACCTTTCCCCGTTGATTACAAACAGCTCGACAGGCACGAAAGCGTTCACCGCAGTGCGGCAGGAGTTTGGACTCTTTAGCTGAAGGCTGACCACTGATTGCTGACAGTTGTTTTCGTATTCAACGCAACTGCAGGGCTTCGAGCAGGAGCTCACTGGTGGAGGACTTCAGAATTCTCTTGGCCCGCGGGATGAAGGACTGATACGTTTCTTTCCCCTGTAGCACTTCGCAGTAGAGCTGAACGACCTCTCGGTAGGGACTCAACAACCGGTGACAGAGGCGCGGGAACGTATAGACGATGTCGGCGAGACGCGAAGCAATTCGAAACTCAGCATACAACTGCTCTCTGACTGCCAACTCATAGGCCCATAAACTCTTGGTCCGATCGTGCCGCTGATTGAGGACAGCCATCGCGGCCATCTTGCCGGAACGAACGGCGTAGTAGATCCCCTCGCCAAACAATGGATCGACAAGGTGCCCGGCATCGCCTACCAACATGGCTTGGCCATTCACAAGGTCGTCCGGTCCCGGCTCCGGACTGAGTTCAGTCCTGCTAAACAGGGGTAACGGATGGCCCATCGGCTTGGGCACATCCAAACCCGCTAAGCCTTTTTCTCCCCACACGAATCGATCGAAGGTTTTTTTGAGGCTCGCCGGTTTGCTCTGAAACTCCCCCACACCGACCGACAACCGCCCCTGCTTGGGAAAGATCCAGGCATATCCCTTCGAGCAGACGCCGATGTCGATCACGGCTTTGCCCATGGCCGGATACTGCGGCCCCGGTCCAAGTTCGATCTCGCTCTCTAACGTCGGGATGCAGCGTTGCCGCCGGTCGGGGAAGAGTTGCCGCGCGACCTGGCTGTTCGCGCCGTCGGCGCCGATCAAGACCTTTGCATGATAGCACCCGCGATCGGTGGTCACCTCGACACCCTCCGGCACATGACGAAGCGACTGCGGGTGCTCCCCTTCGTGAATTTCAGTACCGACGCGTCGAGCCTGTTCAACCAGGTAATGATCGAACCGATCGCGCATGACCATATAGGCGATTGGACTGGGCGATTCGATCGTGACGGATTCCTCACCACGGTACAAAAACTGAAATCCAAAGATGGTGTCTTCGACGACGGACTTGAACCCTGGATCAAGAAGTTGCTCGATCCGGACCGACAACCCGCCGCCGCAGACTTTGTAGCGAGGATGGACGTCTTTTTCAAGGGCGAGAACCGACAGGCCGGCACGGCTCAGCTCATAGGCAGCGACGGCCCCGGCCGGCCCCATGCCGACCACAAGCGCGTCGTATACTTTCACATCTGGCAACGTGGGCATGAGGAGAAAGACGCCTTAGTTCTGAGTTATGAGTGCTAAGTTCTGAGTTGTAAGTTAGATCATGGAGATGGAGCGAAACATTTCTAACTCAGAACTCAAAACTGAGAGCTCAGAACTTGGGCCGTACCGCCCTGCCTCACTGCCCAAGATACCAGCCAATACCCGCACGTTCTAGAAAACCGGTAATCATCGTGAGGCTATTGGCGTAGATCATCACACCCACGACGATGAGCATCACTCCACTCACAGTCGACACGCCCCACAAATACATACGCGCCTGTTTGAAATACGCAAGGAATCGATCCACCCCCAGAGCCGTGAGAAACAACGGCACACCCAATCCCAAGGAATAGCTCGTCAGTAACAGCACCCCGTTCAGCATCGACTCGGTAGTACTGGCATAGAGCAAAATGGTCCCCAGCACAGGCCCGACGCAGGGTGTCCATCCGGCGGCAAACGCCACCCCGATCAAGAACGATCCCACGTACCCGGCCGGCCGACTTCTGAATTGAAATCGATGCTCCATTTTCAGAAAACTGATATTTAATATCCCCAACAAATACAGGCCGAAGACGACGATCACAATCCCGCCGATTCGTCGAACGACATCTTGATAGGTCACCAGCGCCTGACCAATGAAGCTGGCCGACGCGCCAAATGAGATAAATACCGCCGAAAACCCTCCGATGAACAACAATGCGTTGACGACAATGGTTTTCTTCAACTTCGAGCGCACCGTTGAATCGGTGAGTTGTTCGATGGATAGCCCTGTGACATATGAAATGTAGGAAGGAACCAGCGGGAGCACGCAGGGTGAGACGAACGACAGCAACCCAGCTGAAAAAGCCGCCACGAGCGAGATATTCGTAATCGATTGCGACATGAGCTACGACTTCATCAACATCTGCACGAGCTGCTGCGCCTCAACCGCTCCCCAGTCACGCGCGCCAAAGATCTGGTGGCGGATGACCCCTTGCCGATCCACCATGAAGGTCATCGGCAGACTCCGAGCGCCATAGATCAATCCCACGCGATAGTCGGCATCATGAAGAATAGGGAAGGTCAAACGATTCTCTTGTTGAAACGGCCTCGTCACCGTCATACCCTGCGCATCGGTGGATACCGCGAGAATTTCAAAGTCCTTCCGCGAAAATATCTGGTAGAGCGCTTCCATCGCCGGCATCTCTACCCGGCAGGGGCCACACCAGGTCGCCCAAAAATTCACCATCACCACCTTGCCCCGCAAGTCCGAGAGTGCCACGAGGCGTCCCTGCATATCTAGGAGCTGGAAGTCCGGCGCCGGCTCACCCAGCTTCACCGCATGGCGCCCGGCAACAGGGAACATGTCCTGCGCTGACGCGCCACCGAAGGCGACAAACGAGGTCATCACGCAGAGCGTCATTGCAGCAATCCAGCGCCTCATCGTCCGCTTTTCACCCCGCTAAACATCCACTGCCTTGAGTCATAAAGTTTTCTCCGAGGCCACCCAACGCAAAGTTGGCCCGCACCGCCCCGAGTAGGGTACTAAAGGCCAGAATAAGGGAAGCCCGACCATGATTGTAACGCATCAAATGAGGTGAGAGCCGAAGAATGGAGTCATCTTACAAGTGCCGGAAAATGGGTGTCAAGCAAGCCGAGACTTCAGCCTCCCGGCGGTCCCCTACCTTCGAAGGAATAGACAATCGATGACGCATTCAGATACTATCACGCGGATATAATATTTCGTCCTACTTACCGATCACCTCAACCCAGAGGGGCTAATGAGACATAACTACCTGTTCACATCAGAGTCCGTCACAGAAGGTCATCCGGACAAGATCGCCGACCAGATCTCCGACGGAATCCTCGATGCGATCATTGCCAAAGACAAATATGCCCGGGTGGCCTGCGAGACGATTCTGACCACCGGAATTGCCTTCGTCGCCGGGGAAATCTCCACCAAGGCCTACGTCGAGATTCCCGATATCATTCGCGAAGTCATCAAGGATGTGGGCTATTGCGACGCCGCCTGGGGATTCGACTACCATACCTGTTCCGTCCTCACGGCCATTCACCAGCAATCCGGCGATATCTCCATGGGCGTGGATTCCGGCGGAGCCGGCGATCAGGGGCTGATGTTCGGCTATGCGACCAACGAGACGACCGAACTCATGCCGATGCCGATCGTCCTCGCCCATCGGCTCACCAAGCGGCTGGCTGAAGTCCGGAAAAAGAACATCTTGCCTTGGGTGCGTCCCGATGGAAAATCCCAAGTGACCGTGGAGTACCGGAACGGAAAACCGGTGAGAATCGACACCATCGTCGTCTCGACGCAGCATAGTCCCGACGTGACGAATAAGCAGATCGAGCGCGACATCATGGAGAAGGTCATCAGACCCATGATGCCGAAAGGACTCTATGATCCGACGAGCGTGAAACACCACATCAATCCCACCGGCCGTTTCGTGGTCGGCGGTCCGATGGGCGACACCGGACTCACAGGCCGCAAGATCATCGTCGACACCTATGGCGGGCACGGCAGCCATGGAGGCGGTGCCTTCTCCGGCAAGGATCCAACCAAGGTTGACCGGTCGGCCTCCTACATGGCCCGTTACATCGCGAAGAACATCGTCGCCGCCGGGTTAGCTCAAAAGTGCGAAGTGCAGCTGGCTTATGCGATCGGGGTGGCCGATCCCGTCTCGGTGCTGGTCGACACGAAGGGAACAGAAAAGGTGGCGGTAGAAAATCTGGACAAGCTCGTGCGGACCCACTTCCCTCTGACCCCGCGCGGCATCATCGATTACCTTAAACTCCGCCGACCGATCTTCAGAAAAACCGCATCCTATGGGCACTTCGGCAGGAACGAACCGGAGTTCACCTGGGAAAAGACCGACAAAGCCAAACTCTTGCGCAAAGACGCAGGGCTGTAGTTTAGACCGAACCGATGACAGAGGGGGACGGATTGAAAAATCCGCCCCCCTTTTACTGACCACCATCACTCATCACCAGTACTGGAGGTTTCTGTGGAATACGATGTGAAAGATATGAAGTTAGCAGATCAGG
>Ga0163150_10008827_pt1 | contig 11347 bp, 6 predicted proteins | sample OliLakLV19P2IB_FD_148628 | JGI IMG/M metagenome (GOLD analysis project Ga0163150, IMG submission 148628) | Freshwater microbial mat bacterial communities from Lake Vanda, McMurdo Dry Valleys, Antarctica - Oligotrophic Lake LV.19.P2.IB | ecosystem: Environmental > Aquatic > Freshwater > Lake >...
ACCCGTAGGTCGCGAGCTCGGGCCGGTAATCGTCGGCCATGATGAAGAGGACGTTGGAGCGCGGTGCGACGGGTGCCGCCGGCAGCAGGCCGGGCGCGAGCACCGTCAGCAGCAGAGCGGGAATTCGGCACCGGACGAGCGACAGGAATCCGTGGATGGCGATCATGAGAAGGCGTCTGGGTTTGGGGCGGAGCCGGGGGACGGCGGGACTGGTTGGGCAACCGTGAGTGAGGCAAACCGCCACGCCGCACGAGGGCGAGAAAAACGTGCCGTTGTTGCCGTTCAAGCGGAAGATCCACGTCGGCGCATGCGTGATCCCCTTTCCAGCCGCCGCGAACGCGTGGGCACCGCCCTGCATTGGGGTGACGCGCTCCAAACCCGAATATTTCACACCAACTCGTAAACATGCAGCAAACTGTATTTCATTTGTCATTGCGAGAAGCGCAGCGACGAAGCGATCCATCTAGCTGGATTGCCGCGCCCTCGTTCCTCGGGCTCGCAATGACAATGGAAGATGTGAAATTACCGGGCTAATCGTCGGAGCGGGCGAGCCGATTCTGCTGCCGGAAGGGAGCGACCAGACCTATCCGTTTCGTGCGCACGCGGTTTTCGAGTGTAGCAGCCTCACCTGGCCGCATCGAGGTCCGTGGCCCCGTTCATTTTGAATGCCGGTAAATCAGCTCGGCGGCTTCCCGGCGGCTCAGAAGCGCGCGCGGCTCCGTAGTCAGGGGTGCAGGCTTTCCCAGCAATCCCGCAACGATCCGCGCGGCTGCTCCCGCAGTGGGTGCGCGATCCGGGTAGGCAATGGCAGGCGGGCCCTTCCTCGTTCGCGACCCCCACCAATAGTTGAGATAGTCGCGCACTTCGTAGTCGAGAAACGGCTGCGCCGACTGCGTCGAATAGTCATAGAGGGTCTCGATGAACTTGAAGGCGGAGTGACTGCGGGGGACGTCGGCGAAATGGGCGGCTGAGATGCTCAGGTACAGTGGTCGCGCCCAAGAGTCGCGCGCGTAAATACATAAGGGCGAGTTACAGATGCCGCCGTGAGTGCGTGGAGACGTCGACTCCAGCCCCCGTGCGGCGCGGGCGACCAGCGAACGTGCACGACACTTACTTTCCACAGCTCTTTCCAGCAAATCCGACCACGGGACGGATCTGACGAGGTCTGTCAGACAATCGAAACCTTCGGCCTTCCCCCCCGGCCGCGCGGCATTTTTCCTCGTGGAAAACTCTGGGGGCTGCCTTGATTTTGCCTTCGGCCGCTTCTCCCTTTCCCGTCCCGATCTTTTCCTGCGGGATTCCGTTTCCTTCCGATCATGAACGTCCGCCACCTCGCTACCCTTGTCGCCCTCGCTTCCGCCCCACTGTCGCTGTTCGCCCAGGAGAAGTCGCTCCCGCTCACCTCAGCGACCGGCCTGACCCTCCATAACGCCCAGGCAACGCCAGTGTCGTTCAAGGGAAAATCCGCCCTGAAACTGACCGCCCCGCCGTCCGCCGCGGGCGCGGCCGGCGCCCCAGCCACGAAGGGTCAGGCAAGAAAGGCCGGTCCCGCCACCGCCGAGGCCGGTCGACTCGATCACCTCGCGATCGTCGAGGGCGTCGAGTTTTCCAACGGCACCCTCGAGTTCGATCTCGTCGGCGAACCGGGCTCGGGCGCAGCGGGCGGCGCCCGCGGATTCGTCGGCATCGCGTTTCGCGTGCAACCCGACCGCAAGACCTACGATTGCTTTTACCTTCGTCCGACTAACGGCCGCGCCGATGACCAGGAGCGGCGCAACCACACCGCCCAATACGTCTCGCACCCCGAGCACGCGTGGTTCGCCCTCCGCGAGAAGACTCCGTCCCGTTACGAATCGTACGTCGACATCCAGCCCGCCGAGTGGATTCACGTGAAGATCGTCGTCGCCGGCGACAAGGCCCGACTCTTCGTCAATCGCGCCGAACAGCCGACACTGATCGTCAACGACGTAAAATCCGGCCCGGCCGGCAAAGGCTCCATCGCCCTCTGGTTCGAAGGCTCGACGATCGCGCACTTCGCCAACCTCAAGATTCAGCCGGCCCACTAAGTTCACTCCGCCCGCCACCGCATCGCGTGCACCGCCGGAATCACCGCGGCCGGAGTCATACCAATCGCCCATCATTTTTAGCCGGTCATTGCGAAGGAGCCTAAGCGACTGCGGCAATCCACGCGTCCCGATGGCTTGCCACGCTCGGCAAGCCTCGCTCGCAATGACAATCGGGGCGGAGGTATTCATTGGCGCTCCCACCCAACGTCGGGTTGGTCCAGCGCTCGCCCTGACAGTCCAAATATCACAGGACGTTGATATAATACCAGCGACTGATGCGATTTTGAATTTGGCGCGGCAGCGCCGGTAGGGCCCGACCTCCGGGCGGGCCGCTCTGAAAGTGCGACTGCCAACGGCCCGCCCGGAGGTCGGGCCCTACCCTCGGAAAAGTCCAAATCTCAGGTGCGATTGGTATAAGTTGGCAGAAGCCTCACTGAAGACGGCCGCACGAATTATCGCGGGGGCCAACCCACGATCCACCCGTACGTCGCGAATGTGGGGGCAAATTCGGAACGTGTCACCACCGGCCCAGTCGGCGGGATTTCGCCGCGCACATGGGAGCGAAACTTCGAGCGGATCGAGATTTCGCGGCCGGCAAACATTCATGGCGCAAAAAAAGCGCGGAGCCCACCGGCTCCGCGCTCGTGCATCGCGAGTATTTCCACCCGCGCGAATCAGAATCTCAGGCTGACTTTCGTGTAGTAGGTAATCCCATTCAGGCCCAACGGCGAAGCGTTGAGCAGGTAGGGCGCGCTGCCGCCGTTATCGTTGCCGTTGAAACCGACCCCGTTGATTACGCGCGATGCGAGCGTTCTGTCGGGATACTTGTCAAAGACGTTGTTCGCACCGAACGAAACCGAGAACTGCTTTGACATGCGGTAGGTGACATCCAGATCGGTGCCCCAAACTTGGCCATAGCGTTGCACGAGCTGGCGGTTCGCGCTCACCGGATCGGTGGGCAACGTATAGGTGTCGAATCCGGGAGAGAGCGCAGCGACTAGCGCGGGGCTCGCGCTGGCAAAATGCACGTAGTCGTGCGTGCCATAGCGCGCCGTGTGGACGAAGAAGGACCACTTGTTCACATCGTAGGCGGCCGAGAGATGGAGCACATCCCGTGGCTGGCCCCGAACTAACCGGATCTTCTCGGTCTGGTCGAACAGCGGAGTGGTGACACCGAGGGCGGCGAGCTGAGCCGGCGTCGCTTTGGTTTTCGTGACTTCCGTGTGATTGATGTTGAGGCCACCCGTGAAGGTGAGCCGGTCGCCCTGACCCAGCCGCAAGACGTAGCGGACGTTGGCGTCGAGGCCGCGCGTGCGGGTGTCGACCGCGTTGGTAAAATAGCGTCCGCCTGTGGTCCCGAACAACCCCTGGCTCGTGAGGAAGTTCGTGATCGCCGTGCCCGTGAAGTTCGACGACAGGCCGATGCGGTCCTTGATCTTGATTTGGTAGAAATCGACGCTGCTCGAGAACGCCTCCACCGGCTGCCACGTAACGCCGACACTTTGGTTGACAGAAGTCTCGGGCTTCAGGTTCGAGGCACCGAGTGCGCGGGCCACGGGATCGGCTACCGGGAACGTCTTGTTTTCAAACGGCACGCCACTGATGAAATTCGTGGCGGTCGAGCTGAACCACTGTTGTGCGAGGTGCGGCGCGTGGAAGCCGGTGCTGACCGAGCCGCGGATAGCAAACGGCTTCACCACTTCGAAACGCGTTGCGACCTTGCCCGTCGCCTTACTGCCAAAGTCGTTGTAGTCCTCAAAACGGCCGGCTACCGACACCAGCCACTGAGCGGTCAGATTGTTTTCCACGTCAAGGTAGACGGCTTTGGTATCGCGCGAGTGCTTGCTGGAATCGCTCGGGCGGAAACCGGCGAAGACCTGCGCGCCGAGCGCGCCCAATCCTCCGGCGTTGGGCCCGTCGAGGATGCGGACACCGCCATCGCGATAGGAGTCCGGCGAGCCGGGAGAAATACGGTAGTCCTCCCAGCGGTATTCTACCCCGGCGGCGACCTTGAGCGGGTTACTCAGGCCGATGTTGAACAGATTCGTCAGATCGAAGTTCGTGGTCGATTGGTTGAACCGCAGGCTGCCGGAGTAAAAACTGCGCGGGCTCGCGGTGCCAAGGGTGACATTCGCGGATTCGGCGACGGAGTAGCGGAGATCGTTGCGACCATATACGGTGCTGAGGTCCCAGTTCCAGTCGCCGGCCTTCCCCTTGATGCCGCCCCCGGCGGAATAGTCATACACCTCGGTTTGGATCACTGGCAGAAATCCATTGGGCCAGAGGGCACGGACCGTGTTGTCCTGGCCCGCGCGACGCCAGGTGCCGGCGCCTTCGACATGCTTGCGCGTCACGCCCGCAAAACTGTAGAGCGTGAACCCATCCCTCAGCGGCAACTCGGCGTTGACGAAACCGCCGCGTTCTTTTGAGCGCGGATCACCGAAGCGCTGGCCGAAGCGATTCACCGTCGATTCGCGCGGATCGAGCGTGCCGGCTGAGGGGCTGAGCCCGGTGCCGGAACCGATCGTACCCGAAATCGCCACCGGTCCCGTCGCGTTCGTTCCGAAGTATTGCTGGCGCGTGTCGAGCCCGACGCGGTTGGTGTGGCTTTTATTGCGATCATAGACCGTGACGAAGAGCGTGCCTTTGTCGCCGAGTTTCGTGCCGGCGGAGGCCGAGAGCTTCAGGTCGCGGCCGTCGCCTTCGCCGGTCACGCCATAGGAGGCGTCAAAGCCCCAGCCCTGCGTGCGGGCGAGGATGATGTTGATCACACCCGCGATTGCGTCGGAGCCATATTGGGCCGACGCGCCGTCGCGGAGCACCTCGATGCGATCGATGGCGGAGGAGGGAATCGCGTTGAAATCGACCGAGACGGCACCACGACCGACCGAGCCGTTCACGTTGACGAGCGCGCTGGTGTGGCGGCGCTTGCCGTTGACGAGGACCAGGGTCTGGTCGGGCGCGAGACCGCGCAGCGTGGCGGGGCGGATGTGGTCCGTGCCATCGGTGAGCGAGGGTCGAGGAAAATTAAACGACGGCACGAGCGCCTGTAGCATCTGCGAGGTCTCGGTGTAACCGCCCTGCTGCATCTCCTTCGCGGTGACGATGTCGATGGGGACCGGCGACTGGAGGACGGTGCGGTCGTTGAAGCGCGTGCCGGTGGAGACGAAGGCCTCAAGCTTGATCGGATCGTCTTTCGCAGTGACCGCGGGGGCGGAGTTGGCGGGAGTAGTCTGCGCGAAGGCCGCAGAGGCGAGGAGGGCGAGGAGGGCGGACGCAGCTGCCCATCCGGGCGTGGCGCGGCGTGCGGCCACGGAGGGTTGGTTCGGGGTGTTCACGGTTTGTTTGGAGGTAGTTGGAACGTCACGACCATGTGCAGAATTTGGCGACAAACAAGCGTCAACCCGATTGCGTCGGCGGCTTGCCTTTCGACTGTCGTTGCCACACCAGATTTCTTGGACCTCTCCATCTCGCCGTTCTCCATTTGCGAACCACGGCGGAGCAGACATCCTTTTCCATGGCCTCTGCTCGAAATCACTGTTGGACCCGGCTGCTGTACGGCCCGGCAATCGCTCTCGCGCTTGCTGCCACCGGCTGCTCCACGCCCTTTCCCAAGGCGACACAAAATCCGAGTCCCCAAGCACAAGCCGGGGCCCAGGCGATTTTCGATCGCTGCCTGGCCGCCCACGGTGGCGATTTCCGGACGCACGCCAAGGATCTCAACCTCTCGATGGAGGGCGAATGGAGCGCAATGATTCAGCGGATTCAGCCGATCGTGACCGACGCCGCCTTCCGGGTCACCGCCCAGGAACGCTTTCGGCCCGCGGACCAACTGTACACGGTCGAGTGGCAGGGACCGGCCGGCACGAAGAAAGTCGTCCGCACGTCTGACGCCATTGAGGTTTACTACAACGGCGTGCGCGAAACGGACGATAAGAAGCGGCGCGCCACCGCAATGACCGCGGACGCGTTTCAGCTGTTTCACCTTGGGCCTTCCTTCCTGCAATTACGCGGCGCCAAATTCACCCGGCTGGAAGATGCTCGGGAAAAAGGCGTCACGTATCAGCGCCTGCTCACCAAGATCAGCCCGGGTTTTGGTTTCTCGCCCGCCGATGACGTGGTGGTCTGGATTGATCCAAAAACGCATCGCCTTTTCCGCGTGCACATGACGCTGAACGGTTTTGAGACCACCCAAGGTGCGCACGTCGATACGACCTTTCTCGAGTACCGCCAGGTCGGGCCCGTGCTCGTACCGGTGCTGCTCGATGAACGCGTTCGCGGGCCCATTGGCATCCACGCGCATCGCTGGCACATGACCGGGGCTGATGTCGACCGCGGGTGGACCGCCGGTGATGTCAACGGATCAACGTGGAGCGGGACAGCGGCTGCCCCGGCACAGAGCCTCAACTAACGCAGCTCGTGGCGGGGCGGGGTGGAATCCGCCCTAGCACCGCGGCCCACGCCGGCTCTTTTGCCAGACAACGTTCGTTGACCGTGCTTATTCCGTTCGCAGCGCGGTCATCAGGGGGCCAACGTAACGGTGTCATGGCTTGACTCTTGACAAGGCGAGTCAATGTCCGGCCATGCACTGTGGAGCTCGATCGCCGCAAACCGAATTGGTCGGCAAGATGTCACGGCAGAATACGGCTACACTTGCAGATTCAACGCCTTCGTTGTTCTCTCGCACGATAAACCCCGCGTCGAATCCCTAGCGACAAACCCCCTCTCGTCCCGACCCCGGGAGATCCAGTTTCCTTCCAATAACTCGATGCGATCGCCGCCGCCATCCTCGGCGGACCAAGTTTTTCCGGAGGGGTCGCAAGCGTCCTGGGAACTCTATATGGAGTTCAGTCGGCTTCACCTCGTTCAGCCATCTCACTCGTTTTCACCTTCGGCCTCGCCGCCCGCGCCTAAATCCGAAGAGTCCAGCCGACGCCAACGCCCTCACGCCAAGCGGCTACACGCAAATCGAGGAATACCTCAACGAACTTGCCTCCTCGCGCTGAGCGGGGCGAAAACCTGCAAGCCGGCCAACCACCCCAGAACGAATCACTCCATGCCAAAACTTTCACCCGTTGCCCTGCTCCTGCTCGCCGCACCGCTGCTGGCCGCCAGCGAACCGCTCGTGCTCAACGTCTGGCCCGGTCCCCCGCCTGGCGACACCAAAACCCTCCCGCCCGAGGCCGATCAGACCAAGGATAGCGATAAACTCATCGCCGGCCGTCGCATCATCAAGCTCGGCAACGTCGCCACGCCGCAGCTCGCCGTCTATCGTCCCGCCAAGGAAAACGACACCGGCGCTGCCGTCGTGATCTGCCCCGGCGGCGGTTTCAGCATCCTCGCGTACGATCTCGAGGGCACTGAGGTCGCCGCGTGGCTCAACTCGATCGGCGTCACCGGCATCGTCCTCAAATACCGCGTGCCAGCCCGCGATCCGCAGCAGCGCTGGCTCGCGCCCGTGCAGGACGCGCAACGCGCCCTGTCCATCGTCCGGAGCCGCGCGCGCGAGTGGGGGCTCGATCCCCAGCGCATCGGCATCCTCGGCTTCAGCGCGGGCGGCGCGACGGCGGGCTACACCGCACTCTTCCTTGAGCAGCGCCGCTATTCGCCGCTCGACGCCATCGACCAGACGCCCTGCCGGCCGGACTTCGCGTTGTTGATTTACAGCGCGGGTTTCGTCGAGCGCAGTCAGACCACGATGACGCTTCCCCCCGGTCTCGCCGTTACTAAGGATGCCCCGCCGATGTTTTTCGTGCATGCCTTCGACGATGGTGTGCCCGTGCAAAACGCGCTGCTGCTCGCCGCGGAATTGAAACGCGTCGGCGGTTCCGCCGAGGTGCACGTTTACGACACCGGCGGCCACGGTTACGGCCTGCGCGCCGTCGCCAGCCAGCCGGTAACTTCATGGCCACAACGCGCCGAAGACTGGCTGCGGCGGCGCGCGCTCCTCCCCCAACCATGAAGGCGATTCGTCTGCACTTCACCCTGCTCCTCGGCTGCGCCCGATCGTGCCTCGGGGCCGGGAGGCCCCGCCTCGCCGTGCTTACCAACGTCGGTGGCGATCCCGACGACCAGCAGTCGCTGGTGCGCCTCATGGTTTACGCCAACGAATTCGACCTCGTTCCGCAGACTTGCTCGACCGGCGTTTTCAACGGTCGGTTGCAATCGCAGTCCCAGACCGATTCCTGAGAATAACAGCAACCCGACGATCGGCATGACGGACTCTTTCGATTGGCAAATCCCTGCTCCCCTATTTCCGGAAGATGCGCGCCGTTGAGGCGGTACCGCCCAGCGGGTACCTTCCGTCAGGAAAAAATCTTGGTGCACCCGTAGGGAGTCGAACCCCAAACCTTCTGATCCGTAGTCAGACGCTCTATCCAATTGAGCTACGGGTGCGTCGAAGAGCGCGAGAAGAAGCAAGGATTCAGAGCCGAGCGCAAGCGATTATTTTGGGAGATCTTCAAGAAACCTGAGCCTCCCCTTGAGTTACTTGAAATGATCAGGTTGAAACCGGTAAGTGGCAATCTGCGAGCGCCGTGAGAGGATCCGCGGTAACGCCCATCCGTTTCCCCGAGAGTTGAACGTGGAGCGGTTGTCCTCAACGCACCGGTTCCTATCGGGCCAAGCCGCAGCCCGTTACGGCAGCCCTTGGCGGCTCCGTTTAGAACGTCGTTACCCTTTCCTTCCGATGCGGCCGGGGGCGGCCGCGGTCCCAGGTTTCCATGTCCCTGGGTTCCGCGTCCCCCGGTTCCTTGTCCCAGGGTTCCACGTCTGCGCCCACCTTCACTCCGCCTTACGCCAGTCGATCAATCCAATTTGCAGCAGCTTCCGGTTGTTGAAGTGATTCCACTTCAGCTCCACCGCGAAATCCAGCGGGGCGCCCAGCGGCGGCAGTCGATGCGCCATTTTCCACGCGACGCCATGCAGACGACGGCCGCGGCCATCCTCGAAGACGAAGCGGAAATGCTGTTCTTTGAAAATCTCCGGCTGCTGCCGCAAGACCACGCCGTGCACCCCAAAAACCGGCTCGGGATTGCCTTGTCCAAAGGGATGCAGCGACTCCATCTCGTCCATCAGCCGCTCCGTGATCTGCTCGGGCGTCAGCCACACCGCGAGGTCAAGCCGCGCCTCCGCGATGTCGCCTCCGGCATGAGCTCGCACCGCCTCCGCAAAGCTCAGGCGAAACGAATCCAAATGCAGCTTCCGCAGCGCCACACCCACCGCCATCGGATGCCCACCCCAACTGGTCAGGTGCTCCCCGCACACGCCCAACACGTCGACCAGGTTGACGCCGTCGACGCTCCGACCCGAACCTTTCGCCATCTCCCCTTCATTACCGAGCACCACGCAGGGGCGGTTATACTTGCGCGTGACGCGCCCCGCCACGATGCCAACGACGCCGGGATGCCAGTTCTCCGCGAACAACACGACGCCGGCATGCGCCAGAAACTGCGCCTCGATGCAGCGCTCCGCCTCTTCCGTAATGGCGCGTTCGATCTCCTGTCGTTCGCGGTTGAAAACATCCAGCTGCCGGGCGGTTTCGGTGCAAAAAACCGGCTCGTCGCTGAGCAGCAAATCCACCGAGAGCGCCGCGTCGGCGAGCCGGCCGCTCGCGTTGATCCGCGGCCCCAGCCGAAACGATATATCCGTTGGGGTGATGCCTTGCGACGGCTTCACGCCCGACACTTCCATCAGCGCCCGCAATCCGGGACGTTGCGTTTCCTGCAAGATCCGGAGTCCGTGCCGCGCCAGGATGCGATTCTCACCCAACAAGGGAACGAGATCGGCCACGGTGCCCAGCGCGACCAAATCGAGGTGATCGCGCAACTTCACCCGAAACGCCACCGGGTGGTTCTCGGCGCGGAGCTGCTTCAACAAGCCGTGACACAACTTGAACACGAGACCGACCGTGCAAAGATTCCGCCAGGCACCGTCGCTGTTCGTGGCACACGCGTTGACGTGCGGATTGATCAGCAAGCAATGCTCGAGCACCTGCTCTTTCGAGCGATGGTGATCGATCACCATCACGTCGATGCCTTGGGCGCGCAGGTAGGCGGTTTCCGCGTGCGAGTTGGTGCCGCAATCAAGCGCGATAAACAGATCCGGTTTGCCGCTCTCCAAAGCGCGATCAATCGCGCTCCGCGACAACCCGTAGCCGTCTTCCGAACGACGCGGCACCACGAAACGTGGATTCAGGCCAAAGCGCCGGAGCACCATGACGAGCAACGCGGTGCTGCTGACGCCATCCACGTCGTAGTCGCCCAGCACCACGATCTGCTCGCGCCGGGAAATCGCCACGGCGAGCCGGGCCGCGGCGGCTTCAAGATTACGCAGCAAAAACGGATCGTTCAGCCCGGCCAGCGCGGGTTGCAGAAACGCCGTGGTGGCGTCGGCGTCGCGCAGACCGGCGCGCAACAAAAGCTCCGCCAGCACGCGGCTGACGCCGGCGCGTTTGCTGAGCGCCTCGACCTCATCGGCCGGGAGCGGCGTGTGGGTCCAGCGCATGCGAAGAGTTGATCAGACTGTCACGGTGTCACCGTCACGAGGAGATGACACCCCGTGACCCACCGATCGAGCGGTGGATCCCCAGGTTTCATGACTCGTCGCGGTGACATGGCGAAAGGCGAACGCTTACTCCGATGCCTTGCTGGTGCCCTGCCACTCGTACTTGGGTGCAATGTCGTGATGCGCTTCGACGTGCTTGCGATCACCCTTGTGCCACCAGAAGAAGATCGGCGTAGCGATGAAGAGCGACGAGAACGTGCCGGTGATCACACCGATCAGCAAGGTGAACGCGATATCGTTCACATCTCCGCTGGTGGTTACGATCAGCGTGATGGCGGTGAGCAGGGTCGTACCACCGGTGATGATCGTACGCGATAGCGTGAGGTTCAACGAACGGTTGATGACCTCACGGAGTGTCCCCACCGGATTGAGTTTCAACTCTTCCCGGATGCGGTCGAACACGACAATGGTATCGTTGATGGAATAGCCCGCGATCAGCAGAATGGCCGCGACCATCGAGGCGTTGAACTGACGGTCGAAGAGTACGAACAGGCCGATGGTCAGCACCAAGTCGTGGATCGTCGCCACCACCGCGCCGACGCCGTAGCCCATTTCGAAACGGAACGCCACATAGCCCAGGATCAGTACGAGCGACCAAAAGACGGACCAAAGGGCATTCCACTGAATCTCCTCGCCCACGGAGGGTCCGATGCGCTGTTCACCGGCGACTTCAAACTTGGCATTCGGCAGCGCTTGTTGCAGGGCAGCCACTGAAG
>Ga0163150_10008828_pt1 | contig 11347 bp, 10 predicted proteins | sample OliLakLV19P2IB_FD_148628 | JGI IMG/M metagenome (GOLD analysis project Ga0163150, IMG submission 148628) | Freshwater microbial mat bacterial communities from Lake Vanda, McMurdo Dry Valleys, Antarctica - Oligotrophic Lake LV.19.P2.IB | ecosystem: Environmental > Aquatic > Freshwater > Lake >...
GTGATCGCCCAGCGGTATGGAGTGCGAGGGTTCGCGGATCTCGACGAGGCCTTGGCCTTGCGGCCCGATGCGGCCGTGGTCGCCACCCCGGCCAATCGGCATGTGGCGATCACCACCCGACTGGCCGCGCGGGGTGTGCACGTTCTGATCGAGAAGCCGCTCGACGTAAGTGCCGACGGCGTCGAGGAACTGGCGGACGCGGCTCGCGCCGCTGGAGTACAAGTTGCGGTGGCGTATGTCTATCGTTGCTTTCCGGCGCTGGCGGCGATGCGCGAGGCCGTGTTGACGAGTCGCTTTGGCCGGCCGGTCGAGCTGGTGGCTGTTTGTGGCCAGAATTTCCCGACATATCGCCCTGCGTATCGCGACACCTACTACACAAGTCGCGCGACCGGCGGCGGGGCGATTCAGGACGCGCTCACCCATCTGCTCAATGCCGGCGAATGGTTCCTCGGCCCGATCGATCGCCTGGTGGCCGATGCCGCGCATCAAGTGCTGGCCGACGTCGACGTCGAAGATACAGTGCATCTGCTCGCACGCCACGGCGAAGTGCTGGCCAGCTATAGCCTCAACCAACATCAGGCCGCGAACGAGGTGACGCTCTCGGTTGTCTGCGAGCGCGGCGTCGTGCGATGGGAATCGCATTTGCATCGCTGGCGCTGGATGGTGCGGCCCGACGAACCTTGGCACGACGAACCACACGATCCATTGCCGCGTGACGCGGCGTTCATCACCCAGGCCAGCGCGTTTCTCGACGCGATTGCCGGCCACGCCCAGCCGCTTTGTTCGCTGGCCGAAGGTCTGCAAACCCTACGCGTCAACCTGGCCGCGTTACGGAGTGTCGAATCGTCTAACTGGCAACTCGTTCGAGGTGGTTCATGAATCCGACAAGTTGCGCATTCATCGCCGCGCTGCTTTGTATCGTCAGTCCGCTTGCTCCGTACGCGGCAGAGCCTCAGCACCAAGACCCGCTGCCACTCGCGCCGGAAGTCCGCGAGCGATGCCTGGCCACGTTGCGCAAATCAATCAAGGCCGACGAGTTCTGGCCGGCCATGCATGCCGCCGAGGCGCTGACGCTGGCCGGCGCCGGTGACGAAGTCCTTGCCGAGTTGCGCGACCGTTTATCGACGGAGCGGAACGATCAACGCCGGTGTGGGTTGGCTCGCGAGTTGGCTCGGGCCGGTGATCGAAGTCGGCTGCCAATTCTGTTCGAGATCCTGGTCGATGCGCAGTCGAACGGACGGGTGCACGCAGCGGAAAGTCTTTATAAGCTCGGCGAAGTGGGAGACGGCCAGGCGCTGCGAGCGGCGTTCGAACACGGAGACAATTCGCAGTTGCGGCTCATGGCGGCTGCCGCCCTGGCCAAAGCAGGCCGCGCCGAGGCGTTGATGTGGCTGCGCGAGCAACTGCGATCCGAAGATCGGCAAGTCCGCAATACGGTCGCTTTCGCACTCACCCGCCTGGGCGGAACCTCGGACATCCAACCTCTGTTGACCGCCCTCGATCGTGAGACGGACGTGGTGTCGCGTGCCGTGCTGGTCAACGCGCTGTCAAGCCTGGGCAACACCCGCGGATCTGAAGAGTTGCAGCGAAATCTGCATTCGACCGATGCCGGAGTGCGCAGCCTGTCGGCCGAGAGTGCCGGTCACAGCCGGCGTTTCTCATGCCAGGCGAAATTGATTCAGCTGCTCGACGACTCCACGATCGATACTCGGGTGCGTGCTGCCCAATCGCTGATTGTGCTCTCCCTTCCTGCGAAACGGTGATTGCGATGAATGATTCCCAATCCGCTAGCGACCGCAGCATCCAGCAACTGTTCGACCTGAGCGGCCGCGTCGCGCTGGTCACAGGCGGCAGCGGACATCTCGGGTCGGCCCTATGTCGGGGGCTGGCCGAAGCCGGAGCCTCAGTCGTCGTCACCAGCCGCGAAGTCACGTCGGCGAAGGATTTCGCTCAGACCTTGCCGCAGCGGAGTGCGGCTCGGCATCACGGCATCACGCTCGACCACATGCAACCCGATTCACTACAGGACAGTTTCCAGGAGGCCATCGCTTTGGCTGGATCGGTGGATATCCTGGTCAACAACGGCCACGAAGCTAGCGCCGCGGACTGGACAACGGTCACGCCCGATGCGTTCTCCCGGCAACTTGCCAATGCCGCCGGTTACTTCGAGCTGGCTAAACTCGTGCGCGACGAGGCCGTGCGACGAAAGACTCCGGCGAGCATCATCCTTATTGGCTCGATGTATGGCGTCGTTGGCTCGTATCCGGACGCATACGAAGGCATCAGCATCGCCAGCCCCGTGGCCTATCAAACGCTCAAGGGGGGCATCATCCAGATGTCACGCCACCTGGCGGTGTACTGGGCCAAAGACGACGTGCGCGTGAATTGCCTCAGCCCCGGTCCGTTTCCTGGCCGCAACGCTTCTGCCGAGCTCGTGGAGCGCTTGCGAACAAAATCCCCGCTAGCGCGAATGGGCACGCCTCATGAACTCAAAGGAGCAATTGTATTTTTGGCTTCCGACGCGAGCAGTTATGTGACGGGCCACAACCTGATGGTCGACGGCGGGTGGACGGCATGGTGACCTGCGCAGCTATCCATACCTGGGGCATTCGATAAATCGTTTAGAGCTCACGGAACTCCCGCATGGCGACCACTTCCCACTCCACACGCGTCCCGCGTTCAATGGCTCTCCATGAGCGCGCAACCCAATTGATCCCAGGCGCCACGCAACTCATCAGTCGGCGCCCCGATCGTACGGCTTTTGGGGTGTCGCCGATTTACGCCGAGTGGGCGCGCGGCGCGCGGTTTTGGGACGTCGACGGCTTTGAATACATTGATTGGATGAGCGGCATCGGGTCGATCCTGCTCGGCTACGCAGATGCCGAGGTCGACGAGGCGGTTCGCGAACAGATTTCGCGCGGCACCATCTACGCCGTGAATCATGAGCTGGAAATCGAACTGGCGGAAGAACTCTGCCGGTCGATTCCCTGCGCCGAGATGGTCCGGTACGCCAAGTGCGGCGGCGAAGCGTGCGCGATCGCGGTGCGCATCGCCCGAGGCGTCACCGGACGCGACAAGATCTTGTTCTGCGGCTACCACGGTTGGCACGACTGGTACCTGGCCGCCAACTTGGCCGAAGAGGCCAATCTGAACTCGCACTTGTTTCCCGGCATTGAAGCCACCGGCGTGCCACGAGCCTTAGCCGGCACCGCCCTCCCCTTCGCCTACGGCGACCTTGCCGCGCTCAGCGAATTGCTCGAGCAGAACCGCGGCGAAGTGGCCGCCGTGATCATGGAACCGCTCCGCTCGGTGCTGCCGGAGCCAGGGTATCTGGCTGGTGTGTCCCAGCTGGCCCACCAACATGGGGCAGTGTTCATCTTTGACGAGGTATCGGCCGGGCTGCGATTCAGCTCGGGGGGAGCCCAGCAGTATCTCGGCGTCACGCCCGACATGGCAGTGTTCGCCAAGTCGCTTTCCAACGGATATCCGATGGCGGCCATCGTCGGCAAGCGCGACGTCATGGAGCCCTCCGCGCGGATGTTCATTTCGAGCACCTACTGGAGCGACACGATTGGTCTGCGGGCGGCGCTGACGACCATGCGTGAGGCACGCCGCCGCGACGTGTCGAATCGGTTATGGCAGTTTGGCGCCCAGTTAAAGGGTCGCCTGAACGCTGTCGCTCTAGAAGTTGGCCTCGACGCACAGTGCCAGGGTGTCGACGTGCACCCGCATCTGCACTTTGCCGTCGCCGACCCGCAGCTCACCAGCAAGGTGACCACGCTGTACATCCAGGAGATGGCCAAACGCGGGTGCCACGGCTATGCCTCGTTCTACCTGAATGCCGCCCAGGGCGAAACAGAACTAGAGCAGACGGCCCAGGCCGTGCGCGAGACGTTCACCATCATCCGCGACGCGCTCGAAACGAACACCGTCGAGCAGAAACTGGAATGCCCGGTGCAGCAAGATGCTTTTCGCCGCCTTGTCCGCTAAGAGCCAAGGAGCGCAACTGAGAATGTTCACGATCGAACAGCAAGCGGCGATCCTTGACGCGGCGCGGCGGCCACCGGCGGAGCGGATCGCGTACTTCACGTCACTGTGCGTGCTTCGATCGGGCAAGATTCTGTGCGGTTTCCAGAATGGACCGGCCAAGCACGCGGCCACCAGCACCGTCCGATTGTGTCATTCGCTGGATGCCGGCAGGACTTGGGAGCTGCTGCCTGCGGTGTTCGAGTCACAAATCGATGGCACGCCCGGATCGCTTGGGGCGGCGGAACTGCTCGAGGCCGCGCCGGGGCGACTACTGCTGTTCGCCACTTGGTTCGATCGCCGCGAACCAGATCGTCCGTTATTCGATCCGGCGACCGAGGGCATTCTCAAATCGAAACAGTTGCTCTCGGTTTCCGCGGATGACGGGCTGACGTGGAGCAACTGGCGCGAGCTTTCCACCGGCGACTTGAAAGGGTGCGCGCTGACCGGTCCGATCCTGCAGTGGAGCGACGGCACACTGGCCTTCCCGTTCGAAAGCTTCAAGGAGTTCGACGATCCACGGCCGGGGCGACACGCCGCTTGGCTCACGGTCTCGCGCGACCTGGGTGAAACGTTTTCGCCGCCGCTGCTGGTGGCGCAGCATCCCGAACACCAGGTTTATTACTGGGACCAGCGACTCTGCACCGGACGGCAGTCCGGCGAGTTTACTGCGCTGTTCTGGACACACGATCTTTCCCAGCAACGCGACCTGAACGTGCACTTGCGCAGCGGCGTTGTGCGACATGAGGCGATTATGGCCGAGCCCATTCGCGCGACGACAATGTCCGGGCAGATCGCCGCTCCCTTGCGATTGGACGACCGACGGCTGCTGGCCTTCGTGGTGGATCGCGGCCAGTCGGGAACGTTGGCCCTGTGGTCTTCGCCCGACGGCGGAGTCACCTGGCCTCACGCAGATCGCTTCGTCGTTTACACGCATGACGAGCGTGCCGCGCTGTCGCAAGGCCGCGATCACATCGACTTCAAACAGTATTGGGAAGACATGGGCAAATGGAGCTTCGGTCACCCAGCCGCGCGCCTGCTGGCCGACGGTCGTCTGCTGTTGGCCTGGTACGCCGGATCGCCCGATTGCATGAGCCTGCACGCGGCGCGAGTCCGCATCCATGAACGGAGCTCTCGATGAACGACTGGCTTGTCACTGACGCCGATCGCGAACTGTTCGACCGCGAGCTCGACAGCTTTGTGCCGCCCACGATTTTCGATGCGCACGGACATTGGTATCGTGCCGATCACTTTGCCGCCGAGGCGATGCCGGTGCTCGTCCGGTCGGGGCCCGCAGTGGCCGGCAGCGCGGCCTTTGACGAAGCCATGGGTCAGTTTTGTCCCAACCGGCGGATCGAGGGCTTGTTCTTCCCTTTTCCCCACGCGGGTCTGTGTGTCGACGCCGCGAACGACTTCTTGCATCAGCAGCTGCGCGAACGGCCAGGCGCACGCGGCCAAATGCTGATCACGCCCAGCCAAGACCCCGAGTTCATTCGCGAGACGGTGCGCCGACAAGCCTTCGTGGGTCTGAAGTGTTACCATGTGTACTCATCGCGCCAGCCCACGTTTGACTCGCTAATTGACGAGTTTCTGCCCGAGTCGCAGGTGCGAGTCGCGCATGAGGAAGGTCTGTCGATCACGCTGCACATCGTCCGCGCGCGAGCTTTGGCGGACCCCGCGAATCAACAGTGGATCCGCAGTCACTGCGAGCGCTATCCGAACATGCGGCTGATCCTGGCTCATGCCGCGCGAGGATTTAACCCCCATCACACGATGCTGGGTATCGACTCGCTGTGTGGGCTGAACAATGTCTGGTTCGATACTTCAGCTGTCACGGACTCTGGCGCCATCGAGGCGATAGTTCGCACCTTTGGTCACACCCGCGTGTTGTATGGGGCGGACTTTCCGGTCTCGCACCTGCGCGGTCGTTGCGTCGCGTTGGGAGACAGCTTCATCTGGATCTCGACCGACAACACGAACCTGGAGGTGCCTTATGCCCAACTCGATCTGAGCCTGGTAGGGCACGAGGCGCTGCGGACGCTCAAGATTGCGGTCATGTCACTGAAACTGACCGACTCTCAGGTCGAGGACATTTTTCAGCGCAACGCCACGCGGCTGTATGGTCTTGCGGACATGACGTCGGCTTAGCCGCGCACGGGCTCGCACTTACGAAACACGCGACCCAGGCAACGCGAAGGCCAGAACTCGTCCCCCGACTTGGGTTGTGCTTGCCGCCACCGCCGGCGGCGATACTTCCGTTAAAAACGTCTCTCAGCCGAAAGCCCCCGTAATACCCGGAAGGACCCGAACGCGGGTGTAGCTACACCCGGTTCGGCTGCGCCGGTCGTCGAGGTGACACAACGCCGGTGGTGGCAAAGATCGTCAGGCTCGCTTGGAGAACAATGGAACCCGGCCGTAAGAATCACCCGCGACGAGTCGACTGCGGGGTGAGCGAGCCCACGCTGCACCGCTGGCGCAATAATTTCGCCGCAGCGTGCCTGGGATGCACAGGCGGTGCAGCGCCACTCAGATTCCAGAGCTGGAGGTCCGCAAGTTTTCATCTCTAAATCTCCCAAGAGCTTCCGCAGGCGTGACAAGGAAAGAAATCTGCGCGGTCGAAGAGCAATGCGCGAGTGGCGTAAAACTGCATGGCAGTTTCAGAGCAATTTGGACAGGCATAAACCGGGCGGTCATTGCTTATCCGCGATTGCCATTCATCCAATGTCCCGTCGTCGTTGCTCACTGCACGTTCGCGGGTGAGCTGAACGATGCCGGCCGTTCGCGCGTCACCATTTAGATTTTTAGATTTGGCGGACAATCGAATCATCTCATGCTCGATCGCTTTTACACGGAAAACGTCGCCCCGTCGCGATAACCTTCGTAATGGGAATCGGCGGCTTCTTCGTGCGCGAGCCTTTCAGAAACCTCCTGCCGATTGATCGGAATTCCTTTTGGCGCCGAGATGCCAAGCCGCACTTGGTTGCCGCGGCTTTCGATGACAGTGATCAGAATGTCGCGTCCGACTACGATGCGCTCACCTTCTTTTCGGCTCAGAACCAGCATCATGCGGTCTCCTATGCTTTAGTGTGGTTTGTCGAGAGGCTATGGCGTCACTTCGCCAAGTACCGAGGTCGATACGTCGACCTCGGTACGTGCAAGCGGTTATCGACTTGCCAGACCCCGGGAGTATGAGACGCCAACTCCTGTGCAATTTGCTTCAAGTGAAAGGTTGGAACCGTCCCTGATAAACAGGCAACACCTCACGGACGTCGCATTGCACGCTCGATAAGAACGGATATCTGGAAGCAACAAACCATCCTCGGGTGAAATATGCCAAGTATGCCTAGCGCTCTCGCCACCCTAGCCGCTTTCGGTTTCACCGGCTTGGCTGCTTGCGGCTGGCGGCAGAAGCAGCGCCGAGCATAACCCAGTTGGCGTATAGTAATTGCTGAACCCCCCTGCTCTAATACCCCCGTGGCTCTCGGGCCAGCAACCCTTCGCGCCTGTCTGTACCGATCAAGGTGGCGATTAGATTCAAACTCTGGTGCTGGACGAGGCCCTTTCTCCCAAAGGAATGTCCATGTATGGACTCGGTCCAATGGAGTTGATGATTGCTGCTGTTTGCGCCGGGTTTTGGATCTGGTTGATGGTGTGGCTGGTTTCGAAGAAAACCAAAGTGTGACCAGGCTGGCGAACGTGGCCAGCAGAAGGCCCGCAATGACTCACCTTGCAGTGCGCATCAGAATCGAAAAACGACTGGCCGCAATCGATTTCGAGATGTGCGCCAAGATAGTCAAGTGGGACGAATGGACTCGCCTCCACGAAGAGCGCAACACATTGCGAGCGGCACTCGGCTACAAGAATGGCAAACCGCTACGGTAGCCTACCTTCATCGGTGACGGTGACCGGGGTAATCCCGCGGGATTACCTTTGATGTTCTGCCTTAACTGTCAAAGAACACGCGGCCCCGGTCATCCCCACAGACGCACAGCCAGCGAAACGGCCCAGCGGTTGAGCCACGGTTCGCGTTCATTGCATCGACAATGACCTGACCCCCGAAGCAACTCCCGCAATCGCGTGGCGGTTCGTAACGATACTGGGCACGTTTTTTCAACTTCGCCAGCAATTCGAGTCGCGGCATTCGACCAGCGGCCGTTGCTGTCGTGTTGACGAACCTGATCGGCTGGTCGCGAAAGGTGCAGCAGAGTCCGAATGGTGAGCTGCCAAAGCGGCATCATTTCCTTTAGAATCGGCGCCCATCGTCTACTTGTGTTCGACGCCTCGGCGCGACAACGTAGCGACGAACGTCACGAGGTGTCGCAGAGTATCGCAGTAGGACGAGTAGACCATTTGCTGTCGAATTTCTTCGGTTAGCGCCCGACCGCCGACGGCAACCGCGGTGCCCAGCTCAGCGGCCGTCTCGTATAGCCGCGCATACTCATCCAGGAACTGAGGAACGGATTCGATGGACGATACGCTGACCCAGAGCAACTGCGGCCGGTTCTCGCGAACGGCTTCGCCCAGCGTCGCGGCTGGCAGCAACGTGCCGTAGGAGCTGGCGCGCCAGCCCGCTTCGCGCAGCGCGATTTCGATCATTGTGGTGGGCAGCCGATATGGGTCATGCTCCAGAGCGCCGCCAATGGCCACCGGAGCATCCGCAGGCGGAGTGCGAATTGCTAGGCGCAGGTCGTGCAGCGCCTTGAGCGCAATTTCACAGCCATGTCGCTCTCGGTAGACGAATATCTCGCCACATTCCCACCGATCACCGATGTCGTGGAACGCCGCGGCAAGTACGCGGTCGCAGATTTCACAGGCTGATTGCCCTGACAGGTACAGATCGAACACGATCCGCCGACATTGATCCTCGTCCCCGGCAAGCAGTGCATCGCGGACCTGGTCCCGCGCCCGTGCGACAACCGTGGCTCCCTGACCGACGGTGGAGGGCAAGCCCAACAACTCGGGCCGCACCAGCGGGTGTCCGGACTCGCGCAGGAACTGGACCACATCCTCCAGTGCCAATCGCCGATGTCCACCAGCGGTGCGGACGGTGGTCAAAAGCCCTCGATCGCACCAGCGTTTTAGCGATGACTCGCTGACGTTGATGGCCTGAGCAACCTGTTTCGGAGTGACGAGCTTTTTCACGAATTGGACCTATGGACAACAGAATTGCCTAGTTGCACGATATGAACGAATTATAGTCCTGGCAGACATGGCCGTCCACGTAGGATTTATCGAATTTTTTCGGCGATCTTAACTCCTTTTACTCCATGAATTTGGGAGCTATAAGGTCGTCCAGAATGAACGATTTGAACGAATTAACATTGACGAGCAGTCGCACCGTGAATAAAACACGAGAGAACGATTTGAACGAATTTGTGAAGAAGTCAACACTGCGGATATCGAGGGATGAATCGAATTTCTACACCTTCGGCACTCCCCAACGCCAACCCGGGTGGCGGCCACAGTGAGAACCAGGCTCAGCAAATCGCTTCATTTACCAAGCTCATTCGGTCCCAGTCTCTCATGTTGAAAAAGGAGCGTGTTATGTCGTGTGCTTTGAAATGTTCCGTTGCCTTCAGCCTCGCTGTCGTGCTGTTGGCCTCATCGTCGGTTGCCGAGGCAGGCAAGAAATGTGCTGGCACCTCGGTCTCCGCAGTCGCCTTCAAGAAAGAAGCAAAAATGGACATCGTCGACACAGCTGTAAATGCGGGCACATTCAAGACGCTCGCCGCCGCCCTGCAGGCGGCCGGACTCGTGGATACTTTGAAGGGCAAGGGGCCGTTCACCGTCTTCGCGCCCACGGATGAAGCCTTCGCCAAGCTTCCTGCTGGCACCGTCGAGACCCTGCTGAAGCCCGAGAACAAGGCCAAGCTGGCCGGGATCCTCACCTATCACGTTGTCTCCGGCAACGTGAAGGCCGCGGACGTCGTGAAGCTCACATCTGCCAAGACGGTGCAGGGTCAAACTGTGGCTATCGATGCTACGGATGGCGTGAAGATCAACAACGCTAAGGTTATCAAAGCGGACATCGAAACCTCGAACGGCGTGATCCACGTGATCGACACCGTTCTGCTGCCGAAGGAATAGATCGTGCGAGCGTGGTCATGGCCGGCGAACTGCCGCCGGCCATGACTTTTTCCTGTAGCTAACTTATTTTTCACAACCGATATCGGAGGGCACGTGGATGATTTGTGAATCGCCGGGTAAACGAAGGCCGCGACCTTACGTCATCGAGTCCCCACAGCAGCGCGAGGTGCTTAGCGGAGACTTGCGGGTCACGCACGAAAGCATTTCGGATGTCAGCACACGTTCGGCCAAACGCAGGATCGGCAGCGTCGAAACGAACCGCCACTCCTCCAAGCAATTCGAGCAGAAACGCCCTGACCTAGACATCCATCGCCAGACCAACGGGAAGCTTGACGAGGAAGACACAAGCGCCATCTATCAACAGTATCGCTGTGGAGTGCCCGTCGAAACGCTGGCACAGCGCCATCGCCGCACGAAGACTAACATTCATCGGGTCATCCACGAGATGCGAGTTCGCCGGATCGTGGAGCTGCCACTGGACTTCATCCCAAACCCACAGTTCAGCCGTGCCGACGAGGAAAATGCCATCTTGACCGAAATGCCAACCAGCGATGTGGAAGCTAAGAAAACACAACTTCCCTCGGGAGTGCCACCATATCTGGCGAGTCTGTACGAGGTTTCGCTTTTGTCGCGAGAGCAAGAGGGCCATTTGTTCCGCAAGTTCAACTACTTGAAATACAAGGCCTCGATGCTGCGCAGCCAGCTCGATCCGGCCCATGCAAAACAAAGCGTGATGGACCAGATCGAACGGCTCTACGAGGCGGCAGTGGCCGTTAAGAATCAGATCGTGCAGGCCAACTTGCGGCTGGTCGTTTCCATCGCCAAGCGTTACGCGGGCCCGAGGGACAGCTTCTTTGAGCTGGTCAGCGACGGGAATATCTCTCTGATGCGAGCCATCGAAAAGTTCGACTTCGCTCGCGGTAATAAGATCAGCACTTATGCAAGCTGGGCAATCATGAGGAACTTTGCCCGCACGATCCCCAACGAGCAGCGGCATCGAGATCGCTTTCGCACGAGCCACGAGGAGATGTTCAACACGTCTGAAGAGCATCGTTCGGACCAGCAACAGCAAGAAAGCGGACAGGGTCAACGCGAGGCTCAGGTCCGAAAAATTTTGGAGCGACTCGACGAGCGCGAACAGCAGATCATCGTTAGTCGTTTCGGCCTGGAGCACGACCATGAACCGCGAACCTTAGAGGAGATCGGCCTCAAACTAGGTGTCAGCAAAGAGCGA
>Ga0163150_10008830_pt1 | contig 11345 bp, 7 predicted proteins | sample OliLakLV19P2IB_FD_148628 | JGI IMG/M metagenome (GOLD analysis project Ga0163150, IMG submission 148628) | Freshwater microbial mat bacterial communities from Lake Vanda, McMurdo Dry Valleys, Antarctica - Oligotrophic Lake LV.19.P2.IB | ecosystem: Environmental > Aquatic > Freshwater > Lake >...
GTACATCCGCATGTCCACGGAGCACCAGCAGTACTCCACGGAGAACCAGTCGGACATGATTCGCGAGTACGCGCTGCGGCGCGGCTACGAGATCGTCGCGACCTACGCTGACGAGGGGAAGAGCGGGCTGCGGATCGAGGGGCGCGCCGCGCTCAAGCGCCTGCTGCAGGAGGTCGCGTCCGGGAAGGTGGAGTTCAAGGCGGTGCTCGTCTACGACATCAGCCGCTGGGGTCGGTTTCAGGACTCCGACGAAGCCGCGTACTACGAGCACACATGCAAGCGCGCCGGCATCCGGGTCGTCTACTGCGCCGAGCAGTTCGAAAACGACGGGAGCACCGGTTCCACGATCATCAAGAGCGTCAAGCGCGCCATGGCAGGCGAGTACAGCCGCGAGCTCTCCACGAAGGTCTTCAAGGGCCAGTGCCGGCTGATCGAACTCGGCTACCGACAGGGAGGACCGGCGGGCTTCGGGCTGCGGCGCATGCTGCTCGACGCCAAGGGCGACAAGAAGGGCGTCCTTGCCCGCGGGGACCACAAGAGCCTGCAGACGGACCGCGTCGTGCTCGTGGAGGGCCCCAAGGAAGAGGTCGACGTGGTGCGCGAGATCTACCGCCGCTTCGTCCGCGAGGGCCTCTGCGAGCGGCAGCTCGCGGCCCTGCTCAACGACCAAGGCGTCCTCGCAGACGACGGCTCGGCCTGGACGCGGGGGCGTGTCCACTCCGTCCTGACCAACGAGAAGTACATCGGCAACAACGTGTGGAACCGGACCTCCTTCAAGCTGAAGCAGACGCACGTCGTCAACGCGCCCGAAGACTGGGTTCGCGCCGATGGCGTCTTCCCGTCGCTAATCGAGCCGGAGCAGTTCTTCGTGGCCCGGGGCATCATCCAGGAACGCGGGCGGCGGCTGTCCCCCGACGAGATGATCCAGCGGTTGAGCCAGCTCCTGAAGGCCCACGGCTACCTCTCGGGCGCGCTCATCGATGAAGCCGACGGGCTGCCCTCGAGCACGGCGTACAGGAACCGCTTCGGGGGCCTGGTCGATGCATACCGCCTGGCAGGGTTCTCGCCGGACCGTGACTACGAGTTCGTAGAGATCAACCGCCGCCTGCGGACCGCGTACCCCCGCCTTCTCGACGACCTGATCCAGGACCTGGAGACGGTCGGTGCCTCGGTCGAACACGACGGCGACACGCACCTCCTCTCCATCAACGGCATCTACACGGCGTCCATGCTGCTCTCGCGCTGCAGCCAGACGCCCGGGGGCGCCCCGCGTTGGAGCGTCGTTGCGCACACTCTCGCCGATGTTGTCATCGTCGTGCGCATGGACCCAGCCAACGAGCAGCCGTCGGACTACTTCCTCATCCCGCGCATGGGGATCGACCTCGCACAGCTCCAACTCCGCGAGCAGAACGGGGCCCGCATCGACACCTACCGCTTCGAGACGCTCGCCTTCTTCCTGGGTATGGCCACTCTCCAGCCGATCGGAGGCGCCGCATGACCGGGGGACGTGCCACCAAGATCGAGATGATCCCGATCGAGAAGATCGCCGTGGTCAACCCCCGAGCCCGCGGCCGCTTGAAGTTCAAGCAGATCGTGGACAACATCGCCAACCTGGGCCTCAAGAAGCCGATCACCGTGACGCCCCGTGCGTCGCGCACCGGAGGACCGGAGTACGACCTCGTCTGCGGGCAGGGCCGCCTCGAAGCCTTCCAGGCGCTGGGCCAGACGGAGGTGCCCGCGTTCGTGGTCCAGGCGAACAAGGACGACCTGATGCTCATGAGCCTGGCCGAGAACCTGGCGCGGCGCGTCCGCAGCGCCCCCGAGCTCATGGCCAGCATCGCCACGCTCAAAGACCAGGGCTACACGGATGCCGAGATCGCCGAGAAGACGGACCTCGCGCCGGGCTACGTCAAGGGCATCCTCCGCCTCCTGAGTAAGGGGGAGGAGCGACTCCTGCGGGCGGTGGAGTCCCAGCAAATTCCCATCACGATCGCCATGACGATCGCGAGCGCGGACGAAGCCGACGTGCAGAAGGCCCTCGCCGACGCCTACGCCAAGAACACCTTGAGGGGCAAGGACCTGCTCAAGGCACGACGCCTCGTAGAGCTGCGCCGGGCGCACGGAAAGCGCAGCTACGCGACCGGCCGTCGGCCCAGCGGGCCCGTGGACAGCGACATGCTGCTCAGGGAGTACGAGAAGGAGACTGCGCGCCAGCGCCTGTTGATCAAGCAGGCCAGGGTCTGCGAGACGAAGTTGCTGTTCGTCATCGCATCGCTTCGACAGCTCCTGGCGGACGGCGGATTCGTCGCGATCCTGCGCGAGCAGGGTCTGGCCGAGCTGCCGCAGCACGTCGCCGAGCAGGTCACCGGCAAGATGGCTGCCGTCTGATGGGAACGGTCAAACTCGCCTTCGAGCCGGATGCGTGTCTGCTCCCGCTCGACGCCCTCCTCCCGGTGCGTGCCGTGCCCGACAGCATCCGCAAGTCGCAGAAGTACAAGCGCATCGAGGCCTCCGTGCGCGAGATGGGCCTGATCGAGCCCCTCGTGGTCCATCCGCAGAAGCGCGCGCGTGGGGAGCCCGCGCAGTACGTGCTGCTGGACGGGCACCTCCGCCACGATGTGCTGAAGTCGATGGGCACCAAGGAGGTGCTGTGCCTCGTCGCCACCGACGACGAGGGCTTCACGTACAACCACAAGGTGAACCAGGTCTCCGCGATCCAGGAGCACTTCATGATCCTGAAGGCCCTGGAGAGCGGCGTCTCCGAGCAGCGCATGGCGAACGTGCTCAGCCTCGACGTGGCGGCCATCCGCAAGAAGCGCGACCTGCTCGACGGAATCTGCAGCGAGGCCGTCGATCTGCTCAAGCGCCAGACCATGAGCCCCGCTGCGATCCGGGAGTTGAGGCGCGTCGTCCCACTCCGGCAGATCGAGATGGCGGAGCTCATGCACGCCTCCCGGAACTACTCCGTCACCTACGCCAAGTGCCTCGTAGCCGCCACGCAGCAAGAGCAGCTGGTGAACCCCGAGACCCCCAAGGAGGTCGCCGGTCTGCGCCCTGAGGACATCGCCCGCATTGAGCACGAGATGCGGGTCATCGAGGGGGACTTCCGCCGCATCGAGGCGTCGCACGGCAGGAACATGCTGAACTTGGTTCTGGCCGCGGGCTACGTGCGCCGGATGCTCGACAGCGCCGCCGTCGTGAAGTACCTGTCGCGCAAGCACTCGGACCTGCTCGCCGAGCTCGGGCGGATCGTCGAGAGCACGGACCTTGGGGCGGCGACACCTGCACCCTCTCCGGATGCTGCCGTGGATGGCCATCCCGAGTGAGCGGCGGCACCCCTCCGGCGCCGCCGCCGGGAGCCGAGACGAATGCGCGTTGGCGCCTCACTCCTCGACCGCCTGCGCGCGCTCGACGGCATCAGCACCGAAAAGGTGCTCGACGTCTGCGCCCAGGTCGCCGCCGGCCGGGCGCACGAGATCCCCGCACGCGAGGTGCACCGCCCGCGCCAGGGCGAACGAGGCGCCGGCTACACGGAGCGCAAGCGCGACGGCGCGCTGGCCTGGCGCTGCTCGCTCCAAGCCAACACCCCCGGTGCCCGGCGGCTCCACTGGTGGGCCATCCCCGGCCCCAACGGCGGGACGATCGAGTTCGCCAGCGTGGGCGTCCACGACGACTACGGCATCCCCGAGTACGTCATCGCCTCCGACGAACGCGCCGGCGACCGACTCCAGTCCTGCGAGGCTCGCTCAGGTCCACGCCCGCCGCCGCGACGGCGCGAATCCAACTTGACGGGAACTGACGCTGGGCTGCCTTCACGAGGCGTCGGTCCGCCTCGACCACGTCCTTGCGACGCAGAGACTCACCCGCCGCATGCCGGGCTCGTATCGCATCGATAACGTCCATTCGGGACCATGCCCGGCTGAGGCGAATCGACTCCGGCCGAAGCCCAGCGGCTCGCAACGCACCATCCCAGGAGCCGAAGCGCCTGCGCGCTTGTAGCACCAGGGCCTGGCCGGACTCGCGTACGACGGCCTTCGCGTTGAGGGGTACGCCATGGCGACGTCGCTGACGAATCGCAGCAAGCACCGCGCCGTCCGACCAGTCGAACCGCTTCCGCTGGCCTGGATACGGGATGCCGAGCGAATCGATGTACTCGCTCCACCGGCGGCCCGTCTCGCGGGTCGCGCGCATGACGGCGCCGCTGGGTGCGGCACTGCTGCGAATGTCGCCCCCCGCAGCGTGGGTCGTGCGTACCCACGCTGACACCCGATCCCCCGACCACCGACTCGGCTCACGATGCAAGGCAGTGTCCAGACCCGCGGCCTTCAACGTCGCCGTCCAGCTCCTGAAGTGCTGGATGGCTGCGCGGTACAGCTTCGGCGCCACGCGCTTGGCCACGAGCGAGGAGAGCCGGTCGCGCCCCCTGGACAAGCGGTGGGCCTCCGATACGACGCGCTCGCGATCCCACCCACGTGCAAGGCGATGCGGGACCGGATCCACGCCAGCCCGGCGCACGGCTGCCTCCCAGGACCCGAAGCGGCGGGCGGCCACGAGGCTGAGTGCGATCGGGACGCGCGAATGGGCCAGCCCATGCTCCGTCCCACTGCGGCTCCGGATCTCACGCAGGATGCGCGCCTCCGTCCAGTGCCGTCCCGCACGTTTGTGGCGCGTGATCTGCACTTCTTTCGCGCGCTCGCAGACCTCCTCGCAGCAGGCCACCCGCAGCCCGAACCGCGCCCTGTAGTCCAGGACAGGGTGGGCGCCTTCAAACCCGTGGACCCACTTCAGGTGCGGGTACGTGATCGCGCGGTAGGTCTCGCCGCACAGCAGGCACACGATCTGGTCCGGGCCGGCGTCGGTATGGCGGTGGGCTGCGGCGGCGCGGGCGGCATCATTGATGCGCGGCTTCGATCCAGGGGAGCTCGACCTGTTCACTTTCATGGCTTGTCCAGCTATGGCCGCCCTCCCGACCTCATGGGCTCGACCGCATGTCCCTGCGCCACGAGCGCAGGGTCTCCGCAAGGAACTTCGCCACCGGACCGCGCTTCAGCTTCGGATGAGCAAACTGGTTGCCGTAGTGCCGCAAGCATCCGTAGCAGCTTGCGTCCGGGGCGCAACCACGGCAGCCTTCGACGCGCGCGAGCGCGGTCTCCAGCATGTGCTTGAATGCACTGGGCTCTTCGAGACGTGCGACGAGGCCCGCCCCTCCCGGCACAGCATCGTAGAGCACGATGGCGTGACTCGAGGGCCCCGACACGCTTACCGTCACCCCGAGATCATTTTGCGGAATCTCAAGGTGCGCGGAGGCGCCATGCACGAGCGCGTACGCGAGGGAGTGATGGAACCACAGCCTGTCGGCGGATGGCATGTCCGACGCACCTGCCTCGAACTGGATACGCAAGACGTCTGTGATGAACTGATGGCCGAGCGAGACCAGGTCAAAGCACCCTCGGCAGGACCCTCCCTCGGGCGACTCGTGAACGGGATCCGGCTTGGTGGCCCCAGGTAGCCCGGCGCCACACTCGCCGCACACCCGGAAGCCGCGACCCTTCCGTCCCTCGCAAAGCACAACCAGATGGCCGGGCGAGGAGCGCCAGAGAGTGGCAACGCCGCCAACAATCATCGGGGCGGGGTCACTCGTCGGATCCGCGACGCCCTGGAAGTATGGCCGCGAGGTCACCAAGCGACGGGGTCGCCCTTGGGGCTCGCCGCCTCCATTCCGATCCGCGACAAATCCGAAGATCGGGTCCACCCATCTCCCCGGCATCGCGCGGTCGCAACAGGAGTCGGCCGGAGGCTCCTGGCCGTCCGCCCAAGACTGGAACGTGCCGTGCAGGCGACACTTCCGGTATGCAGAGCGCGGCCATGCTCTTCCCGCCACCCGCTTGATGCCGCAGGAGCGCCACAGCCTCTTGTTTGCGACGAGCTCGGCGTCGGGCGCGAATTCCGCCACTGCGATCGACAAGTCCCGCTGCAGCGCCACCGTCGATGCCCGCCCCGATCCTGTCCCCTGAAGGTCGAGCTCGACGACATCGACGGGGAACCCGTACTTCGGGATGACTGCCTTGCGGGAGAGGAAGCTGATGACGTCCTCCCCTGCGATCGTCTCCTTGCGAGCCTTTGCCCACTTGGCCCTTCCAAACTCCTCCCGTTCGACAAAGGTCTGCTGGAGTTCCGCGACTTTCCGGTAGTCGTCGGCGGCCTCTGCCACCGCGCGCGCCAGCGCACCCTGGACGCCACTCACGGCACCGATCCACGTCCCGTCGGTCAGGCCCAGTCGGGTGTGTAGCACGGCGGGCACGACAGCTTTGAGGCGCTCCTCGAGGGCGCTGCGCTCCCGATCCAAGAATCCTGCCAAGCTCTCGAGCACTGTCGATCGGCGCATGTCCCCCAACAGCCCCTCGACCTTATTCTCGAAGCGGTCACGGAAGCCGCCGAAATACGCAGCCAGTGCCACGGCCGTCATGTGGCGGAGCACAATCTTCTCGTTGGTCAGCGCCAGCCGCGGTGGGCTCGCCCTTCCGGCTAGCATGGGGGCTGGATCAGCAAAGGCTGTCTGATCATGGGGTCGGCGCCGACAGTACGTCACGGCGAATCCAGGATGCCCAGCCCGACGCCCGGCTCGCCCGACCCGCTGGGCGTAGTTGAACGGTTCGGGCGGTACGTTGCGCAAAAAGATGGTGTCGAGGTTGCCGAGGTCGATACCCAGCTCGAACGTTGTCGAGCAACTCAGAAGGTGGATCCGCCCAGCCTCGAAGTCCTCTTGGAACTCGCGCGCCTGCTCGCGTTCGATCTGCGCCGTGTGCTCCTCTGCACGAAGGGTCGCCGGAAGCGGGAGGCTGTAGAGAGCGCGGTAGTGATCTCCGCGTCCCCTCGCCAGCTCATCTGCTGAGACGAGCCGCCCCGAACAACCATACCGGGCGCAGATGCCGCCACTGGACGCTGCGCGCATGCGTCCGCACACGTCACAGCGCTCCAAGCGGTCCGCCGCCCCAAGTAGGCGAGCGCGCCACCAGCGAGGCAATGCGCGCTTGCCATTCGCCACGTTCTCAAGAACTCCACCGGACAGGGCGAGACTCTCCCACATCTCGCGCAGCGCCTGCTGGACTGCCTCCCGGCATGCGATAGGAGACAGGCTGTACCCGGGCCGAGACTGCAGAAACCGTGCAAGAAAGACGGCACGGCCCGTTCGGACTCCGTCCCACGATGTCGCGCCTGGGCCCGAGCCGATGGAGAACTGTGACTGCTTCGCCTTGAGTCGCAGGTCATCCCAGCCAACTCGCAGCCCCTCGCCTGTCTCCAGTTGCAGCGCAGAGCCCGTGCGAAAGCTATCAAGTAGAAAGCGCACGAGGTCCGCAGCTTCGTGTTCGGACAGACGCCACGGCGCACGCGTCAATGTAGACGGCACCGCGAAGCCGGCGGGGAGCTGAGGCAACCATCGGACGAGCCCCACGCCTTCGAGGGAGATTCGCGGTTGGTCGCTGAGGAGTTCGCGCAGAACATGGATCCAGGCCTTATGAAGCCACTCACGCTCGGTCAGCGGACGCTCTGCGCCACGCGCCTTCAAGACCTCACGAACCTCTAGCGCGAGATCGTGCAAACCCACCTCGCCTGCGGGTACCTCTCCGATCCGCCGGAGCGCTTCCAGCACCACGACGCGACCCTGGATGGAGTCGTAGGTCTCCCCGAGATACCAAGCGAAGAAGGCGGCCTCCTGCCGTCCGTCGGCGAAGGCCAAGACCTTGCGGCGCCCCTCCGGCAGCAGCCGGTGCAGACTGGTTGCGACCACGGCATTCGGACCATCCGTTCCATGCGTCACTTCGCGTACGGGGTCCGGCGCCCGACAGCCGCAGCGACCGCACGCGCGGACCTGGTCCTCGTTGCTCATCCTCTCATCCTCGAGCCTCACGTGCAGCACTCCGGGGTGTCCGCACGGGGATGTCGGCACCCCTCCGTCATGCCGGCTCAGTCGTCCGCACAGCGTGCACAGCGCCCGGTCTTTCACGCTTGATTCGTCCTCTGGCTGATCTGCCTCGCTGTCGATGGGTCGGTAGAACTGGATCTTGTAGTCCGCCTCGCCCTCGTCCCGCATTGCCTCGACCAACATGTCCCCTTCGAGGCGACCAGTAATGTAGTGCTGCCCACACTCCCGACAGAGGGCAAGTTCGAACGCCCGGGCGTCCCCGGCATCGCCGCTCCCACGGCAGAGGGTCACCTCCCGTCTGGGTTGATGCCGCAGAAACGCCCCCTCGAGACCGCGGAGGAACAAATGGTAGCGAGTGGAAAGGAGCGGAGCCTGCGAACGTGGATCCTGGGCGGCGACGAGGACGTCAACGAGGGCGGAGATGTGTCTGGACTGGTCAGGCGCAGCCACATCACCGAACACTGCCGCGCTCACGGCGTCGACCTCCAGCGGCCGATGTAGGACTTGTCGAAGCTCCGCAGACCGCTGTTCGGCTGAGAATACGCGATGAAGGAGCGCTCGCGCCGGCAGGCCGGCAGGAGCGGACTCCACGATGTCCGCCCGTAGTCGCGCCAATGAGGCGCGCAGTTCGTCATCCCTCTGGCTACGCACATGCTCGGCGATCGTCAAGAGAGCCTCAGGGCCAACACGGAAGGTGGCGCCGGCCGGATCCAAGAACGGCTCGGTTTCTCCGGTGATGACGTCGTCCTCTCCAAACTCCTCCTCGAAGAGTTCGGCCGCGAAGGCCGCAAGGTCCTTCCTGTCGCTGGCGCCACCTCCGAGCGATGCGCTGGTCGCAATACACTGGAATGGACCCGATTGTCCACCCTCGCGCGCACGCCGCTTGAGCCTCCGCAGCAGCATGGCGATCTCCATGCCCTTTGCCCCGCGGTACTGGTGGGCCTCGTCGAGCACGAGAAAGCGCCAAGTCGCTCCGCGTCCGTTGTCGAACAGCGGTGTCTCCTTCGGCCGCAGCAGCAGGTACTCCAACATGGAGTAGTTGCTGAGCAAGATGTCCGGGGGGGGTGGCTCGCATCTCTTCGCGCAGAACCAACTCGCCCGGCAGTCGACTTGCCAGTTGCTGCCCCGCCTTTCGATACCTGTCCCGAGCATCCTCCGGGCTCTCCCCCGTGTAACGCCCGAACGTGAACCGAAACGGGCTCTCTGACCGCTCGAGTTCGGCTTCGAACTCCCCGAGGCGGCGACGCTGATCGTTCGCCAGGGCGTTCATGGGGTACAGTACAAGCGCTCGGACTCCGACAGGTCGATTGCCCATCTCCCGCTCCTTCAGGAGGTGGAGCAGGATGGGAAGGAGATAGGCTTCTGTCTTTCCGCTTCCTGTCCCCGTCGCGACGACTACGTTGCGGCCCGCTGCCAGCCGGCGGATGGCCTGTTCCTGGTGAGCGAACAGAGGTCGTTCGCCGACCGCAGCGCGAGTGAATCCGTCGTCAAGCGGGCGTCCCAGCACATCGGCCAGGACCTCAGCCACAGGCTGGACTCGTCGGTAGACAGGAGTCGCCTCGAGGTAGGGCCCCCGAACGAGTTGCCACTCCTGGAGGGCCGCCTGGAACGACGCCCGAAGGTCCTGGTCGCGGAAGTAGAAGGTGGTTTCCAGGTAGCCCTGGTAGCGCTCGACGATCTCACGACTTGCCTCTATGGCATCGAATCTCTCAGGCGAGTTGCTCATCCTCTGCCTCCCTCCCAGGGCTGTAGGGCGTGATGTGCGTTTCGCGCGGCCGTCGGCGCGGCCATCCGTAGACAGCGGCGCCACTCGGCCACCACCGTCGGATCGGAGGCACCTAGGAGGCGAGCGCGCCGCGCCCAGCGGTCCGAGATCGGATGCGCCGACGACTCGCCATCGGCAATCGCTGCCAGGAGTGCAAGCCCCTGGCGAATGAATTCTTCATGGTCGCCCCCGCAGCTCGCTCGGGGACGGTAGTACGCCCGGCGTAGTTTTCGCACGGCAGTCCGACGGGCTCCCTTCGAGCGCCCCACGCGCGAGAGAACGGTCATGAGGCGCGGTGCGCTGAGCACGTGCAACAGGAGGGGGCGACATCTCGTCGTGGGCGCTGGTGACGCCCGCGGCGGGACTGTGCCCACGAGAACCGGTCCGTACCAGACTCCCTCGGCGCGCACTGACAGTTCTAGGCAGGAAGGGACATCGGCTGCCAGGACGCTCAACTCGTCGCCAAGATCGCGAAGCGGTAGCTTCACGACATCCTCGGCGCGCAGAACTATGCGGTCGCGTCGCGACCGCCCCCTCCATCCGATGCTCACCCTCTCTGCCCAGCCCGCCCATGGAAGACGCAGCGCAAGGCAATCAGGAGCGGTGGCGCGGAACTGCTCGCCAGCGAACGTAAGTGGCCGATCCCACCATCTGTCAATCGGAACATTGCCAGCATCGTTCGTGACGGACCACCACACGCGTGGGATCGCGAGATGGATGGGGGCGAACCGCTCTGATCGTGCGCATCGGACTTCTAGGGCCACTTTCCCGCGGTTGACCGGGATGGCGACGCAACACTGCCCATCATCGTGGCCGGCCTTCAGCACCACAGACCGGGGACTGCCCGTCTCTCGAACAGTGCACGGCCCGGGATCCAGGCGAAACCGTGAGAGGACCTCGACGTGGCCATCAGCTCCGGGAAGGGGGGAGTGCGCATCGAGGTCGACTGCATGCAGGGCCTTGGCGTAGCGAAAATCGAGGCTGTCGATCAGATTGGCGTCCCTGTCGTACAGGCGCACGAAGAACCAGCCCGGCTCGTTTTCTTCGATCCACTGGCGAAGGTCGGCAAAGGTCCCCAAGGACATCCGCCCCCTGCTGCGAGGCATGGGCCCCTCAAGTCCGACAACCACCTCCTCGGGCGTCGCAGACGGGTTTGTGCGAAGCTGGGGAGGCTCCCTCCCGAATAGTGGCCCCGCTGTTTCGTGGGCGTCCTGGATGTGAAGCCCTTCCAGACGAGCACGCCCTGCCGAGGCGGGCCGCACATCCTCTCGGAGCCTTCCTGACTCAAAGAAGGCGACGTGAGCGTCGTCCTCGCGAGCGAGGAGATGGTGCGCAAGCAGTCGTGCACTCTCTGGGAGGACGGCCTCTGGCGCGATGGGAGCAAGCGCTGCGACCGGGCGACGAGCGGTACGCGAGTGCGGCCTCACCCGGCACGTTTCGACTCCGCGACCTGCCCCTGGGGACATGGACGCTGTCGCTCACGGCCCCGAACTTCGTCGGCCTGCGACGTGATGTGGAACTCACGACCCCTGCCGGTGAGCCCGCCGCGCTGCGGTTGACGCTCTCGCAGGGTGTCACGGCGTGGGGCTTCGCGCGAGCGGAGGGTGGTGGCGTCGTCGCGGACATGTACGTGGCCGTCTCGCGCATCGACCCCCC
>Ga0163150_10008832_pt1 | contig 11344 bp, 11 predicted proteins | sample OliLakLV19P2IB_FD_148628 | JGI IMG/M metagenome (GOLD analysis project Ga0163150, IMG submission 148628) | Freshwater microbial mat bacterial communities from Lake Vanda, McMurdo Dry Valleys, Antarctica - Oligotrophic Lake LV.19.P2.IB | ecosystem: Environmental > Aquatic > Freshwater > Lake >...
CGTTTGCACCTGACAAGCCGACGCGGGGACCGACCAGTCGGGCGTAAACGTACCGAGGATCACCAGATCAACATCGGCGGCTGTGGCACCGGCGTTATGCAAGGCACGCTCTGCCGCCTTAATCGCCATGTCGCTGGTGGCCATCTCTGGTGGAGCATGCCGCCGCTCCAAGATCCCAGTTCGCTGGATGATCCACTCGGAGTCGTAGCCTTGCGATGCCAAGTCTTCGTTGCGAACGATGTTATCCGGCACATAGCCGCCGGTCGACACGATCTGCACACCGGTGATGGAGCGTATCGGAGCACTCGAAGTCTGGACAACGCGGTCGGTCATGAGCGAGCTTACTGAAAAGAAATAGGGACAACCGCAACTAAACCACGACCGTGCGATCAAAAGCCACTACCGGCTGGCCGGGGGTGTATCGATCCAGCGCCGTTCGGAATACGATTGCAGGACGGCATCGGCCACTTGCTGAGCATACAGCCCGTCAAAAAAACTAGGGACCGCCTCGCGTCGTTCGACAATCGCCGAAATAAACTCCCACATCAAATCATACCGAAATACGGTCGCCGGTTCGCCCACATTTGGATCGCGTGGGCTATCCGCTGGCTTCAAAAACTCCGCCGGCACCTGGACAGGGTGGAGATCCTCACCCGTTTTGCCCAGCATAATCGCGTTTGGCTCGTGGAGCCGGTACACGGCCGAGCCTTCGCTGCCGTTGATTTCAGCCCATTCGTGGCCAAATCCGTTGCGGTGGTACCCCTTGGCCAGCGTGGTTCCTTCCCAGACGCCAGTGGCACCTGACTCAAACTCACCGATCAAGCTGGACCAGTCGTCAACATCGCTCGGTTCACAGGTGCGGCCGTCGACCGTCTGGGTTCGTTCGGCAAAACGTGCCACCGCCCCGCAGACACTCTTCAACGGGCCAAGCAGGTCCATCGCAAAGTCAATGCGGTGGATCGTCATGTCGAACAGATCCCCTGCCCCGGCGAGTCGCTGGTACTGCCGCCAGGCCCAGCTTGTTTCGGGCCAGTCGAGAAACCGCTGAGACCGAAAATGCCGCGGCGTGCCGAGGGCACCGCTCTTGAGCAAGTGCCGCAGGTAGAGCATCGAAGGAGCAAAACGGTAGGTGAACGCCGTCATGTGAACGACATTGTTATCGCGGGCAGAGGTGTACATCTGCGCCACTTCGGCAGCATTCAGGCCAAGCGGCTTTTCACACATGATATGCTTGCCATGTCGGGCGGCAGCCACGGAAATCTCGCGATGCGTAAAATTTGGCGTGGCGATGATTACCGCGTCGACTTCGGGATCAGCACACAGTGCCTCGGCATCGGTCGTAATCTTCGTAAGTCCCCAGTCTTTTTTACGCTGTTCGAGCAAGCCGGCATCCGCATCGCAGGCCGCGACAAGTTTGCAGCGATTGTCCAAGCGAATGGCCGGGACGTGGTGATAGTCACTCACCTTGCCCGCACCGATGATGGCCACACGAACGGGAACTTCACAGGAGCGAATAGTCATAGAACAAAACCTGGATAATCTGGCTACATACCGCCAATTGGCCGCTAGTTATTAAGCTCGTAGCCTACGTGTTTTACGGGCCTTGGACAAGGGCCAGAGGCCATAGTAACCCGAAGCGCCAGCGAGGCGCAATGTCGCATTTCGCTCCGCGAAATAGCGATTTTGAATCGGTTAGCCCGCTTGCACACGATGAAACAAGGTGGCGCACTAGTGCGCTTTCACGGAGTGAAAGGCAACAGACGCGCCAGCGAGGCGCAGCGCCGTTTGACGGTGTGCCACTGGCTTCGCCAGTGCGATTGGGCTTCGCCGGTGCACTTTGCCGCAGAGGCGCATCTCGCTCCACACTGGCAGAGCCAGTGGCACACTAGCACCTCACTTCACTTCCGCCGGAACTCAGCACGATAGACCGGTTCGGCATTCAACCGCGTGCGGCGTTCAAAATGCGTGCGGTAATCCAGATCATGCTCTGCGGCAGTTTCGGGAACTTCCAACGGGCCTTCCAACTCTAAGTTCAAACCGGCCAGCAGCTCCAGCGTCGTTTGAAAGTATTCCTCCACATCGGTCCAAAAGTGAAGCTTCCCCCCGGAGATCAGCACGCGCTGCGCATCGCGTAAAAATGCTTCGTTGAGCACGCGCCGTTTCTTGTGGCGCGCTTTCCACCAGGGATCGGGAAAATAGACATGCACGGCCGTGACGGACGCCGCTGGTAGGATCTCGCGAAAGACTTTTAGTCCATCCCCTTGAACCATCACCGCATTGGGCAGTTCCAGTTTCGTAATCTTCGCCGCACTGTAGGAGGCATACTTGCGAGCCAGCTCGATCCCCAGAAAATTGTGCTCGGGACGCTGCTGAGCCGCAGCGGTAATGAACAACCCTTTGCCACTTCCCATCTCGACTTCCAGCGGCTGCTGCTTGGGAAACAGCGGTGTGGAATCCCAGGGCTGTGGGAGCTGATCGACCTCGCGATAATGATGCGACAGGTCAAGTTCTGGGCTGAATTTTCGGACGGCGCGACGCGGCATACTGAATTCTAGCTCCCCAATCTTCGTCGCAAGAAGTCATCATCGCCAGGATTTGCTTCGGCAGGACCATCAACACTCGGCGGAATATACGGAGGCAGCACCCATGTCAGAAGCGGCATCACCACTGCCCCGGCTACAAAGCCACCGACATGTGCCCAGAAGGCAACGCCACCACCAACTTTCATACCGATGGACGAATAGGCTTCGAGCAATTGCCCGAGGAACCAAACACCCAGTACAGCCAGTGCCGGCAGGTCAATGATCGTGACAAACACAAACAGAAATATCAGTGTGTGTACGCGATGGAATGGATACGTCACGGCATACGCACCAAGCACCGCCGCGACCGCTCCACTGGCACCAATCACGGGGATCGCACTTTGCGGATCAATCGCCCAGTGCGTGGCCGAAGCGGCCAGCCCACCACCTATATAAAACAGGAAATAGAGTACGTGCCCCAACCGGTCTTCAATGTTGTTACCAAAGATGAACAGGAACCACATGTTGCCGATCAGGTGCATCCAACCACCGTGCATAAACATGCAGGTCAGCAGCGAGGCGTAGATGTTTTTTGGGTCTGCGGGCAGGTCAACCACATCCTGCTGTTGCTCAACCTGGTTGAATCCAACCGCAATAAACCGTGGATCGCTGACCGGCACCCGAACAATTTTGTTAGGGTCGCTGAGCTGCTCGATTCGCTGCGGAATAAAACCGTAGTTGACCGTGACCAGCGTCTGTGTTTCTGGGTCCAAGCGGCTGAACAAAAAGAACGCGACGACATTCAGCAGAATGATCGTGTAAGTGACAATCGCCGTACGATGGGTCGGGTTAGCATCAGCAAACGGAAACATTCAGACCTCGATCGTTCGCCGGCGGCGCAAGGGATTGCTTTAGGAGGTGGCCGGTTCTGGAATTTCCAGCGCCAGCGGAATACCTTTGATCACCCCCTCAACGACCAGGCTTTCACGCACAAAACCTTGAAAGCGACAGACGATCATCGAACCGCGCCGGGCCTTCAACATTTGCACCGCCAGTACCAGCCGATCGCCTGGCAAAACCGGATCGCGGAACTTGACCTCTTCCAGGCCGCCAAAGCCGAGTACCTTGGCACCCAGCAGATCGAATCGCTGTGAAAAGTAGCTGGCCAATTGAGCCGCCGCTTCGCACATGATCACCCCTGGCATCAGCGGATAGCCGGGCATGTGCCCGCGAACCCAGAATTCGCTGGGGGTGATATCCTTGTACCCGACGCAACGCAGCCCGCTTTGGTCTTCAAAGACCACGGCGTCGAGTTGCTCCATTTCGTACCGCTGCAAATTGTGGCGGCGGATATCTTCTTGGTTAGCAATCGGACGATCCAAGTCGTACTCGTGGAAGTCGACAATCAGATCCTTGGCAGCCAAGCTACGCTCCTCGAAATTGGTTGACCTGTATTATGCGAGCAAAGCGAACGACTGTGAACGTGAACAGAAGTTTGTCACGCCGCGGATGAATGCTTTTCCCACTAGGAACCGGTTAAAACCAACCATGCACACAGGCACGGCTTTGCCACCAGGCTCTCCTTAGGCGATGTCTATCGTACCACTCTGTCTAAATCAGTGGGATAGAACTTTCCAAGGAAAACTAGGTCCGAATATGCTTGCGTTTGGCCTTACGAGCCTTGCTATTGGCAGGTCGGCTGCCGTGGTTTGCCTTTTTCAGGGCACGATGTGGTTTGGCCATGGAAATCACTCCTATTAAGACGTTCTAGTGCGGTGAATTCAGTTTTATGTAGACTCGTTAGATTACCAGCCAGGCGGATTCAGGGGAAGATGCTTAACAGCCGGTTTTTATCCGTTCGGGGCACTTTTTCCGTCACAATCCGGCCAATCTTCCGTCGTTTAACGTAAAAAGCAGCCTGTTGAACGTCTCAACAGGCTGCTCGATTTTGGCTACTACTTAGCAGGTTGCCGCCCGACTATCGCGCGGCGACTTGAAACAGTCGCAGGTAGTCCAGCGTGATTGCCAAGGCTTCGTTGAAATAAAAGTCTCGCTTCACGACGGGGCGATTGGTTTGGCTCAATTCTTCCAACTCCTTCTCTTCTTCCCTGTCGGAGTCTATCTCAGCTCGGTCGGACATAAAGGCCTGCTCATTGAGCGAAATCTTCTTATTCGCCTTCTGCTTCTTGTAACGCTCGATATTTCGCAGCGTCTTCTGGAAGTCCGCTGACTTTTCAACGCGTGCTTTTGAAGTCGCCGCCAATTCGGCAACCTGTGCCGGTTGGACATCGGACACCTTGCGATAGTTCGCCGCTGGCACCTGGTCAAACTTCATTGCGTAGTCCAGATCCGCTTCCCCGACATCCAAGTGAGTGGTCAGCGACGGAATCTCGACATCTGCCAGAACTCCACGATTCTGTGTGCTATCACCGTTCGGGCGATAGAACTGCTGAGTGGTGATCTTCAATGCGCCGAATTCAGGCGGATTTGGGGTCATGAACATTTCACGTCCTAGGTCCATCAAACTCTGCACAGTTCCCTTGCCGTGCGTGGCCTTGTCGCCAACGATCAAGCCGCGATGATAATCCTGAATGGCTCCAGCCAGAATCTCGCTGGCCGACGCGCTGAATTTGCTGGTCATAACCACTAGTGGACCTGACCACGCGACTCCGGCATCTTCGTCGTCGCGTGGATGCACGCGGCCGCTTGGATCCTTGATCTGAACGATTGGACCTTGATCGATGAACAGCCCGGTCAGGCTGATCGCCTCTTCCAAACTGCCACCACCGTTGCGCCGCAGGTCCAAAATCACTGCGTCCACCTTCTTGCTGGTGAAATCATTCAGGATCTTACGCACGTCGCGGGTAGTGCTCTTGTAATCGATGGCTCCTGCACGCAGGTCGTCCATATTCATGTAGAAACTCGGTAGGTCGATCACGCCGATTCGATACGGCTGGCCGTTGACGGTTTCTTCAATGATTTCGCCGCGAGCCTCACTATCCTTCAGCTCGATGCTGGCACGGGTGATCGCGATGATTTTTGGTTCGATCTTCGTGTCAGGAATCACCTTGAGACGGACGACTGTGCCCGGCGTTCCGCGAATCAGCTTCACCACTTCGTTCAGGTTCAGGTCAACTGTATCGGCAATTTCGCCATCGGCCCCTTGCCCGACGCCGACGACTTTGTCTCCAGCCTTCAGACTCCCCTCTTTTTCAGCCGCCCCACCAGGAATCAAGCTTTTGACAATCGTGTTGCCGTCATTGAATTCCAGCGAAGCGCCGATTCCTTCCAGCTTCAAGTTCATTTGAATTTTGAAGTTCTTGAAAGTATCGGCCGACATGTACGTCGTGTGTGGGTCAAAACTGGTAGTGATCGCGGTCAGAAACATCTCGCGCAAGTCTTCGTTATTGATCTGATGCATGCGCTTGGCAAAGCTGTGATAACGACGCTTGATCTTAGCCTTCATTTCAGCTTCGCTGAGAACGGGCGCCTTCGTCTCTGGCTTGTCCTTCTTTGCTTCCCCGTCCTTGGCCACCTCTGGCTTGTTCTCAATCTTTTGCAGCAGCAGATCGTACTTCACCCGTTTACGCCAGCGATCCTTCAATTCGTCACTGCTGGTCGCATACGTTGTCGCCTTGGCATCGCTGACGATGTCTTCGTCGACTGTAAAATCATGGTCCATATCAACCAGCGCGTCGACTTCTTTGACACGTTGATCGACACGCTCCAAAAAGCGGTTAAAAATTGAAAAGGCCAACGTCGTGTCCCCCTTGCGGACCATGTCGTCCAGCTCAAACTCCTTTTGGTTGAACTGGTCGATATCGCTTTGCAAGAAGTAAAGCTTCATCGGATCCAAGGTCTTTAAGAACGTACGCAGACTCCGCTGCGAAATCTCATCGTTGAGCGGATGCTTCGACATGTGGACTTCGTTCATCTTGCTCATGACCTTGCGGGTCACAAAATAGTCCTCCCCCTTCGGCTCGTCTATTTCGGCCTGACTGCGATTCCAGGCCACCATGCCGGCCAGCGAAACGCCCGTCATTAGGGCAATCATGTAAAAACGACGAAACCGAACGTGTGCTTTGGCGCATTTCATGCCAATAGTTCCTCAAACGCAAAAAGATGGGGCGTGAGTCTGCCGAAAAATGACGCGGTCTTGCAAATTCCCTAGGGGAAACACTCCAGCTTTCAGACCGGCGGATTGTGTATTTCCGCAACAGCCTAATCGCTATAAGTGCTATAAAAGCAATAACTTACTGATCGTAGCGAGATGCGGCGGACGATGCAAGATCGAATGCCACCCGCGACGCGCTGTGTAATAGTACGCGGCTGACGGGCGTTCGGTTGCCTGCCGGGGGCAGATTTTTTCGCCCTTGGATGCGATAGCGTCTGAGAATGAGACACAGCGGCCGTTTAAGACGATAACTAAATCAGCACTCTTTCGACGGAGCGAAAGGCGACTGTGCGCGCAAACGCACCAGATATTCACTTCTCCCGTTTGCGGGAGAAGTCGCGGTATCAGCCGCGGATGAGGGTCTGCACGCACGTCCCCTACTTCGCCTTGGCCAACAACTCTTCGAGCAGGCCGGCCAATAGCGCCGGATTGTCCGACTTGCGAATGTGCTCGATCCGCGAAGCAGGGATCTTCAGCTTCTCCAGGGCAACCACAACCGTCTTCCAGCGTTTCTCGCGGGCTTTCCCCTCGGCCAGATACAGCTCCGTCACCTGTTCTTGCAGCTTTTGCAACTGGATGTTGTCAAAGTTCTCATAATAGTTCTTGATGATGCTCTGCTGATGCTTGCTGTAATCTTTCATGGTTGCTGTACCAGGGTGCTGCTTTGCCAGAGAGGAATTGGACCTACGCCCCATCCAGAACTAAAATCGCCAGAACTAAAATCGACCGGCGGCGTCGTATTACAATGCCGTCAGCTTGTTGCTATCCATCGACCGGCCAGCCGCCGCCGATTGCAGCCCCTTTTGCCAGACGGTAAAGTCACCGCAATCGTACCGGTTTACGCCGGTTTGGGAAATAGTTTGACCCGCTCCCTGCAACACAAGTCCCGAATTTGCCACCTCGAACCGCAGCCATCCAGAACGCAGCCATCCAGAGCGCAGTTACACTGCCGGCGGAGTTTTATCGCCGCCCGGCGGATATCGTCGCGCGCGAACTATTGGGGAAGTACCTGGTCCGGCGGATTGGAGATGAAACGGTTGCACTCCAGATTCATGAGACCGAGGCTTATGTCGGCGCGCACGACCTGGCCTGTCATGGGCGGTTTGGCTGTACCGACCGGACGGCGGTGATGTTCGGCCCGGCGGGCTACTGGTATACCTATCTGATCTACGGCATGCACTGGATGCTGAACGTAGTCACAGGCGAAGTGGACCAGCCAGCCGCGGTGCTATTTCGCGGCGCCGGAAACAGTCGCGGGCCAGGAAAACTCTGCCGCGAACTGAGTATTGATAAGAGCCATTACGGCCTGCCAGCGACAGCGAAGTCAGGACTATGGATCGAAGACCGTGGCTACACGATTCGCCGCGGCGGAATCCTGCGTACACCACGAATCGGCATCGACTATGCTGGTGCGTGGAAGGATAAGAAGCTGCGGTATGTGTTGAAGGATTCGTAGCAGGCAGCGACCCGATGCCTTAGCAAATTGCGAGTTGGCCCGGCATTCGCAATAGACGTTGCGGCGATGTTAGCCGCGACGCGATAGCGGAGCGCGTTGAGGTTTGAATAAAGTTTGAACTCAGAAGCACAGACGAACTACACCATGCAACTAGCCAAAATACGTTACGGAACCTGGCCCGAGACGGTCGGCATTATCGAAGAGGGAACCGTCATTCCGCTGCACATGAATCAGAAATTCCGCACGCTGAGTGACCTGATCGAGGCGGATGATCCTGCCGTTGCGGCAACGTCGCTACCAACAGGCGAGCGGCTCCCCCTGGCCAGTGTGCAACTACTGGCACCAATCGACGCACAAGAAGTCTGGGCTGCTGGCGTCACCTACAAGCGGAGCAAGGTCGCGCGAATGGAAGAATCGGAAGGGGCAGCGCGATTCTATGATCTGGTTTACGAAGCACCGCGGCCCGAGTTGTTCTTTAAGGCCACCCCGCACCGAGTGGTTGGCCCCGGTCGCGGGGTGCGGATTCGCGCCGATGCCAAGTGGAATGTCCCGGAACCGGAATTGACACTCGTGCTATCGTCCAAGATGAAGCTCGTCGGGTACACCATCGGCAACGACATGAGTAGCCGCGATATCGAGGGAGAGAATCCCCTCTATCTGCCACAGGCCAAGGTCTACAACGCCTGCTGCGCGCTAGGCCCGTGGATCACCTTGGCCGACGCCATGCCCCCGCGTGAGGAGATTGGAATCCGCCTCAGTGTAAAACGCGCCGGCAAGAAAGTCTTCAGCGGCGAGACTGACATCACGCAAATGCACCGCACGCTAGAGGATCTGATCAGTTGGCTTGGTCGTGAGAACAGCTTTCCGCAGGGAGTTTTCCTACTGACTGGAACCGGAATCGTGCCGACGGAAGAATTCACGTTGGAGGCAGAAGATAACGTCGAGATCACCATCGACGGTATCGGTACGCTGAGTAATCCGGTCGTGCAGGGGTAGCAAAGTATTTCGCCACTGTCGCCTTTCGCTCCGTCGAAAGAGTGCCCTGAATTGGTCATTTCCGCGCATGCGCCAATCCATTTCCATCCAACATCCCCGCGCAGTGCGTTACACCGAAGGTGTTGCACAACATAGCCCAAGGTCGCGCAGCGCACCTTGGGTATCGAACCCAACCCAGCCGGTTACGCTGAAAGCGTTACACAACCTACCTGACGACGGCCCGCCGTACACCGAAGGAAGCTTCTCGCCAGTCCACTCTGAAGCGGGCTGCAGAAGTCCAGTTACTGGCAAACCTACCAGTGCGTAAATTCAACGGTTACTTTCGGCATAGCTGCCCGCAGTGACTTTACGGCGGCAGGCGTGACCTTATTACAATACTTCACTTTCAAGTGCGTTAGAGTCTTCAGATTCGCAAGGTTGGCAATTCCGGCATCTGTAATTGGCGGGCAATATTCTAGCACGAGTTTCGTTAATCGACCAAGTTCGGCAATCTTGGCCAGATCCGCGTCTGTCAATGAATCCATACAACTGATTTCAAGCACTTGCAGTCTACTTGAAAGAGTCAGTTGGAGTGGCTTGGCCGATTCAGTTCGCAGTCGTCCACAGACTCGCAACTGCTCGAGATTTGCGAACTTATTCAACTCACGACCGTTCACTTGGTCGTTTAGCATGACTTCAAGATCCTTAAGGTTGGCCAATTTTGTCAGTGCTTCAAAGCCAACCGCAGTCAGTTCAGCTGTCTCCAATAAATATAGTTTGGTCAGGTTTTGGAGCTGCGCTATTTCAAATGCGGCCTTGTCATTGACCGGTGCGCCTACAAATAGATCTTTGAGTTGTCTTACTCTGCCGAGACCCTGCAAATACTCGTCATCCGTTTTAACTATCGCGGCATCTCGGTATTCGACGATAGCAACTGACCGAAGATTCGGAAGAGAGGCAAGTGTACTAAACCCTTCCGTCGTAATACTCGACCAGACGCCTAAGCCGACATGTTCCAGTTGAGGCAGGTTTTTCAGGCGAGCTAAATTTTCGTCGCTTGCCGACGTAACACCAATGTCAACAATACTGTAGAAGTAGTGATGGTCGATCATGCCAGCGAGCCAACTAGGCACTGGAGAGCTATCAGAATCTGGATCAAATTCCTCTTCGTATTTAGCCCATTGGTAGCTGCTAATTGCTATGATCTCACGCTGTGCACGTGCTCGCTCATAACACGGAATGAGTAAACCAATGCACACCGCGACCAATGCAGTCAGTACCAGCAGCGACCGCAGGCTATAGCGCAGCCATCGTCGGCGCGGTGCGGAAGCAACGCTAGTGGAGCCGTCATCGTTCAATGTTTTGCCCATGTCATTGAACATATGCGATGCCCAGCGCTAAATCCAACATTATTCTGGCTCTTCCGCGCGCCAACTCCGTGAACCACCATCCCGCTCATCGTGTCCATCCTTGTTCAATTCTACGAAACTTCACTGGGCCAGCGGCACCCCAGACATCAGCCTCCTCCTTTGCGTACCTTCCCGAACTTTGCGGTAAAAAACTGAACAACAAGTCGCCAATTGCCGAATCCGTCGGCAATTTCAGCATTTTGCCCTCTTCTAGAAATTTTTGCCCACCGGTCCCAATATCCTCTCCCGACCGGCGAAGAACCTTTGTGACGCCATGTTCCGGCCAGAGAGAACGGGACTGGGACAATGCTGGCGCACGCCCTGAAAACCGCATCGCCGCAACCATATCAAGGAGACCTGGCATGATCCGCAAGTCAATTTTCGCAGTCGGGCTGGTAACTTTACTAGGACTGTTCCTCTTTGGACGCAACGTCAAGAGCTACGTCGGCACCGCCACCGGCTGGGCACGCGACTCGGTCAGAGACTCGGTGCCGGTCGCATTTGAGATCGACCGTGCCCGTAATATGGTCAAGGACCTGATCCCTGATATTCGTCAGAACATGCACATTATCGCCAAGGAAGAGGTCGAGGTCGAACGTCTGAAGGAGCAGATCAAGCAGTCGGACCAGAAGCTCAACAAGGACCGTACCGAGCTGAAGCAACTCAAGGAAGATGTTGCCAGCGGTAAGGAAAAGTACCAGTACGGGGGCCGGACCTACACCGTTTCTCAGGTGAAGGTCGACCTGTCGAACCGATTTGAACGGTTCAAGACTTCTGACGCGACGGTGAACAGCCTGCGAGACATACT
>Ga0163150_10008833_pt1 | contig 11343 bp, 8 predicted proteins | sample OliLakLV19P2IB_FD_148628 | JGI IMG/M metagenome (GOLD analysis project Ga0163150, IMG submission 148628) | Freshwater microbial mat bacterial communities from Lake Vanda, McMurdo Dry Valleys, Antarctica - Oligotrophic Lake LV.19.P2.IB | ecosystem: Environmental > Aquatic > Freshwater > Lake >...
GCGGTTGTGCCGGCAGGAAAGCCGGGCACCGGAGCACCCAGCGGAAGCGTCGCTGGAAACTCCGCCAGAATCGCGCTGTGAACACCTTCTGGCGTAAAGTAGTCGCCGCAGGCACCTATCTTGTGTCCTACGCCGGGGTCACTTTTGAATTGAGTGCGATCCTGAATCGGTGTCGTAGGACACATGAACACATCGACATGCTTTTGAACCGTAACGCCGTTCGGAACATCAGTACTGTTTGTCGCCGGAATGAAACTGCCAGGATTGGCCGGGTCGGCAATGTACGAACTCTTTAATCTCCACCAATCCTGATCGAGATCGTAATTCGCATTGCTGACAAGATTCGCCTGCTCAAGAAATGGCAGCAGGTCGGGAGCCCAGCTTCGCGCCGCCCCATCGCTCTCAACTCGCTTGGAGTAGGGTAGGCTGCGGTGCGAAGCTTCGTAGCTGTGAAACGCTAATCCTAGCTGCCGCATGTTACTCTGGCACGATGCACGCCGCGCTGCTTCACGCGCATGTTGCACTGCCGGGAGCAGTATAGAAATCAGGATCCCAATGATCACAATCACGACCAACAGTTCGACCAGCGTAAAACCGTGATGTCGTGGACGCGATTGACCGACCGAAATGGAGCTAGTCTTCATATGGAATCCTCATGACGTAAGAATGGTGACCCTGAACTGCAATCCGGTAGACTGCAGAAATGTTTAGATCGCTTGCCCCGACGGGAGACGTGGATCGCTGCCCGGCCTTAGGCAAATGGCGTACCAAGAAGATCGCCAGCAGAATACCTAGAATCGTCGCAGGTTATCGAGATTGATGTCGCAGCGCCCGCTCTGCGATGGACAATAATTCACCGCGCGCGGTGATTTTTTCGCCGTCGATATTAGGTGCAGTCGAAGCAGTCTCAGTCGGGAACTCCCATGCCACCCTTGGCCCACCAGGGGAGCGTGCTACCGCCGTCGACCAGCATGCTGCTGCCCGTCATATATTCACTGGCGGGGTCACACAGATACAGTGCCGCGCGGCCGATTTCGTCAGGCCGACCCAGTCGACCCCAGGGGAGTTGCTTGCCGACAGTGGCAATTTTTTGCTCGCTGGCATACTTTCTCTCGCCGGGCGTGTCGATCCAGCCCGGATGAATCATATTCACGCGGATCCTTTGGTCGACCAGTTCAAGTGCCGCGGTGCGTGCCATTTGATCGATCGCCGCTTTCGCCATGTTGTAGGCCATGGACGTGGGAATGGGAATGTACGAATGCGGCGAACTGACCACGACAATCGATCCTCCTGCTCCCTGGCGAATCATCTGCTGTGCCGAAGCGCGCAGAACGTAGAAGGCACCCCACATCGTGACATCAACCGTGCGGTGAAACCCCTCCATATTGGCGCTGACAAATGGCTCTCGATCGCTATAGACCGCATTGGTCACGGCAATGTCCAAGTGGCCAAACTCGTTCACCACATCGGCAACCATCTTTTCAACATCGGCCTGCCGGGCCACATCAACCGGGTAGAGAGCCGCGCGGCGACCAAGCTGGCGGATTTGTTCGGCAGTCTCTTCGGCCTCGTGCTGATCCCCGAGAAAATTGATGGCAATATCGGCACCGGCTCCGGCCAGCGCGATGGCAATCCCTTTGCCGATTCCGCGACTCCCCCCGGTGATCAACGCAACTTTGTTCTGCAACACCATGTGGTGATCCTGATGTCTAATGAGGCGGCTCGACTGAAGAAACGAACGGCCCGGTTAGTGTAACTCGGCGAAGTCGAAGTTGCACGCCAAATCGGAGTGGTTTACCTTCAGGGAGTACGCAAGAAGGATTGATACTGCCGATCCAGGTCGCCATAAATTTGACCGGTAAGCCGCGCAAGCGTAATACTATCCGCTCGACCTCCATAAACGGCCAGCAGGTATTCAACCAGTGCGCCGCGGTACTGTCCCTCGTTGCCACTCATCAAGAACAGCGTCTGTCCTGCAATCTGGCTATAGAGCATGGGCAAATTCGCACTGCGCTGGAACTCTAGCATGCCATCTGTGACGAGCGTCCCAAACGGAACGTAGAACTGCGTTTCCAAAAGCCGCTCTCGGGCGGCCGGTGCCCGTCCTTCGTCCAGACTTCCCAGCGTGTAGTACTCGTCGTGTTCGACCAGCGACTCAAAATAACACGCCACCCCTTCGACAATCCAAAAGTTGTTCTTCTTGCCTACTTCCTTAATGGTCTGGCGAGATTCCTGAAACAGTTGATGCACCGCCTCGTGCAGAAGCGTTCCTTCCGACTGTTTTTCATCCGCAAAAAAGTACGCCACGCGAGTCTGCGAAAAGTAGATCCCCAGCGTCATCTCGATCTGCGCCTGCGCCGGGCGAAGCGCCTGATTGTACTCTTCGCGATTGCGAAAATAGGCCACATTGTACTGACGCCGTGCAGTGGATGGTAACTTAGTCACTCCGCTGGCAGTGCCCGTTTTGCCGTCGCCATCGGTCGTTTGCTTGGCACGGCGGAACCAGTTCTCCATCACGGTTCGCGGGGTATAGTACTCCACAAAAACATGACTCCAAACGTCGTGCAGCTTCTCCAAACGGCGCGCCAACTCGGCCCCTTGTTCCAAGCTGTGATTCGTCGTGACTAGGTAATGTTCGCTCGAGATACGCCAGCCGGTCTTGATATTGGCATGCTGCGCTTCGTCGCGAGCAGTGTCGATCCACTTGCCACGCCAATAACGCTCCCCCGCGTCGTACCGTTTAACGTGATCCGCTGGTAACCAGCCAAACTTCTCGGTCAGAACCTGTCCAGTCGCCAGCCGCCGGGCCGTGTCAGCTTGCACCCAGCGATCTTGATAACGAACGTACCCCAGAATCTCGCGCGCCGCAGCTTGATCAGGATTTTCGCGGCAAGCCTCTCGGACCAGATCATACGACAGCGTGTACTGCTTGGCGGTATGGGCTTTTTCGGCCAGCGCAAACAATCGCTCTGCTTGCTTTTGACGCAGCGTGCTGAAGCGTTTGACATATTCGGCATTATTACTTTGATCTGTTGCACTATCCCCACGAACCGAACCGGCCAGCGAATCTGGCAGCTTGAAGATATAGATCCGATCCGGCTTCCGCGTCACCTGCCAGCCACGCACCCGCTCGGCCTGAGCGGTCAACTTCTGCTGCTCACACCAATCGGCCAGCGACGATAGTTCAGCACCATAACGGGTCTGCAACTCTTGCCGCGACTTCTGCCAACTTGGATCTGCGGCAGTTGAAGTTTTGTCCGGCACCGTTGCCAACTGCGCGTCAACTTTGGAAGTGAATGCGATTGCCAGCAGAATTCCCGGCGCACACCAAGCGCACAGCACCATGACAATTCGCTGCTTCAAATTGAAACGGCACAATCTCATGGTCATTTGGTCGTGTGCAGGGAGTCGTGGCATCTAAATCCATCGCGCGAATGCGGAAACTCTATTTTACTCTGCCGCCATGCCAGAATCTGCTTAGAAAATCGCAGGAAGTACAGTCCGAGAACCTTGCCCCTTCGCCACTCATGAATACGTGCTCAAACGCCTGGCCCAGCGAGCCGTCAAAACCGGTGGAACCGCTCCAGTGGGACCGGTTGCCAGGGGCAGCGATCCTTAAACGCTGAGAAACTCCTCCAGCGCCTCGCGCATCAGCGACACGTCGGGCGAAATGCCAGTCCAGAGCTGAAAGCAAATAGCCGCCTGATTGACCAGCATGCCTAGCCCATCCACGGTCGGGCAGCCCCGTTTACTCGCCTCGTGCAGCAGCCGCGTGTTGGCCGGGTTGAACACCACATCGGCCACAGTCAACGAGGCCGCCAACGTATCCAAAACTAACGGCACGCGGGCACTGCTGTTGAATAGCCCGATGGAGGTGGCATTCACCAACAGGTCGGTCCCCTGCGGCACGGAGTAGTCACCTTCCCAGAGCTGAAATGACGCTGTGGCGGATAGTTCGCTGACGAGCAGTTGTGCCAGTTGTTCGCCGCGCTCGGCCGAGCGATTGACGACGGTGATCTCCGCAGTACCGGCCATTGCCAGTTCAACGGCGATCGCACGCGCTGCTCCTCCAGCACCCAGAATCACCACTTTCTTACCGGCAGGGTCCAGCGATGCACGCAGCGCCTGCACAAATCCTTTGCCATCCGTGTTCTCGCCGAGCAAACGACCATCATTGTTGACGATACAATTCACCGCACCGATCAGGCTGGCAGCGCGACTCAATTCATCAAGATGCGGCAGCACGGCCAGCTTGTGCGGCATGGTGATATTGCCACCTCGAAACCCCATCGCTCGCACGCCCGCGACCGCTGCCGGCAACTGCTCCGGCGTCACCTCCAACGTCAGATATCTCCAGTCGAGACCGGCGGCCACAAACGCCTTTTCCATCAGATACTGCGTTGGATTGCCGGCAACCGGCTGGCCGAACACAAAGGTAATCTCTTGCAGACTGGACACGGCAATAATGAAGTTGAGTTGGATGTACGGTTGGGACAGGGGGCGTGCATTTTCTCATGCCGGGCCGTGCAACGCAACGGAGAACTGGCCAATCTGCGAGATTCTCACTGCCGAATTCTCACTGCCGTAATCTCACCACCACACTAGGACTCTATTGACGCGAAATGCTGCGCGGTATGATGTGATGAACCGTCTGACGCCGCCTTGGCGGCATTGTTTGTCTCGATCAAGGACCGGACTCCCATGCTTATTCACATCGACAATTCTTGCATGTCGCGAAATAACCACGGGCTTGGCTTCGTTTTCCTGGTTGGCGTTTTAGCACTATTCACAATTGCTGCATCCCAGGCCGAGCCACCTGCCGCTAAGGACACTGCAAAAACGACCCCGGACAAGAAGGAAGCCCTAGCAGCCAAGCCCACTCAAGCCGAACTCGAAGCCGCCTTCTCCAAAAAAATGACTGGGGCAGTCCTGGAGGGGAATTTCACCACGCGCGGCCAAGAAGCCGGTGCGCTACCCAAGCCAGAAAAGTACACACTCGGCAAAGTCGCCAAAGCCAAGGACGACTACTGGACCTTTGAGACACGCATCCAATACGGCACCTATGATGTCACTCTGCCATTGACACTCAAAATTCTCTGGGCTGGCGACACACCGGTCATCACGCTGGACGATTTTACTGTGCCCGGCTTCGGCAAATTCACCTGCCGCGTGATGTTCTTCAAAAACGAATACGCCGGCACCTGGGACGGCGGCGATCATGGCGGACATCTGTTTGGAAAAATCATTCCGACAGGAGAGGGTGCGCCAAAAAGCGAACCGGCAAAGAAGGTCGAAGTGAAGGAGTAGTCCGCTTGCAGATTCACGCGCGGCACAATTCACCTCTCCCACCGGGAGAGGTCGTCGCCCCAGCGAAGGGTGAGGGATCAGTCGCCTTTCGCTCCGACGAAAGAGCGATCTGAGGCGGCCGATTGAACGAATCGGCGACGCGCTCCGCTGGCGCGTCGCGGCTAACATCGCTTCGATATCTTGCGTTGTTCCTGCCAAGTTGCACGCCCCCCGCAAGCTGCGGTAAGATAGTGATGCACCTCGATCGACTATCTATCCAATCTCTACGCCTGAGCTACAACTGCCATGCCTTGGATCGCTGAAAAGAGCACTCACATTACTTGGGAACGTCTGCAAACCCTGATGGATCAGACCGTGGCTGAGTGCCGCAGTCGGATCTGTGCCAAGCCCAAACGCGTGCTCCTGTTGCCGCCGGATATCACGCGGATGCATTCCGGTTCCGGTCGGCTAACGGAGATGCTCTACAACGCCTTCAAGGACGAGGCGGAGGTGCATGTCATCCCAACGCTCGGTCAGCATGTGCCGCACACCCCGGAAGAAAACCGGCAGATGTTCGGCAGTATCCCCAACGAGCGGATTCATGCCCACGACTGGCGCGATGGCTCGGTCAACATTGGTGAGATTCCGGCCGATGTCGTGAAGGAAGCCTGCGGAGGTTTGGTCGATTGGCCGATCCCTGTCACGCTCAATCGGATGCTGATCGAAGAGCCGTGGGATCTGATCATCAACGTCGGGCACGTGGTGCCGCACGAGGTCCTTGGCTTTGCCAACCACAACAAGAACTACTTCATCGGCCTGGGTGGCAAGGACATGATCTGTGCCTCGCACATGATGGCCGCCGCCTGTGGCATTGAAAGCAACCTGGGCAATCTCATCACGCCGCTCCGCCACCTGTTCAACTGGGCGGAGGAAAAGTACCTTGGCCTTTTGCCAGATCTGTATGTACAAGTCGTCATGGCGCGGGATTCGCACGATCAACTGGTCCACACCGGGCTATACGTCGGCGACGAACTCGATACCTACCTGCAAGCGGCCATGCAGTCCCGTTCGCAAAACATCACCACCTTTGACGAACCGCTGACCAAGGTCGTCTGCGTGATGCAAGGAGACGAGTTCTTCAGCACCTGGGTGGCGAACAAGGCCGTCTATCGCACCCGGATGGCGCTGGCCAACGGTGGTGAGCTGATCATTCTGGCACCAGGGCTGAAACGCTTTGGTGAACAGCCCGAGGTCGACGAACTGATTCGCAAGTACGGGTACTGCGGCACGCCACGCGTGATGGAACAGTACCGGCAGAATGCCGATATGCAGGATCTGGCACACGCCACGGCGCATCTGATCCACGGCTCGTCGGAGGGGCGATTTAGAATTACCTATGCACCAGGGCACCTAAGTCGCGAAGAGATCGAGCAGGTGAATTTTTCGTACCTGGACCTTGGCGAAGCGATGCAGCGCTTCAAACCGCAGCACCGCAAGCAAGGTTGGAATGTGACCGACGAAGGGGAGCGGTTTTACTTCATTCCGACCCCATCCGCCGGCCTTTGGTCGACGAAGAAAAAGCTGGCGAACCGGCTGGGTGAGTTTGCACGTGGGTCGCTGTAGGGGCAACCCGACGCGCCAGCGAGGCGCAGCACGTTTGACGGTGTGCCACTGGCTCTGCCAGTGATTTCAGGAGCGCCCCGATTCACCGGAAACGGTCGAACAATGTTAGCCGCGACGCGCTAGCGGAGCGCGTAAAGTGCAAATCGACGCGGCGCGTTGCGATTGGTGACTTTCCCCGCTGGCGCATCGGTAGGTCACTAATTCATGGCTTCGGCGGCTCGACTGATGGTAGTTCCCAGATAATGGAAAAAGTACTGATCTGACAATTGGGAAGAGCTGCTTTCAGCGCGGCAATGTTAATATGTGAATTGGGGAGCAGCTCCAGCGTGCGGAGTTTCTTGAGTTACTTTCTCACTGATTGTCAGCTTCAATTCCTCCAATTCCGTCAGCTTTGCCAATTCGGCCATGCCAGCATCTGTCGCGGTGCTGGGGACATCCAGCGCGAGACTTCGGAGATGTCGAAGTTTTGCGAGTTCACGAAGTGTTTCATCCGTGGCTGCCGCGCCATCGTAGAATATGGAAGAATATTGTTCATTATCCAAGATTTTGGCGGAGATGATTCGCAAGGAACGCAGCTTTGGCAGGTCCGACAGGTGCGTTATTGCATCAGGATCGATCCCTGCGTTACCTACAAGGCGTAAACTTTGGAGCGACTTAAGGTTCTTGAGGAACGCCAGCGATGCCGCAGTGATTGGTTGGTAACGAGCTTTCGCGAATTGTGTAGGGCTGCCGTAATCCAGCGTTCGCAACTCTTCGGCGTCAAAGGGAAGCAAGTTCAGATCTAGTTCGTGCAGTTGGGGTAGCTTACCTAACTGCGAAAGCGCATTGTCTGAAATCTGTACTGTAAAATTGATAGACAGCCGCCGCAAATTGGGTAAGCGTTGGACTTCGGCCAAACCAAGATCAGTGATAGACGGACCACCAATTTCTAGGGACGTTAACTGGTGCATGGTTCCGGCAATAGACATGACCTCGTCTAAGGTCACTCTTGAAGGTTCCCTAGGATATGAAGATTCGTGCAAGCCAAATGCCGTGATATTTGGTAAGTCCCTGAGCGGTTCATATGCAGAGATCGCTGAATTACGATCAACGAAGATCGCCAGTGAGCGCAAGGCTGGAAGCCTCTCCATTCGCTCAATCGCATTTTTTGAATCAACGAATTGCGTGATCCCCACGACGTTGTAAACGTGATGATGGTCCAGCGTTCCTTGCAACCATTTTGGGATGGGTGTGTTTCCCCATAATGGGGAATAATCCCCCTCATACACCACACCTGAATCTACCTCTATCCATCCGTGGATTTTAATCTTCTCGGACCCGCGCTGTGCGACGATCTCTCGCTGAATTTTGGCGCGCTGATCCCAGCGCACAACCCACGCGACAGCGACCGCACAAAGCGCGATCAGAATCAGCAGTGTCCGCAGGCTAAAACGCAAACGGAAGCGGCGGCGTGGTGGAGATGGTTGGTTGTTCATGCTGCCCTCAAACGGTCATTGGCGATAGAGGATAGACAGCGCCGAGCGATTGCCGGCTCTCCTATCAACGCACATCCGCTCAGGCCCGCGACTAACGCGTAGCGTGGTAGCCGGTGGTTACCTCGTTGATCCAAGAGTCTCTCCGCTTTCGTCTCACGTACGTGCTTGGCCGAAGTGGCAAGTTTACCCGACCGTCCAGTTTAACAATCGGCACGTCGCTGACTAGCGGCAACTATGTGCTGGCGCTCAAAGACAATCACGAGAAGCTGCTCGCCGAGGTGGACGAGGCGTTCACCGCAGCGCTCGAAGCTCGCGCGCGTCCGGCCGGCATGGCTCGCCACGTCACGACGGAAACCAACTGCGGCCGCAGCGAACGGCGTGAGTACACAGTGCTGCCGGTACCCGCCTCGCTGGGCGGCACGGCCGATTGGCAAGACCTGAAAACGTTGGCCAAGCTCATCTGCCAACACTGGAGTATCGAGAGCCGCTTGCACTGCTTGCTCGATGTAACTTTCTCAGAAGACAAGGGCCGCATTCGTACGCAGCACGCCCCCCAGACCTTGGCCCTATTGCGACGCCTGGCAGTGTCCATCCTCTCGGCGGACACTACCCTAAAAGATTCCATCCGCGGCGAGCTCCGGGTCAGCCAGTACAGTCGCTCCCCGCAGGACCATCTCAACTGCGATAGCCGAAACCTTTGCAAGCCGATTGGACCAGTGCGCAACCGCCCGCCGTGGGCCTGGCTCCCACGGCGGGCGATGGCTGATCCCGATTCCTGACGCGGCTTATCTCTTCCGCCGTCGCACAGCCACCGTGCCAAGCGCTACTGCGCCCATCAGGAACATCACGATCGTGGAAGGTTCGGGCACCGGAGTGACCGAGAAATCGTCAAAGAAGTTTTTGCCACCGACGCCAGAAAAGAGACCATCTTCTAGTTGCCACCTCAACACCGTCAAGTCATTCAGGGCCTGTCCCATGCCAGTCCCGGACGGCACAATGTTGGTCCAAGTGTTCGCCGAGACATCGTAGTAGTCCATCGAGAACGTGTCGGCTGTCAGGTCGATATCGACGCGCAGGCCGTCCCAGTTGGTCTGATCGGCAATAAATGACGTTGTGTTCCAGGAGTTTGAAGGGCTCGTGCGCCAGGTCACTGAGTTGTCGCGAGCATAGCCCCATTCGAAACCAATGTTGCCCACGCTGTCCTTGAAAGACATCGTGAACTTGTCGGTCGGCGCGGCCCCGGTCCCCGACGAGTCACCGGGATTGGGACAGAAATAGAATCCGACCTGCACCGGTCCCGAAGTCACGCTTGCCGGCGAGATCCCGCCAAAGTCGTACGAGTCGAACTGGTACTCGTACACCGCCGCACCGGTGCCCAGCGGCCGATCATTACGCATCGCCAGATTCCAGTTATCCGTGCGTCCCCCGGAGTGTCCACCCACCAAGTAGGAAGCCACGGCATTGGGGTCTGAAACCGAATATGGGGGAGTGCCCAAGGTATAGCTTGCACGGTCAACCGGGTTGTCGAAGTAACCGCCGGCAGGGCCCACAACGGACCACAATCCTGAGTCGGCCGTGATCTGCGTGGGGCCAGGACCGCCCCCCGCATTAGCTCCGAATTGGCCGGCGTTGTAGTAGCTGACATCGCCGTAAACTAACCCGGACTGGACGTCGTACCCATCCTGCGGGCCAAAACTAAACAGCGCGCCCTGGGCAGGCGCAGCAACTCCGACAAGAAACCCTACCGCGCACCACACCGACGACACCGATAAAGTCCGAAACATGAGCAGTCTCCCAGTGAAAAATTTGGGCGAGGACAGCGTCCACCTCGCCTTGTCGTTAACTGACACCCGACTAATTCGTTGAGCTTGGAACCGATCTAGGCGCAGAAGCTATATCCGGCATTTCCCATATGGAGCGAGCCTGGAACCGATCCAGTCTCGCAATGGTCCGCATTATAATGTCGCGCCCCCCCCCGCGTCTAGCGCGTGGTGAAAATTTTGACATTTTCTCGGGCCCCGCCCGGTGCGGGTGGTTTCCTGACCTGGGAAACGGGCCGTTGGGACCGTTTTCCAATGCCTGACGCCGGGTCCGCGCGCAGACACTCCCCTTGGCTTGCTGCATTTCTGGCCACCGGAGCCGCTCAAGCGGAACGCCCCGCGACTACCGGCGGCGGGATTGCCAACCTCGCAATGCGGTCCAGGATCGCCGCGAACAAGTTACGCGTCACTGCCACCTCCGCCAGTTGGAACGTCACATACTTTGCGTGCCGCGTCACCTTGGCCCCAATCTTGATCAGCTTTTCGCGTAGCGTCGTTAGCGACCAGTGACGCACGGGTTTCGGTAGCGCCAGCCGCCTCAGGAAGTTGCCCAGGTTGTACGCCAAGGCAAAGAGCTGCAATCGAGTCTGGTTGTCTTTGAACGTCCGGCAAGAGAGCTTGGTCCATTGGATGGCGTTCTTGCCTTCTTTGATCCACTGCTCCGCCGTGCCGCGACCGTTGTAGAACTTCACGACGTTCTTGGACCGTTGGTTCAAGTTCGTGACGATGAATCCCACGCGGGGAAACAACTCGCCCGCGTGCCACTCGACCTTGGCCACCACGCGACGCGATTGCCGCCAAGACTTCGCCTGGTACTGGAAGCTGTGATAAAACACCTTCGGCCTGTGCGAAGGCCGACCCACGGGACGGGTCAGCAGGTGCGAGATTTCTCGCTCCAAGACCGCGTTGGCCTTGAGGCGAATAGCGTAGCGATAGCCTTCTTTCTCCAGCACGCGGTACAACGCCGGAATGGCAAACGCCGCATCGCCGCGAAAGAACTTGGGGATGTCCCAATGGCGATACCGCGCGATCACCGGCAAGAGCACACGCCGCCAGAACTTCGCGCTGGCGTGATTGCCACGCCGCAGCATAACGCGTTCCAAATCTCCGAACTGATTGAACAGGAACAGCGGATGGTA
>Ga0163150_10008834_pt1 | contig 11341 bp, 5 predicted proteins | sample OliLakLV19P2IB_FD_148628 | JGI IMG/M metagenome (GOLD analysis project Ga0163150, IMG submission 148628) | Freshwater microbial mat bacterial communities from Lake Vanda, McMurdo Dry Valleys, Antarctica - Oligotrophic Lake LV.19.P2.IB | ecosystem: Environmental > Aquatic > Freshwater > Lake >...
TTGCCACGAGCTTGTGAAGCACTCGTAGGTGTGTTGGTTTTCCTTCTCTGTTTTAACTTCTGCATAATTATTTTTACATTTTTTAAGCTCCCTAATCAATAATTTAACCCGTCCTCACGAACAAGCCCCTATCCCTTTAGGATGGGGGTGATTGACAGTTTACTTACATCCTAAATTATCCATAAAATCTTTATTCACTTTGTCCTTGCCTTCTTTATCGGCTTCAGTTTGTAGCGCCTGTAAGGCTGCACTGTCTTCTAATAATATATTAGAAGTCTCAATATTCTTACTGGCTTTTGCTTTTTCAGCAGCCGTTAATGCAGGAGTAGTTTCAGTTACCATCTTGTCTGAGTATTTAAATTTAACCGCCTCTTTTAATTTACTTTTCTTGAAGATATAAAGAGCAGTCTCATCCTCTCCCAACTTCTTAAAACTAACACTTTCCTTATTGATTTTTTCAACAAGCATCTTCCCTAATCGTTTCTCAGACATTTGTACGATGTTCCCAACTTGCAAAGTCTCTGGGGTGAAGCCTTCCACTAGTGTTTTTTCTTTCTCCTTAAGCCTCTCAAACAACTTACTCGCAGTTTCTTTGTCGATGCCTATTTCAACAGCCCGATTGTAGTTGCCTAGTATTGCCATAACAGTATTTTGGTAATTCATAAAATCCTCCCCAGTACGTATTTTATTAAGTTGTTCGTCCACATCGTATGTCTCAATGTTTTCCTTTGTAGGTAGAATGGCCTGGGTTGTATTGTTTTCAGCAGCCCTCTTCTCAATAATACTATTTATTTCAGATGTTTTGCCACTAAATACTGCCTGCTCCCTTTCTGTAAGAGAACTTTTACTAATGACTTTTGTAGCAATTAATCTCAATCTGTTAGCGGTGGCATTATTATTATCCACAAAATCAGAGTATTCAGAGTCTGAAATAGTTTCTTCAATAGTAACCTCCTCATTGGTGATGGGATTTCCTGCTTTAGCTCCTAAATAATCATTGATTATGGATTCAAAAGTTTGATAAGCCTCCGAACTTTCTTTGGTAATAATTTGCTCTGAAACAACATTGTAGAATTTAGAAGGGACAGTTCCCTTTTCGATCAATTCTCTTATCTCAGCATTATCTACCACATATCCTAAGCGGTATAAATTGTTAAGTAGTATGTTTAGTTCAGTACGCGAATACGTATCCTCTAATCCTTTTTCAAAATTAGAAGTTCTATCGTCGAACATTTCCGTAAAATGGCTGTTTATACGATCGTAATGGTCGTAAAAACCAGCTGGATTAGCCAGCATGTTTACTGTCTCCGTTAAGTTACGTGTCTCAGCATTAAGCATGTGAAGGTCTTTAAAGGATTGGTAAGAACTTGTTACTTCCGAATCATTCATAAAGTAAACATCGTTCGTTGAGGCCGCATGTTTTATATATTCCTTATATGCTTTTTTAAATCCTTCATCACTGGTTTTTTTATATTCCTTAAAGTTTCCAAAATACTTTTCTTGTTCTCCTGCTGACAGTTTTTTAGCAGACTGCTCAATAAAGTAATTCTCAAGTGATTGACGAAGTATCTGGAGGCGTTCATACTTACCGGTTTTATCTCTAAGTACTTTCTTATTGTCAGGAAGATTTGTTGCATTTATAGCATCTATCTCAGTTTTTAATAAACTAAGTTCTTTGTTTATAGACTTAACATCAAACAAAGGCGTTATATCTAAGCTATTCAAATCACGGAAAGATTTTGTACTTTCCATATCGCTTCGGATAGCATCCACCCTCTCAAGGTTTCTACCAATAGAGTAGCTATAGAAAATAGCGTTACGCTTGGCTTGTTCCCAAGATGAATATCCAATAGCCTCCTTATCATATTCAGGAGTTCCTTTTTTATAGTTTGCAGGTTGGAAAGGGTTTACCGCTTTTTGACTCCAAGTGTTATAGCTATTTTTTATTTGATTCGCACGGTCAAGTACCTTGTCTAACTTACCAAACACTTCGCCGCTGTCCACTCCATACACCTCCTTAATAGCTTCAGGAGACATACTTTTAATAGAATCGATCCTATCTAAAAATACATCATACGTACCGGTTTCAAGAGCTGTGGAAATATGAGACCAAACATTTTGATCATCTACGTCATGCCATGTCTTTTTATTATCAGTGTCTGCTGCGTTTTGTTGGTTATCAATAGTATTGGTAGCATTTCCATAATTAATAATCCTGGATCCAAAATATTTTAGGGGGTCTTTGTACAATTCATTTAGTTGTCCTAAAGTCTTTTCGTTATACTCGGTTTTAGTTTTCTTATAGTCAGCGTAACGCTCTTTATTGAATAATCTATTATAAGCCTCACGTGTTCCCTGTACCGCGCCAGCTTGAATTTTTATTAAACCCCCCATAAAGAATCCAGAAGCAAAAGTTTCAAAGCCTTTGCCGCTAAATTGATCTGCCACACTCTTCCCCACAAGGCCGCCGACACTAGGTGCATAGTTCTCAGCCTGACTCTGATCAAGAGCTTGCTTGCTTGCGTTATTATAAATGTCGGTATAGTAAGCTTGTGAAGTAGATGCTATAATATCTTGCAAGGACTCCTGAATACCTTCACTAAAATTCTCTTTAAAATACATTAAACCCGCCTTACCATAAACACGGGGTTTCAATAAACCTTTTACCCCTTGAGCAAATTCTTCTTCTACAAAACCCACACCCCTCTTCTCAATAAACTTAGCACCTGCTTTTGTGATATAATCATTGAGAGGTACAAACTTCTTAAACAGTGGGTCGAACGTAATCTTGTTGGTAAGCATTATGGTTGGAATATTCCAAGCTAAGGCTGCATCTCCGGCTTCCTGCGCAGTCTGTTTAATATCTAATAAAGCGTCATCTTGTGGAGTGTACCCATGTAAAATGTAGAATTGGGAGATTAATTCTTCTTCGAGATCTGAGTTTGCGCTTGCCCCTTCCACCTTCGCTTCAGCTAGTGTAGCATTGGCCATCAATACATCCCTGTGAAAACCTGCAGCCGTTTTTGATACTTTAGCTAGATTAGTCAAGTTTTCAGAAGCATTTAGCAAATTAATGGCCTCAAAAGTACTACTCAGGGGGTTTACAAACTTTCCCGCTGCTTTAAACCCGTCGTACACTGTTTTAGCAACACTAAAACTCTTCATGCTATTAATAGCATTATTAAACCCCTTTACTACATTAAAATAATTTCCTAAGTTCTTAGCATTCTGGGCTATGCGTCCAATAGCTAGTCCAGCAGATGCTCCCCCTGTCTCAGGTGTTAATAGAGCACCTATTCCTGCTTCTGCTGCCATCTCAAGGCTAAGCCCTGCTGTGTACCCAAAAATAAGTATGAGATTTGAAGCAAAACCTCCTACACCTGTACGTCCTGACATCCCCTGTACATTGAGGCGCTTCATAGCATCAGCTGATTCTTGGTCCTGTGCTAATATATCCCCACTAAAAACATCTCCATAAGAGCGGAGAGCTGACATGAATCCGGTTGGAACCATTTTAGCGGCACCTTGCGTTGCTCGCCATACATCCCCCCATACTGATCCTTTTTCGTTATACAACGTTTCATTATCCCTCCATGGGTTAAATCCAAGGTCTTTAAATGATTTGTGGGAATAGTACCGTTCAAAATTTTGATTAGGGTTTGTAGTTGTTTCCGGATCATAGGAAACAGGTCTTGTGTAAAAATATTGATCTTGTGAACCTTGAGATGCTATTTCCCCAAGATTATTGTTGACATAACTTAAATCTTCTAAAGCCTTTTGCTGCTCACTTGTAATACCTTGCTTACCTGCTACAGCATTTTGTGCTAGGGGACTGCCATTTGGTTTTCCTTCCCCTTCTTGTTGGAAGAAGTTGTAGTCAAAATTATTTTCAGGCACAGAACTAACCATGTCTTTATCTGCCGCAGGGGTGCTATCTAAGAGCATTAGCTTGGGGAGTTAAGGCGTTAATACGTTTATTTAAAGTGGTTACTGTCTGATCAATAAGCTTAGAGGGGGAGTCTGTAATGGGCGCTTGGCCGCTTACGGACTGTGTTTCATAAGCTTTCTTATATGGGTTATAAAAAGAATAAGAGCCACTTATCTCATAATTCTTTCCACTATTTGTTACACTAATATTCCCGCTAACTAGGGGTACACTTAAACTGTTTCCTTTAATACTTAAGGCAATATCCGTTGGAGATTTCTTTGTTTTCTCTGCTAATTGATTTGGGTCATCTTTATTTTCATAATAAATATTGTAGGAATAATCAGAGTCTGCGTCATAATCTTTTCCTAATAACTTTTTAGCACCTTCCAGACTAAAGGCAACCTTGTATACAACCCCCGGTTGAACCTCTTTCCCTCCATCAGTATACTTCATAGCCCCTATTTGCTCAGCGGTTACTGTAAATCCAAGATTTTCTCCTGCTTTACCTTTATTTTCTAAATATTGTTGCAAATACTTTTTAACTTCACGAGAGGCCTTTGGATCATCTGAAAGATCCTCAAGAGTATTCTTTGTTGTAACTACTCCCCCAAGTCCTTGACTGAATGCTTCTGCAAGCCTAGTTGCTGGAATATCAGAAACAGCTCCCACATTGGAATTTACACTCCACATGCTTGCTGCCTGTTCTGATAAGCTGCCTCCTATACTATTCGTGCCTACAGGTGCAGTCATCGAAGCTACCAAATTCTCAACTGCGGCTCTGTTTTCATTATAGGAATTATTGAAATCATTTGTATACTGAGCCTTTAACGCTTTTTCATCCAGCATAGGCATAGTAGGGGCTGAAACCACTCCTGAATTTTTTAACCTGTCTGCCATTACTTTATTGTAAGCAGCCACTGTTTCCCCCAAACGGTTGTTTGCATACTCCTCTGCAGCTGTTTTTTGTGGAACAAATAAACCGTCTTTAATCATAGTACCATATACCTTCTCATTAAATGTAAACTCTTCCTGAGTGATTGCCCCTTTTTTTAAATTAAACCTGAGAGGAATCATTGCCTCCTCAACGGCATTTTTTACTCTACCCTTCATTGTTTTTGCAATAAGAGAAACGGCAGACTGGTCTTTAATGGTCTGTGCTAATTCTGGAGAATTTTTTACATCATTTCCCCACAAACTTGCTGGATCATTCATTAAGGCGGTCATTTTTCCAAAACTTCCTGCAATAACTACGGGGGATTTACCTTCTAGTGCCCTTGTAATCCCCTGGTTACCGTTTAAAATATTTGATGAATTAATACCGGTGCCTTGAAACATAACCCCCAGTTCTTTCTGTATTTGGTTGGCCTTTTCCAGCTTGTCAGGTAGCCCAGTTTGTACTAATGCCCCATACTTAGCCTTCATGACCTCCACAGCAGTAATTAGATCCCTCTCTCTATGTCCATTAACATCCTCCATTGAAGTTGCAAATACTTTTAAATTATCAGCGTAGCCTGTTGTTAATTTTATACCACCTGCCGCTACAATAGGTTTAGTAAGATCTCCTGCAGTAGCTTCATCTATAACTGCCTTAATCTGGGAAGGGGTAGCAGTTTTAGGGTCTAGCCCTCGACTTCTTAATAAAGGAGCAATGTTTGAGGCTTCTACTTTACCACCAGATGCTGGTTTATAAGCTCCCGTGCCTTCTAATTTTTCATACTCCATCTTCTTAGCCCATACTCCTAAATCGGTCATTGCGTTTTGCTTGTGTGAATAAATGTCCTGCGCTGTTCGGAATCTTTCCAGATCATATGGATCTGCTTTCATCTCCCGCTTGGCTGTGCCCATTGCATAATCAAATGCAGCAGTGTTTAAAGTTCCCTGCAATAAAGTATTTGCAACTAAACTATCTGCTCGCACACGTAATGCTTTTAAATCATTTAAATTCGGAGCAGTTTTAATTTCATTTAAAACTCCTTCATGGTACTGCTTTACAGTTCCTGAGTTTTCTAGTAATGCATTTATCAACTCTAATGAACTCTCTTCGTTAGAGCCTTTAATAACTCCGCCCATTTGTGCGGCTCTCTCCTCTAATATTTTTTTCTTCACGGTCAGCTCATCCAGCATTGCTTGAGACTGAGTTGCATTTTTTTCTAATACAGGAACCGCATCTTTAATAAAATTGTTTAAATAGAAAGATTCTGCGGCATCTTCTGATCCAAACTCTGGTTTTTCTGCATTTTGTTTTATAAAACTCTTTCGTTGTACGTATGCCTGTGTATTAAACATATCCAATACAGATTGATCTTGTCCAAACATTCCATATAAAAATTGTGGAAGGGGTCCGGCCTTTTGTCCATCACCTAAGAGTAATTTACCATTAGTATCGGTAACAATATATCCTTTTTCTTTATGATCTATTTCAACTTTAAACCCAGCAGACTTAGCGACTTCTATAGCTTTCTTCGTAACATTTACATAAGGAGTAAAGCGTGGAGCATTATATGCTAAGGCTGCTTGTGAGTCTGCATTTTTATATTCATCAGCTTTATAATGCATTGCTTGAACGCCTGTGTCCCAATATGCGCCCCCACATTTATCGGGGTCAATACAATTACGAAAGCTTTCTGCCTTACTTAACTCTCCTTGATACTTGTTAGTAAAAGCAATGTCGTGAATAATATTTTTATCATCGTAGAAAGGTTTAAAAATAATATTTGCAGCATTTATGTTCTCTTGTTTTGAAAGATCCAATCCGGAAACTTTTTTAATATCTTGGTCTACTGCTTTCAAAAACTTATCACGGCGACTATTATTGTCATCTCGAACCATTGGTGAATTTAAAACGCTCCCATATAGTCCGCTAATTTTTGCATACCCCGCATCGTATTGACTTTGTTTCGCCTGTAATACATTGGAGTAAAAATTAAGATCTGGTTGATACGGCTGTAGAGCTGGGATAAAATCAGTTATACCTGGAATATTGTTTGGCATTTATTTTGGATTTATTTTATCCAAATATACACACAACTTTTTTTATGTACAAAAAAACACCAAAAAAGTTATAAAGTTACTTCGTGATTCCTGTCGCCATTTTGTACGCGACCTCGGAGGTCATTCCTGGAATGCTGCGCATAAGATTTGCTACTTTTTCCTCAATCTGCTTCTGAGTTAAGGATGCTGATGTATTCGGCAGCTCTCCTTTCCTACCCTCATTAAAATATGTGTAACCGGTTTTTGGGTCAACTTGATACTGCTCATGCATAAAATTCAATGATTGAGTCTGTCCGCGATTAGTCAAAGCAGTGTTTAAGGCACTGCGTAGGTTTTGCCGTAATGCTCTCTTAGAGTTGTCAAATTGCTGGTTAACAGCGTTAGTTTGCATTTGAAGCTCAGTAGCCCTCTCTGCGCCTATCATATTATTTTTATTCAGAATATCGGCCTTAACTGCTGCATTTTTATTTGCCTCCGCTACATTCATGTTGTTGTACTTGCCTAGGATGTTAGCAGCATTCTCCCCTGCCTTACCTTGGACTGCTGCAGCGTTTGCTGCCATTCTCTGAGGGCCTGCGTACATAGAGGATACCAAGTCCGCAATATTGGCTTGCTCTGCATTAGCTGCAAGCTCTCGCGTTGGATCAAAGTAGTTAGCTTCTGGTGATACAAGGCTTACAGGTGCAATATAAGGCATATATTTTTTAATACTATTCAAATCACGAAATGCTCCAGTAGTATTGATAATATCCTGTGTCCAAAAATCTGGACTCTTCTTTTTTTGCTGAGTAAGAAGTGTTGGATTTATTTTTAATGGGTCTAATTCTGCAGGCGTTGTATCAGCAGTCTCTTGTCTTGTGCTTTTTTTAATAGGATCAATGTTGAAATCCTTTCTAGTTTCAAAATACTTACCGGCTTTTTGGTCTAAACTATTTGGCTCTCCTTGTTCTGGTATAAAGCCAATTCTGTTCACAGCTAAATTGGCCGCTTTATCACTATAGCCTGCTGCTCTCATTTTATTATAAACACGGGCGTTATATGCCTTTTGTGCATCCCCTACCTGTGCAGGCATATTCCAGTCAATTTTTTGACCATACCATTCCCAATTTTTAGCAGCTTGGTTGGCCTGAAAATCTCCGTATACTTTAGCCTTTTTGCTTTGAGGATCAGGAATAAGATCTTCAGGCAAAACTATGTCTGGGGATAAAGCTTTTAAGAATGCCTGTTCTTCCGCGTCATAGGCGGGCGTGAGCTTAGGTTTAATTTCTACTCCTTGCTGTGCCTTCATTAAAATAACTTTGCGCTTCTTACTTCCTCCATATCTAGCAACATCCCCATCGGTTGTTTCCTCCATGGGATTTGTGCTGTCTAAAATAGTAGTGGGATCAAAACCGGTTGAGATAATATAGGGCATTGCAATTGCTGGGATACCATCCTTAAACCCCTTCATGCTTTCTTGAATAAGTGCTAGTTTACCTAGCTTTTCACTGTAGTTTGCAATCATTGCTTCTGCAGTTTCTTTTTGTATTCTATCAGAGCTTGTATCTGCTAGTACTTTACGATACTCATTTATAGCATATTTCTTAGCAATGTCCGCCATGGTATAACCACTTGGCTTAATAGACTTACCAAAAGATTTTTGCATCTCCACGTCCTTCAATTTCAAAGATTTATCTTTGGAAAAAATAAAAGAATCCTCTGGGATATTCAAGGGGGACCCTCCCTCAGAATGTGAATGTCCCGCAATCACATAGTGCTCAGGCAACCCATCAAAGTTTTCATTAGTTATTAATACCTCACCTTTTTCCGCCTCAACGTTTGCGTCTTCTTGATCAACGGGTTTAATAGTCTTATTAACACTTACCGGCTTTTTACCGAATATATATTTATTAGACTCCCCTGGTAATATGTTGTTGGTGTTTCTCATTAGTCTACATATTTTACTGTATACCCTTTTCGGATTAAATCTTTTATTTCCCGCTCATCCAATTCATACGAACCTCCATGTTTGTATACAGGGGTGCCAGTTTGGTTTGGTTTAAAAGTGCCATTGTTAATATCATAATTACCTTTATTCCCTACAGTTGTTCCAAAAATATTTGATGCGCCTTGTACTGTATTTAAATTATTCTGGGCGTACTGTTTTGTATTACCTCTTTCTACAGCACTGCTAAAGATATCCATCGCCCCTAAACCTGCAGTAGCCACTCCATTAGAGACTATACCCTGCTTTTGTTTTAATAAGGCTTGGTTTTGTTGCATAAAGATCTCCATCTGCTGCGCTGCCATATTTTGCGCCTCTATATCTAGTGGAGACTCCATAATATCAGGATTGCCAAAATCAAATTCAGGAAGTGTTGCCATATTAGTTGGCAACACATCTGGGCCTCCTCCGTATTGTAATATATTATTACCTGGATCCCACACGCCTTCTAATTCCTCACTAATCATATGTGAAACAGAATTCTGTTTAAGATGTTTGGTGAAGGTCTCTTTTTGGTCTTTTATATAACTGTTGGTGTCCATCCCTTGTGGGGCAGAGTTTCCAGAGGTTTTCTTTGTAAGAAGTTCTCCAACAATATTTCTTATTAAGGATTTACTAAATTTAGTATCTCCTCCAAATTTTCTGGTAGGTATTGCTGGTACTGAGGCATTCGGAGTTAAATAGGGTGCAAACTTTTGTACTAACTCAGGCATTGCAATAGCTTTATCAAAATACATATTAACTGAATCTGCTTGTGCATATGGTCTAATGGCTTTGAAATCTATCGTAGCATGGCCTGTTTGATCATACCCCGTAATTGGGGCAACTGCTTGCGAATAAGATGCAGGTTTAGGTTGTCCTGGTATAGTATAGGGGGTAACTTCTACAGGCACAAATTTACCTGCGGCTGCTGCGTTTACTTTATCCATTTGTCCCGGAACTACTGCAGTATATTGTTGTTTTACAGGAGTTATTTGTGGGTAATATGACTGTGCTGTTTCAGAACCAAACCAAGAATCTTTATCAGTCTGTTGTCCATAAAATTTTTGAGCATTTTGCATCATACCCTCTGTAACTTGACGAGATTTAACATACTGCTCCTCTGTTAACTTGGCAGCATCAAAGCCTTTATTTACAGGATTTCCCTTTGAGTCTTTAGCGGATATTCTAGCATAATCCTGCTTCCAAGTAGGAATACTTTGAGTATTGTATCCTGTGGCAAGCTCATTAAATTTCTTTTTAGCATCTTCCGGCTTTCCATAATTCAAGGATTTTGCCTTGTCAGAATTAGCAGGATATTCCTTCTGTACATTTTCTAAGAATTTATTCCACGCACTTCTTTCTGTTAGCTCTGGAACATTTTGAAAATTAAACTGCCTACCTAGTTTCTGCTCCTCTGCAGAAGCCTGTACAGTTCTCCCAATAGTCCTGATACCCCCAGTGCTTCCTTGTTGAGCTTTTGGCAAGGTTCCCCCATTTTGATACTGGTCAAGAAGGATGCCTCCTCCCATTTGCATAAAGGCCAAAAATCTATCCTGAACCTCTTGTGGATAATCGGATATTTTAAGTTTATTACTTTTCATTGGAATTTCTAAAACATTATCACCTGCGAATTTATAATTTCCACCTGGCTTCATTTTCTTTATCATACCTGCATCATCAATCCCAAGAACGTCGTGAAGTACTCCAGCCATTGTTATGACATTCCCAGGGATAATATTGTAGTCATTATCCTTGTCGGGAGAGTCTTTCTTGTAGCCTGTTGTTGATACTTTGCCTTTCATATGGTCATAGACAAATATAAAGAAAAATTCAAAGTAAAAAGATATTGCCAATTAATTTGTTTCCAACAAAAAAGCCCCTTTCGGAGCTCCTTATTTAATGTTTTATTACAAAATTTTGTAGAAAGACCTCACACTTAACTTCAGGAGGTTTTCTTAAACAATCCCAATGAAATATAGCAATATTTTTTACCAACCCTTTTCTAAAATAGTCTACAATATTCTCCGTCAAATAAGCCTCTATGTAAGAAGCTTCTTGTCTTTTTGGAAGTGCCATGTCTGGGTATAGAAACAAGGTATCCCCGTTCTTTAATCGTACTTCAAATTGAGGGTATTCCATTCCCCTTGTCATTATGGCAAAAAGCTTATAATTTTTAATTCCTCCACAAAGACTGTCACATAAAATTGATACCTGGTAACTGTAGATATCATACTTTTTATAGTAATGTATTGAACAGCAGGGGTATAAGGTGGACACTTTAGGAGCTGTCGTGTATCTATATATGCGCTCTACACAGTCATCCTGTGCCATTCCAATTGTGATCAATACTAATATTAATCCGGTGACTATACTTATTCTTTTTCTCATACTTTTAGTTCTTTGTTACAAAATCTTTGAAATAATCTCCACATTTTATAATAGGATTTCCATGGTCC
>Ga0163150_10008836_pt1 | contig 11339 bp, 6 predicted proteins | sample OliLakLV19P2IB_FD_148628 | JGI IMG/M metagenome (GOLD analysis project Ga0163150, IMG submission 148628) | Freshwater microbial mat bacterial communities from Lake Vanda, McMurdo Dry Valleys, Antarctica - Oligotrophic Lake LV.19.P2.IB | ecosystem: Environmental > Aquatic > Freshwater > Lake >...
TTTCTGCGGGGGTCTTGTCCCTGGTATTGGCCAGTGCGGACTGGACGTTGGGCGTGTTCTGATCGGGAACCCAAAGCGGGGAACCCTCCCGCAAATTCCCGTCGTTCTGATTCGAAGGTTCAGGTTTCATGCGGAAGCTCCGGACGGACATCGGGGGGCAAAACGGCCGCTTGGGCAATCAAGCCTGACCAGGTCCGCCCCGCCATTCGACAGGCTGGTCTTCGCGACGACCGGATAGACGTCCCAACCAGTTGAGGGCTACACCGTTTCCGCCTGGTCCGGATGATTCCGAAGAATTCAGCCTGTTCGACGTTGAAGGGCGGTCCGATTCCGGAATTCGCTGGACCTCGGTGGGTGTATGGCAGGCCGATTGCCTTTCGACCCAGGTCGGGCAGTTTGGCGGGCATGTCAGCAGAACTTCGTTTCAAAAACTTCGGGCTGCACGCGGGGATAGGCGGTATGCCGCCCACTGAGATCCACGATGAACCGGATTGCCGTTTTGCCGACTGCACCCTGTTCGTCTGTCGCTTCCACTTCGAGGCTGTGCTCCCCTTTGCCAAGTCGTTCTCCCGGAATGGGAGCAGTGCTGAACGGATCCTTTGAACTCCCGAACCCGAACCAGTTGCCGCTGTCGATCCTGCCCCTTACCGTCGCGACCGGAATTTCCGACCATGTCCGGACCTGGCACGTGTCCGGGCCGCTGACGATGTGTTTGCCTCCCGTTGCCATTATCGCATCCCGCGGATGAGTGATCATTACGGTCGGACCCGTATCTTCGATGCTGCGGTAAACGACCGCCAGATCGTCCTCCTGCAGATGCACGATTGAATAGCCAGCCGGGCCCCCTTCCGGATCCCCGATGGAACGGGTTGCAACAAAAACGTTGTGGCCGTCGTTGGCAATCTGCCCGTAGTGAGTGTGCCCGGCGAATATTGCGACAATCGGCCGGGTAGAGACGATTTCGCGCCAAGCATCAATTCCAGTCCCGTTAAAATCCTCCCAGATCTGAAACGGATAATGGTGTTGGAAGATGACGATCTTTTCGCCACGGGAGACCGCCAAGTCGGCCTCATACTTGAACCACAGGACCTGTTCCGTCGTCAGCCCAAGCGGTCGGAACTCCATGGTATTGAGCCGGATAAAACGGTAACCATTCATTGAGAACGCACCAAACGGTTCGCCACAGTGAATCCGGTAGGCACTGGCGTGCGGGTCGTGGTGGGCGTCATGGTCTCCGACGAGCGCGTAGCTGGGGGCGGTCAGTTTCTTCCGCAGCCCGGTGAACATCTCGAATTGTGATGTCGTCGCTTTCTGGGCATTGTCTCCTGCAAACTGTACGAAATCAGGTCGCACGCGATTGTTGACGTCGTCCACCATCCATTGTGCGACGCGGTAGTTCTCGCGATCAGGCGTTTCAAGGTGCAGGTCTCCAGGCCAGACGAAAGTCACTGCAGCAGCCGTATTGCTCATGTTGTGGAATGCTCCCAGGGCCTGGTTGATGGTCAAAAATACAGATTGGCAGAACTGCGTTTGAGCAACCCAATATACTTTGCCATGAGAAGGAAAAGCAACTGTTGCAGCATGGCGGAAATCGATCCTTGTGGGGTGCTGCCTTAAATGCAGCGGGGCTGTCGACAGGACGCGAACCGTTTAGTGACTCTCGGCACTTTTCACAAGCGTGGCAAAAACGCCTTCCTGTTCGACCAGTGACTGGTAGTTGCCGACTTCCACTATGCGGCCATCGACGAAGACGAAAATGCGATCAGCATCGCGAAGCGTCGATAGCCGGTGGGCCACCAGAATCGTTGTCCGCTCGGCCCTGGCGGCGGAGATTGCCTTCTGCACTTCCCGTTCGCTGATGTTGTCGAGGGCGGACGTACCTTCGTCGAGGATCAGAATCGGCGGGTTCTTCATAAAGACTCGTGCGATCGCGATTCGCTGCCGCTGACCGCCGGAAAGGTTGGAGCCGCGTTCCGAGAGAATGCCGTCGTAGCCACCGGGCACGGCGAGGATTTCATCATGGATGCAGGCCCTCTTCGCCGCTTGCTGGATTGCTTCACGGGTCGCTCCAGGCATGCCATAGGCTATGTTCTCGGCCACACTGCCAGCAAAAATGAACGGGTTTTGGCCGACGTATCCGAACAGACGGCCGATTGAATCGCGGGAGAGCGTTTCTATCGGGATGCCGCCGATGAACACGCGGCCAGCCGCAGGATGCAGCAGGCGCATGAGAATCTTCAGCCAGGTACTCTTGCCCGATCCGCTGGGGCCGGCCGCACCAATCGTCTCTCCTGAGCGCACGCTCATGCTCACATCCGTCAATGCCTGACGGACTTCGCCGTCCTGTGTGCGAAACTCGACGCCGAGGTTTTCTGTAATGATCGCCGGCACCGCGACGGAGAATTGTGGCTCCCGCAACGTCACCTGACCAAACGAACGATCTACCGGGAGTGCCATCAATTCAAGCAGATTCGCCACCCTCAAGCTGCTCTCGTGGGCGTCATCAAGGATTCGGTGCATGTCGCGTACGGATCCCGAAACGGCAAGAAACTGCAACGCGAAGCTGAGTATGTTTCCATAGTCAATCTCACCCTGTCGCGCCAAATAAATTGAGTAGCCAATGACCATGATCAGGAAGGCTCCCTCGGTCAGTGTTTTCGCGCAGTCGAAGAGGGCCATCGCGGTGTGGTGCCGGATCTCCATCTCGCGACGGGTCTCTGCGGTCTTTCGCACGCGATTCGATTCGACATCCTGAGTGTTTGCCGCACGAATGTACTCGATGCCAACAAGTTGCTCGACGACTGTGGCGTCCATCTCTTCGCGGGATTTCAGAAGCAGCATCCGGATCCCCTTTTGTGAGATCATCTGCCGCAAAACAATGAAACCGCTGACCGGAAGGATCGCCGCCATCAGCAGTCCAACCTTCCAGTTCTGGAGCATGACCGCCAGCAGGGCGAAACCGGCCATGAACAGGGCGGGTTTGATGTCCTGAAAACTGATCTTGATGAACTTGACGAAGCCTTCGACACTTCGCGAAATGCGGCTCTGCAAGCCGCCGATCCGTTCGCGACCGAGTACTGTAAGATCGACGCGGAGCAGATGTGTGATCAGGCCGACAACACGGTCTCGCTCGATGCGGGTCATGGTGTTCTGCACGATGTACTTGCGAATGACCTGCAATGCCTCGGCGATGATAAAGAGCGCGGCAATCACCAGCAGGTAAAAAGCAGCGACCCGAAAGAACTGGTTCGAGCTGGCGTCTTTGTAAAACTGGACGCTGTTGACGAGATTGCCGAGCAATGTCTTGACTCCGGCAGCCGAGGCTCCGACGACAGCCATAAGCAGTCCAGCCGTCCAAAGCTGAACTTTGTCGCGGCGTGCGACCATTTTCCAAACCACCTGGCCGCGTAGCCAGGATGTATGGATTTCTTGCCATATACCGTGCGAAGGCGGAGTGGACATGGCCTGCCCTAGAAACGAAACACGGTGAAATAAACGCTGTAGAAAACCAGCATGAAAAGCGAAAACCCGATGCCGAAGGGGAGGTAGCTGCGAAAAGTGATGGCGTGCGCTTCTTTAAATCGGCTGCTTTCTTCGGCGAGAATCACGCCAGCACTGGCCGCTGTGACAAGCGAACTGCTGCCGGCGCAGATGCCGCCGCCCAGCGCCCAAGCGGCCGAATGGCTGATCGCGCCGCTATCATAAATCTTGCCCGAAGCGAGGGTGGCCCACGAGGCGGCTTCCGTAAAAGTTGTGCCCAAATAGCCCGTCAAACAGATCGCCCAAGTCTCGCCTTTGGTGGTTTCGATCAGCCCCTGCAACTCATCGCCGATCCAGGAATTGCCGACGCATTCTGCCAACACAAAGATCGCCGCAAAGGCGAGGTAGACGTCAAAGCCAAGCGACTTGAGCGTTGCGAAGCGATGTTCGCCACGTTCGAGTGCGATGGCCAGAACAATGGCCAACGCGCCGACCACGAACTTCTGGTCGTCGAAGAGCACGTGAAGAAGAATGAAACTGGCCAGGACGCCAACTCCAACCATGAGCAGATACTTGTCTACGCTCAGGTCACGAAGGACTTTTCGCCAGTCCGCAGCGACAATCGCATCGGAAAAGGTTTGGCCATTGACCGTAACGGAGGCACGCTCTTTGGCCGGTATCCGGGCGACCTGTCGCTGTGTCAACCTCAGGACAACCAGGCACAGAACGGTTAAGACAATCAAATTCGCGGGCAACACTTCAACGAAAAAATCCCCGGCCGAGAGTTTCCAGACCCCCGCCTCGACAATGTTTGGTGTATCACCCCATTTGGTGGAGAAACCGCCAAGGTTACTGGCAATCAGCGCACCGCAAAGCAGCCAGCGCGACGGGATTTTGAACGAATCACAAAGCCGGATGATGATGGGCGTCATGATGAGTATCGACGTCACGTTGTGCAGCAGTGCCGCAGAAACATACGTGAACACGAGCATCATAAAAACGAGTACCGGCATTGTGAGCCGTGGTTTGCGGATCCGGAGCCGGGCCAACCGCAAGGCAAGAAACGCGGCAATCCAGCGAAAACCATTGGACCGCTCAATCATGTGAGCGGGAATCGCCACTGCCGTAAAGAGGATTGCAATCGGCGCGTAATGCTTGAAACCATGAACCAGCACGGCCTCGGAACTGGGCCGGAGTTTTACCGGATTGATCGGACTTTCTCCAAATTGCAGTGCCAGGAACAAACAGGCCACGACCGACATGGCCAGCGGCAACGGAACATTATGCCGCGTCATGGCAAAGAAAGCCGCGCCGAGGATAAAGAGCATCAGTACGCCGCCCGCAACCGTGTGCTGAAAACCCCTGGTCGGTTGCACCGGTTCGAAAATTGCGTTCGTCGGGCCGGTCTCAGCCTGTTGATCGCCGGCTGCGATCCCCTGCTCGCGGGTTGTGAACGCGGCTTCGGTCGTGAACAGCGGCAACAACAGGAAAAACGAGACAAATGTGATGGCAATGATTCGGCAGCCGGTCATCGAGCTCTCTCTAGAGTATGCAGATGGAATGCGTAGCGACCAGAGGCTGGTCTTCGGGGCTGGAATGCGGACGAAGGTGAACGATCATCAACGTTGTCGGCGGGATTACCCGGGGATCGATCACATCCGCAACGTTTGGATCAAGGTAGTACTCGCCCGATTTTCGAAAGGCCTCGAAGACGATGATCTGCATGTCTGAAATCACCTTTCTTGCCGCCCGCGATCCCTTGATCTCATGGAGTTGTCGGCGACGCAGTGGTGGCGGCAAATTTTGTCCATCGGGTGAAATTACGAGAAGATCCGGAAGGCCCAGAAAACCTTCCATTACATGTGGAGGCAATGGCATTACCAGGCCAATTTTTTTGCCCTGACACTGTTCAAGCAGGCCCGTGTTCCGCTTGAACGCCACAATTCGGGCGTGTACGCTGAACGCATCGTAAATGAGTTTCAGCGGGAGCCCTTCCTCGGCCAACCCCCGCAAATATTCGGCAGCATTTGGTTCTCCAGCGCTCTCGGCATAGCGAACGAGCGCTTCGGACGTGGAAACGCGGCCCGAATCAATCAACAATCCCAATGCTTCCAGGAATCCCTCTTCATCGTGGCGGCAAAGAAAACTTCCGGGCGATTTCGGGATTTCGACGCTCATTGAATTTTCCGCCTTGGTGGTGGTACAGGCAACGAGTTTACTTTCCGGAAATCCGGGGTACAAGTCCCGAGTTTTGCCCTTCAATCCGGGTTGGCTGTTACCATGTCCAATCGATGCGGTAGACATGGTTGTCTTCCGGGCTGCCAACTTCCCAGAAGAGCCACTCTTTTTCTTCCCCGTGGAAACAAATGACTGGACCGTCGAAAGGGACAGGCTGGGCACTGCTTTCCGGGGCCACCATCAGTTCATATGTCTTGAAGGGACGGTCTTTCGGAAAGAGGATCAGCATCGACGACCGCAACGATCCCTTAAAACCCATCAGACCAATCCACTGATCCTCCGGTTTTTGCATGGAATCCACAAACGTTGCCTGGCACTCAGCTGTGAATTCAAGGCCCATGGGTACGTTGCTCACATCCATCGAAACCTGACGAACTTTCAATGCCTGTCCACCGACCAAACCAGGTGCATCACTTGCAAACACCTGGGCCAGTTCCTTGTTCGGAGCGTGGCCGCGAACAAAAACATCGCGACCCGACGTGCGAAACTCGGTTTCATAGGTCGTGGCGTTGCCGACCCGGATCAAAGTGCGGCGATTGTGAAACACAACATATGAAACAGCGCCTGGATCGTTGGGTGGCAGCTGCCGCCAATCGCGGAGGTCCACGTAACGGTCGTCGGTGAGCACTTCGAACGACGACAAATCCGGTTTCGGCAGTGATGGTTTCAGGATCACCGGGTGGGGCGAAATCATGTCCGGCTGCGGATCTGTTCGAAGGTACGTCTCGGCGCGCTTGATCACTTCTTCGCGGCGCAATTTCACACTTGCGTCTTCGACCAGAACAGTTGTCGCAGGCGGCTTGTACAGAACGAAGATGGTGGTGAGCACTGCCACGGCCAGAAGTGCCGAGGCACCGCCTGCCGCCGTGGCCGGGTGACGGCGACACCATTTGGCGACGCGCCGCCACGGCGGAGTCCAGCCGACGGAAATGCGTTCGTTGTTCAGGAATCGATCGAGATCATCCGCCAGTTGTGCAGCTGTGGCATAGCGCTCTGCAGGGTTCTTCGCAAGGCATTTCAGGCAGATGACTTCCAGATCGCGAGGTGTCTCGGGCCGATACCAGACCGGTGAAAATGGCTCTGAGGAAATGATGTTGTGCAGGACATCATACAGGTTGTCGCCGTTGAACGGCACGCGGCCCGACAGCAATTTGTAGAGTATGACTCCGATGGCATGGATATCGACTCCAGGACCCACATCTTTTTTGCCTGCCGCCTGCTCGGGAGCCATGTACTCGGGGGTACCGATCGGTCTTCCGGTTTCGGTGAGTCCATCGTTGGTGAAAAGCTGCTTGGCGACACCGAAGTCCACGAGTTTGGGAATACCGTCTTCCGTGATCAGAATGTTGGCTGGCTTGAGATCGCGGTGAACTATTCCCTGGCGGTGCGCACAATCAGCCGCCCGAGCCACCATCGAGCAGAGCTTGGCAGCCTCAGGAAAAAGAAGTGTTCTTGCCTCAATTTGTTGTGAGAGTGAATCGCCTGTGACCAGCTCCATCGTGTAGAAAGGCCGACCCTCGACGACGCCAACATCGAAAACTTGCACAATGTTCGGATGCCGAAGTCGCGCGACCATTTCGGCTTCCATCACGAATCGCTTCTGATCCTTGTCCTGTGCCATTTCGCCGGAGCGGATCACTTTGAGTGCCACCTCGCGGCCAAGGGCAACATGTGTCGCGCGGTAGACCACACCCATCCCCCCAGCGCCGATTTCTTCCAGAATTGTGTATTCCGGAATCGTTGGAAACGGAAGATTGGTCCGGTGGTTTCCAGTGCTGGTGAAGGTTTCGCCCGAGGGCTCATTGGGAATAGTTGGGCCTTCGCTACTGCTGGTGGAGGGACTGCCGCAAACGGGGCATGGTCCGTGCTTCGTCCAAACGTGGTCCAGGGTACATCGGTGAAAGACTTGCATTACATCTCTCGTGGTAAACGTTCACCGATTACTCTGAATGGCCAGTTCAAGCAAACGCATCTCTCCATTGGAATACCGGGGACCCTTCTGCAAGCCAAACACGATAACGGATTCAAATCTAATCTCCCCATGCCCGTCATGCAATCGATCGGGCTGGCTGCACAATTGCCCGGCTTTTCCCAAGTTTGTGCTGGCCTGAACGGCCGACTGCGACCATTTGCGACGATGCGAAAAAGCCGGGGCGTAACGCGGCCGAAACCCAGGATGCCCAGGACGCAGATCGCCGACAGGATCCAGTCCCGACGCATCGCCGCGTCCAAACCTGCCCAGATCATCATGGCCACTACAACAAGGGTCGTGACGAATATTGGATGTCAGTCATTCACAATTTCCTGTCTGATGCTTGTCGCCGTCATCGGCATGCTCTTTTCGGCGTCAAAGGCGGAGTGATTCGCTGGGACAATCAGCCGAAAAATGCGCCAGTTTTTGTCGCAGATGGTGTTTGGGCCGATGACAATGCTTCGTGATTTTCTGACGGGCTGGTTTAAAGGCACTACATAACTACAAATGGACTGAGGTATCGCCGGTCAACCACCGATCGATGAGGGATCTTCGCCGCAACAATGTCTCACCGATGGCATCGTAAACGCGTATGCCATTGTACGGAAATCGCAGCCTGAATTGTCGTGCACCGGCGAGGTAACCAATTGTCATGCAACGTCTTGCGAAGTAAAATTTTTTGGGGCGGTGAGAACGGGAAGAGCCCAATTTGTTGCCAGTTCGCGGGTCCAACAACGGGGCTTGGTCGCTCAAAAGAAACCTGGCCCAATCAGGCAGCGATTGGGAATGGACATTTGCCGTTCCCGAATGTCAGAACCAGGGTCGGGTACTGAAATGGGAGGCGTTGTGTCTGGCATCATTGAGACGGGTTTGCGCGGTGTCGATTTGCTTGTTCCGCTCGCCTCCGACTCCGACGGGCTGGTTTGTGGCGATCTGCGATCGGGTGTGCGGATTCTGGGGACCGAGATCGCGTTGAGGCTGGCGAGTCTGCCGGTCGATCCTTTCCATGTCGTGATCTATCTCGACTCTGGCTTGGCCGAAGTGGATAAGGTGGTGGCTGAATTGCATGACGCCGCGTTGTTTCTCAAATCAGTCCATGTCGTTGATGCAGTGTCGTCGCTATTGTTGCAAAGGCATCGGGCGGAGCGGCAGGACCGGAAACGGGACGCGGTTTTCGCTGTCTCGTCCAGCCTCCGATTCCTTCACGGATTTCGCCAGACGATTCACTTCGAGCGGTCCGATAGCGGCGCGGGTGTACCGCTGAATTCTTTTTCTGTTTCCGAAGAAACCGTTCCTGGCGACTTCGAAGCAAAACTGGTTTGCTCGAGGGCGGTCGCAGTCGAGGCGATCTACCCGGCGATTGATACCCGCAAGTCGGTCTCCACAGCGTCTGCCAGCAATGCGATCGGTCAACACCGCCGGAAAACGGCCGACCAAGTCCGCTTGGCGATTAATGAAGTTATCGAGAATCTGTACGAAGGATCGATCAACGACGATAACTGGTTCTTCAACACCGATCCGGGTGGTCGCGCGGCGGTGCAGTTGCTCTGCTTCATCAGCCAGCCCTACTTTATCGCCGAGCCATATACCGGACAGAAAGGCGCGTTTGTCCCGGTCAACCAGGCGGTCAGCAATTTCGAAGCAATTCTTGCTGGCCATTTGGCCCATTTGATGCCGCGGAATTTCCGCTTTCGCAATTCGTTGCCGGGCTGATTTTCGCCGACAATAACCTGATTTAGGGCTCTTTGAACTGCTCTTCCGCGACTATTGTTGAAGCTGTTTTGGGCCTTCCAGGCTCATTTAAACCGGGTTCAGGCCGTCCCATTGAATTCGCTGATCAGGCATTGGACATGCTGATCCTCAAGGAGGCCGCCCGTCCAAACTTCTGAGCCCCGAGCATCGACGAAGGGCAGTGGAAACTGTCCGCAAAAGTTTGGGGCCAGAACGGATTTCAAAGCGGAGGGCGTGTCGGGTACTGAATATGTTTCGCGGAACGCAGCGGCATTGCCCTTCAAAGGTCAATGGCGATCGCAAACTGCTGGAACAAATGCGACGAATCGTGGAAGCCTTTTCCAGCACAACTCACCTTGTCGATCCCGCGTGCTGAGTCTCCGTTCGGGGCTGCGCCACTCACTCCGTCTCAGCACGCGGAACAACCCCCAATTCTCTCATAACAACTGGTACAACAATCGGGAGGGGGACACCCCCGGGATTTTTTCAGGTATGGATCGGGTGTTCAAAGTATTTTTGTCGGTTAGTTTTGGTTCGTTCGGTGAAACGGAAGCTGGCTCTGCTGGGACGCAATTTTCTGAATCGGTTGATTACCTGCCGTTCCATTCGAGGACCTGCCTGTCCTGATTCAGGCGGGATTTCAGCTTGTTGTGGTCGAGATCGTGTAACGGGACGTTTTCATCGATCGCCATGCAGGCCGCCGTCGCTGCTGACTGGCCGAGGACCATGAACACTGGTTCCATGCGAATCGAACCGTAAGCGATATGCGAGGCGGACAGACAAACCGGTACCGTCAGGTTGCTGCATTCATCGCGTGTGGGAACGATACTTTCCCAGGCTATCGGATAAGGCGGAAACCCGCCGACCTGAACGTCTCCTTCGTTCCGAACGTGTCCGTTGGCGTCCACGTATCGCTGAACGTTGTGCGAATCCATCGTGTACGCCGCCAGACCTACCGGGTGTTCGGCAGTCTGTTTCCCCTGACAATTCGCCTGGGTCATGACGTACCCGGATACCATTCGGCGGGCTTCGCGAACATACAGCTGATGCGACCATCCTCCGTTGTCCACAAATTCGTCCTTGCAGGTGCCCCATCGCGCAAACTCACTGCGCAGTTTCTCAGGCACCCGGTCGTGATTGGCCAGCGTCCACATCAGACCCCTGGTCCAATGCAAATGCTCCAGGTAAATCCGCTCGCGGGCCGCGTATCCGGCCAGCGCCCAGTGGTGGCTGTGTCCGATAAAATCCGATGACACCCCAAAGTTGTTATTCGCATCCGTCTTCCGGTTCGGCATCATCAGCGGGTTCCACGGCGCGCGGATTTCTCCAGCTTCGAAATTGCGGAGCAGCAATTCGTAGTCCAGCGGGTTGTATCCCTCCGGTTTCTCAAACTGAACCCGGTTCTCCAAATCTTCGGTGGCACAGATTCGCAGATTGTAGGTCTGGACAAGATTGTCACCGCTTCCATCGGCGGCTGGCGGTACCGGGTTGATGTCCGGCAATAGTCCGCTTGCGGGATTTCCTGGAATCCGGAACGGATCGATGCCGGGTTGAAGCTGGTGGTGGACCGCTCGGGCTGTTTGCACGCCGTTCAGCGTTTCGCTGTAAACCGAATTGGCTTCACGTCCAACCGTAAACGTCACGCCAGCGGCTGCCATCAGGTCCCCTTCATAGGTCGCGTCGATAAACTGTTTCGCGGCAAAGACCCGGCCATCTTCCAGGCGGATCGACTGAATCGTCCCCTGTTCCTTCCGTACACCTTCGCTGCGATCGAGCCGGGCCAGTCGGACAACAGTAATTTTTTCGTGCTCGATCCAGCGATCCATAATCGCTTCGGCTACATGCGGTTCGAACACCCACATCGCATCGGAATCGGTGTTGAAGTCACCGCGGCTGAACCGTTCGGCCGGTTCATGAA
>Ga0163150_10008837_pt1 | contig 11337 bp, 11 predicted proteins | sample OliLakLV19P2IB_FD_148628 | JGI IMG/M metagenome (GOLD analysis project Ga0163150, IMG submission 148628) | Freshwater microbial mat bacterial communities from Lake Vanda, McMurdo Dry Valleys, Antarctica - Oligotrophic Lake LV.19.P2.IB | ecosystem: Environmental > Aquatic > Freshwater > Lake >...
CGTGCTCAACACCAGCGATGAACTGGTCAAGACGGCGGCCGCGCGGTCAGACGACGACCTCTTCTGGCAGGCTACGGAGCAGCACCTGGCCGCGTTGCAGCAGCTGAGCCAGCAGGAGGAGCGCCGTCGAAAGCGATCGTACGACTGGTCGGTGCAGATGCGGCCGTTCAAGCGCCAGTGCAACTATCCGCTGGCCAAGGTGGTGGTGAGCCGACCCCACGCCAAGACGATCCGGGTGCACTCGGCGGAGCTGGATGGCGGCTTCGACGGGGCGATGTTGTGGTCGCGGCGGACCAGCGAGCGCCAGGACGTCAAGGCCGGCACGCGGCGGCTGATCGGCAACATGGACAGCTACAATGCCGCCATCGATTTGGTGCTGCCCGAGGGGCACAGCGAGGTGGTGCTGCTGGTGTTGCGGCCCGTGCGTGTTGTCCGCAAGGACAACTCGGCCGAGGCGAGCGACAGCAAGGTGACCAAGAAGACCAAGGCGGGCAAGGAGACCAAGGTTGCCAGCAGTACCGGCGGCAGCAACAGCGACGACGACAGTGGCCGCAAGGAGGACAAGAAGAAGAAGCCCAAGGAGTTCAGCGGCTGTCACGTTCTGCCCATTGCCCTGGCGGACTTGGAGGTCAAGGTGGACGGTGCACAAAAGACGTTTGTCCTTCCGGACCCTGTTGCCACCGGCCACGGTAAATTCAACAACGATGTCGCGCTGTGGGACGGCGCAGTGCCACGGTGCCCGGCCAGTCAGGCCGCACACGGCCGAAACCTGCAGGATCTGTGGGCCGCCATTGATACGTGGCCCGAATGGTCTTCCCAGCGCCGTCTGTAACCACCCACCACCAGCAACGCTCGCCAGATGACGACCTTGGCGACTGCAGATACAGAGCCACAGAAAGGTTTGCCACCCAGCGGCCTGCTCTGACCTGGAAGGCTTGCTTGAGGGTGGGGCAAGGGGGAACGCGTGAGCTAGATTGTATGGCTGACGGTACCGCCGCTTTCATCGGGTGAGCAGCACGTTCCCGCTCTGGTCTAGGGAGGTGTGTGTGTGTCTCGGATGTGTCAGGACAAAATCTGCTCTGCCAATGGAACCGATACATCAATATATGTGTGCACACACGCGACATCCATAGTGCCGTTGGCGGGCTTCTCAGTCACCAACCAACTGAATCCACCATCTCTTGGAGTCCGGCAGTTGAAACATAGCAAAGCCGGCGGTACAAACGTGGAGTGTGCTGGTGTGAGCGAACCACGATTGCCTACGCGACGGCCGGAGCTCACTGTCAAACTGTGCCCGCTGCTGTCGCACATCATACGAGGCATAAGGAGATCCGGGAGCGAATCGCTTGATGGCGGATGCGGCAGACAATGCCTGCCAGGCCGTCGAACGAAGGACTGGCCGGCGAGGCTGATCGCGGAGCCAGCGCAGACAAGGTCCGAAGAATTCATCGTTGTGCAGAGGACCCAAATCGACCGCGATCCAGGCGTGATCAGGACTGGTGCCAGCGTCATCGGCCGCTGCGGCCATGATCGTATCGCCGTCCGTTGGAATAATGGGTACTGCTGGTTGCTGAGACATGGGCGACGGGACCTGCACCCCGAATGTACGAGAGCCCGTCACTAGTCACTAAGAGACAGACAATTACCTGCAGACAAGACGGCGACTGTTGATTCATCGGCTTGGAGTGCATTGTGACATCCCGGTTTCTGGCCACGCACGGAGAAGAGGTAAAATCACGACGGAGACGCTTGGGAGAGCAGCTCGGGTCCCTTTCGGGGGCTTGGTCAGGCCAGTGGCTCCGCTTGGGCCTGGACTTGCTGGCAGCATCGTCGTGGTCGTTCCATGGGCCACGCTTGCGCTTGGTTCGCTGTTGTCGTTCGCCGTCTGGCGTGGCAACCTTCGTTTCCAGTGGTTCGGACACTGCCCGAGGCTGCGAGACGTGCAACGGCGGCGGTTGGTGACCAGCGCCGCTGAGCGCGACGGGTGGGGATGGCCCCGATGCTGCTTGCGACACTGATCGATCAGGCGACAAATCTGCTTGATTGGTCATTTGCAGCCAGCGTGCGACATCCTCCACCTGCTGGCGACAATAGCCTTGGATGGCGTCCGATTCGGGCAGGTCGCGCACCAAGCACTGTGGTTGTCTTGCGCGCTCGAAGTGATCATCGTGTTCCAAAGCGGACTTCCACCAGCTGTACACCATTTCCGACGGTTCCTCGGCGCGGGCATCGGGCAGAGCCGCGGGCAACTGCGACCAACCGCGGGGCTCCTCCGAGCCTGCTGGTATCTGGCGATCATGGTCTATCAGTTGCTGGACCGCCAGCGAGACGCTCACGGCAAGGGCAGCAAAGTCATAGGGCAGCCACTCGATGTCCACCAGGGCCAGCGCGTGCTGTGCCTGATGGTCGCCTCTCCAGCCGTGATAACGGTCGCTGCAGCTGTGCCCCACCATCGGCAGCGCCTGCCAGGCACCCAACCGCAGACGGCGGCGCACCACAAGGTGTGCAAGCAGGCGCACGATTTCGTGGCCAATGTGCGTCACGTCGTCCGTCACGCCATTGCGGCACTGGTACAAGGGCGCTCGCCGCTTGATTTCGTCGCGGTAGTAGCGATGGCCAACCAGGAGGACTTGGGTCCACCGGACGACATCCGCCTCGGGCAACGCCAACGTTTTGGCCTCCAATAACAGGCGTGCAAACCGAAACGGGGCAGCAACCGATGTCAAGCTCGATTGGAGCATGCTGAGCCGCGTGGTCAGCGTCTCTGGCAGCCCAGTGGCCGGGGTGCCGCCTCGAAGCAGAGCCTGGGTCAGTCGCGCATTCATGGCGACCAAATCAGGCTCGGTTGGATTCTCGACCCAGCCCACACAGCCCTTGAGGGCATCCCAGACGTGAGCCAACTGCTTGCTCCAGTCGTCGTTGCCCTGTTTGTCCGGGTGGAGCAGTCGATACAGATCCGTCCGGCGCTGTTTGATGTGGCGCACGTCGACGCCATTGGCTGTCAATTGACACCAGATCCAAGCGGGTTGTGGTGTCGCGGACAAGACAATGGGCTTTCCGATGAAGCGTTCTCGCGCCTCGTGGTCGAGCTGCGCAATGTCCATTCACTCGGACCACCCGTGCAGTGGCAGCGCACGGGTTGGCACACACGTTTGCACGCGCTTGTCCTCACAACAGGGGCATGTTGATCGGCTTTCATGTTGTGTGTGCCGCGTGCGTTCTGTTTGTCCCGGTTTGCTGGGGCCAAACTTCAAGCCAACGTGCATCACAACGCACATCAGCGATCCGCCACCCCCTATCGGCACAACTGTCACGTGGTGGTTGCCAAAGCGCGCCGGGGGATCTGGGATGGACCCTTTATCTGTTGCAGGCGCAGGTGCAGACAGCAAGGGTGTACTCGATTTTCTGCGGGCACAGGACCAGGAAGTTGATCGAGTCCTCCGTCAAGAGCGTGAAGCCGCCGAACTCAAGGCTCAACAACGCAAGGCTGTAAATGAGCACGCCCGTGGTTTGCTGATGGCGCTGAACGGCGACGCCGACCACAAACGATACACAGTCAATGTGATACAGTCCATCAAGATCCCCGTATCGAGTCGATCGCTGGAGTCGCCTGATGCCAACAATGCAGGCGATCGAGCTCCCCAGCCGGCTGGCTTTGGGGCCTCAGCATCGCCACCCGACTTTGACGCCCGACCGCCACCGGGGCCCGTAGTGCCGCCCAGTCCGCTCTCTGCCGACATTTTCGCCTCGCGTCGCGCAGAAGCAGGGCAGCCGAGGGGTGAGAGACGGGCCGGCCGGGTCCCGCCTGCTTTTGACCAAGGCCATGATTTCCCATCTTCTTCGTCATCATCCTCCTCCTCGTCGCTTCCATCACGAAAGGCCAAGCGGCAACGGACGCCGTCGCCAGAGCCGATGGTGGCGAACAAGAAGCGGTCTATGCGCAAAACGAGCGCGCCCAACACGACTGCTGCCGCCATGGAGGAGGCCGACGATGATGACAAGGCACCCAGATTCGGCGACGTGGTCGGTGAATCGCACGACATCAAAGATGATGCCTCCTCGCTGCCTCCGTTGGACCGTGCCCAGCGGTCCCGGTCCAGGCAGCTGTCTGCTGACTCGCTGATCTCCGACAGCAGCAGCATGGCCGTTGACGCAGATGATGATGCAGGCACCCAGTCGCGGGCGCTGTTTGACGAGACCGTTGCGGATGCAGACACACTCAAAGATCCTCCGGAGTCCCCTCCAGCGGTCGCGCCACCGACCTCTGCGGTTGACGGCAAGGCACGTTACCACGTGCAGATCCGGGTGACCCGCTCGGTGCTGCCGGGCAAGGGCAAGAACTATGACTCCGACGACGACACCGAGGACGACGGCGATGAGGAAGATGACGACTCACAAAGGCGTAAAGTCAGCGGCGTGGCAGCGGACCAGCTCAGAGAATACAGTCAACTTCAACTCGACGGGTACACGCTTGCTGCCCTTTGTCTCATCGACCACCCGCTTTGCCTGCCCGCCTATGCAATCTCTCAAGCGCGTTGTGTCCTTCATGTGTCAGGAAACCGCCCTACCACGGGCTCCATTTGGTGTGTGGCAACCATTTATTCAAGCTGCGGCTGGTCAAGGGTGCCCAGCCGACAGACCACACCAAGGACCCCGAGCAGCAAAGTCGCCGGGCCAAGAAGGAGGCGGAATTCGACGCCGTGACGTACCACATCATTCCTGAAGGACCCACGCAGATCCGTGCGAGTGTCTCTCCATTGTGGGCGCGGCCGGTGCCCCAACAGGTCCGCTCGAACTCGCCCCATCGTGTGCCAGCGACCGAGGCCTGGCAACTGGTGCCGTACTGGGACCGGCCGTGGGAACGCAAGAACCCGGACACCGACTTTGTGCTCCTGCAGCCCGGATCGTGGCGATCCGTCACGTACCATTGCCCTCGTATGTGTCTTTTGTGTGCGGTTGCTGATCTCTTCGATCGGTTGTCGTGCGCGTCCTGTTGTGGTTTCGTGTGGTTGCTGATTCCTCGCCGTCTCTGTGCAGACACAAGCAAGCGTATCCATCGCATTGAAGTGTGAGTCTCTATGTTTGGCACGAGACTGCCTAAGTTCGGTTGAGCCTGACGGTCCGTGCACGCACAGGAAGATGGCCATCACCCAAGTCGTGCAATCGTCGCCGTCGTCATCGTCTTCATCATCGTCCGCGCTCACAGATTCGGCCGCAGCTAGTGACTGAGTCTTGATGATCGGAATGCAGGGGTTGTGGCACTGCGCGTGTGCCTTGAGCCGAAATCAGCGCGTTGGGTGTCCGACTGCCAGAGCGGAAACACACACACGACCAAAACACTAACAAGACAAGTTAACCACGATTACGATTTGCCGCGCCCACGCCTGTGGCCTGAGTCGAAACCGTGTTGGACCGACAGCTCTGCGTTCAAACAGGCGAAGTGCTTCGCGCTACGCGCTTGCACTGGTCCCCTGCGGGTACCCGCGGACCTCCGCTCCCGCTGCTTGTCCCTGAGGTTAATCGTTTGCCCGGTGGTCTGCGGCGACCAAGCAGTGATCTGAGGCTTGCTGGCTCTGTGGCTGTGGCAATCAGGTCACTGGCCAGCAGCAGGTTTCACGGTCCGCTGGGTCGGTCGTCGTCCAGAGATGACGTCGCCCGGGCCCACGGCCACGGATCACCGTGTTGGTCGGAGAGATGAGAGTGCCAAACGGTGCAGCGTCACGTAACGTGATCCAACCAGACAACCTGAATCGAACCCAAGACAACCCGAATCGAACCCCACACAACCCGAATGACCGATCTCTTTCAAGGGCCGTTGCGCGTGCGGCATGGGGCCACCGACCTTTGTATGTTGTACATCAACTTCCGGACGGAGCCCGACGGGCGGCGCGACAAGGTGCGGGCATGCTGGCCTTTGACGCGCTGAAGCGACAGCCCGAGGACCAGCCATTGGACGTGGTCTACCTGGACTACTGTTGTACGTGGGAAGGCAACCCGGTCACACGCAGCCACGGCTAGATGTGGAGCTGGCCTTGAGAGCCGGCGATTGTTCCGGGCCGAGGGTAGCGTGCTGGCGGTGACGGTGCACACGCGCGACGAGGGCAACGATCTGAGCCGTGGCCAGCGGCCCCTGTGGCGCGTGCTGGACGCCATTCAGTGGATCCAGCAGCGCGCCGCGGTGCACGGCTACCAGGCGGATGTCCACAAGACGTCTGACACCTACCCGGGCATCCGTGTGCTGTTGTTCGTGGTGCGCGCCTTGGCGTAGCTGACGGTCGCAGCGCGGCCGAGCGCCGGGTCGACGACCCGTGGACGTCGGTGTGACGGTGCCTCGCGGCACGACACATGGCGCAGGCACGGGTCACCGTTGCGCAGGATGAGAGTATGGGTCGCGGTATGGGTGGCGTTCAGACCGCCATGAACACAAGTGGCCACCCACGAGGTGTCTGCGTATGTGTAGTTTTAGCGGGGTCCCCTGGGGTCTTCTTTTTGTGTGTGGGTTGGCTGAGATGAATCCTCCTCACACTGTCGGTTTTCTCGTGAGGATGGGCTGGGACCATACTCACTCGAATGCGTTCGCCGTGAGGATGGGCTGGGACCATACTCGTTCGAATACGTTTGCCGTGAGGATGGGCTGGGACCATACTCGTTTGCCGTGAGGATGGGCTGAAACTAGACTCACTGGAATACGTTTGCCGTGAGGATGGGCTGAAACTATACTCACTGGAATACGTTTGCCGTGAGGATGGGCTGAAACTATACTCACTGGAATACGTTCGCCGTGAGGATGGGCTGGGACAATACTCACTCGAATGCGCCTGTCTTCGAGCGGAGACGAGGTCAATGGTTGCGGTTCGCGAGGTGGCCGTTCATTCCATCGTCAGACTGAGGTTGGTTTGTGGGTGGCCCACTTGTGTTCATGGCGGTCTGAACGCGACCCATACCTTGTCCTATCCTCCCTGCCTGACCAGGCACATAGGGTCGCCAAGCCCGTTCGCTTCTCACACAGATTCCACGGCCAGCAGAACGGGCCGGCTGGCACAAGTTGCTGCCGCGTGAGGCGTGGTGTTTGCGGGATCAATGCAGGAGTCGAGTTTGACTGCGACATCCAGACAGACAGACATACATTGACGGATAAGCAATTCTCGGTCGGTGTCTCGAGGCCTGTCCGGACAACGTGCCGGCCAAAAGATATCGGTTCCCCACCCTGATCCCGATGCAATCACCCTCTCGGTTTGACTGCCGGCGTATTGTCGGCGCCATTGTCCTGCCGCGGGCGGTGGCAAAGCGGCTTGCTGGGCCACGCGCGGCCGCGTTTGAAAGCCGATGGCCCCAGTGGCTGCTGGCATTCGGAGCGTACCTGGGCTGCGATGAGTTGATCGGTCTGCACTTGCGCCGCCGTATCGGCCGGCAGCGGCAGCAGCTTGCGGATGACAGACTCGGCAAAGTGCGTCTCGTCACGGACCAAGTGGAGGCGGTTGGCAGACAGGTGCTCCCAGACGCCATCGCGGGCTTGGACATCAAAGGGCTCCAAGCCAATCCGGCCAATCTTGTGCGTCCGGGAGTTGGCGTACAGACCATATCGATCAGTACCGCCGCCCAGCGTCAGCTGCACCACTTGCTGCCAGCCGTGGGCGTCCTCTGACGGCCTCGACAGCCGCAGCAGATGGACGAGGGCGCGCTGCTCTCGGATGGCGGCGGCCTCTGGTTGTACGCGTGGACAGTCAAAGAACCCGTCGAGCGGATAGTGGCCATTGACCGGACCGCCCAGCACAACGAGCCAGGGGATGTGGCGCTGATGGTTGGGCCCGTCAGGTTCAATTTGATAGGTGACGTACAAGAGACTGAGGTTGGTCGGGCGATGGCGCACGCGTAGGGGCAGTTGGAAGCGGCCCGCCGTTGCTGGCTGGAGAAAAGGGTGTGGGCCACTGGGAGCAGTACCGGGCGGCGGCGGCCGCTCCGCCTGCCTCAAAATCATGGATCGTACGGCCATGACTGCAGTCGCATCCGTTGCAAACCGGCCCCCGGCGTATTGCGGGTCGACCAAGAAATAGCGACGCCGTATGCCCTTTGGGTCCACGTTGCACCCTACGACGCTGTAATGGGCGTCACAGGGTGTGCGGACACGCCCCGAGCCACACTGCTCCTTGGTTGGGTATTCGATCCAGACGCCCTCGACCGTCTCGCGAATGACTGGGCCACTTTTAGGGTTGAAAATATCGGCGGGCATCGTCAGCTCGATGATGTCATAGTACTCCTCCTCATCGATTGCGGGCGCCGCCTGGGGCTGAGCAACCTGAGCGTCAGTGGCTCCTGCGGTCTGGAGCCTCGGGAGAGCATTTCGGCGGATGTCCAGGTGAAGGTCCGCGTCATTTGGTTCCATCTCGAGATCTTCGTCCGTGTCATTTGGTTCCAGCTCGAGATCTTCTTCATCGTCTTCGATTGCCAAGACTTCCATGGCGGTCGTCGCGGGCGCGGGCGCGGGCGCGGGCGCGGGCGCCGGCGGGTCAGACGTGCACACAGACGGGACGGACAGTGTCGTTGCGGGAGGAAGGGAGCGCACGGTTTCTTTCTGTGTTTATCGGCAAGGGACATCACGACGCATACGAAGCCTTCCGACACGCGGATGAGGCCTTATTCACGCATTCCCCACCCCTGGGCTAAATTGCGCGAATCGGGCCTTTCCGTCGTGTGCATGGCGCTCGCCTCAGTCTGACTGCTGGCCGCCTGCAGGTACCTGGCCTGCGGGAGCGGATCTGGTGCCCGGCGGCACGGTCGCTGCAATTTGCCTGAGACGCTCGAGCTCTTGTCGGCGTCGCTGCCGGAATTCACGTGCCAGTTGGCGTCGTTTCTCTTTCTGCTCCTCCGTCAGGACCGTCTTGATGGGCTGGCGCGGTCGCCGTTCGGAAGCGTTGTACTGTTGTCTCAGCGCTCTGCGTCGCTGTGCCTTTTCCTCGTCGGTTAGGTGCTTCAGGCAGAGTCGTTTGCGGCCAGGAACCCGCGCCACAATGTTTTGCCGGATCAGCCGCGCCGTCTCCTCGTGGTCGCCCATTACCAGCCAACCGAAGCTTGTATTGTCTTGTCTTGTTGACTTGTCTTGTTGACAGAACAAGGAAGCAGGCGACCAAACCAGGTGGAAGCAGCCAGGATTGGCGCGTTCATGGACCTGTCAAAATTCAGACACTGGCAGGATCGTCGTCTCGGCAGGGTGTTGTGCCCAGGCCGCCATGGACACGGGGAGAGCTTGTTGGTTGTTCGAGTGGAATCGATGGGCTGCGTCGATTGGTGTGCGTACACTGAATCGATGCCCAATTTATACGTGCCACACTGTTTGTCGCTGGCTCGGGCAATGGTGCTGCACCAGCGAGCGGTCCGGGCCATGTTTAGGAATCCACGGTGTCGTGGGCGCTTCCGACGCACGCGTGGCATCCGCGCATTGACAAACCTCGCGTCCACAGTCAGCTGGCATGGATGGCTGGGTCAAATGACACACGTTGACAAGACACCAGTAGAGCAACGAGATACGGCAATGAAGCCGGTATCGCCGCCGCATTGCTGCCAACGACGGTTTAGACATCCTGCGTGCGAAGGCCATCTCTCCCGTCTGGCGCCGGCCAAGCACCAACAACCAATAACTCGGGGCCTCGGTGCCCTCTGAGCCCTGGCTCGGGCGGGAGACTGACTGGTGAAACTAGGACCTGGCTGGGTCACCGACGGCCCGGGTCGCGTGTCGGCCGCGGCTCGGACCTTGCTGTGCGGCCCGTTGGGATCATGGATGGCTTTGTCTTTTCGCGTGACCTGAGGGTTCACTGATTGCCCGTCGAACAAGGCCGGACCCTGGTGTGGGCACGGCCAGTTGGGATCATGGATGGCTTGTGGCAGCCGCGCCCGGGTCACGATGAGTCCGAGCGCGGCCGGACCCTGGTGCACGAGTGTCGAGCGGGGCTGGGTTCACTGACCGGCCGGTTCGGTGATCAAGGTCGGCCGGACCCGTGGAGTGTGTGGAATGTCCCGTTGGGGATCATGGATGGCTGTCGACACCCACGTCTGCCGTTTTACCGTTGTGGCGATCAGATGCCGCATTGCAAATTGAAACCGATACCGGCGTGTTGCTCTCGACGAGCTGCATCGATTGGTGCCGGTTTTCATGCCTCTCGTCGCCATTCATTTTTTGTTGGCCTGCGGAGCGGTGCAACACCGGCCACTGCCAATGTCAATGGGGCCTGGGTGGGGCCCCAGATAGTTGCTCGCAGGCGAACACGATACAATGACTGTACGGTGGCGGCTGGCGGGACTCGGTCATGAGTCGAGCTTGGTGCGGCCAGTTGGGATCATGGATGGCTGTCGAAACCACCGCACCGCACCGCTTGCATTCCGGCTGTGGCGATTAGATAGCGCAATGAAACCTGTGTAGGCGCGTTGCTGTTGATGATCTGCATCGATTGGTACCAGTTTCGAGGGGCTCTCGTCGCCATCGATTCGTTATGGCCTGCGAGGCGCTGGCTCGGGAAAAAACACCTTTTTCGTGTCCCACAGCAAGCACGATGAGATCTGTGTCGGTGCGTTTGCTGTGGACGAGTTGCGTCGATGGGTGCCGGTTCCATTGCCTTTCGTCGCCCCATTGATTGTTTTGTGTCCGTATGGGTTGGAAGGGAAATCTGGTTCACTGACCGCGCACGGTCACTTGGCGGGGACGACTGGACCCTGGTGTGCTAGTTGGGATCATGGAGCCGCAATGATTGTTCTCGCCTAGCTGGCGTCGATGGGTGCCGGTTTGAACGCCTTTGGTCCCCGTTTATCGTTGCCGGCGGTCCCCTTGTGTTCCTTGCATTTTCCGTAGCGCTCGGACGAGACCTGGTTACTGCCACTGACGGGCCTGGGTCACGTGGCGAGCACGGCCGGTCCATCGTGTGGGGTAGCCAGTTGGGATCATGCATGGCCTGGTCGAATGTCTCACCGCTGTCAAAGCCGGCAGGCACGGCAATGCAAATAAGTCAATCTCTTGAGGCGCGTTGCTGTCGACGAGCGAGTTGTATCGATTGGTGCCGGTTTCATTGCCATTTGTCCATGGCTCGGAGCAACCTAAGGTCACTGCTCGTATGTGTGGGATCATGGGTGGCTTGTTGACCGGGTGGCTGCGTATGTCTGGCTCGTTGGAGACGGCGGTCAGGGCTGGCCAGGTGGATCATGGATGGCTGTCGGCACGCACCTTTGCATCACCCACTGTACCGAGACGGCAATGACGTAGAGATCAGCGCGTTGCTGTCGACGATCGGCATCGATCTCGTCGTGCTTGCTTTCAAGGCCTTTGTCTCGCCATTGAGTGTTGCACGATTC
>Ga0163150_10008839_pt1 | contig 11333 bp, 5 predicted proteins | sample OliLakLV19P2IB_FD_148628 | JGI IMG/M metagenome (GOLD analysis project Ga0163150, IMG submission 148628) | Freshwater microbial mat bacterial communities from Lake Vanda, McMurdo Dry Valleys, Antarctica - Oligotrophic Lake LV.19.P2.IB | ecosystem: Environmental > Aquatic > Freshwater > Lake >...
GCCCGTGCCCCTCACCGACCTGCAGTCCCTCGAAGCCGAATCGATCCACATCTTCCGCGAGGTCGCGGCCGAGTGCGAAAAGCCGGTGATGCTGTATTCGATCGGCAAGGACAGCTCCGTTCTCCTGCACCTGGCGCGCAAGGCGTTTTACCCGGCCAAGCCGCCGTTTGCGCTGATGCACATCGACACCCAGTGGAAATTCCGCGACATGATCGAGTTCCGTGACCGCCAGGTGAAGGCGTACGGGCTCGAGCTCATCGTCTACACCAACCCGCAGGGGCTGGCGGAGGGCATCAACCCTTTCGATCACGGCTCGGGCTACTACACGGACGTGATGAAGACCCACGCGCTCAAGCAGGCGCTCGACAAGTACGGCTTCACCGCGGCCATCGGCGGCGCGCGCCGCGACGAGGAGAAATCGCGCGCCAAGGAGCGGATCTTCTCGATCCGCGCGCCGGGGCATCGCTGGGATCCGAAATCGCAGCGCCCGGAGCTTTGGAACCTGTTCAACACGCGCCTGCCCGCGGGCTGGACGACGCGCGTGTTTCCGCTCTCGAACTGGACCGAGTCCGACGTGTGGCGCTATGTCGAGGCCGAAGGGATTCCGATCGTGCCGTTGTATTTCGCCAAGCCGCGCCCGGTGGTGAACCGCGGCGGCGCGCTCATCATGGTCGACGACGAGCGCATGCGCCTCGCGCCGGGCGAGCAGCCCGAGATGCGCGTGGTGCGTTTCCGCACGCTGGGCTGCTACCCGCTCTCGGGCGCGATCGAAAGCGACGCCACGACGCTTGCGCAGATCGTCGAAGAGACGATGACCTCGAAGTTCTCGGAGAGACAGGGCCGCATGATCGACCACGACGGCGCGGCCTCGATGGAGAGGAAGAAGCAGGAGGGCTATTTCTGATGCCTCCCGTGGACAACGCCGCAAGTGCAACGCAGCGCAGCCAGCTGCGCTTCATCACCTGCGGCAGCGAGGACGACGGCAAGTCCACGCTGATCGGCCGCCTCCTGTGGGAGACCAACGCGCTGCACGACGACCATCTCGCGGCGCTCGAGAAGGATTCCAAAAAGCACGGCACGCAGGGCGAGGACCTGGATTTCGCGCTGCTGCTCGACGGCCTGCAGGCCGAGCGAGAGCAAGGCATCACGATCGACGTCTCGTACCGCTTTTTCTCGACCGCGCGGCGCAAGTTCGTGGTCGCCGACACGCCCGGCCACGAGCAGTACACCTGCAACATGGCTACCGGCGCCTCAAACGCGCAGCTCGCGGTGGTCCTCATCGACGCGCGCAAGGGCGTGCTGGTGCAGACCCGCCGCCACAGCCGCATCGTGCGCATGCTGGGCATCAGCCACGTCGTGGTCGCGGTCAACAAGATGGACCTGATCGGCTGGGACGCGCACGCCTACGCGGCGATCGAGCGCGACTACCGCGAATTCGCGGTCGACCTCGGGTTCGAGGTCATCCAGTTCATCCCGATGTCGGCGCTGCAGGGCGACAACCTGCTCGGCGCCAGCACGAATACGCCCTGGTACCGCGGTCCGAGCCTCGTGGAGCACCTGGAAAACGCCGACGTCGGCGAGGACGGCGGCGCCTCGTTCCGCCTGCCGGTGCAGTGGGTGAACCGGCCGGATCTCGACTTCCGCGGCTTTTGCGGGCGCGTCGCCGCGGGCAGCATCGGGATTGGCGAGGCGGTGCGCATCGCGCCCTCTGGCGCGCGCACTACGGTCAGGTCCATCGTGTCGATGGACGGCGAACGCGAGTCGGCACAGTACGGCGAGTCGGTGACGCTCACGCTCGCCGATGAAGTGGACGTAAGCCGCGGCGACGTGATTTGCGCGGCCGCTGCGCCGATCGAGACCGCCGACCAGTTCGAGGTCCAGCTCTTGTGGCTGTCGGCCCATGAGCTTATTCCCGGCCGTGTGTACGAGGCGAAGATCCACAACCGCCGCGTCGGCGCCTCGGTCACCGCGATCAAGTACCGCGTCGACGTGAACACCGGCGCCCACCTTGCCGCCAAGTCCGTTGCCAGGAACGAGATCGCGGTGGTGAACCTTTCCTTCGACCGCCCGGTGCCCTTCGAGCCCTATGCGCGCAATCGCACGCTGGGCGCATTCCTGCTCGTCGACCGGCTGACCACCGAAACCGCCGGCGCCGGCATGATCGATTTCGCGTTGCGCCGCGCGGCCAACATCCACTGGCAGGCGCTCGATGTCGATCGCGCGGCGCGCGAAAAACTGAAGCTCCAGCACGCGCGTTGCTTTTGGTTCACCGGCCTGTCGGCCTCGGGCAAGTCGACCATCGCCAACCTGCTGGAGAAACGCCTGCATGCCACGGGCGTGCACACCTACCTGCTCGACGGCGACAACGTGCGCCACGGCCTCAACCGCGACCTGGGCTTCACCGAGGGCGACCGGGTCGAGAACATCCGGCGCGTGGCCGAGGTCACGCGGCTCATGGTCGAGGCGGGCCTCATCGTGCTGGTGTCGTTCATCTCCCCGTTCCGTTCGGACCGCGCCTTTGCGCGCAGCCTGTTCGCCGGCGAGGATTTCGTCGAAGTGTTCGTCGACACGCCGATCGAGCTGTGCGAGGCGCGCGACCCCAAGGGCCTGTACGCGAAGGCGCGCGGGGGCGGCCTCAAGAATTTCACCGGCATCGACAGCCCCTACGAAGCGCCCGACAACGCCGAGATCCACATCCGCACCGCGCAAGTCTCGGCGGTTGAGGCCGCCGAGCAGATCGCGCAAACGATCCTCGCCAGGCGCTAGCCCATGGCGCACCACTACGTCTTCAACGGCGACGCGGATGGATTGTGCGCCCTCCAGCAACTGCTCCTGGCAACCCCTCCCGGCGCGGACGAGCACGCGACGCTGACGACCGGCCTCAAGCGCGAAATCGACCTGGTCGGGCGAGTGGACCCCGCACCCGGCGATACCGTGACCGTGCTCGATCTTTCGTTTCGCACCAACGCTGCGGCCATCGAGACGCTGATCGAACGCGGCGTCCATGTGCGTTACTTCGACCACCACGACTCAGGCGACCCGCCCGAACATCCCCGGCTCGAGCTTCACCTGAACCCCTCGCCGTCGGCCTGCACCAGCCTGATCGTGAACGCCCATCTGCGCGGCGCTTTTCGCCGCTGGGCGGCCGTAGGCGCATGGGGCGATTCGCTGGAGGCTTGCGCCGCCTCGATCCTGGCCGGGGAAAGCCTCCCGCCCCCGGCGCTCGCCGCCCTGCGCGAGCTCGGCGCCTGCCTCAACTACAACGCCTATGGAGACACCGAGGCAGACCTGCTCATAGCCCCGCTCGATCTCCACAAGCGGCTCATCGCGCATGCCGATCCGCTCGAATTCTGCCGGCTGGACCCGCTGTTCGGCGAACTGCGGATGCGCATGCGCGCCGATCTCGAGCAGGCCGAATCCGCACACCCGATTGCCGAGAACGAAGCGGGCGCGGTGTACGTCCTGCCGGACGCGGCCTGGGCGCGCCGCGTCAGCGGAACCTGGGCGTACGGCTTGTCCGCCCGCTCTCCGCAACGCGCGCACGCTGTCATCACGGTCAAGCCCGGTGGAGGCCACGTCGTAAGCGTGCGCGCCCCATTGTCACGTCCCCTGGGAGCGGCAGCACTCTGCAGACAGTTCCCGACCGGAGGGGGGCGCGAAGGCGCGGCCGGCATCAACGATCTTGCGGGAGAGCGCATGGACGAGTTCTGCGCCGGCTTCCTTCGCCACTTCGCGTCCGCAGCCGAAGCCCGCGACTGACCCCCGCCCTCATGCGCATCCACTTCGCCATCCCGCACTACTACGACCCCGAGGGCAACAAGTTCTACGGGTCCCTGGGCACCGACGTGAACCGCCGCACCGCGGCGGTGATCACGACCGTGATCGGCCTGTACCAGGCGCTCGATCGCCACCAGGGGCTGCTCGACGGCCAGAAGCGGCGCGTGCACCCGGCCAGCACGTACGACCCGATCGAGGTTGCGGTGACGATCTGCACCACGCGCGGCAAGCACCTCATCGCCGCCCTCAAGCCATTGCAGGGCCTGTTCACCCATGTCGAGACCAACGCCGAGCCGGCCTACCTCGGCTTCGAATGCCATGCGGTCTTGCAGCGCTCGCTGGGATCGTTCGACTACTACTGCTTTCTGGAGGACGACCTCCTCATCACCGACCCGCTCTTCTTCACCAAGCTCGAGTGGTTCAACGGCCTGGCCGGGGACGATGCCGTGCTCGGCCCCAACCGCTACGAGGTCGCCGCGGGCCAGGCGGTCCACAAGCTCTACATCGACGGCAACCTGGCCGACGCCTCGATCAGCCCGCGCTTCCAGGACGTGTCCGAGGCGCCCACGGTCGAGGGCGATGCGCTCGGCCGCCCGGTGCGGTTCCAGCGCGTTGACAACACCCATTCGGGCGCCTTCTTCCTCAACGCGCGCCAGATGGCGCACTGGGCGGGCCTCCCGAATTTTCTCGACCGCGACGCGGGCTACGCCGATCCCATGGCAAGCGCCGCGTCCCTTGGCGTGATGCGAAATTTCAGGCTCTACAAGCCCGCGCGCGAAAACGCCGATTTTCTCGAACTGCGCCACCTGTCCAACCGTTACCTCGGGGCGCGCATCCGCATCGAGCGGCCGGCGCCGGGCGCGCAGCCGCAACGCGGCGCCTTCGTGGTCGATTGACCGCCACCAGAGGGCTGTTCCACAAAACCGCCCGCCTGCCGCCATAATGCGCGCTTTCGCGCGAAGGGCCCGAAGCTGTCCCAACTCCTGATCACTGACGAAAAGCCCGCCGAGGCCCCGCCCGGTCCCGTGCCGGGCGCAAGCCGCGCATCCGCCGAGCAGTGCCTGCTGGCGGTGGCCAAGCATCACGGCCTGCCCACCTCCGCGCAGAAAATCTCCGCCCACCTCACCGAGCCCTGCGAGTCCGACTCGGTGGTGCGCGCGGCCGAGGATGCGGGCCTCAAGGCGCGCAAGGTCCAGATCGACATGGCCGCGCTGATGGCGCTCGCCGATGCGTTCCCGGCCATCGTGCGCCTCAAGAACGGCCATTTCGTGGTGGTGGTCGGGGTCAAGCGCGCCGAAGAAGGCAACGGCATCGCGGTGCTCGACCCGCTGGCCAAGCCGCCGGGCGTGATTTTCCTCGTGCCCGAGGCCGCGTTCGCCGAGTCCTGGGGCGGCGAAATCGTGCTGTTGAAGCGCGAGTACAAGCTGTTCGACGAGGACCAGCCTTTCGGCCTGCGCTGGTTCTTTCCCGAACTGGCGCGCCAGAAAGGCCTGCTGCGCGACGTGGCCATCGCCGCGCTCACGCTGCACCTGCTCGCGCTGGCGGTGCCGATCTTCATCCAGCTGGTGATCGACAAGGTGGTGGTGCACCGGGGGATCTCGACCCTCTACGTGCTCACCGGCGGGGTCATCTTCGCGCTGGTGTTCGATGCGGTGTTCTCGTTCCTGCGCCAGTACCTGCTGCTGTACGCCACCAACCGCATCGACATCCGCCTCGCGCAGAAGACCTTCGGCCACCTCTTGAAGCTGCCGATCACCTATTTCGACACCGGCACCGCCGGCGTGATCGTGCGCCACATGCAGCAGGTGGAGAAGATCCGCCAGTTCCTCACCGGGCGTCTGTTCATGACGCTGCTGGACGCCTCGATCCTGTTCGTGTTCCTGCCGGTCCTGTTCTTCTACTCGCCCAAACTCGCCGGCATCGTGCTCCTGTTCGCCTTCATCATCGGCTGCGTGGTGCTGATGCTGATCTTCCCCTTCCGCACGCGCCTGCAGGCGCTCTACCGCGCCGAGGGCGACCGCCAGAGCATCCTCGTCGAATCGATCCAGGGCATGCGCACCATCAAGTCGCTTGCGATGGAGGACGGCCGGCGCAAGGAATGGGAGCGCCGCTCGGCGATCGCGGTCGAGATGCACTTTTCGGTCGGCAAGATCTCCACCACCGCGCAGGTCGCGATGGCCTTCCTCGAGAAGCTCATGATGGTGACGATCATCGCGGTCGGAGCGTATGACGTGTTCGACCAGACGTTGACGGTGGGCGCGCTCATCGCCTTCAACATGCTTTCCGGGCGCGTGGTCCACCCGCTGGTGCAGATCGTGGGCCTCGTGCACGAGTACCAGGAGACGGGCTTGTCGATCAAGATGCTGGGCGAGATCATGAACCGCCCGGCCGAGGGCAAGGCCGGCGCGGGCGGCCTGCAGCCGCCGATCCGCGGCCGCATCGAATTCGAGGACGTGACTTTCCGCTATGCGCCGCAAGGGCCGCCGGCGATCAGCCGCCTCACGTTCGCCATCCCCGCCGGCAAGGTGGTCGGCGTGGTTGGCCGCAGCGGCTCGGGCAAGACCACGCTCACGCGCCTCATGCAGGGGCTGTATCCGATCCAGGAAGGCGTGATCCGCGTCGACGGCGTCGATGCGCGCGAGATCGACCTCGCGCACCTCAGGCGCAACATCGGCGTGGTGCTGCAGGACAATTTCCTGTTTCGCGGCACGGTGCGCGAGAACATCGCGATCACCATGCCCGGCGCGAGTTTCGAGGAGGTCGTCGCCGCGGCCAAGCTCTCGGGCGCCGACGAGTTCATCGAGCGCCTCGCGCAGGGCTACGACACGCTGCTCGAGGAAAACGGCGCCAACCTGTCGGGCGGCCAGAAGCAGCGCCTGGCCATCGCGCGCGCGGTGCTGCCGCAGCCGCGCATCCTGATCCTGGACGAGGCCGCGAGCGCCCTGGACCCCGAATCCGAAGGCATCTTCCTTCGCAACCTCTCGCAGCTCGTCAAGGGCCGCACCGTCATCATCGTCTCGCACCGCCTGTCCACGCTCGTCGCGGCCGACGCGATCGTGGTCATGCATCGCGGCGTGATCGTCGACGCGGGCCCGCATGCCGAGCTGCTCAAGCGCTGCAAGATCTACATCCAGCTATGGGAACAGCAGACAAGCCACCTGTAAAAAAACCCGGCGTGCGCGCGCTCCTGCAGGAATTCCTGCCCGACGTCGCCGCGCTCGAGCGCCGCCTGCCGGCCGAGGGCAGCCGGGCCACGCTCTATTGCCTGGGCGCGCTGATCGTCACCGCGGTCCTGTGGGCAACGTTTTCCCAGGTAGACCGCGTGGTCGCGACCCGCGGGCGCCTCGTTACGCCCCTGCCCAACATCGTGCTGCAGCCGCTGGAACCCGGGGTGCTGAAAACGCTCAACGTGCGCACCGGCCAGGTGGTGAAGAAAGGCGAGATCCTTGCAACCCTCGACCCGACTTTCAGCGCCGCCGATTCCGGCCAGCTCACGATCCGCGCCGACACCCTGCTGGCCCGCACCCAGCGGCTCGAGCTGGAGCTTTCGGGCAAGGTGGACCCCCGCAAGCTCGGCAACCTCAACAAGAACCGCGTCGAGTCCGAAGTGCTCGCCGAGCGGCGCGCGAACTACGAGGCGCGTTCGCGCCAGTTCAGGGAGCAGATCGCCAGGCTCAACGCCGCGGCCGAGACCAACAAGCGCGACCAGGCCACGCTCGGCGAGCGGCTGAAATCGCTGGTCGAGCTCGAGGGCATGTACCGCAAGCTCGAAGCCGAGAAATTCGGTTCGCGCGCGCTGGTCATTTCCGCCGGCGACAAGCGGCTCGAAGTCGAACGCGACTACACCACCGCGCGCAACCGCGAGGCCGAAATCCAGCGCGAAATCGCGGGCGCCGAAGCAGAGCGCACCGCTTTCGAGCGCGGCTGGCGCCAGAAAGTGCAGGAAGAGCTGTCCGAAGCGCAACAGCAGCGCGACGAAGCCGGCCAGCAGCTCGTCAAGGCGCAGCGCCGCGAGCAGCTCGTGAGCCTTTCCTCGCCCGAGGATGCGGTGGTGCTCGAGATCGGCAAGAAGTCCGTCGGCTCGGTGCTCAAGGACGGCGAGCCCCTCTTCGTGCTGGTGCCCATCGGCGCGACCCTGGAGGCCGAGGTCGAGGTCTCGCCCGCCGACGTGGGCGACCTGCGCATCGGCGACACCGTGCGCGTCAAGGTCGATGCGTACCCGTTCCAGAAGCACGGCACGCTCGAGGGCAAGCTCGTCATCATCGGCGCCGATGCGTTGAGCCGCCAGTCGCAGGGCGGGGACTCCTACTACTACCTGGCGCGCGTCGCGCTGCAGACCACGCGCCTCAAAGAACTACCCGAGTCCGCGCGTCTGCTCCCCGGGATGACGGTCGCGGCGGAGCTGGTGGTGGGCAAGCGCAGCGTGATTTCGTATTTTCTCTACCCGATTATTCGGGTGCTGGACGAGTCGATCCGCGAGCGGTGAGAATGGGGGGATGGCAGTATTTCGACCGGAGAGTCAATGGCGGTGCGGGTGTTGATTGAAAAATGGCAGTAATTCATGTTCCGGGTTCTCATGACCACTGCAGTACTGCGACCTTGAGTGGGATCCACGGGACGCGAGTAGCTGACCCCCTAGCCGGCCCGATCGGGCGGATTCCTCGTGACCCTGATGGGGACCGGAATGCGAACGACCGTCGGCGCCGATGCCTTGAGCCACCAGTCGCAGGGGGGTACGTACTACTCCCTCGCGCGCGTTGCGCTGCAGACCACCCGTCTAAAGAACTACCCGAGTCTGCGCGGCTGCTGCCGGGGATGACGGTCGCGGCGCAGCTGGTGGTGGGCAAGCGCAGCGTGATTTCGTAGTTTCTCTATCCGATCATCCGCGTGCTGGACGAGTCGATCCGGGAGCGCTGAGACTGGGGTGATGGCAGTATTTCGGCTGGAGAGCCAATGGCAGCGCGGAACTTGCCTGAAAAATGGCGGCAATTGCGATTCCGTCGCAATTTTGTAACACGCCGGCATTGATGAACCCGCGACTGCAAACCCGACCACGGCATCCTTGCAAGAGACTGTCAGAATGAGGGGTCGAACCGGTACTAAGTCACAGTTTTTACTATTGAAATAGCGCATGGCAGGTGGCACACTGCGCAACGTTTGAAAAAATTACCGTAAGTCTTCCTCAGGGGGAAATAAATGGCTATCAACTACATCACAACTCAGGGCACGCCTGGGCCAGATCAGACGGCAGTGCCGTTCCCGGCGGGAATCGGTAACTTCTCGGTAACGATACCGTTCGATCCGTTCGCCGACACAATCAATCTCTTTTCCAATGGCGGTTTCTCCGGCGTGTCCGCCAACCGGCTTGGGTTCAACTGGACGAACTTAGCTGCCAATCCAGCTGGCACTCCTCCTACGCCTGCTTTGGCGACCTTCACCCTGAGTTACACGGGGAGCAATGGCACCCGCACCATCGTGCTGGATATGACCCAGTCTTACACCGACCATGCTCTGAATTTCGCCACCACCCTGCCTCCAACGCTCCTAACGACGACCAATCTGACAGTGTCGGGCGGGACGGTGTTCAAAGTCGGCGATAACTCCACCAACCTTACCGATTTCACAACGGTCGTCGGCGGAATAAGCGGCACGGACGTGAATGTGGGTGCAGACGGACGCGTGGTCGGCGACACCCTCCTCTCCTTCGCGCCGAACGACACGGTCAACGGCGGCCTTGGCGACGACACGATCTGGCGCAGGACTCAAGGCGGCTCGCCCGAGAGCTTTTTCGCCAATGGCGGCGCGGGCACTGACCTCCTGCTCCTGGGATCGGGTGGGGCCTCGGGCGCCATCCTGAGTTTGCGCAATCAGAACGGGACGTTGGGGACTACTAACATCGTGATGAACTCGATCGAGGCCGTACGCGGCTCGTCGAACAACGACTTCATCAACGGCGGCATCGCGAACTTCACGTGGATCGACCGCGACAGCCTGAACTCGCCGACCGGCACCTCGGGCGTCGACCTCCGTACAATCCGCGGCAGCTCGGGCACCGACGACATCAACGGCAGAGGCACCGGCGACGGCAGCCGCATGGTCGTCGATTACAGCAACGTGCCCGGCGGGCTGAACAGCATCAACATGACGGTCTTTGGCGGAAATTTCGAGAACAACAACAGCCGCCAGGTGTTCAAGAACTCGGCCACCGGTGTGCAGACCGACTTCCTGCGCGACATCACGCGCGTGATCGGGACCGGGGGGAACGACACCCTGGTCGGCGGCACCAACGCGCGCAACGCGTTCGGCGGCTTCCAGGAAGAGTTCATCGGCCTCGGCGGCTTCGACAACATCAACGGCTACGGCGGCTTCGACCTGGTGATCTACGGCAGCTCGAACCCCGTCTACGTGAACCTCGCCACCGGCAAAGCGCGCGACGGCACGACGGTCGGCACCGATGCGCAGGGCGGCGACATCGGCAACGGCGATATCGGCGGCACCTCCATCGACACGCTGGTCAGCATCGAAGGCGTCTCGGCCACGAACAGTACCGACGTCCTGATCGGCAGCGCCGGCGGCAACTTCCTGCAGGGCCAGGGCGGGTCGGACACGATCGACGGCGGCGGGGGCTACGATACCTCCTCCTACCAGGGCACTTCGGCTGGCATCCACGCCGACCTCTTTGCAGGGACGGTAACCAACCAGTACACGAATTCCATCGGCGGCGCCCCTCAGGAGGGCGTCGACATCATCGATGGCATCGAGGAAATCCGCGGCAGCGACCACGACGACTTCTTCCAGGGCGGCGGTCCGAACACCGCGCTGTCCTTCACGGGAGTGGCTGTCGAGGCCTTCGAAGGGCGCTTGGGCAACGACACGATGATCGGCGCCGAGTTCGACCAGGACTCGGGCATCGAAGGCAATTTCCGCGTCAACTACGCCAAGTACCAGCGCGCGGACTCGGGGGTTTCGATCGACCTGAGCCAAGCCACAGGGGCGGATTCGGCCACCGGCTGGGGCGGCGAACTCTTGGTGGACGACGGCTACGGCACGCAGGACCTGCTGATCGGCGTCAACGGCCTGATCGGCTCGCGCTTCGATGACGCGCTCATCGGCGACCAGTTCCGCAATGTGTTCCGCGGCAACGGCGGCAGCGACCTCATCGACGGCGGCGACGGCATCGACACGGTGTCCTACACGGACGCGGTCGAAGGCGTATTCGTTGACCTCGACCTCGGGCTCGCAAACGATGGCTCGGGCTACTTCAACGGCGCTGCCAACGGCGGCCAGGGCGAATTCATGGAAAGCGGGGACGACCTGCTCTTCAACATCGAGAACGTCGTCGGCTCGAGCTACGACGACGACCTCGCTGGCGACGCCAACGCGAACATGATGTGGGGCGGGGACGGCAGCGACCTCCTCAACAGCCGCGATTTGGGCAACGACACGTTGTTCGGCGGCAGCGGCGACGACACGTACATCATCAAGACCGGCGACGTGGTTTCCGAAGCCCTCGCCGACGGCACGACCGATGCCGGTGGGAGGGACCTGGTTATGTC
>Ga0163150_10008841_pt1 | contig 11329 bp, 11 predicted proteins | sample OliLakLV19P2IB_FD_148628 | JGI IMG/M metagenome (GOLD analysis project Ga0163150, IMG submission 148628) | Freshwater microbial mat bacterial communities from Lake Vanda, McMurdo Dry Valleys, Antarctica - Oligotrophic Lake LV.19.P2.IB | ecosystem: Environmental > Aquatic > Freshwater > Lake >...
GCCTATGGATCTGATGAGTCAATTGAATTAATCGACAAAATTTATCGTGTAATTCGTGACAACGCGTACTATGCTTCAAGTCTTATTGCAGAAGAGAAAGGATCGTTTTTGAAGTATGACGCAGAAAAATATCTACAGGGACACTTTATTAAAAGACTTCCAAAGTACGTTCGAAAAAGTATTTCAAAACACGGAATTCGAAATGCAGTTTTATTAACTCAAGCACCAACAGGTACCACGTCGTTACTGTCAGGTGTCAGCTCAGGAATTGAGCCTGTTTATAACTTTGAGTTTAAACGCACTGACAGAACTGGTGAGCGGATCGTGTACCACCCATTGTTTGAAGCATGGAAGAAAGAACATCCGAATGAGGAAAAGCCAGGATACTTTGTCTGTGCGATGGATATGTCACCAGAGGAGCATTTGAAAGTTCAAGCGAAAATTCAGGAATATACTGACTCATCAATTTCAAAAACGGTGAATGCACCAAACAACTATACGGTTGATGACGTGAAGCGACTCTATACAAAAGCCTATGAAATGGGATGTAAAGGCATCACCTTCTTCAGGGACGGATCCAGAGCCGGGGTACTTGAGAATATCAAAGAAGAGAAGAAAGAAGAAGTGAAAAAAGAGCTTCCTATGGAGCAGGGACATTACTTAGTCGAGCGACCATTTATGGTGCGAGGAGCAACATACAAGATTGAAACCCCCTCAGGAAAAGCATTTATTACCATTAATGAAGACGACAGTGGAGAACCTCTTGAGGTATTTGTAACCGTTGGCAAAGCAGGAAGCGATATTGCTGCAATTGCAGAGGCTTTGGGACGAACGATTTCAGCAACACTCAGGCTCCGTGGATCTGCAAGTGCGAAGGATCGTGCAAAAGAAATTGCTGACCAACTGGTTGGAATCGGTGGACGTCGCTCGGTAGGGTTCGGCGCAAATCGTGTGCGATCGCTCCCAGATGGTATTGGAATAGCATTAGCTACCCATTTCAAGCTTTCAGCAAAACCAGAAGCTAATGGTGTCCATACAAATGGTCACAGTACGCTGCCAGCGGAGGCACAAGCTGAGATGTTTGCCAAAAATACGAGCAGTACCGCTGCGTCCGAGGTGAGTAGTGGGGTCGGACTTGCATTAAGTGTTGATATCTATTCAGGAGGAAAGCAAAAAGCTGATATTTGTCCTGAATGTGGTGAGCACACCTTAATTTTTGAGGAAGGTTGTGCAAAATGTTATTCCTGTGGACATTCAGAATGCTGAGGATACAATAGGCCTTGATGTCGATCTACACAAAAAAAGGCGATAGTGGGACTACTTCAGTATTTGAACCAAATCCTGCGAAGCGTGGTCGTGTATCAAAGTCAGCACTCAGAGTTCATGCTATTGGGGCAGTTGACGAGCTAAATAGCTACATTGGTATTGCAAATGTCTCCTGTACGACGATTGAGACCACTTCATTTCTAAAATCAGTACAAAGGGACTTGTTTACGATTGGCTCAATCCTTGCCAAAGCACCACTTCAGCTTGATAAAACTCGTGTTGAAGCACTTGAAAAGAAAATTGATGAGATCGATGCACTGCTTCCACCGCTTCGAAACTTCCTCATGCCTGAGGGAACCGTTGCCGCAACTCATTTCATGTATGCTCGTACGATTGCTCGCCGTGCTGAGCGCAGAGTTGTTGCACTTCATAAAATTGAAGCACTTCCTGAAATGGTTTTAAGCTATGTCAATCGGATGTCAGACCTTTTGTTTATTCTTTTTCGAGATGAAAACAGACGTGGGGGAGTTAGTGAGGAAATCTGGGTTGGAAAAAAGGAAAGTTAATGTTTAGTTAGGGCTGTAAAAAAACCTCCTACAATTACGGCAAGGAATGACCCATACTGTGGTTCTTCAATAACTTCGTCTGAATTGGACTCTGTGGTTTGTGAGCGCGATTTTTCAACACACTTCATACACCACCCACAAATCACAGAGCTATACGAATGACATTGAGTGCAGTGTCCGAAAACTCCTTCGCGAGAGTACTGCTCACTCAGTGCAAAGCTTGAAATACTGTTACTTGTATCACAGCCTGCTCCTTCCGAAGCATAAGCAACCGCTTTTGAATAGTCGCCATTGTGAATAGTTTTTTGCTGTATCTCACCTAACTCAAAGCCAATACTCTCTGATATTGTCAGGGCAGTCTTTCCAATATTTCGAACCATTTCTTTGAGTGAATTATCGTCAGTATCTGCATTATTTTTTAAATACGAACATAGTTGAGCCACTTGCATCTCGACATCTCGGTTCATTTCCAGAAAACTATCTTGTGTAAGAAGGTCGTGTAGTTGTCGGAAACTGAACGATTTATCTAAAACATACGTGTTGTTTTTTCTATCAAACTTCACACGGTTCCATGCGGTATTACTTCCCGTTGTTTGTGCCAGTACGTCTAAAATCTCGTGTGTCGGTATATGACAGGGTAGCGAAACGACTGTTTCAGTGAGTGCTTTTATTGTATTTATCTCATTGTCGTTTTCTTTGCGTTTCTCTTGGGAAATAGTTTCAATAAACGAAACACAATCGGACAGCTTGAGAGTTGCTCGCACAGTTGTATCGATTATACGATCGTGTGATGTATGTATGATATGGATCTGATCTTCAGGAAGCCCTAATTGCGATATTCCGTTCCATCCACCAGGGCTTACCGAAATAATCGTACCGTCAGGTCTCGCATTAAGAATCGCCGATTCCAGGTTTTTAACTCCCTGAAATACTGCACCATCTCGTTCTTTTACTGATACATGCGCATGGAGCGGAGAATAAGCGTCATATGAAGGAGAAACGACTGCTAAAGAGCCCTCGACTTCACGAATTGCATATTCTGTTTGCAGTATTGGTCTTCGGTACAAAAATTCTTGTGCGTAGGCGAGCGTGTCAGTTTCAACCATTTGTGCAAATATCGAATTTATCTCACGGTGAGTTGTCCCGTCAGGTGCAGATTCTTGCAGATGGAGATACCGAGCGGCCAGGCGTACTGGTGAGAACCCTGCAACTTCTTCCATAAGAAAGTCCTGGTCGTGTGGCTGCATGTCTATAGTGAATAATGAGTATATATATCGTGCGAGCTCGTCTTTGTGTAGTTCAACACGATGTGCCAACTCATTACATGAAGAAGGTGCGTCAGAAGACGCATACCTGGGAATAGAATCAGTACGTTCTAAATACATACCTGCACGGGTTAATGATTGCTAGTTTTCCGACTATACGGTTGCGGCACAGCTGAGGAGTTACACCTCATTCCTTAAACACAATCACTATCTTTGTATCATTAATTATAGTTAATAAACAGATGCATCATTCATTGAGTCAAATTTAGTCCTATAACTTGATTTTAATCGAATTATCACTTATAATAAGTGATTGTTTATTCCAGGAGGGTACAAATGGAAGGTGTAAGCATATCTATTTGGGTACGGCCAACCGATCTCTTAACACTTTTAGAAGGCAAACCCGTTGAATATTTCCCTTCGCAGGAAGATTCTGGAGATGATCTAGTTTGCATCACAGTCGATACTCATAAAGTAACACCAACACTATATGATGAGGATGTCCATCAAATGAGAGGAACACGAAAAAAATTGTTGGTAACTTTTGGCCGCTAATTGATGCAGTAGGTGTGCTTTTATAGCACACCTTTTTTTATTGCCATAGTCTATGGCATAGTCAATTGCCCTCAGTCGTGCCAGCGTATAGAATGAGTTACAATGTCCACTCCTGAAATTATCCCTCCACAACCACGCCAACCTGAGGTTACTCACCGTCAGGAGCAATATATTGTCCCTGAAACACAGCAGCAGCTTGGTGTTACAACACCACCTCAAAACCCTCAGCCATTACAAATCCAAGACCAGATTGTAGTTCAGCCTGTTGTCACGCACCCGGGAGACCCACAGGTATTTCAAATACCTTCAACTATCGCACATGATCAAAAACAGCTTGAAGAAGGTGCTAAAGGTTCGCCAGAGCTTGCAGTTACCTGGCTTGATACCTATTGGTTAAGAGAGATGAAAAAAGCAATTGGTCGCGGACTTAAAGTTCTATTTGGTCAATAACTGTATATGCAAACTCCAACTGCCACCCAAACAATAAATGCTATTGCCGATACCGGCGTTGGGCTTAATATTGGTGCGCTTTTTGCGGTTCTAGTGATCTTTACCCTGTTATTCGTTGCAGCCATTATCGGTGTATGGTTATTTCTAGGAAACTATAAATTCCGAGAACGAGAGAAGCGGTCTATTGATTCAGTGCTACTGCAAATTGCGGTTTCTCGAAGTAATGAGGTCAAGATTGATGCGATGGAGCAGCTCTTTGCGTCACTCTATTCAATTAAACGAGGAGGATGGAAGCAGCGCTTTGATACACAACCCATCATTTCCTTTGAGATTGTTGCCCGCCAAGAAGAGATACGGTTTTACGTTTGGACCTTTAAACATTTGCAAGATCTTGTTGAAAAGCAGATTCATGGTGCATTTTCTGACGCTGAGATTATAGAAGTTCCTGAGCACAATATCTTTAATGCAGAAGGACGTGTTGCGTATAAATCACTTCAGCTTAAAAAAGACAATTTCTATCCACTAAAAACCTTTAAAGACCTGCCCACTGATCCACTTGCTGCAATCACTTCAGCCCTCGCTAAAATGGGAAAAGGGGAAGGTGCTGCAATACAAATGTTGATTTCACCAGCTGAAGGCAGCTGGGCATCTGGCGGTCGTAAATTTATTTCTGAAACAAAAAAGCAGGAGAGTAACCCAGAAAAAGCAAAGTATTCAGTCGGCGCCAAAGCGATGGAGGCTATTGAAAATAAAATTAGTAAACCTGGATTTGAAGTTTCAGTTCGAATGGTAGTCGTTTCAGAAAGCCTTGAGTCTGCAAAGTCACATTTATCAAATCTCTCAACGGCTTTTTCGCAATTTGATGGAGAGTATAACGGTTTTGGATCTCGTACCGTGAGAAATAAAACTGGATTTGTTGAGGATTTTATTTATCGCTATCACCCGAAGTACCATTTTTGGGGAAACCATCTATCGGTATTAAATGCTGAAGAGCTTGCCACTGTGTTTCATTTCCCAAATAAGCTTATTACCACTCCTCATATCGTTTGGTTAACTGCAAAAAGTGCCCCTGCACCTGCACAAATTCCAACAGAAGGGTTGTACCTCGGGATGAACAATTTCCGTGGAGTGAAGCGCCCTGTCTATATGTCTGACCTTGATCGTCAGAGGCACACCTACATCATCGGAAAAACAGGTACCGGTAAATCAAAATATCTGCTCGAGCTTATGAAGCAGGACATTCGAAACGGAAAAGGGATCTGCTTTATTGACCCTCATGGTGATGCAGTGGAGGAGCTTTTGCAGTTTATTCCTCCAGAGCGTGCTAATGATGTTATTTACTTTAGACCAAGCGATGTTGCCCGACCGATGGGACTAAATTTGCTTGAAGCACAAACTGAGGATCAGAAACATTTTGTGACTACCTCAATCATTAACCTGATGTATAAGCTATTTGATCCCTATAAAACAGGTATCGTGGGACCTCGATTTGAACACGCAGTGAGAAACGCGATGTTGACTGTGATGAGTGAGCCTGGAAACACATTTATTGAGGTAATGCGGGTGCTTACGGACAGCAACTATGTAAAAGAGCTTCTCCCTAAAGTAACCGACCCTATCGTCCGCCGCTATTGGACAGACCAGATAGCTCAAACTTCAGATTTTCACAAATCAGAAACGCTCGACTACATTACCTCAAAATTTGGTCGCTTTGTGACCAACCGAATGATTCGAAACTTAATTGGTCAATCTCAAAGCTCGTTTGATTTCCGAAAAATCATGGATGAAGGGAAGATTCTTTTGGTAAACCTATCCAAAGGGGAGCTTGGTGAGGAGAACAGCAGCTTCCTTGGACTTATTTTAGTGCCGCGTATTTTAATGGCTGCCATGAGCCGTGCTGACATGCCAGAGGAGCAACGCCGAGACTTCTATCTCTATGTCGACGAATTCCAAAACTTCGCAACCCCTGACTTTGCTCAAATTTTGTCAGAGGCACGAAAATATCGTCTGAGCTTAATTGTTGCCAATCAGTTTATTGGTCAAATTGATGAAGAAATTAAGAGCGCTATCTTTGGAAACGTTGGAACCATCATGAGCTATCGCGTAGGTGTTCAAGATGCAGGTTACTTAGCACAAGAATTTAAGCCGGTTTTTGATCAAGATGACTTGCAGAATATTGAAAAGTATCAGGTATATATTCGAACGCTCGTCAATAATGAGACGGTAACTCCGTTTTCGATGTCTCTTGCTAAGGACTATACTGAGATGAATAAAGAAATGAATCCGGAGATTGCAAAGATTATCAAGGAAATGAACAGAGTGAAATACGGGCGAGATGTTCGTCTGGTTGAATCCGAAATAGGGAGACGTTCTAATCTGTAGGTGGTAATTTGGTATAATTGCCTCACATGGGCCATTCGTTCAATGGCAGGACGGTATTCTTATAAAGTACTAACGATGGTTCGATTCCATCATGGCCCACAAACTCTTCTTTAAAAGTCTGCTAGGCTCATTCGTGGTACAATTCCTGATGAATCAAAAGCCAACACAAGAACAAAAAATAGAACAACTGCTTACTGAGCGTAATAGACTGCAAGATAAGCTCAATGGATTCTACAAGACATTTCGAGGAGTTCGTCACGAAGACAGCGCTTCTGAGATGAAATATACTACAATTAAAGTGTATGAGGCACACATAAATTCAATTAATGAAGAGCTTCGTACGATGGGCGTTGTACCAGAACATCGCTAAGGAGTAGAATTTATAATCTACATCTTGATCCAAAAGCTAAATGGCTCTTTTTCATTGGCAGCCTCTTCAAAATGGCTTTCTTTGTCATTATATTGCTCTCCTTTGTCGTACCTGCGCTTCTTGGATCCTTAGTTGAGTCTGGCGTTATGTCATCGAATGCAATCCTTCCAACAATTTTAAGTCCACTGGTGCTCTTTCTTATCTTTGATATCTTGTTCTCCTATATTTGGGCTCAGCTGTCTTGGAAGTACTATAAATACGAAGTTGCAGCTAATGGGTTTAAAAAGGAGTCTGGGGTAATTGGGAAGCGTTATGTAACAATTCCATATGATCGAATTCAGAATGTTGATATATACCGGAGTCTGCTTGCACGTATGCTTGGATTATCCGATCTTCACATCCAAACGGCAGGAATGAGCTATGTCGGCAAAGGTGGTGTAACTTCAGAGGGACGGCTACCAGGAGTGTCATTCGAAGTTGCCGAAAAGCTTCGCGATGAGCTGATTAATCGTGCAACTCATGCACGAGGGAAAGTTGTTTAAGGGGACAGAAAAAAGCCGCTCGGTGTGTCAAGCGGCTTTAAAAGGGGAACTATTTCAATAAGGTTACAGGGTTTCTAGTTTTTGTTTTTTCCCTGTTTCTTTAATTTGCGCGAGTGATACATATCTTTCAGTTGTAGAAATTCTTCGATGTCCGACAGCTTGTGAAATAGTAACTAAATCTACTCCACGCTTAAGGTTTTCAACGATAAATGTGTTTCGAAGGTCATTTACTGAGTAATTAGGCATTTCAGCTTTCAATAAATATCGATCAATAGCAGCTCGAATGTTACGGACAGCCAATTGTTTTCCATTTTTACTGATAAATAGATATTCTGATTGAGGAGTACTTGGTCGAATACGGAGATAGTCTTCAATTAAGAATCGTGCAGCACTATTGAGCGGTACTGTTCGAGCTGGCTGAGTAGCATATGCCTCAATTTTAAGTTCATCTCGAGACACATTTGCAAGTTTCAAGTTTGCAACTTCTGAAATACGCATACCAGTTTGCAAAATTAGCTCAACCATAGCTGCAATACGAAGATCACCACGAACGATATCTCGAAGATATCGATATTGTGATTCATTTAAGAACTTTGGAGCAGAAGCTTCAATTTTAGGATGGCTTACCTCACGAGAAGGATCTGATACGATTGCTTTTTGCTCTCGGAGCCATCGGAAGAAAGTTTTAATAGCATTAAGTTTTCGTGAAACAGACTTAGTTGTATATTTTTGAGACATTAAATGATCTCGAAAATGCTCAATATCAGCTTGTGTAGTTTCACTAGGAAGTGATTTTTGTACCTCATTCAAATATGCAGTCAATTGTTCCAAATCTGCACGGTACGCAAGAACTGTCGCAGGAGAGCGACCTTTGTCTTGTAAACTGATTACGAACTTTGGTACCCAGTTTTTAATTGTTTCTGATTCTGTCATATAAAATTATGTTTATGTGTGTGCTGCGAACTCAAACCAGTATAATAACAGAGTAATGACACTCTGTCAACACTATGAGATTGATCATAGTATATAGTTTTTTTATATTATATGCAAGAAACCAAAACTGTCAACATTAATAGGCTCTGGAAAGCATGGGCGCCAGCGCTTCTTGTAGGACTTTCAATCTTGTTTACAGTGTCTTTAATTAGAAATGTGGCACTCCTTATGGCTGGTAATGCTGAGCTCGCTCGTGCCGAGTCTGAGCTCAATTTAAAGCAGCAAGCAAACCAAAAGCTTAAGGAGCGCTTAGCGATTGTTACCACTGATCAATATAAAGATAAACTCACTCGGGATAAGCTCGGATTGGCAAAAGAAGGGGAAACGGTATTTATTATGCCTGAGGAGGAGGTATTGCGTCAGCTCTCGCCACGGATTAAAAAGGATGAGCAACATACACTCCCTGACTCCAATTGGAGAAAGTGGCTTAAATTGTTTATGTGATATTGACTATCTTTAACGCCTGAATTGAGCCTAAAATTCTTCTTAAAAGGTTAGTGCTTTTTGCTACACGTATTCTAGCAACACCATGGTATGTAGACTCATTTTCATACAATTTTTTCCATACAATATTTTGAAATGTAGGTTTTTGGAAGTTTTTAAGTGGAATGTCTGTCTTTTTAGACCAAAACTGATGTACTGCATCAATCCTATACATGTGTGATGAGTTTATTGCAATTCGAATTTTTATATCCCTGGATGGTATCTTGCAGCAGTAAGTCAGCCATTTTATGAAAAGCACAATCATTTCAGGTTCAGAGTTTGAAAATCCAACTTGTTTGTCTTTTTTAAAACCTTCTGACCAATATAGTGCAATACCTACTAAAAATAGCTCCCGTTTGCTAACATTGCCGATGTCATTTGCACCTAAACTTGATAGAAGGGAAGTTAACCTTGCTACTTCAGCCTTTCTCTTCTGTGAATACTCCAGACGTTTACCGTAAAAAGGGTCTTTACCTTGTATTTGTAAGTTGTCTATTTGTTCGGTAGTTAACACAACATTTTTACACCAAATACTTACAGACCCTACTGAAACGTTAAGTTGCTTGGCAATATATTTAATACTTTGACCCTCAGATCTAAGTTTAATTGCTGCATATTTCTCAGTAGATTTTGCCATTTGTTTACATATACTATACACCATGACTGGGTTCAAAACTTGCTTTTGAGCCTAGAACAGCATATACTTCTCGTACTCACATGCGGTGTGGTGTACGGCGCACAGGAGGCTCAATTGGGCCCCTTTAATGGCAACATTAAAATGGAATCTGGCTGTATCGGTGAAACCTAAACTCTTAAAAATAGAGCACGGCAACGCCGAGGAAACCTTCTTAAAGTCTTGAATTTTTGAAGAAGGGATCCGTAGAGACTATACGCCGGATCCCGAACTAAAAAGCGGGAATGACATAGTCCGATCCTTTAGGAAACTAAAGAAAAATTTGCATAATCTCTTTGACCGGGTTCAATTCCCGGCACCGCAACAAAAAAAACAGCAGATATCAGTATCTGCTGCAGAATTATTAGTAATTTGAGGTCGGGATTGAAATTGACGAGCATATACTCGCCATGAAATGCTAAACCCGTTTCTTTCTTGCAACCTCGCCCCAGTAGGCGGTAATAAGGTTCTTTAGAAGCCATCGCTCTGAATTGAGGCTGATGTCTTTGCTGAAATAGAAATCTTCCTGTCTCTCGCTCCACGCTTTGTAGCACCCATAAAATATGCCAAACTCAGCGTTTCCATGTACTCTCCTTTAGCTAAGTACAATTCAAGGAAAAATCAAGCATAAATATACTATAATATGCTAAAATAGTCCACTACGTCAGGGTAGCTCAGTCGGTAGAGCACAGGATTCATAAACCTGCGGTCGCGAGTTCGATCCTCGCCCCTGACACAACAAACGTGCCTGGTACTAGAGTTTAGTTTTGTATTGCGCTACTATAGCTACTAAATGGCACAACGAATTTTGTCAGGAATAACTCCCAGCGGAAACGCACTTCACATTGGCAACTACTTTGGTGCCGTAAAGCCTCAAATTGAACTTCAGAACCGAAATGATGAGACATTCTATTTCATTGCTGATCTGCACGCGTTAACCACGGTTCAGAATAATACTGAACTTGAAACCAACATTGATAATGTAGTTCTTGATTATTTGGCACTAGGATTGAACCCTAAAAAAAGTATATTTTTCCGACAATCACAAGTTTCTGCCCATGCTGAACTTGCAATAGTACTCGCAAATTATGTTTCATTTGGCCAAATGCAGCGTATGCATGCGTTTAAAGACAAACTGCAGGAAGGAGCCGAAGAAGGGGCGATTAATATGGGGCTCTTCAACTATCCAATTCTTATGGCTGCAGATATTTTATTATATAAGCCCGATGGTGTTCCTGTCGGCCAGGATCAGAGGCAGCACGTAGAGCTTGCGCGCGATATTGCTGAAAAGTTTAATAAAACATATAAAACTAATCTACTTCCATTGCCCGAGCCATTGATTTCCGAAGAAACGGGGAAAATTGTTGGCACAGACGGTACTCGCAAAATGAGTAAAAGTATTGGAAACATTATTGGAATATTTGATGAGCCTGAGGTGATTCGAAAGCAAATTATGAATGCCTACACTGATCCAGGACGAATACATGCATCTGATCCAGGAAAAATTGAAGGGAATACCGTGTTTTTGTATCATGATTTGATTAATCCAAATACAGAACAAGTTGCAGATATGAAAAAGCGATATCAAGAGGGGACAATTGGAGATGTAGAAGTCAAAGAACGATTATTTGAAGCACATCAAGCATTGTTCTCCCCTATGAGAGCTCGTAAGCAAGAGCTTTTACTTGAATCATCTTCTGTTGGTAATATTTTAGCGGAAGGTGCAGAAAAGGCTTCGGAATTTGCAAACCAAACATTAAAAGAGGTATATACAACCATAGGGC
>Ga0163150_10008842_pt1 | contig 11324 bp, 17 predicted proteins | sample OliLakLV19P2IB_FD_148628 | JGI IMG/M metagenome (GOLD analysis project Ga0163150, IMG submission 148628) | Freshwater microbial mat bacterial communities from Lake Vanda, McMurdo Dry Valleys, Antarctica - Oligotrophic Lake LV.19.P2.IB | ecosystem: Environmental > Aquatic > Freshwater > Lake >...
CCATCCCGCCTTGAGCAGACGTACCTGATGGTGATGTACGCCGCCGGCCGAAGCCTGGTCGTTGGCCACGTCGTAGGTGTAGCCAGCGGTGCGATGCGTGTTCCAGGAGCTCTTGCGGATTGATTTAGTCGTGGTCATCGTTCTTTCTCCGGTTCGTCGTTTCCTTGTGCCCCACGTCTATATCTTATTATCCGCTGAGTGGCTGATAATTACAAGTGAATTATCCGCCAGAATGCGGATTTTGCAAAAAAGTCCCAGATGGGGGGGCCTAGCGATCGGGCCCCACGTTTGTCCGCGGCTGCTCGACGGCGTCCAAAGGATTGCCGATCCGCCGCATGCGGCGGGCCAGCATCAAGCACTCGCGCGAGCAGTAGTGGCCCTTGCCGCCTTGCTGATTCTTGAGCGCGTGCGATCGAGACACCGCGAACTGCGTCGCGCAGATGCAGCAGTCGACCGGCTGCGTTTTCTCCACCCGCGGCTTGACGCGGGGGGGTTCGCCCGGCGTGGGGACGCGACTGGCCAACCGATGCAGCTCCAGCGACTCGGCCCGCATGCGGTCGCGTCGCGCACCGAGTACCGCGTCAAAAAACAAAGCTAGGCTCATCGACAGCGAGCGGTGGCCCGGCGGCACGAGCGGATAGCACTGCTCAGGTAAGAGCGACCAGCGGTCGGGACCAACAAACACCGCCGCGCGAAAGGGCGTCTCGTCGAACGTCAGCACCACCGCCGCCGCACTTTTTACTATCGTTGGTTGCACCAGCATCATGGCCTGCAGCGGATGCAAGAGATCGCGGGTGTAGGCTTGCACCGCCAGGTCCGCGCGCGAGGCGGCCAGGTCCGTCAGAAACTGGGCCCAGTAAAACCCGCCCTTGGCGGTCTGCATTGCCGTCATCACTGCGATACTGCGATCATTCGTGATCCGCTTGAATTGCCGCTTCCGGCTGCAGTCTCGTAAACGCCGCCAGCCAGGCCTGCTTGGCTTGCCGCGGCGCCCACGGCTCTATCTTACCCATTAGCGGGCGATGCGTGGGCCGCCAATGGGGCGAGTCGAACATCAGGTCCCGCCATTCGGTGGCTAAGAGAATCTCATCGGCCTCGACGACTTCGCTCGGCATGGGCCACGACAGGCCCAGCGAATGCGTGAGCCGAATAAGGATCCGCCCCTCCGCCTCGACCAGCCCCCGCACGCACGGCTGCCGCTTGATCGGCCGCACGATATCGCCGAGGTACGCCTCGGCCGCGTCGTGGACCAGGCCCCACAGCGCGTGATGCGTAGGCAAGATCTGCGCGACCCGCACCGAATGCTCGGCGACCGAATAGAACTCGCCCGTGTGCCCGCCAAAGCGGCAAATGTTCGAGAGCGCGTGGGCAATGTCGTCGATCGCCAGCGGCCCGGTACCGGCCACCGGATCGAACAACCGACCGGAATGCGTCACAATCGACGCCCCGCACGCCTGGGGCGTGGTGATCGGTGGCTTCGTTGCCAGTGCTTTTACTTGCGATTTGCCCTGCATGGCGACCTCGCTCCTACGAAGAAGTTAGACGGGATTGACGGGATAAGAGACGGAGGGAATGGATTCGAAACTCCGTCTTCGTTCCTTCGTTCCCATCCCGTCAATCCTGTCCAAGTTGTCTTTGTATTTGTCTTTGTCGTTCGTCGAGTTTGCGGCCCACTTGCTCGACGCATTGCACCGGGCGGGCCTCGAGGTCGTCGGTCGTGAACGTGTAGACGGACCAACCGGCATCGATCAGGGCGTTGTGCTTCTCGCAGTCGCGTTGCAAGGCGTGCCCGCCGACGTGGGCGCTGCGCCCCGAGTGCCGCCACTGCCCGCCCTGGATCTCGACGGCCAGCTTGTACTGCGGCCAGGCGAAGTCCAGCCGCCACTTGCGATCCGCATGAAAGTAAACCTCGCGCGCGGGCAAAGGGTACTTGGCGTCGAACACGCACTTCCACACGACCAAAAAGCCTTCCTCGAGGTGCGATCTTGCGGTCATACGCTACCTGACAATTCGTAAGTTGGAAGCCGACAACTCACCCTGCATGATGGACCTCCGGATACTCCCGCACGCGCAGATCCTCGGGCCATTCGGACGGGTCGCCACCCTTGGGGTCGCGCAGCTCGGCGATCCAGCCTTCCGGAGTACCGCGTATATTCGTTCCCTCCGGCCAGCCGTCGGAATCGTCAATCTGCGCGACGAAGGGCCGCTTGCCCAATTGCTTCGTGAAGCACGCCACTCCCGCGTCGCGGCATTGTTCGACAGCCGACCGGATCCAAGCGACGTCGCACGGCCGCGCTCCCTGGCCGCTCTCGCCGCCACAGATGATCCAGTCGAGATCGCTGCCGCACTGGTCCGCGTCTCGGAAGATCTCCATTTCGCGCATCCAACGCGACCAATCGATTGGCCCCAGCGCCGGCTCGTAGCTAACAAACCGCACGGCGGCCGGAGTTGCGACCAAATGCGGCAACCGTGCGTCCGCGTACTCTTGGTTCTCGATCGACGCGCCCAACCAGACGTTGGGCAGCGGCCAAACGATATCGCTCTCGCCGCTCGACGCGTGGGCAAAGAATCGCGTCCGCGTCTCCGCAACCCGCCGTCGCGTCGAGCCGGTGGTCATGTAATCTCGCATGACGTCTGCTCGTTTTGTCAAAATCTGAAACGTATGTTGTGGGCAAAGGCTCATCACCCCGAACAGGTCGTCTTGCCACTGGCGGGGCACGCCTTCGTGGAAAAAGTCGCTCATCGAATTGACGAACACGCGACGAGGGCGCCGCCAGCGCAACGGATCGGACGCGTTGGCATGGACGAATCGCACATCGCCGGTCCAATTCGTGGGGTTGCGCCGTGCCAGCCCCTCGTAGGGTTGGCCAGACCCGCTGAATCTTGCCGCGACGTGCATCGCGTAGCAGTTCGTGCAGCCAGGCGAGACCTTCGAACAGCCGCGGATCGGGTTCCACGTCGCATCGGTCCACTCGATCGAAGAGTTAGCACTCACGTGCGGGCCTCCTTGACTTCCCGGGCCCCCACCAGGTCCCCGACGCCCACGCCGCCGTAGTGGCAGGTATGCACGAGCGTGGCCCGGACTTCGTCGATCTCGCACTGCACCGTATCGGCCAGATCGTCGAGGCGTGCAGCCTCGACGTCGTGCTGACCGTGAAAGAGGTGCGTGCAGCGCCGACACTGGTATTCCAATCGCGCGTTCATGGTCGCTCCCTTTAACGAGTGCCCACCAGTTCCATGATCTCCGTCTCCAACCGCTCCGCGCACGCATGGCACAACAGCCCCTGGTCGTACAACCGGCAGACGGCCTTGACCGCCGCTTGATAATCGTCGGGCGCAAACCGCACGACTTGCTTCAGCGCCACCCCCGCCGGCGGAAACTCGCAACGAATCCCACACGCGATCTTTTTAATATCGGGGCCCTGTTTCGTACTGGGGAACTCCGCTGGCGCGAATCGGTGATTCATGACTGCTGCTCCTCAACCCCGAGCTGCTCGCCCGCCGCCCGGGCCACGATCACCAGCCAGTGATTCACGGTCAACCCGGCCGATTGCGCGGCCCGGGCGATCAACGCTTTGTCCTCGGCAGTGACCCGCAACAAGATCGACTTCAACGGCGGCAAATTGCCCCTGCCTTCGCGGTTCAACGGCTTCAGAATCGACATATCAAAAAACTCCTTTCATGTTGCTGGCCAGCGAGTTGCTGGCCAGCAACTCGAGTAGCAGGGGTCGGATCAGTGGGCTGGAACGGGCTGTCGCCGCCGGCCAACACGGCGCCACGTTTCCCAGCAGCACCGCAAGCTCCTGGGCAGTCATCGCGTCGAGGGCATCCGCGTGTGATTCCTCCAGCGCTAGCAGGCGAGCGATCTCCAGGCGTTCCTGGTCTTCGCGTTCCTTTCGCTGGGCGTTGCGTTGTTGCTCGCGATGCTGATCTTCAATTGCGACGCGTTCCTTCTCGATCCGTCGCCGGTAGGCTCCGTCCTGAGGAGGCCAGCCTTCCGCCGGGTCAGCACCTGGCAACGCGGATCGAACTCGCAGGTGAAGTCCGCCAGGCCCCCAGGCTCCAGGCAGCGATCGATAGACCGCGACCATCGCCAGGACTTCGGCCGACGTAACCCCTCGCCATCGGGCTTGGCTGCAACAGTCGTGAGTCATCGCGACTTTGCACGCCAGCAACTCTTCCTCCACCTCCTGCCAAGCAAGTGGATCGTCGAGGGGGAAGGAGGAGGAGGAATTTAAAGAGGGAATCCAAGAGGGAATCAAAGAGGGAAAGAAGGGGTTCCTATTAGGAAGGGGGGGGTTCCTATTAGGAAGGGGGGCCTTCCTATTAGGAAGGGGGGCCTTCCTATTAGGAAGGGGGGCCTTCCTATTAGGAACCCCCCCACCCTCGATTGAGCCGTCGGCGATGGAGGAGTCCACGCTACCGACGGTTCGATCCAGGGCGATTAGCGCATCCCATATCACACGATACTCGTTGGCCGCCGTCGAGCCGTCGCTCCGCGATTGCCCCAGGGCGGCCAACACGCCTAACAGGCTACCATGCTTGATCGTCCGACGCAAAGCCGTGGGGCCGAGGTCGCACAGATCGCACAGCCGCTTGACGCTGAAGCGGCTTCCCGCCAGGGCAAAGGCTTCGATCTTCTCGAGCAATTGCCGGAGGTTGCGGGTTTCCGCACGCGAGAGCGCCGGAAAGTGAGCCGCCTTGAGCAAGGCAAACTTCTCGCCTCGCGACAACGGGAGAACCTGCTGCTTGAGTTCCCGGCCTTGTGCCGGTCCGGCTTTCGCCGACGCTTTCATGCTGGGTTGCATGCCTGCTTCACCTCCTTCTTCTTGAGTTGACGGCAGGCTATTCCTCGTCGCCGTCGTAACCGGAGTCGCCGGCCCCGCCGCTCTTCTCGTCGTCGGGGCTCTTGGGCTCCTTGATCTTCTCGTCGTCGGGGCTCTTGGGCTCCTTGATCTTCTTCTTCTCCAGGGCGTCTTCGGACTTCATGACGATGTAATACCCGTCGGGCAGTTCGACGCGTTCGATCTTGTGCGCGCGCATCGTGGCGATCATCTGATCGCGGATGGCGCGGAAGTGTTCGCCGGCCTTGTTCTTTTTCTTCAGCGCGTCGCAATACTCCTCCGCCTTTTCCTCGACGTCGGCCGGCACCGGATCGAACGTGCCCGGAAACTTGTTCTGCTTCGCACGCTTGGGTTTCGTCGCCGTCTGTTCCGTTTTGACCACGTGCGTACCGTCGTCCGTCGTCCGCTTTCCGGTGCCCGCTTTCTTCCTTGTCTTTGTCACCACGGGTTCAGTCTCCTTCGGGGTTGGGGGGTTGCTTGAAACAAGATGATCTTTGAGCGTGCGCGGCGGCGCGTAGAGCAGCGCCATCCCGGCACGTTGGGATTTGATTTGCTCCAGCACGCCCAGCAGCGGCTTGAGCGCCAGCTTGCCCTGCTCCATCGCCTGGTTGAAGTCGATCCCGCATTGCTCACAGGCGGCCAGCACGGCGTCCCACCGCGTGGGGAACTGGCGGCTGTAAGTGGCCGCCGCCCGCCGCTCGTACCAATCCTTGCACCCGCACTTCGTGCCGAACGTCCACACGTCGTGGTCGATCTGCGCCAGCTCGATCTCCACGTCGCAATTCGCCGGCAAGCTGTGAATGCAAACCCGCTGCGTCCCCTGCACGTAGATCCCGTAAGGGTTCGCGACCGCGTACTTGGGTGTGGTTGTTTCTGTGGCTGAGGTCATGGTTTTTACGAAGAGTTTTTGAACGGGATGAACGGGATGAGAGACGGAAGGGAGGGAGTTGTCGTTGGTCGTCTTCGCCCGTTCGTTCCCATCCTGTCAATCCTGTTCATCCTGTCGAACTCGCTTCGTTCTCGTCGCGCCCGAATTCCATGCGATAGCCCTGCACGACGTCGGGCCAGACCCAGGCGTTTTTGTCGCGGCACATCAGCGGCACCGCGTCGGCGAACCACTGCACGGTCCGCTCGCTGGCCGCGTACCAGTCCTGGCCGATCAGGTCCTCGATCTGCTGCCGCCGCACCTGCAAACTGCGCAACTGCTGCAGCACCAGCTTGGCCCGCGGATTGCCCTCGGGCCGCGGCTGCTGCACGGCCGGCTTGCCTTTGGCCGGCTTGGGAACGGTAGAAGCGGCCGAGGGCGCGGGAGCAGACGACGTTCGGGGGGGCGGGGTGGCCGCCTCCTCTCCGCGCCCCGGCGTTTTTTCATGCTCTTGCGAAGTGGTCGGCGGATTGCGCGGAGCCGTGAAGCTGGCCGCACTGACCGGGCCCGTCGCGCCGGCCGGCGGAGCCGCCGCCGGCCAAGGGCTCACGTCGATCGTGTGTGCCGGGGAAGCATCGTCGATCTCGCCGTCGGCGATCACCAGATGGTTGTTCCACAGGCGTTCGAGCACGCGAGCCAGGAACTTTCGTTTGGCCTTCCCCAAGAGCGCGTCGTGCCCCATGTAATCGTGGACCTTCACCGGGATCGTGGCCGAGAGCTTGCCTGGCACGCCGTCGAGCTTCCACGTGGCTTCGCAGCGCATGCTCGAATACCCGTCGCGGCCCATTTCGGGCAGCGCGTAGTGATCGTCAAAACCTTCCAGGCCCGGAAACTCACGCACCCGACGCAGCATGTAGTTCTTCGCCAGATAACAATTCTCAGCGATGATGTTCCACTCGTTGCCGACCGGGTACGCGCCCTGCAGGAGCGACTCGATAAAGCAACGCTTGACGGTCGCCACGTCGTACGGCACGGCCGGCGGCTTGCCTTGCGCTGGCTTGCGGGCCGGGTCGCGATCGGTCTTAAACCCGAGCGACGTGTTCTGCAACCGCATGATCTTTTGCATCATGGCCGGCGTGATCAGCCGCTCGAGCTCTTCCATCCCGGCGGCCAGCATCAGCGCCCGCTTGACGTGCCCGGCGTCGACGAGCGACAGCAAGCTGCACTCGGCCGCGACCGTTTCCAGCCGAGCAATATCGCTCGCCAAAAAGTCCAGCTCCACCGCCGGGACTTTTGAAGATTCGGGATGTGTGATGGCTTGGGTCATGCCTCGGTCATGCCTCCTCTTTTTTTTTCGGTTGCGCACACACGGCGTTCTCCGATCCGCTGCAACGCACGGAGGCGCGACCTAACGACGGGCGCGCAGTGAGTTGCGCACACACGGCGTTCTCCGATCCGCTGCAACTTTGTTGCCGGTGTGCCGTGCCCACGCGGTCGAGGTTGCGCACACACGGCGTTCTCCGATCCGCTGCAACGGCGATGGAGGAGTCCACGCTACCGGCGGTGCGATCCGTTGCGCACACACGGCGTTCTCCGATCCGCTGCAACTCCGAGCCGAGCACAAAGCCCCGGCGACCTACGTATCGTTGCGCACACACGGCGTTCTCCGATCCGCTGCAACGCTGGCCTTGCTGCCGAAGCTGCAGCGCGGACCGGCGCGTTGCGCACACACGGCGTTCTCCGATCCGCTGCAACAGCCCATGCGCAACCCGTTGCGGCGCAAGGACCGTCGTTGCATTTTGCGAGCGGTTATCCACGGCGAGGGACCGTCGCTCGACTCGACCTGCGTGAATTTGAGCGCAAAACCAGACACCGTAACGGTTGCGAGCAACGCCCGTAGTTTCACGCCCACCTCGCCTCTCGCGGTTGCAGGGAATCGGAAAACGCAGCATGGCCGGGACGCGCATTTATGTCCCGCTTTCTGCGGTCTGGCGACCGCGCGCTTGTGCGGACGTGGCTGGGCCGCAAGGGCCGTCGCTCGTTTCCGACCCAGGCCCGGCAAGGGCCTCTGTCTCGTCGTCATTGGCCGCTTGGCCAATGGGATGAATCGCTATGCCGTGCGGCTCAGTCGCGTTGCGAATCGCGTCCAACAGCCGACGGTAGGGAAAGTGCGAGCTAAAGCCGCGGTCCTCGACCTGGTAGTCGATGCTCGTCACGCCGTGCGAGACGCACCACCGCGCCAGCGCCGCCGCGCAGAGTTTGATTTGTTCGCCGATCTTGCGCTGTCGCGCCGCCGATTGCAGGCTGCGATCCTTCGCCCAACGAGCCTGCTTGCGGCGCGACCACAGGCCCCGCTGCAAACTGTTCTCTTGCTGGGTGCGTCGGTCGGTCTTGTCGCCGCCCACGATGATCTTCCGCGCCGCCACTCCAGGGAACTCGAAGACGTCGTCCTTTGCTTCGAGACTGCCGAACAACAGCGCGTCGGCGTCGTGACCCAGCGTAAGCGTGATTTCGTGATGGGACTTTCGCGCTGGCTTGCGGGGCAACAGGCAAGCCATCCGAACGAACCAAGCCTTGCTGCGCTTGCCGTTGGGACCCGGTTTTGCGCGCCTCACGATCTTCGCGCCCAACATTTGGGCTTCTCCGGACTGGATGGCGCGGAGCGTCGCCGCTCCGCGGGCGTCGGCGTAGATTTTCAGAGGCCACGATTTTCCGGGCTGAATGGCCACTCCGCGCAACATGTATTTTCCCTCGGCATCGACCGCTAGGGAAATGTCGGCGGCCCGCAATTCGACCGGCAGGAATCCAAAGCGATAGTTCTCGACGCTGCGATTGAGGGCGACCAACGCGGCAAAGCGACGCGACTTGTACCAGCCGGCGACCTGCTGCATCAGCGCACTGATCGTGGCCCCGCTCAGCTCCGAGAACTCCGACTTGGGGATGGCGCAATAAGCGACGGTCGGACACGGCGCCAATTTCGTCTTGCCATCTTTGGTTTTTTCCAAGGTCGGCGCCGCTGCCTGATCGGCCTCGAACAGACGTTGTACGAGCCAGTTGCCCAACCGCGCGCTGGCCACGGCCGCCGCCGAGAGTGCCTTGCGGCAATCATCCCACGTGCGTCCGTCTTTGTCGTGCTCGCAGACGCCGCGGATTTGGAGCCGCACGGCGCGGACGTAATACAGGGCCGTCTTGCAGTCGCGGCACAACAACGTATCGCCGATCTGTCGCCAGCCCTTGGGCACCTTGGGCGTGCCGTCGATCTTCGGCCGCGCTTTGATGGCGCGATCGCAGCGCGTGCAAGCTACGGTGAGCGTCTCGTCGATCATATTCGTTCCCCCGCGACATAGCTGCACGTGCTGAAGTAGCCGCAGCGGCTGCGCGAGCACATGCCGCTGCCTGGACTGCGGGGTGGAAAGTTGCCCTGCTCGATCGCGCGCAACATGGCGTTCACGCGGCAGGCCAGAGCAGTAAAATCGGCCTCGCCCCGCTGGCTTCGCAATACCGAGCGGCAGGGCCGGGCCCAGTTGTAGAGCACGTCGAGCCGGACCTCGCTGGCCCGATGGCCGGTGATCTGTTGGTACCCGGCCGCCTCGAGCGTCAACTGCGGCGAATGGGCCACGTCGTCGGCCGTATGCTTCTTACCACTCGTTTTAAAGTTCACGACCTGCCGCAGGTCCGTGGCCAGATCTAGAATGCCGACGAGATCGTGCGAAGCCTCGGGCAGCTCGATCACAAATTGTTGTTCGATCAACGCCGGCTGATATTGCGGAGCGACCTTCTTGGCAAACAGCTCGGCCAGTAAGGCCGTGCGGTCGATGGCCTCGCCCATCACGATCCGCGAGCCACGGCGACGCTCTTCCTTCGACAGCGCCAGCCCGGCGTCGATCGTCGACCGCATCTTGTCGCAGGCGATGTCTTGGATCTGCTCGCTCGACAGATCGGCCTGGGCTTCGAGCTTGTGCCGCCAATTGCACTCGGCGCCATAATGCACGGCCACGCCCTGGGCCATCTTGATCCCCGGTGGGATCTTGTCGCCGTCGACGTGCCGGCGCCGCCAGGCCTCGGGGCATTCGCCAAACAGCCGCAACTGGGACCAACTGATGTGCGGCTTGGCATGCCCGTCGAACGGGGACGGCGGCGCGATGTATTGCTGTTCGGTGACCATGATCATTCGCTCGCGCACCACTCACCAATCGTCCCACCGCTCTTAGCCACCGACGCGGCGGCCAAGATCTCGAAGCAAGGTCCAAAGTCTCTGCCACACGTTTCGCAGAGGAGGTCGGCACGGATCTTGGAAACGTGCCCGCGGACCATGCAATGCCCGCACTTCATTCCTGGCAGGGACGAGTAGTAATCCATCGAAACCTCCGTGATCGGCCAGGCTGTAGTCCGCCTTGCATTCCGGGCAACGGCACCAGGGATCGAGCGGCACCAGCATCAAGCGTTCGACCAAACACGCGCGGCATTGCATAGCTTTTCATTTCCTTCCTTGGCTTCCGCCCCCTGTCCCTCAATTCACCCACGTGCCCAACCGCGAGACATAGTGTGCGCTGTAGGCCACGCCCCGCTCTTCGGCGTGAGCGCGCAGGGCGGCGACGAACCGCCGCTGATTTTCCTCGGTCGGTGGCAGACCACAGTGCCGCAACACGGCAACCGTATCGATCCGGCCCACGCCGTCGACCACAGTCACCCCCGGCAACGGATTTTGATATTCCTGCGGCACTTCAAGACTCCAAGTGCGGCGCGGGCTTCCATTCGCCCGCGCCGCGAGACGTTGCTACGCGTGCATCCGGTGCAAACTCATGAACGAAAAAACACGCGGCACGGGGACCCTCGCAGGTCATTCGTGCCGCGTGCAATACACCCCACCGCGACAAGCGGCGGGAGAAGTCGACCAAGAAAACGCGCGGCACGGCCCTCGCCAGAGTCAACCGTGCCACGCGGGCTAGTGTGCCGGCCACGACGAGCAGCCAAGCACTCTTTGATATTCCTGAGGCGGGCCGATCGAACAGGCCGAGCGCCGCAGAAGGAAGATGAAAACGCCCGCCGCCCATAGTGGGCCTCCTTGCCGGAGTCCATTCACAAGGGCGATTCGCGGGTTAGAAGCGACCCAAAGCAAACGCCCTCCGTTCAACCAACGGAGGGTAAATGTAGAGAGTTAACGATAGGTCGTCAAGCAGGTCGAGGAATTTTTAGAGGAGCAATCATTGCATCTGGCGGTAAGCTCAATCCCTCAGCGACCTTGGCGATGGTCTTCAACGTGGGCGAAACGCGGCCGGCTTCGAGCCCAGCGACTACGGGTTGACTGACTCCCATGCTGTCGGCCAAGTCCTTCTGAGTCAGGCCGAGGAAGAGCCGGCGACCGCGCATGTTCTCGCGAAACAGTCTTTTTAGATCGGTACCTTGCACTTCGTTTTCCATCCTCGTAGTATATGTGACCGTCGATACAAACTCAATCGATCTGGCTGGCCATCCACGCCCGATTTCAAGTACACCCCACCCACTTGAAGCGGTTCCTATTGATTGGCAACTTCGAGTAACTAACCTAGGAATCCGCCACGGGGGCGGTCTCACTAATCGGCACGGAAGCATGCACGGAGGCGCGACCTAACGAC